>Ga0209467_1001444_pt1 | contig 20918 bp, 15 predicted proteins | sample Higcelwee11metaG_FD_187175 | JGI IMG/M metagenome (GOLD analysis project Ga0209467, IMG submission 187175) | Freshwater pond sediment microbial communities from the University of Edinburgh, under environmental carbon perturbations - High... | ecosystem: Environmental > Aquatic > Freshwater >...
AAGGTAAAAAATGTAACCAGAAATTAAGAAAAGCACTATCTTAGTTCCTTATTACAATCCGGAGGAAGTACAGTGAGAGGTTTAACGTTGTTCTGGGAGAACATCAGGGTTGCGTTCAAGGCAATCAGGTCGAACAGGGTAAGGGCGGTTCTGACAATGGCCATCATTGCATTCGGCATAATGGCTCTTGTTGGCATTCTGACAGCCATCGACGGACTGAAGAGCACGTTGACTGAGCAATTCACCATGATGGGAGCCAACTCCTTCTCAATCACCTCAAGATCAATGAGGGTACAGATGGGCGAGCAACGATACAGGACCAAGAATCATGCACAGATCACTTACCGTGAAGCAACCGAGTTCAGGGAGAAGTTCCGGGAACCGGCATGGGTGTCTGTTTCATTCAATGCCTCGGGGTTGGCGGAGTACCGCTTTGGCTCCAAAAAGACAAACCCGAATATCTCAGTAATCGGAGCTGATGAAAACTATCTGACAATTTCAGGCCAGGAGATCGAATCAGGGCGCAACTTCTCACAGGAGGACCTGCTGGGCAACAGGCATGTTGTACTGATTGGCCAGGATATTGTGCGTTTCCTGTTCCCGGGCGTCGACCCGATAGGGCAGGAGATAGGCCTTCCGGGCCTGAAGCTCACTGTAATCGGTGTCATCAAGAGCATGGGTGCCAGCATGATGGGAACAGACCAGGTTACAATAATCCCCATCACAACAGCCAGACAGTACTTCTCGAGACCGAATGTTACATATAATATAGGAATCATGCCGCATAAATCCGTGAGTCTTGATATGATGGCAAGCGAGGCTGAGGGCATCTTCCGGATAATTCGCAACCTTGACCCGAGGGATGAGTCGGATTTCAACATTCAGAAGAGTGATACGATCATTGAGATGCTCATGGAAAACATCAGGTATGTCACCCTGGCTGCAACCATTATTGGACTCATTACGCTGTTCGGGGCTGCGGTAGGTCTGATGAACATCATGCTTGTCTCGGTGACCGAACGCACCAGGGAGATCGGGGTAAGAAAGGCTCTCGGAGCGAGGAAAGCTGTAATACGTCAGCAGTTCCTATTTGAATCGGTGATAATAGGTCAGTTGGGAGGTCTGCTGGGCATAGTGGCAGGAATACTGATCGGTAACCTTGTGTCACTGGGAATGGGCTCAAGCTTCACAGTCCCCTGGCTGTGGGTCATCGGTGGAGTCCTTGCCTGTTTCGTGGTTGGCGTTGCTTCAGGATATTTCCCGGCCGTCAAGGCCTCTGCGATTGATCCCATTGAGGCGCTGCGCTATGAGTAACTGACTGCTCTGAACGCAAGTCTGACTGACTGAAAGGATGAAAGAGGAAAGGCTATGAGCATAGAGATTATCCAGGCAGGTACAAACAACATACCGAGGATCACATATGACCAGGAGGAGGATGTGTTGAGCATCACCGGCCGTTCAATTGCTGAAAGGCCGGAAATAATCTACGCTCCGCTTGAGGATTGGATCAGGGCACACCTTAACAGGTTCACCACTCTCAGGGTGGTTATATTCCTGGAGTACATAAACAGCGGATCCTCGAAGGCGCTCCGCGATGTGCTCAGGATGATAAGCGGATACAAGGCTCCCCGTTACAGGATACGCATCACATGGCTATATGAAGAGGATGATGAGGCGATGCACGAACTGGGTGAACATTACCGCGATGCGGCCGGGGTCAACATGGATGTTCAGATGGTTCTGTGACAGGACCACACATCCCCCCCCCCCGATTACATAACCTGCATAATAAAATGGTAGCGGGAGGTCTCAGACCCCCCGCTACATCATTTCATTACAAATCCTGCCTACATGCAGGATGTTCATTATCAAAGCATTTTACCCATCATCTCGATGAGGTCAACACATCTTGCCGAATAACCCCACTCGTTGTCATACCATGACAGGACCTTGATCATAGTACCGTTGACCATGGTGCTCTGTGCATCGAATATTGAGGATGCGGGATTATGAATGACATCCACGGATACGATTTCGTCTTCAGTATATTCAAGGATGCCCTTCATGGGACCGTCTGCCGCCTTCTTCATAGCTGCATTGATCTCCTCCTTCGTTGCGGCTTTCTTCAGCACGGCAACAAGGTCAACAAGTGAACCTGTGGGGGTCGGGACCCTTACCGAGATGCCGTCAAGTTTACCCTTCAGCTCAGGAATGATCTTCCCAACTGATTTGGCAGCACCGGTTGTGGTTGGTATCTGTGAGAGAGCGGCTGACCTGGCCCTGCGAAGGTCCTTGTGCGGCAGGTCGAGAATACGCTGGTCATTCGTGTATGAGTGTATTGTGGTCATGTAACCAATCTCGAGTCCGAAGTTGTCATTCAGGACCTTGGCTACCGGAGCAAGACAGTTGGTAGTGCATGATGCGTTTGAAACGCAGGCGTGCTCAGGCTTCAGGATGTTGTCGTTGACGCCGACAACTATCATTGCATCAATTGCATCCTTTGCAGGAACGGTAAGGATAACCTTCTTTGCGCCGTTCTTGAGATGATCGCCGTAACCGCCCTTGGGACTCTCCTTGGAGGTGAAGATACCCGTTGCTTCAATGACTATGTCAGGAGTAACCTCCCATGGAATTGCTGCAGGGTTCTTTTCTGCCGTGACTTTTATCTTGTCACCCCTTACAATTATGTTCTGCTCATCGTATGTGACCCCCGGGAACTGTCCCTGAGTGGAGTCATACTTGAGGAGATGTGCAAGGGTCTTTGTATCGGTAAGGTCATTTATCCCGACAAACTCAATATTGGGATTTTCAAATGCAAGTTTGAACACATTGCGGCCTATCCTTCCGAAACCGTTGATTGCTACTTTAATCTTTGCCATTGTTATATAGTTAATATGGTTACTTAAACGAGTGACAAAAATATAAAATAAAAAGGAGAGGCCAAATATGAGCGATAATTATTCTTCCGGACTCCTCCGGAGAAAGTCAAACAGACCGCGCTGGTTGACGGGATCAAGGATCATCCCGATGCGGTAACTGACAAACAGTGAGGGGAAAAACTGTTTATTGTCATCACTGGCCATGATTGGGATAGTCTTCGTAAATGCATGCAGCGATGCTCCTACCTCCAGGGCGTGTGTTACCCTGTCGTTCATGCTGTATTCAAAGTTGAAGCCGCTTCGGCCGTAAAGTCCCGGATACAGCTTTGTCTCGTTGAGGCCTTTGAAGAAGGAGGCTTTGCTGAGTATATCCAGCGGCTGGTGAATTGTAAGATCGAACTTCTGTTCCTCGTAATTGAAGTAATCGATAATTATCTTGTAGTAAATAGGCTTCGCGAAGAGGAGGGTGGCTCCGCCGCCTCCGAACCAGCTGACGGATACTCCGCCAAGGTCATGCTTCCCGAAGATTTCAATCTGGTAGCCCGCACCTGCACCTACGGTCCAGGTTGAATTCAGTTTGCCGAACACAAACGAGCCCGGACTCTGATACAAATAATTGGAAACCTTAATCTCCTTTGGATGCCTGAATCCCTCAACACTTCCTTCAAGAAACCATCTGTGACTGGGTTTGATCTGCCTGAGATCACGGTATATGAGAGACCACCCGTCAGAATTGAGCGCAGCACCAACAGACCGCTCATTACGCCAGAACATCTTGTCCTGAGGGTCGAGGTCTCCCTGTGCCGCGAGCGGCCCGAGGAGAAAAACAAAAAATATGACGTGCCACAATCTCTTAATCATGTTTCACAGATGTTAAGACTGGCAGCGGCGGAGAAGCTATGATCAGCCTGCCTGCTCCGTCGAAACGGTATCTGCACTGCTGTATGCCGGGCATGTGGCTTTGTTGCAAGAACTGAGAGCCAGCGCGGCAATGAATGCAATGATAACGATTAGACTAATTTTTTTCATAATACCTGCCTTTAAGTCTGAGACAAAAATAACTTTATTTTTAAAACAACATTTGTGCCATATTATTATTTGGACCAGCTTCTTTTTAAACCAACAGGCCTGATAATTGTTATCTGATTATCATAAAAACAAGGAAATGTCAAATGAGAACCATAATATTATTAATACTAGGACTGCTTTTAATGGAACAGAATTCACAATCACAGGATAAGCCTTCTTTTAACGACCTGACCGCTGAAGAAGCGAAGGTAATTATCAGCAAGGCAACAGAATATCCCTTTACGGGACTCTATGAAAAATTTACTGCTAAAGGAACTTACCTCTGCAAGCAATGCGGCAATGCGCTATATCACTCGGAGGCCAAGTTTGATGCCAGCTGCGGCTGGCCCAGCTTTGATGATGAGATAGACGGTGCCGTAAAACGTATCCGTGATGCCGACGGCATGAGAACCGAGATCGTCTGCGCATCGTGCGGCGGCCACCTTGGACATGTTTTCACAGGAGAGGGATTCACGCCGAAGAACACACGTCACTGTGTCAATTCAGTCTCGCTGGACTTCGTTCCTCAGGTGATCCCGGCTGGAAATTACGGAACGGCCCTGTTCGCAGGAGGATGCTTCTGGGGTGTAGAATTCTTCCTCCAGAAGGAACCTGGCGTTGTGGCGGTGGTCTCCGGCTATACCGGGGGAAAGGTGAAGAACCCCTCATACCGCGAGGTATGTAACGGTACCACCGGCCATGCCGAAACGGTGAGGGTTACATTTGACACAAAGAAAACATCCTATGAAAAGCTTGTAAAGCTCTTTCTGGAGATACACGACCCCACCCAGGTGGACAGGCAGGGTCCTGACATTGGCGACCAGTACCGCTCAGAGATATTTTACAAGAACGAGGAGCAACGGCGCATCGCGCAGAAATACCTGGGTCTGCTGAAAGATAAGGGATTGAAGGTTGCCACGCAGCTAACGAAGGCCACGGAGTTCTATGCCGCGGAGGAGTATCATCAGGATTACTATTTCCGTAACGGGAAGACACCCTACTGCCACGCATATACTAAGAGGTTCTAGGCAATAGGCAGTAGGCAGTAGGCAGTAGGCAACCTCCAGTCATTCAACTAACTGCAGACTGCCGACTGCAGACTGCCGACTTGAAAATAAAAACCCCCGGCAATCATCTGGCATGCCGGGGGTTTTTATTATTCGCAAATTTCTAGAGCCTGGGCACCCTGCCTGATGTCCATGGCGCTTTCATCTCATCCAGCTTGGCATCCAGGGCGTCAACCGCCGTTCCTGCCTTCTGAATCCTTTCAAGCAATACTGGGAATTCCTTCTTCAGTATCCAGAATTGCTGGTCAGAGATACCGGAGATATCACCGGTATTGCCATAGAGCGCTCTCGACATTGCTGAAAGCCTTGCGGACAGCGAGACCGGCGATGGCGGGGTCTCCTCGGTGCTTGCACCAACGGATATGCCCCTGATAAGATAGGTTATCTCAGCCATCTCATCACTCAGTGCGGCTGCTTCCTTCATCAGAGATGCAGGAGCATCAGGCGACTGGTGTATCGTCATCATTATTGTGTTCACCTTGCTTTCGAGTTCTGCAGCATATGATATGGCACCATATGCAGTCTTTGAAAAGGCTGTGAGCTCCTTAATCCATTTTTCCTTCGCGGCAGCATCGGTGACCGGCAATGTAACAATATCGAGCGGCTTGCACACGAACGGTTCCGGTCCGGCCAGTTCCGTCACTTCGCCCTTGGCATACATTGACATCGAAACAAAATACTTGCCCGGCATAACGGAGATGCCTCCGCCTCCCCAGCGACTGCGTCCTTCAGCCTCTGAGACAGGACTGAATTTCTCTGCTGCTCTTACTGGCTGATAGCCTGCGGCCGTGTAGTTCCATGAAATGCGGCCAACTCCCTTCGATGCATTCTTGTAGAGCTTACGGATCACAGTCCCATCCTCGTCCGTGATTGTGAAGATCAGATAAGGCTTGATCTCACGCTCCTCGAGACTCAGATCCCTTGCACTTGGCTGTGGAATGAATTCACCCTTCTCAGCGAGTTTCTTCTCTTTATCCTTTCTTATATCGGCTGCGGTCTTCGGAACAGTGTCAACATAATAGGTGATAGTTGCTCCGTAAGCCGGATTCTTTGCCATGTAGTACATCGAGCCCTGGTTGTCAAACTCACTGTTCTGAACGAACATCTTCGCATCCTTAACCGGGAAGATAAAACCTGGCTTGTCCTCAATGCTTTTTGTGTAATTGCGAAGCGGAGAGTAATCATCTATCACATAAAAACCTCTTCCGAATGTTGCGATCACGAGGTCATTCTCACGCTCCTGGATGGCTATGTCACGCACCGGGATGGTGGGCAGACCTTTGTTGAACTCCGTCCAGGTTACGCATCCGTCAAATGAGACAAAGAAGCTGAACTCAGTACCCAGGAAGAAGAGATTCGGATTGACAGGATCCTGTTCTATCGTATGCACAGGCCCGTTTGCCGGGAGATTGGCGCTGACTGATGTCCAGCTCCTGCCCTTGTCAGTGCTCCTGAGAACATACGGTTTGAAATCGTCTCGCTTGTGATTGTTGAATGTTGCGTAGACTACGTTCGCATTAAACTTGTCTGCAAGTATGTCGCTGACGAATGTATATTCAGGCACGCCGGGGTATGTTTTGTTTATGTTCCAGTTGGCGCCGCCGTCTTCAGACACAGCAATCACACCGTCGTCACTGCCGGTATAGAGAAGATCTTTCTGGACCTTTGACTCGGTCAGTGAAACGATTGTTCCCCAGAGTGAGGTTGACTTGTTTTTTGCAACTGCATCTGCCGGCCAGTATTTGTCCATTATCTTGAAGTTGTCCCTGTTCTCGTTTCTTGTCAGGTCAGGTGATATGGTCTTCCAGTTGCTGCCCATGTCCTCACTGCGGAAGAGGAAGTTGGCTGCCATATAGATGCGCTTGTTGCTGTGCGGGCTTATAAGGATGGGCGTATCCCAGTTCCACCTGTAGGTGAGTTCCCCTTCACCGGGGAAAGGCTTTATGCTTACACTCTGGCCGCTCTTCCGGTCATAGCGTGAGGCGTTGCCGTACTGAGATTCAGTATAGACGATGTTGGGATCTGTCGGATCGATGGCCACCCAGAACCCGTCGCCGCCCTGCGTGACGAACCAGTCATCATTTGTAACGCCGTCGCTGGTGCTTGCCGACGGTCCTCCCATGGAGTTGTTGTCCTGAGTCCCGCCATAGATGTAGTAGAAGGGGTAGGAGTTGTCAACAGCCACCCGGTAGAACTGGGTCACGGGGAGATTAGACTTGAAGATGAAGTTCTTCCCGTCATCAAATGTCTCGTAGATGCCGCCGTCACCGCCGATATAGAAGTGCCTGGTGTCTGTCGGGTCGATCCACATTGCATGGTCGTCAACGTGACGGCCTTCGTTGCTGACCCTTGTAAAGGTCCGTCCGCCGTCGGCGGTGACCATTGTGTAGGTGTCAAGGCTGAATACCCTGTCAGCGTCAACCGGATCACAGATGATTTTGTTATAGTACTGTCCGCTTGAGTGGTATGGGTTCATTTTATCCCATGATGCTCCCCTGTTTACTGACCTGAAGAATCCGCCTGATTCGCCCTGCGCCTCAACTATAAGGTAGAGGATGTCAGGATTAACGGGAGAGATTGCAATTCCCATGCCTCCTATGTCACCTCCGGGGAGGCCCTTCATTATCTTGTCGAACGTCATCCCGCCGTTGGTTGATTTGTAGACGGCCGACTCAGGTCCTCCGCTTATCTTCATTCCAACGTGCCTGCGGCGCTGTTCACTTGTTGCGTAAATCACGTCTGGATTGCGTGGATCGAGCACCACGTTGTTGACGCCGGTGTTATCGCTGATATTGAGAATCTTTTCCCAGCTCTTTCCGCCGTTGACTGACTTGTAAAGCCCCCGTTCGCCGCCCGGTCCCCAGACAGATCCTTCAGCAGCCACGTAGATTACATCGCCGTTGCGCGGATCGATTGCTATGCCTCCGATCTGGCGCGATTCCTTAAGTCCCATGTTCTTCCAGCTGGCACCTGCGTCATCCGAACGATAGACTCCGTCACCCCAGCCCAGAGCGCGCTGATGGTTGTTCTCGCCCGTTCCTGCCCAGATTACATTGTGGTTGTTAGGATCAATGACGATGCACCCTATTGAATAGGCACCGTATTTGTCGAAAATCGGTTGCCAGGTGGTGCCGTTGTTCAGGCTCTTCCAGATATTACCGGAGGCTATTGCAGCGTAAATCTCCGAATGGTTGGACGGATTGACTGCGATGTCAGCTATGCGGCCTGATGCCCATGCCGGCCCAACTGACCTGAATGAGATTGCGCCGAAAAATGAGGGTGAAACCGAGGGTTTAACCTGGTTTTCGGATGCCTTTGCATCCTTCTTTGCTTCTTTCTTTTGCGCCCAGAGGCTGCAGGAGCCGGCAAGCACAAGTACAGTAATCAGGGTAAGGATTTTTTTCATAAAATGGTATATAGGTTAGTTAATTACTAATCGCTAAGTTAAGATAAGGAAAATTGTCAGCTTAATTTTTAACGTTATTTAATTATTTTGCTGAGGATTAATAGCAGCAACAATGAACAACACATATTTTACCAGGAGAACAATCAGGAAGTACGAAGCAAGGGATATAGATGAGGGGTTGCTTGAGAGAATACTGACAGCAGCCACACGGGCTTCAACAACAGGCAATATGCAGGTATACAGTATAATAGTCACCCGTGATCCGGAAATGAAGAAGAGGCTCGCCCCGGCGCACTTCAACCAGCCGATGGTGACTGAGGCACCGGTGGCGCTTACCTTCTGTGCCGACTTCAACAGGTTCAACAAATGGTGCAGGCAGCGTGACGCGGAGCCGGGATATGATAATTTCCTCTCTTTCATGACAGCTGCAATTGACGCCCTGATCGCAGCACAGACAGCTTGCAGCGCCGCTGAAGAGGAGGGACTCGGAATCTGCTACATCGGGACTGCAACATACAATGCCGGTCAGATTATAGATGTTCTTGAACTGCCTGCGGGCGTGGTCCCTGTCGCAACAGTTACAATGGGCTGGCCTGCTCTGGTGCCGGAACAGCCTGACAGACTGCCGCTGGAGGCGGTTGTGCATCATGAGAAGTACCGTGATTTTACCCCTTCAATGATAGATGATCTCTACAGCGCACGGGAAGCCCGTGCCGACTCGCAGAAATTCATCGCTGAAAACAGCAAACAGACTCTTGCACAGGTATTTACTGACGTTCGGTATAAAAAGGCCGATAACGAATTCTTCTCTTATAAATTCCTTGAAGCAATCCGTAAACAGGGCTTCCTCAAAGGTTGAATTTTATAAGTGTTTACTTTACATTTATAGAATCTTTTCATAAATTTGTGTCAGATGCCCTCAGAAGGGGTAATGTGTGTACAGGATTAGCCCGGTACGGTTTTATTGGTTGTCAGTGATCTAGAAAATTTCAGTTATGAGGAGTCTGTCCAGAATCTGCTTAACAGTATTGACTGCTTGCGGTCTTTTATTACCTCTGCCAGGACAGGGGACGCCTGATTCAGTTAACCTGGCAGTTTCTGCCGCGGTGACTACTTCATACATTTCGTCATGGGAAACCCTTGCTGCAGTCAAAGACGGCTTTGAACCGGCAGGCTCTGCCGATCATTCACACGGCGCCTACGGCAACTGGAACGGGGAGGCGGATTACGGAAAGTTGAACTGGGTACAATATGAATGGCCCCTGGCACAGAACATAACCTCATCATTCGTCTACTGGTGGGATGATGGCCTGGGTATAGACAAACCGACTGATGCCTATATAACAGTCTGGAACGGATCGGTATGGTCTGATACGGTCAGTACAGGTACCGGTATTGACAGGTATAATCCCGTAAAGATGAGTTTCAGGACAAATAAAATCAGGATATACATGAAGAGCCTGATGGCTACCGGTATCCTTGAATGGAAAGTTTTCGGAACTGCCAATACAAGTTGTGTTCCGTCAGTTCTTTCTCCTCTTGTGCAGGCAGGCAACCAGACCGTACGGGCAACGAACACTGTCAGTGTCGCCTCCGGGGACTCTGTACTGCTTGATGTGGTTCCTGCAGAGGGGGGTGACTGGAGCTGGTCAGGACCGTCAGGCTTCACAGGAAATTCAAGGAGTGTCAGGCTGAGGAATCTGCAACCTGACAGGGCTGGAACTTACACATTAACATACCTCAACCAGTGCGGAGCCTTCTCTCACCAGGACTTTCTTGTAACCGTATGGACCGGTGCAGACCAGGCGGCGCCCTATACATGGCCTGTTTACAGTCCGAATATCTCATACAACTTCAGGGATGAGTTTCCGGCTCTCCAGGAACCGTCGGCAGATCTTGAAGACTGTGCAGGAGTCACCGGGCATATCTCCTCAGGTTGGTGGACCTTCAGATGGGGATCATCGGCCAATCAGCTTGTTACTGCGGCGGCAGTAAACCCTATGCTGGAGAGAATGAATAAAGACTTTGCCTATTTCAGGAATGTGATGGGATGGCCGCCTGACAAAAGGGCAAAGCGAGGCTACCGGAGCGCTATCTATCTTTACGGTTCCGGCCTCTGCACAGACAACGCATCAAACACCGAGAAGGGCGGATGGCAGAGTAGCATCACATGGAACGGTGAGTCCTGGCCGATGGTACTCATCTCATACTACCCTGTTTATTGTTTTGACCCTTCGTGCTCATACAGTGACAGGGATTATCAGTCCGGAGCAGTGGTTCATGAAGGAATCCATTCCGTTCTGGCGGATCTCCCCGGATGCAGACAGGCCGCCTGGTTCCACGAGGGAGGAAACACCTGGCTCCAGCAGGAGGCATATGCTGAACAGTCAAATAACTATGGAAGCATGGGATTCCTGAACGGAGCTTCGTTTGTTGCACCCTTCATGCCTATTGAGTGCTACAGCGGATGGCTTCAGGACGGATCTTTCGGCGGCCCATCGGCCGAGGGGGTCAACCGCTTTGACGGCAGCACGCAGATCTGCACCTGGAGAAACCTGCTCGGGGGAGTCCAGTACAGCAACACATTCCCGACATTCCTGGGTATGACCCTGGGCCAGGGAAGCATCCCATGGATATGGAGAAATTGCCCGGAAAGGGTACTTGAAGGCATCGCTGCCGGAATAGGGGAGACCCAGACAAGAAGGCTTATAATGGAGTACCGGGCAAAGCAGGCGCTGCTGGATATGGGTAAGTGGACCGGGGCAATACGAGACCTTCTCGATTCACAGTTCGGTACACAGATCAGGGCCGAATGGCAGCCAAGCTGGCTCAATCCTGCAGTCTGGTATGCAACGCCCTATGTGAAAACAACAAATGACGGTGTCGGGTTGCTCACTCCTGACAGGAACACTACTCCGGGCTGGTCAGGCGCCAACCAGATTCCCCTGAAAGTGACCGGTGAAATTGTTACTGTCGACTTCATGCCGCTCTCATCTAACATGTCGTGCCAGTTATGCTACCGCACCACTGACGGCGAGGCTGTTTACGGTCAGCCTGTATACGGAGGTGAATGCAGCCTCCGCCTCGAAAAGGCCCCTGCCAATGGGATAGTTTTTGCAGTCATCTGCAACACAGATTATATATACAAAGGCGAACTGACGAGGACTGCACACCATGATTACCGGCTCAGGCTGGTAACAGGTGTCACCGGGACAGCCGATGTGAATACGAAATGGTATCAGTGGGACAGGGACCTGGGATCATCCACATCTGTTGAATACCCCGGCGAAAACGGTAAATACATGGTTTATCCGAACCCGGTCCTGCGAAGTGAAAATATAATAATTCAATCCGGTGAAGAGCTCACTGAACCATTGTCAGTTGAGATATGGAATCTGAGCGGGGTGATGGTGCACCGTGAAAACCTCTCCGGCAGCAACAGGATTTCAATGTCAAATGTTCCTGCTGCCGGTATCTATTTCCTTGTCGCCTCCTCTGAGCGAAGCAAATCGATAAACAGGATAATCGTAAGGTAAGACTCCTTGACGGTTAACGGCTGCATGCCGGCTTCCGGGGCCGGATCTGCAGCGCCGTTTGCCATGGCGGCACTACCTGTCTGGTCAGAAGGTGAGCCCCAGTTCTGCGGCTATATTCTTCAGATCTTCAACCACTGCAGGTACTAGTGTGATGCCTGACTTAAGGTTACGTTCCTCTGCTTCCCGCTCCGGATCACCGGGGATCATCACCCGCGCCTCGCCCTTTGCAGGTTTCGCACCGCGGAATGTTCTGATCCACTGATCCATTGCCTCCTTGAACTCATTCGCCGGCCTGAAGGCGTCAATTCTCATTGCGCCGAAGAAGTGTCCTGTTCCCTTGCCCGGCTGATTTTCCGGCACAGGAAGATAAGCCACGCTTGGCGGAACAAATGGTCCGAAGTTGGCGCCGCTGAAGAGAGCACTGAATATGTCAACCACGGCTGTCATGCAGTAACCCTTGTGGCTTCCGTGGAGGCGGTCACCTCCGAGCGTAACCATGCCTCCTCCCCGGCGCAGTATGCCAGGGTCATCGGAAGGATAACCCTCGGCATCCTGAACATATCCGAGAGGCACTTTCTCGCCTTTCTTCTCTGAGACGGCCAGCTTGCCACGGGCAATTGGTGTTGTTGCGAAGTCGGCAACGAATGGCGGTTCCTCCATTGCCGGCACAGCCACGGCAAGTGGGTTGGTGCCAAGATATCTGCTCACTGAGAAGGTAGGCACCACAAGTGGATTGGCGTTAGTGACTGTGATGCCGACCATGTCATGCTCCAGTGCCATCATTGCATAGTAGCCTGCTATCCCGAAGTGGTTTGAGTTGCGGGCTGCCACCCAGCCGGTGCCTGTGGCAGCCGCTTTCTCAATTGCCAGGCGCATTGACCTGACACCTGCCACCATGCCGAAACAACTGTCGCCGTCAACTACGGCGGTGGATGGGGTCTCATGCACCACTTTAACGTCAGGTGTGACGTTCACCCGTCCGCTCTTCCAAAGCTCATAGTACTCGCGTACTCGAATCATGCCATGTGATGAGTGGTCACGCAGTTCGGCTGCAACCAGCACAGCTGCTACCGCGGCGGCATCCTCGCGGCTGCAACCCACCCGCATGAATACGTCAGTGGTGAAATCCAGTAAATGGTTATGGTCGTACATCTTGATTTACAATTCTTTATCCCCTATGGGGAAAATTACATATTTTGTCTCAGTTCTACAATGCTTTATGCGCTACGCGCAAGCATTGTTTCAGTTCATGATTGCTGCCAGCTGCCTGCTGCAGACTGCCAACTGCCAACTGCCGACTGCCTGCTGCCCACTGCCAGCTGCCTACTGCCTTCTGCCAGCTGCCTACTGCCTTCTGCCAACTGCCGACTGCCTGCTGCAGACTGCCAACTGCCAACTGCCGACTGCCTACTGCCTACTGCCTGCTGCCTTCTGCCAACTTAATTATCGCCTGACCCTTACCGGATACGGAGGCCTCACCGGCTCAACCGGCGGGTTCTTCTTCAGCTCGCGCAATGCAACCTCAATAGCCTTCTCCAGCTGCGGATCCCGGCCATCGATAACATCGGCAGGCCACTGCTCAACCTCGATATCAGGGGCAACACCCACATTCTCAACAACAAAACCATCCTCGGTCCATATGGCGAGGTTGGGTGCCGTAACCGATCCGCCGTCCATCAGCTCCGGGAATCCCAATGTTCCCACCAGACCTCCCCAGGTTCGCTTCCCGACAAGGGTGCCGACACCAAATTTGCGGAACATCCATGGAAGCATGTCTCCCCCCGAGCCGGCTGTTTCGTCGATTATCATCACCTTGGGTCCCTGTATTGAAGCACTCGGTGTCTTCAGGTCATTCCCGTACCGCATGTTCCAGTAAGATTGCAGGGGTCTTTGAAGGAGATCAATGTAATAGTCGGCAATCATCCCTCCGCCGTTGAATCTCTCATCAACAATTATAGCTTTTCTGTTGGCCTGAGGGAAAAAGTACCTCTTGAAGTACTCATGACCCTGCCCTGCAGTGTTGGGAACATAAACATATGCAACCTGTCCGTCAGTGGCTTCAGTGACTTTCCTGAGATTGCCCTCCACCCAGTCACGGTTTCTGAGACTGAGCTCGTTGCCGATTGGCACCACCTTTATCACTCTTGACCCTGTATATTCAGGGTTTGGTCCCACGGTCAGCTCAACAATCTTTCCATCAGTGTTTTCGAGGAAACTGTGGATATTCTTGTCAGCTGTGACATCCCTGCCGTCAATTGCAAGTATGTACTCACCGGTTTTTACGTTCAGACCAGGCTCCGTGAGAGGCGACCTGAGGTCGGGGTTCCAGTTGAGTCCGCCGTATATCTTCTTCAGGCGGTACCTGTTGTTCTCCAATGAGAAATCAGCCCCGAGCAGTCCGCCGCCGACCCTCTGGGGTGTAGCCAGCCTGTCGCCTCCGCCAACCCTGTGATGGCCTACGCCGAGCTCGCTGCACATCCATTGTATCACCTTGTTCAGATCACTCCTGCAGGTGAGGTGAGGAAGGAACTGTGAGTATTTTTCCTTCATTGCCTTCCAGTCGGCCCCGTGCATCCCCGGGTCATAGAAATAATCGCGGTTGACTCGCCAGGCCTCATCAAAGATCTGTGGCCACTCCTCTGCAGGATCGATCCGGACAGAGATCGCCGAAGTATTAAGGACTCCCTTGCCAGGCTCCGGTTTCTTGCCTGCGGCAGTTATCCCGGTGGTTTGACCCTTTAAATAGAGCATCTTCTTCCTGTCGGCTGAGACAATGTATTCATCAAGCTCCATCACCTCCTCATCCTTCCTGTCCTTTACATTGTATTTTCTCAGTACGGATGGTCCGCTTCCGGCTGGTCTTACAATGTAGAGTATCTCGCCGGTACCTGCCACCCCGAGATCAGTATAGCTCCCCGGTGATACCGGCACATTCACTATCCTCTCCTGAAGACCGTCAGTCTCGATTTTAATCAGTTCAGTCTTAACTCCGGCCTCCGGTGCTTTGGCTGCATTTTTACCTGAGCTTTTGGCGGCACCCTTTGCAGGGGATTCAGGTGCAGGTTTTTCGGCATCCGCTTTCTCCGCGATGCCCTTCTCCTCATCACTCTCTTTCGTGAAAGGTGAAACAATATCCTTTCTGAGTGTAACGAGCCAGATCGAATTGGTCATACGCATATCAGCACTTGAGAGGTCGAACCAGTTGATTACCGGACCGGCGTTTGTGGAAGCGAAGAAGTAGATGTACTCTCCGTTCGGATCAAATACCGGTTCTGATGCATCGCTCAGGCCGTCGGTTACCGGGAAAGACTTCCCCTGGTCAGCAGAGTAAAGGTAAACCACCCTGAAAAAGTTTTTCAGTGCCTTCGTGTAGACGATCCATTTCGAGTCAGTGGACCAGTCACCGAACATGTCCCTGAAGGGTCCCGGGACATACATCTCGTCGGCATCAATCTTTTTTACGAGGGAGGTCGTCAGATCGAGCAGCCAGAGGTTTCTTCCGTTGTCCGTGAAGCAGATTTTTTTGCTGTCAGGAGACCATTTAGGATAAGCGTAGAATCCTGTCCCTGGCAGGTCGAACACCCTGGCCTCTCCTTTGCCGTCCTGTGGTTTGACATGGAGCTTGTATTCGCCGGAGGCGTCGGAGAAATAAGCAATTGTCTTGCCGTCAGGAGACCAGACCGGGTCTTTTTCATGCACTCCTGCTGTCACGGTGATATTTCTCGGATCTCCCTTTTCAGCCGGGAGTGTGATGATCTCACCCCTGTAGCCGAAGACAGCACGGCTCCCGGTGGGGGAGATGTCAGCGCTGCGCATGTAGCCCATCCCCTGAACATAGCGCGGACGCAGTTCGAGAAGATCGGCTGCAATGCCGACTTTTAGCTTCGATGTTGCCCCGGAGGGTATATCATATGTGTTAAGGTAACCGGCCTGCTCAAAAACAATCTTCCCGGGGGCAGCCGAAGCGCTGAGCACCGGGAAGTCTGTAAATGTTGTGTGCTGCCTGATGTCCGCACCGCTGACGGTGCAGGAGAAAAGGTTGAACTCGCCGTTCCTGTCGCTGAGGAAATAGATTCTGTCACCGATCCACATCGGGTGAGTGTCATTGCACCCTCCCTGCGGCTGAGATACCTTCACCACAGAACGATCAGCAAAAGTATAAAGCCAGATTGTGGAGGCTGTTCCCCCGCGGTAGTTCTTCCACTGGGCGTGGGCAGGGGGTATGGGTGTATAGGCCATCCTTGCCATGTCAGGAGACAATGATACATAGTGGGCATTGGGAATTGCCATTTGTTCCGGGTAACCGCCATCAATGTCAACTGTAAAGAGCTGCGCATACCGTCCGGTGAAAGTGGCTCTCTGTGAGGCGAAAACAATCTTTGTACCGTCAGGAGTGAATGTGCGGGCGACATCTGCGCCGGGGTGCCAGGTGAGCCTCACCGGCATCCCGCCTTCGACCGGGACGACAAAGACATCAGTGTTACCGTCATACTGGGCGCTGAAAGCTATCAGCCTGCCGTCAGGTGAGAAGCATGGTTCTCCCTCAATCCCATCGTCAACGGTAAGCCTGCGTGGATTTGTTCCGTCCGCATTCATTACCCAGAGATCTTCCGCATAAATGAATGCGACATGTGATTTACTGACAGCCGGCTGTGACAGCATCCTTGTGTCCGAAGTGTCAATTCCGCTGAGACTGTCTGCTCCTGTGAACAGAAGCACAGCAAGCATTACTGCTGCAAAAAGCTTTCTTTTCATGGCTATTTGGTTTTTCTGAAAGTATTCGTTGCGTTTGCCTGTGCCTTCGGTGTTATGACCAGGTCATTAATGCAGACATGGTCGGGAAGGCCGGCACAATAGTGAATTATACCGGCTATATCCTCACTCTGCAGGGCCTCGAGACCGCTGTAGACAGCCGATGCCCTCTCTTCATCACCCTTGAACCGGACCAGTGAAAACTCTGTCTCAACCATCCCGGGTGCTATGTTTGTAACCTTTATTCCGTGCCTGAGAAGATCGATGCGCATGGCTTTTGAGAGCGCATCAACGGCGTGCTTTGTGGCACAATAGACCGAGCCTTTCTCATAGACCTCCTTCCCTGCTATCGATCCGATGTTGAAGATGTGACCGGAGCCCCTGCTGACCATAAGAGGAGCTATCATACGGGTGACATACAGAAGCCCCTTCACATTGGTGTCAATCATCCTCTCCCAGTCGTCAGTGTCACCTTCGTCAATGTGACTAAGCCCCACCGCCAGTCCTGCGTTGTTAATCAGGATGTCAATGTGCCTCCATTCCGGGGGCAACCCACCCAGGTGTTTTTCAACCTCCTGCCGGTTCCGTACATCGAAGCACAGCGGCAGCACTTCGGTACCCCAGGTGGCAGTGAGATGAGCGGCCAGTTCATCCAGCCTCTCTTTTCTTCTGCCTGTAATTATCAGTCTGTCAGATGATTCTGCGAATTTTAAAGCAGCGGCCTCACCAATCCCTGAAGTCGCTCCTGTAATCAGTACAGTCTTTTGCATAGTATAACTTTTTCGGACCGGTAAATGTAAAAATATTAAGGGTATCTTTGCCGGCTGACTGTAAAATGATCTGTCATTTACACTGCAAAGACGTGATAACAAAAGGCAGTGATGCAGGAAAATCATGAGGAGCTGCCAAAAGAATTGAAAACTATGCACGACACTAACCGGAAGAATGGTCCCCCGGCGGCGCAAGTTGAGCGAATGTTCGATTCAATATCAAAGCATTACGATCTGCTGAACCACCTCCTTTCTCTTGGCACCGACAGGAACTGGAGAAGGAAATCAATTAACCTTATCGGGAAGCATGCCAGACCGCGTACCATCCTCGATGTGGCCACCGGTACCGGTGACCTGGCAATCGAGGCAATGAGCCTGGGACCGGAAAAAGTGACCGGAATAGATTTGAGTTCCGGGATGCTGGAGGAGGGGAGACGCAAGATTTCACGATTGGGTTACTCAGGAAGGATTGAACTGCAGAGCGGTGATGCCCTTGTAACGGGGTTTAGGGACGGAACCTTTGATGCAGCGATGTCAGCATTCGGGGTCAGGAATTTCGAGGATACCCTTTCGGGGCTGAAGGAGATGTTCAGGGTACTCAGACCCGGCGGGATGATTATGGTACTTGAGTTCTCCAGACCATCTCTGTTCCCGCTGAAACAGATTTACGGATTCTATTTCAGGAGGATACTGCCTCTGATTGGCAGGCGGGTATCAGGTGATCCAGATGCCTACAGCTATCTGCCTGATTCAGTGATGACATTCCCCGACAATGAAAAGTTCCTGGAGCTGCTGTCCCTGGCGGGATTCCGGGATGTGGCGCAGAAGAGACTTTCAGGTGGCATCGCCAGCATCTACACAGGTTTCAGGCCTGGCACAGATGTTGCACAATAAAACCTGATTATCCCGTTATATTTAACAGGACTCTTCAGAAGCGTGTATAAAAGAACTGCCATATTTATTATTTTGCTTCTCTTTCCTGTCGTTTTGGCTGCCCAGAAGGCGAAGCCGAAAAACGACTCGAATTATGATGACAGGCTACTGCATTTCGGCTTCAGCATGGGTATGAACACGATGGATTTCATCGTGAAGCAGAAACCCGGAAGCGAGTATCTTGCCGAGGTGACGTCACTCAAGCCGGGCATAAACATCCAGATCGTAACTGACTACAGGCCATCGACATATCTTGATATCAGGTTTCTTCCCGGAGTCTCCTTCGGGCAGAGAAACCTGGATTTCTATGACAGCCAGCGAGTCAGGTTTGACTCTGTTCAAATTCCATCCTCATTTCTTGATTTTCCACTGCTTCTGAAGATGAAGGGGATGAGGCTTAACAACTCGCGACCATATATCATCGGCGGCGTCAGCTTCAGGTATGACCTTGCGGGTAAAAGCGAATCACTCCAATTTGGTTCAGGCGGGGCAGAGAGCCAGATAAAGCTTAACAGGGCAGATTTCTATTACGACATTGGTGCAGGGATCGATTTCTACCTGCCTTATTTCAAGCTGACTATTGAGGCTAAGATGTCAACCGGATTTCGTGACCTGCTGAATCACAATCCGGAATTACCTGCCCATTACCAGGCCATTGAGACCCTCAGATCACAGATGTGGGTGCTCTCATTCCATTTTGAATAATCATGGCTGAGGAGCTTAACCTGGTGCTGCCCCCTCAGACTGCCTTTGATGATGAGGCGCTGAGAAGATACCTCGAAAAAAAGACCGGCAGGCAGGATTTCACCCTGCAGATTATCAGACGCTCCGTCGATGCCCGCAAGCCGGATATAAAAATCAATCTTACAGTGCAGTTGATTGCTCACGGAGAGTCAGCTGTCAGGCCTGAACCCTTCAGGATTGCGGATGTTTCACGTTCGCGGGAGGTGCTGATCGCAGGGAGCGGGCCGGCGGGGCTCTTTGCTGCGCTGGCGCTGATAGAGGCGGGACTGAAGCCTGTGGTACTGGAGAGGGGCAGGGAGGTTCACGATCGTAAACGTGATGTGGCTTCAATAAGCACGAAACATATTGTCGACCCTGACTCAAATTATTGTTTTGGTGAGGGAGGGGCTGGGACCTTTTCAGATGGCAAGCTCTACACAAGATCCAAAAAGAGAGGTGACAACAGGCGCGTGCTTGAGCTGCTTGTGCTTCACGGCGCCGATCCCTCGATTCTTTATGAGGCACACCCGCACCTTGGAACAGACAGGCTGCCCGGCGTTATCACAGCTATCAGAAAAAGCATCACCACGGCAGGCGGAGAGGTGCTGTTTGGTAAACGGGTAACGGGAATTGATGTTAGAGAAGGCCGTTTCCGAAGCATTACTGTCAACGATGACGAACAATACGTGGCTGATGATCTGATTCTGGCTACCGGCCACTCTGCCCGGGATATCTATGAATTGCTTCACGGAGCAGGTGTGAGACTCGGATACAAACCTTTCGCAATGGGCGTCAGGGTGGAACATCCTCAGGAACTGATTGACAGGATTCAGTATCATGGCAAATCAAGAGGTGATTTCCTCCCTGCAGCCTCATACAGCCTTGTTACTCAGGTTGATGGTCGCGGCGTATACTCCTTCTGCATGTGCCCCGGAGGATTTATGGTTCCCTCGGCAACATCCCCCGGGGAGGTGGTCGTCAACGGCATGTCGCCCTCCCGGCGCAATTCACGATGGGCCAACAGCGGCATAGTTACCGAAATCAGGGAGGAGGATGCACAGCGATACGGCAACGGACCGCTAGCAGGATTGAGATACCAATCAGCTCTGGAGAGTATTGCGTGGAAGGAGGGCGGAATGACGCAGCGTGCACCGGCTCAGCGACTGACTGATTTTGTGGAGGGAAGAGCCGCCTCATCACTGCCCGCCGGATCCTACTTCCCCGGCCTGACCCCTTCACCGCTCCATGAATGGATGCCGGCAGACATAGCTGGCAGGCTGAGGACAGGATTCAGGGACTTCGGAAGGAAGATGAAGGGATACCTCACCGGCGATGCACTGGTGGCTGCGGTGGAGTCTCGTACATCATCCCCGGTCAGGATACTTCGTGATCCGTTGACGCTTAACGCAGAGGGAATAACCGGTCTCTGGCCGGCAGGTGAGGGAGCCGGGTATGCAGGCGGGATAGTCTCGTCGGCGGTTGATGGAATGCTGATGGCTCAGGCAATAGGCAGTAGGCAGTCGGCAGTAGGCAGTAGGCAGTAGGCAGTCAGCAGTCGGCAGTAGGCAGTAGGCAGTAGGCAATAGGCAGTAGTGATATATAGTTAATAATCAGTTTATTGACTGCAAGACCGCAAGACCGCAGGACCGCAAGACCGCAAGACCGCAGACCCTCAGACTCTCAGACCCTCAGACTCTCAGACCCTCAGACTCTCAGACCCTCAGACCCTCAGACCCTCAGACCCTCATACCTTCAGGCCCTCAGATTGAGACCCTTAGGGTCGA
>Ga0209467_1001446_pt1 | contig 20896 bp, 20 predicted proteins | sample Higcelwee11metaG_FD_187175 | JGI IMG/M metagenome (GOLD analysis project Ga0209467, IMG submission 187175) | Freshwater pond sediment microbial communities from the University of Edinburgh, under environmental carbon perturbations - High... | ecosystem: Environmental > Aquatic > Freshwater >...
CCACCATCATGAGGACAATTCATACTTTGTGCATCCATAAATATTACCTCATTCAGAAAAATACACTCTCTTCCATAACATCTAAAACCTGCACGAATCACATCGAATCCTATCGCTCCTTAAATGACATAAGCATGAACTCAGCCAAAATTCCAGATGAAAATTTTACATACAACATCCCGACAGGGCACGGGACATGATATACATCTTGCCAAATCCTGTGGTCTTTAAAGGAAGTCATTGATTTATAAAAATGCATCCTTGAAATGGATTGAATCGTTTCAACGATCTCATCCCTCCCATAGCCGATTGCCGCCGCCCCCAATATCGCACTCGTCAAGATTTCCAGTTTATCCGGATTCGCAGATCCTGCCTTTATGGCCTCAAGGTCATATGTCGGTTTCTTTTTTTCCATGCAGCATGTTCCAGCAATGCGAAACCGGTTATCCGTAGGGCGCCAGGGCAGCGGCACGCCGAGCAACTCCCATGTACACCACTATGGTGTTTTGTCAAGAACCATTCCCGTGACCTGTCGCCGCTGGACCACGCGCCGCAGACAAAAAACCGCAGGGTGGAGAAGAACGCATCTTCCCCACCCTGCGGTTCGCATTTTCTGGTCTTGCCGCCTATTGGTCAAGCAAAAGCAAGAGGTTTTGCCCCTGCGTGACCACCGGCGGCGGCGGCGGCGCGTCCCCCGAGGCCGAGGTCTGGGCGGGATTGTTTTTGTGCATGGGCCAGGTATTGGCGTGGACGGCGGTCTCGAAGGCGAAGACTCCGGACCAGTCCGCCGCCAGATAGACCTTGCCGCCGCCCACCGCAGCCTCCCCCCACACCGTCCCGGAGGTTCCCCCGGTAGCCCAAAGCACGGCCCCCGTAGCCGCATTCAGGCAGACCGCCTGGTTGTCGGCTCCGAGCATCTTCTGGATATAGACCTTGTCGTCCAGGGCCACGGGCCGGGGGGCGGAAAAACCGGATTCACGAATCGCGTAATCCCAGAGGCTGCCCCCCGAGGCCAGGGAAAAGGCCCGCAAATACCCATCGCTGGTGGCCAGAAAGACCCGGGATCCGTCGATGGCCGGGGGAATCCCGTCCGCGTAGGCGTTGCCGCCCAGATCCACATGCCAGATCAGGTTGGGTGCGTTCTGGCCGTCGCCGACGTACCAGCAGGCCAGACCGGTCCTGCCCGTGAACGTCGAATAGATCACGGCCGCGAGATAGCCGCCGTTGAGCGCCCCCTCATAGATGCGATTGAAGCCCGTCGGCGGGGACACCGACCAGCGTTGGGCGCCCGTGGCCGGGTTGAGGGCTTGCAGTATGGACGAGAGGGAATAGATGTTCGTCCCGTCGGTCAGGACCGTGCCTGCCTCGAACAAGGACTGGGTCCAGATGTCCGCCAGGGTGGCGCTGGACACCGCGACCAGGGAATACGCCGAATCCTTGATTTTGACAAAATAGAGGTGCGCGCCCAGGGCGGCCGGGGCGTTCGAGACCACCGAGCCGTCCAGGGTACGGTCGGTGAGCACCGCCCCCGTGGCCGGGTCTATCCGATACAGATGCGTGTCCGCGCCGAGATACAGCACGCCGTCTTGCAGGATGGGCGAGGTGACGGACGACGCAATGGTCCCGTTGTACCAAGCCTGGAGGCCGGTGGCGGTGTTCAGCGCGGTCAGGCCGCCGTCCTGGCCCTTGACGATGACCAGGCTGCCGGAAATCACCGGGGAGGACCAGGTGGCCTTGTCGCCGCCTATCTGCCCGGTCCAGAGCAGGTCGCCCGTGGCGGCATGCAGGATGGCGGGGGAAAACCCCATAAGAACGCACAATATCACGGACTGAAGGAATCTGGTCATATTCGTCTCCGGTTGTTTGCGCCGGCGTGGAAAATAACAAACCGCCCAGGCGGGCCAGGCCACCTCCACGCGCATGGGCGCGGGGTTCCCGGCTTGGCATGAATGCCCTCAACGACCCACTGCGATCGGGAATGGCCGCTGCCTCCCCTCCATTTTTGAGAATGCCCGAAGGCCTGCATTCTGACAAGTCCTGTGTGTCGGGAGCGTCGCGGGCACATGGTCTGACCGATACCTCCCCGCGCGGATTTCCCAGGGTTTCCCGCCTCTCGCAATGCCGCGCGCTTTGCGTTGAAATGCCCGCCGGAATGTCGTATCGTCATTTTCGTCAATCGCGATCTGACCGCCGGGCGCAGGTTCCCCGGCGACCTTTTTCCCATTCCGGGTCCGGGCGGCCGCGCCCCTTCCCGTCGCAACCGATGTAACGGCGTACCTATGCAAAACCCAGACAGCGGACAGGGCGGCGTCATTTTCAAGGTCGTTGACGGCGTCAGCGTGGAGCGCCGCCGCCAGCCGCGCCCCCCCAGGCCCCGGGCCGCCAGGGCCGCGTCCATCCTGGTCCGTTTTTTTTCCCTTTTCGCCGTGTGGCTGGTCCTTTCCGGCATGTTCGACGCCTTTCACATGTCCCTGGGGGTCGTCTCCTGTCTGGGCGTGACCCTTTTTTCCCTGCGCCTCCTGCCGCCCCGAACCGACGCCCCGTTCCCCTTCCGACTGCTTGTCCGGCTGCCCCTGTATGGCCTGTGGCTGACATGGGAGATCGTCAAGGCCAATTTCTGGGTGCTCTACCTGGTCTTTCATCCCCGGATGATGGAGAAGATCGACCCCCGGCTCATCACCTTCAAAAGCCGTCTGACCTCCCGGGGCGCGCTCACCGTGTTCGCCAACTCCATCACCCTGACCCCGGGCACCATCACCGTCAGCGTCAACGAGCGCGGCCATTTCCTGGTCCACGCCATTGACCTCAAATCCGCCGAGGGGCTGCCCGGCGAGATGGAAAAAAAAATCGCCAACGCCTTCGGGGAATGAGCCATGGATACCGTTTTCCTCTACAGCGCCGTGTTCATCTCCCTGCTCATGCTGGTCTCCCTGTACCGCACGGCGGCCGGGCCCACCACCCTGGACCGGCTCATGGGGGCCAACGCCATGGGCGCCAAGACCACGGTGCTCATCCTCTTTTTGGGCACGGCCTTCGGCCGCCTGGATATGTTTGTGGACATCGCCCTGGCCTACGCCATGCTCAACTTCATCTCCGTCCTGGCCGCCTCGCGGTATTTCCTGAAACGTGGAATGGCTGACAAGCCTTAGGGGGGCAGGACATGGACATCGCCATCTGCATCCTCCTCGGCCTTGGGCTCCTTTTTTTCACCGGCGGAACGCTGGGCCTGATCCGTCTGCCCGACGTCTATTCCCGCCTGCACATGGCCGGAAAGATCGACACCATGGGCTCCATAAGCCTCATCGCCGCCCTGTTCCTCAATGAAATCGAACTCTTCGACATGGCCCACCTCCTGGTCGGCCTGAAGATCCTTTTGGTGCTCTTTTTCCAGTTTCTGGCCTCGCCCACGGCCTGCCACGCCATGGTGGACGCCTGCCTGCGGGCGGGGTTGGCCCCGTGGGTCAAGGGCGGCCAGAGGAGCGACCCATGATCCTTGAAATCAAGATCGCCATGCTGGTCCTGGTCATCGTGTGCGCCGTGGCCTCCATCACCATCAAGGATCTCCTGGGCGCGGCCGTGGTGTTCGGAACCTACAGCTTCATGATGTGCCTGTTGTGGGTCTCCATGGCCGCCGTGGACGTGGCCTTCACCGAGGCCGCCATCGGCGCGGGCATAAGCACCGTGCTCATGATCGCCGCCGTCTTTCGCACCACCAGGAGGACCAAGGATTGAAACGCCTGGCCCTTTTCGCCGTCATCCTGGCCGGGGTGCTCTTCGCGGCCACGGCCTCGGAGTTTCCCCGCCTGGGGGCCGTGGATTCCGCGCCCTCGCGCCACGTCTCCCCGGCCTACATCCAGGGCTCCCAGCCCCAGACCCACACGCCCAACTTCGTGACCTCGGTTTTGGCCGACTACCGGGGCTTCGACACCATGTTCGAGACCACGGTGGTCTTTTTGGCGGGCATGTCCTGCTTTTTCATCCTGCGCGCCCTGCGCAGGCGGGGCATCACCGAGGTCTACTACTACCGGCACAAGCCCACCGGCGTGGTCCTGGCCATGCTCGCGCCGCGCCGGGTGTCCCCGCATTCGAGCTGCTTCGAGCGCATCGACGCCGACTGGACGCCCCAGGACATGGTGGTGGAGACCATGTGCCTGTTCATGGTCCCCTTCATCCAGGTGTTCGCCCTCTACGTCATCGCCCACGGCCACTACAGCCCGGGCGGCGGCTTCCAGGGCGGCGTGCTTTTGGCCGCAAGCTTCATCCTGGTGGGGCTTTCCCGCGACCTGCGCACGGTGGAGAGCCTTTTGACCGAAAAAACCGCCATTCTGGCCGCCGCCGCCGGGGTGTGCATCTATGCCGGGACCGGCCTTCTGGCCCTGTGCTTTGGCGGCAACTTCCTGGACTACGGGGCCTATGCCTCCTTTTTCGGCGTGGCCGTCCCGGCCGCCCGGTCCATGGGCATCCTCATCGTGGAGATCGGCGTGGCGCTGACGGTCATGGCCACCTTGGTGACCATCTACAAGCTTGTGTCCTCCCGGGGGACCGTGGAAGAGGGGCTTTGAGCCATGCCTGAGCTTTTCGCTGAATTTGGAAATAAATTTCACTATTACAGCTACTTTGCGATCATGATGATCGGGCTCTACGCCATGATCGCCAAGACCAACCTGCTCAAAAAATGCATCGGCCTGGGCATCTTCCAGACGGCCATCATGCTTTTTTACGTGTCCATCGGGGCCAAGACGGGGGCGGGCATCCCCATCATCGATCCAGCCGTGGGCACGGCCGATCCGGCCGCCTACGCCAACCCCCTGCCCCAGGTGCTCATGCTGACGGCCATCGTGGTCTCCGTGGCCACCCTGGGGGTGGCCCTGGCCTTGATCCAGAACATCCACCGCGATCACGGAACCATCGAGGAGGACGAGATCCTTCAGAGGCTGCGCGGCAAATGACCGCCCAACTGCCCATCCTGGCCATCGCCCCGCTTCTCTTCGGGGCCTTCGCCGTGACCGCCGGACGGTTCCTTTTCCGTCGCGCCAACTACGCCGTGGCCAGTCTGGCCCTGGCCGCCTCGTTCACGGCCTCGGTCCTTCTGGCCATCCAGATCCTCACCCAGGGCACGGCCATTTACTTCGTGGGCGGCTGGCCGCCGCCCATCGGCATCTCCTATGTGGCCGACCCCCTGTCGGCGCTCATGCTGGCCTTTGTCTCCGGGGCGGCGCTTTGCACCTTCCTGGCCTCCAAGGCCGAGATCGAGACCAGCTATCCGCTGAAAAATTCGGCCTTCTACGCCCTGTTTCTCTTGGCCGTGGCCGGGCACATGGGCATCGTCATCACCGGCGACGCCTTCAACCTCTACGTGCTCATCGAGGTCGCGGCCTTAAGCGGCTACGCCATCTTGGCCCAGGGCCGGGAACGGGCCATGCTCTCCAGCCTCAACTACCTCTTCGTGGGCTCGCTCGGGGCCTCGCTGTATCTCCTGGGCATGGGCTACCTGTACATCATGACCGGCTCCCTCAACATGGCCGACCTCTCGGGCATCATCGCCCAGCTTGCGCCGGGCGGCCTGTCCGGTTCGACGGCCCTGGCCGCCGCCTGGGGCGTCATCCTGGCCGGACTTTTCGTCAAGATGGGCCTTTTCCCGTTCCATTCCTGGCTCCCGGGGCCTATTTCCTTCTCCGCCGCCCCGGCCGCCGCCCTGGTGGCCCCCCTGACCACCAAGGTCATGGCCTATGTCCTGGTCCGCATGATCATAAGCGTCTTCACCCCGGACGCCGCCTGGTCCCTCCCGGCCATCAACACCCTGGTCCTTCTCCTGGCCACGGCGGCCATCCTCTACGGCTCCTTCTGCGCCCTGGCCCAGCGGTCGCTGCGAAAAATGCTGTGCTTCATCCTTTTGTCCGAGGTCGGCTACATGGTGGGCGGGGCATTTCTCGGCAACCGGGCGGGCCTGACCGGGACCATCTACCACATCTTCGCCGACCTGCTCATGACCTTGTGCCTGTTTCTGGCCGCGTCCAACGTGGAGCGGGGCACGGGGGGACGGTTTTCCGACATGGGCGGGCTTTTCCGGCGCATGCCCGTGACGGCGGCGGCCATGGTCATGGGCGGGCTGTCCATGATCGGCGTGCCGCCCTTTTGCGGCTTTTTCAGCAAATGGTACCTACTCTCCGGGGCCATCACGGCCGGAAGCTACGCCTTTGCCGGGGCTCTGGTGCTGTCGAGCCTGGTCAACGCCGTGCTCTTTTTCCGCATCTTCGAAATCGGCTTTTTCGGCACGCCCGCCGACCGGGCCTCCCCCTCCGCCACGTCTGGGGAGGCCGCCCACAGACACCCCGAGCCCCTCCCGTTTTTTTGCGACGAGATGCCTGCCGCCCGTCTGGCGCCCCTGTGCGTCGTGGCCGCAAGCCTCGTGGCCATGGGACTTCTGACCGGGGAGGTCGTGCGGCTGGTGGTAAGCGCGGTGTTGCCCCCGGGACTGGGATAAAGGACGTTTCGCGACCATGGATACCTCCGCCATCGCCTCCGCCGCCGCCGTGCTGCCCGCCTTCGGCTCTGTCGCGCCCCTTCTGGCCGTGATCGCGCCCCTGTGCGCCATTCCGGGCATGGTCCTGGCGGGCGCGGCCTCCTCCCCCAATCGGCGCGAGGCCTGGACCTTTCTGGCCGCCGTGACCAGCTTCCTTTTGGTCGTGACCATGCTGCCCGCCGTCCTGGCCGGGAACCGGGTGGAATACGTGGCGGCCCACGTCCTGCCGGGGGCCTCCCTGGCCTTCGCCGTGGACGGGCCCGGGCTCCTCTTCGCCCTGGTGGCCTCGTTTCTGTGGATCGTCACCTCCATCTATTCCGTGGGCTACATGCGCGGGCTCTCCGAACACGCCCAGACCCGCTATTTCGCCTTCTTCGCCGTGTCCGTCAGCGCCGCCCTGGGGGTGGCCCTGTCCGCCAATCTGTTCACCCTCTACCTGTTCTACGAGATCCTCTCCCTGGCCACCTATCCCCTGGTCACCCACCACCAGGACGCCGAGGGCCGGTCCTCGGGACGGCGCTACCTGGCCTACATCCTGGGCGGCTCCATCGCCCTGGCCCTGCCGGCCATGATCGCCGTGTACGCCCTTTCGGGCGTCCTGGACTTCACCCCGGGCGGGGTGCTGCCCCCGGGCCTGGGTTCCCTGGCCGTGGGCTGCCTGCTGTTCGCCTTCGTCTTCGGGTTCGCCAAGGCGGCGGTCATGCCCATGCACGCCTGGCTCCCGGCGGCCATGGTGGCCCCCACCCCGGTGTCGGCGCTCCTTCACGCCGTGGCCGTGGTCAAGGTGGGCGTTTTTTCCGTGTACCGGGTGGTGACGGGGATTCTCGGCAATGAATATCTCGCCGCCCTGCATCTGGGCGACGTCCTGGTGTGGGTCAGCGCCTTCACCATGATCGCGGCCTCGGTGGTGGCCCTGACCCAGGACGGCCTGAAACGGCGGCTGGCCTATTCCACCATCGGCCAACTGGCCTATGTGGTCCTTGGCGCGGCGCTTCTCACCCCCCGGGGCGACACGGGGGCGCTTTTGCACATCGCCATGCACGCCTGCGGCAAGATCACGCTCTTTTTTTGCGCCGGGGCCATCTTCGTGGCCACGGGGGAAAAATACGTCAGCCGCATGGGCGGCCTGGGACGGCGCATGCCGTTTACCTTCGCGGCCTTCGCCGTGGGGGCCTTGTCCATCATCGGCGTGCCGCTCACGGCAGGCTTCGTGAGCAAATGGCAGATCCTGCTGGCTGCGGCCGAGACCTCCCGCTACGGCGTGGTGGCGGCCCTGTGCATCAGTTCGCTTTTAAGCGCCGCCTATTTTTTACCGGTGATCATCCGGGCCTTTTTCGGGCAGGCCCCGGACAGTCCGGACCAGGCCGCCCCCAAGAAACGCCGGGAGAAAAAAGCCCCGGCCGCCGGGATGCGCGAGGCCCCGCTGTGGTGCGTGGTCCCGCCGGTGATCACGGCCCTGCTCGTGTTGGCCCTTTTCTGGCGGCCGGACCTGCTCCTGCGTCTGGCCGGGGCCGCACCATGAAAAGATCGCGCCCCGGAAACCCTTCTTCCGTCCACGGGAGGCCCATATGAAAAAACGCCCTTCCCTCCCGGCCAGCCCGCCCCCGGCCGTCCGCCCGCCGGTTGCGCCCCAGCCCGCCACCGGACGGCGTCTGGCCCTGCGCCTGGCCACGGGCCTGTGTCTGGCCAGCCTTTGCGCCGGTCTTTTGGCCCATGGCCCGGCCCATTTCGGATTCGACGGCTTTTTCGGGTTCCATGCCCTGGTGGGGTTTCTGGCCTGTGCGGCCCTGGTCCTGGTGACCGGGCTGGCCGGGGTGCTCCTTGGGCGAGGCGAAGACTTCTATGACCGCTAGCCTGCATCCCGCCCTGCCCCTCTTCGCCGGGGCCATGCTCACCGCCTTTTTCGGCAAAAAGGCCGGGGGCATGGTGTCCCTGGCCGCCGCCCTGGCCTCGGTCTGGGCCGTGTCCATCCTGCCCGGCGACGGCGGCCCGGCCCTGGTCCTGCACCCGGCCGGAATGGCCCTGGATTTTCTGCGCGCCGACAAGCTGGCCGTGCTCTTCGCCTGGATCTTCACCCTAAGCGCCAGCCTCTCCTGCCTGTTCGCCTTCGGCAGGCAGGGCGGACCCGAACGGGCGGCCACCCTGGCCTATGCCGGGTCGGCCCTTGGCGCGGTGTTCGCCGGAGACATGGTCACGCTCTACGTCTTCTGGGAGGCCATGGCCCTGGCGGCGGTCTTCGTGATCCTGGCCGGGGGCGCGGAGAAATCCCGGGCGGCGGCCTATCGCTACGCCCTGGTGCATCTTTTCGGCGGCATCTGCCTGCTGGCGGGGTTGGTGCTCCTGGCGGCCAAAACCGGCTCCACGGCCTTCACCGCCGCGCTTTTGGCCGACGGCGGCCCGGGATCGCTTCTGGTCCTGGCCGGTTTTCTCATCAATGCCTCGGCCTTTCCCTTCTCGGCCTGGCTGCCCGACAGCTATCCCGAATCCTCGCCCACGGGCGGGGTGTTCCTGTCGGCCTTCACCACCAAGACCGCCGTGTATGTGCTCATCCGGGGCTTTCCAGGCTTCGACGCGCTCATTGTCGTCGGCTGCCTGATGATCCTCTATGGCCTGATCTACGCGCTGCGCGAAAACGATCTGCGCCGCCTTCTGTCCTACAGCATCACCAACCAGGTGGGATTCATGCTGGTGGGGGTGGGCATCGGCACGCCCGAGGCCCTAAACGGCGCCTGCGCCCTGGCCTTTTGCCACATCCTCTACAAGTCCCTGATGTTCATGTCCGCCGGGTCGGTGATTGCGGCCACGGGCAAACGCAAACTCACTGAGCTTGGCGGGCTTTTTTCGGCCATGCCCCTGACCTTCGCGGCGACCGTGGTGGGGGCCATGTCCCTGTCCGCCCTGCCCGGAACCTGCGGCTTCGTGTCCAAGCCCATGGTGCTGGCCGCCACGGCCGAGGGCCACATGGCCCTGGTGTGGCTTTTTTTGGAGGCGGCCTCGGCCGGGACGCTGCTGTACGCCGGGCTGGCCGTGCCGTACTTCGTCTTTTTCGGACAGACCCCGGGGACGGCGGCGGCCCCGAAAAAACCCTCTCCCCGACGCGAGGCCCCGGTCGCCGCCCTTGCGGCCATGGGGCTGGCGGCCCTGGCCTGCCTGGGGATCGGAGTCTACCCCTGGCCCCTGTACGCCCTATTGCCCTTCGCGGCCCCGGAGTTCGCCCCGTTTTCGCCCGGCCGGATCACGGCGACAATTGAGCTTTTGGCCTTTGCCGGACTTTTTTTCGCGCTCTATGTCCCGATCCTGCGCCGCAGGCCGGGCATCACCCTGGACACGGACTTCTTCTACCGCATGGGGGGCCGGTTCCTGTACCGGCTGGCCGACTCCGCCACCGGAGGCATCAACACCGCCGCCGCCGAAATGGCCGCCCGGGCGGCCGCCGCCCTCGATCGCCTGACCGCCCAGGGCCCGCAAAAACTCGCCTCCCTGGCCGTCACGCTTTTCTTCCCGCTGTTGGGCAAAAACGCCTGCCATATGCGCGACGAAGCGGCCCTGGCCGCGCAGACCTGGACGCCCCCCGTGGGCGTCACCCTGGCGGCGGCCCTTTTCGGCCTGTGCCTGATCCTGATGCTGGTTCTGTAACGCCTTTCCCGGAGGCCCCATGCCCACGCCCCCCGATCTCATCAATTTCCAGATCCTGGCCGACATTCCCGATCCGCTCCTGGAACGCTTCCTGGCCCTGGCCGTGCCGCGCGACTTCGCCCAGGGCGACACCATCCACGAAATGGGACAGCCCGCCGAGCATTTCTCCCTGCTCCTGGACGGCAAGGCGCTTTTGCAGGTGCGTCTGCCTCCGGACATCATCGTCTCCCTGGGCTCGCTCAATCCCGGCTATTGCTTCGGATTTTCCGCCCTGACCCCGGGAGCGACCCATGACCACACCGTGGTGGCCGCCCGGGCCTGCCGCACCCTGGCCGTGCCGGGGACGGCCCTGGTGGGACTCATCCAGGACGCCCCGGCCTTTGGCGTGCCCTTTCTGCTGGCCATGTACCGGCTGGTGAACGACCGGCTGACGCTGCGCACCTCCCAGTTCCTCACCCTCCTGACGCGTCACCCGGATCTGTCCCCCGCCTGATCCCGCCTCCCGGCCAAGCCCGGAGACGGCATGGAAATGTTTGATTTTCAGCGCCATCCGCTCTAGTCTTTAGCATGGACGCGGGCGCGGCACGCGCTCCGGGCCGGGTTGTGACGGCGCCCCGGCCGTGTCCGGCTCATGCGGCAGTTCTCGCCGCGACCGAGTCAACTCCCGGGGGCGAACGGACATGATGCAGCAAGACGGCTATCAGCGGCTTCGTCTCAAAATCATCGCCACCACCCTGGCCTTTTCCTTTGTGCCGCTTCTGGCCCTGGGCGTGACCATCTACCTCAAGACCGAGTCGGTCTATGTGAGCAAGGTCTTCGGCAACCTGCGCACCCTGGTGGAAAACAAAAAAAACACCATTGATCTGTTTCTTAACGAACGCATCTCCCAGCTCACCACCCTGGCCTTCACCGAGTCCTTCGACCAGCTCTCCGATGAAAAATACCTGGAAAAGGTCTTCTCCTTCCTCCAGATCCACTCCAAGTCGTTCATCGACCTCCAGGTCATCGACCAGGACGGCAAAACCGTGTCCTATTGCGGCCCCTACCGCCTGCAAAACGTCAACTACAGCCAGGAACCCTGGTTCAACATGGCCATGGCCCGGGGGCTTTTCGTCAGCGACGTGTTTCTGGGATTCCGCAAATATCCCCACTTCATCATCGCCGTGACCCGGCGCGAGGGCGACCGCTCCTGGATTCTGCGGGCGGCCATCGACTCGGACATCTTCGACTCGCTGGTACGCAGCGTCCACCTGGGCAAATCCGGCGACGCCTTCCTCTTGACCTCCGACAACGTGCTCCAGACCAAGCCGCGCTTCGACGACACCATTTTGGAAAAGATCGACTTCCCGCGTTTCGCCAAGTTTTCCGGCAGCCGGGTGGAGGAGTTTGCGGTCAAGGGCAAGACCAGCCTCTACGCCATGGCCTGGCTGGACTACAAAGACTGGCTCCTGGTCATCAAAGACGACCCCCGCGAAGAACTCATGCCCCTGTACCAGGCCCGCTGGCTCCTGGTCTTCATCCTCCTTGGCGGCACGCTGATCATCATCGGCGGCGCGGTGTTCATCTCCAACTCCATGGTCCGGCAACTGGTGCGCTCGGAGCGGGAAAAGGCCTCCCTGGACGCCTCGCTCACCCAGTCGAGCAAGATGGCGGCCTTGGGCAAGCTGGCCGCCGGGGTGGCCCACGAGGTCAACAACCCCCTGGCCATCATCATGGAAAAGGCCGGCTGGATGCGCGATCTGCTCAGCGAAGAAGACATCAAGGGCAGCCCCAACTTCAAGGAATACGAGGACGCCGTCCAAAAAATCGAATTCCACGTGCGCCGGGCCAAGGACGTAACCCACCGGCTTCTGGGATTCGCCCGGCGCATGGATCCGCTGCGCGACGACATCAATGTGAACATCCTCATGGACCAGACCAAGTCCTTTCTGGAAAACGAGGCCTCGTTCCGCAACATCGAGATCATGACCGACTATGACCGGGGCCTGCCCTGCATCACGTCCGACGCCTCCCAGTTGCAGCAGGTCTTTTTGAACATTTTGGACAACGCCATCGACGCCATCGACAAGGACGGGGTGATCACCGTGACCACCCGCCACGACAAGGAGGCGGGCGCTGTGGTCATCGCCATCGCGGACACGGGCAAGGGGATGCCCAAAGAGGTCGTGGACAAGATCTTCGATCCGTTTTTCACCACAAAAAAAGTCGGCGAGGGCACGGGTCTGGGGCTGACCATCAGCTACAGCATCATCGAAAAGCTTGGCGGCAAGATCGTCCTGCATAGCGTCGAAGGAAAGGGCACCACCTTCACCATCACCCTGCCCGTCTCGTAGACGGGGTGCTGGTCCAACCGGGCAACGAGGTCGCACATGAGCATCAGGATCCTCGTCGTGGACGACGAGCCGGATTTCATAGAAACCATGGTCAAGCGGTTCACCTTCCGCAAAATGCCGGTCACGGCCGCGCCAAGCGGCATCGCCGCCTTGAAGCTGCTGGAGGCCGAATCCTTCGACGTGGTCATCATGGACGTGCGCATGCCCGGCAAGGACGGTATCGAGACCTTAAAAGAGATCAAAAAACGCTACCCCCTAACGGAAGTCATCATGCTCACCGGGCATGCCTCGGTGGAATCGGGCATGCGCGGCATGTCGCTTGGGGCCTACGACTACGTCTTAAAACCCGTGGACTTCGACGAGCTTCTGGAAAAGGTACGCAAGGCCCACGAAAGAAAGCTGCTCAATGAAGGACGAAACGCCTCGCGCTGACCCGACTGCGGCGGCCGGGGAACCCGCGGCTGCGCCTGCGGGCAAGGCCCGACCCCTGTGGCCCCATCTGATCGGCCTGCCGGGACTGACGGCCGTGGCGGTGCTGTCGGCCATGGTTCTGCCCATCCCCCTGGCCGTTATCCTGGCCCTTTTCATCGCCAGCCTGGCGGCCTGGTCCGCTGCGGCCCTGGCCTCGCGCATCCGGGCCTCGGAACAGCAGCGGTGCTCCCTGGACGCCCAGCTCGTCCAGTCCCAGAAACTGGCGGCCATCGGCGAGATGTCGGCGGGCATCGCCCACGAGATCAATAACCCCATGGCCATCATCGCCCAGGAATCGGACTGGATGACCCACCTCATGGCCGCGCCCCAGATCACGCCGGAAAACATGGCGGAACTGCGGGACTCCCTGGCCGAGATCGTGCGCCAGGTGGATCGCTGCAAGGCCATCACCCACAATCTGCTCAACTTCTCGCGCAAGATGGAGCCCATCCTGCAACAGGAACACCTGGAAAAGATCATGGAGGACATGGTGCTTTTGGTGGAAAAAGAGGCCAAACTCCAGGGCGTGACCATCGGCCGCGACTATGATCCCGACCTTGCCCCCATCGAGACGGATGTGCCGCTTTTGCGCCAGGTCGTCCTGAACCTGCTTTTGAACGCCTTCCAGGCCATCCCGGGCCAGGGCGAGATCACCGTGTCCACGCGGCCGGTCGGGGCGAACCGGGTGGCCATCGCCGTGGCTGACACGGGCGTGGGGATTTTGCCGGAAAACATGTCCAAGCTCTTCAACCCGTTTTTCACCACCAAACCGCCCGGCGTGGGCACGGGCCTGGGGTTGTCCATGTGCCACGGCATCGTGGACCGACTCGGCGGCGCGATCACGGTGGAAAGCGAGGAGGGCAAGGGGTCCAGGTTCACCGTGACCCTGCCGCGCTAGGGCCGCGTCCGCAAAAAAAGACTGGGGATTCTTTCAGAATACACACGAAGATCGGAGTATTCATTCGTTTTCGGATGCGCTTCGAGGACACGACGTAAACGACAAGGAGCCAGATATGCCGGACCCCATTCGCGTCCTGGTTGTCGATGACGAAGACCGCTTCCGGACCACGCTGGTGAAGCTTCTGGGCGCCCAGGGGCTTTCCGCCGAGGCGGCCTCGGGAGGGGAGCAGGCCCTGGCGATGCTGGCCGAAAAACCCTTCGACGTGGTGCTTCTGGATGTAAAAATGCCGGGCCAAAGCGGCCAGGAGGTGCTGCCGCGCATCAAGGCCATCGCCCCGGGCGTGGAGGTGCTGATTTTAACGGGCCACGCCTCGGTGGATATCGCGGCCCAGATGATCGCCGGCGGCGCGGCGGATTATCTGCTCAAGCCCTGTCCGCTGGACGAACTGGTGGGGTGCGTGCGGGCGGTGTATGACCGAAGAAAGGCCGTGGGGGCGCGGTAGGGACGTGATGATTATGCTGAACTGGTTATCACCCGACAGGGAGGTCACGAAAGAAAATGTGGCCGGAGGTTGTCTCCACTAGAGAACACAAGACAAGGAGCTCCAAATGAAAGATGTGACTGACCGTGTAGCATGGGTTGGAGCCATTGATTGGGACAGGCGTCTTTTTGATTCCCTTGTCCCGTTGCCTGACGGAACGACATACAACGCATACATTGTCCGGGGATCAGAAAAAACGGCGTTGCTTGACACGGTGGATCCCCATTTCTCCGATACGCTTTTCTCTGCCCTGGATGGCGTTTCCCAGATTGACTATGTCGTTTCGCATCACGCCGAGCAAGATCATTCGGGGACGATCCCCCTGATCCTCTCCCGCTTCCCCAAAGCCAAGGTCATCGTCACCTCCAAGGCAAAAAGCATGCTCATGGATCTGATGCCGATCCCTGAAGAGGCTTTCCTCGTTGTCGCCGATGGGGACAGCCTCTCCCTGGGCGACAGGACGCTCACGTTCATCCATACGCCGTGGGTGCATTGGCCGGAAACCATGTCGAGCTATCTCGTTGAAGAAAAAATCCTTTTCAGCTGTGATTTTTTTGGCTCACATATCGCCAGTTCCGATCTTTTCGCCACGGACCGGTGCCGGGTTCAGGAAGCGGCAAAACGCTACTTCGCGGAAATCATGTTGCCGTTTCGCTCCATTATCGCCAAGAATCTGGACAAGCTTTCAACGTATGACATCCGTATGATCGCCCCCAGCCATGGCCAGATCTATGATCAACCGGGGTGGATTGTGGATTCGTACCGGGAATGGGTGTCCGCTGCCCCCCGAAACCTGGTGACCCTTCCTTTCGTTTCGATGCACGGCAGCACCCGGATTATGGTTGACCATCTGGCCTCGGCTCTCTCCAGGCGCAATGTCGGCGTGGAGCTGTTCAATCTTTCGGTAACAGATATCGGCAAGCTCGCCATGTCCTTGGTCGATGCCGGGAGCATCGTGCTCGGAGCGCCTACAGTCTTGGCGGGGCCTCATCCTTTGGCTGCCTATGCCGCATTTCTCGCCAATGCCCTTCGGCCCAAGGCCCAGTTCTTGTCCATCATTGGTTCGTATGGGTGGGGCGGCAAGACCGTTGACATCCTGGCCGGGATGATTCCAAACCTCAAAGTAGAGGTTCTGGACCCGGTGCTCTGCAAAGGCCTGCCGAAGAAAGACACGCTAACGGCGCTGGATGGATTGGCGGAGAGCATCGCAATGAAACACCGAGAAAAAATGTACAGGAATTGACGGGAGCCTTCAGTTTTTTCTCACAATACCGAAAACCATACTCTTTCTGAAGAAGAAATCCGAGGTCTCCACCATTCTGTTTTCAGTGACCAAAGACAGGGAGGCACGGCCTTCCTGCCACATGTATCCGGGTGATTCGCACACTCCTCTCGGGGGGCGGGAGGAATCATTCCCTCCGGGCGGGGTACGGGGCGGCAGTCCGCTTACGTTCTTCCCGTCGGCGGCGCGGCGCATTACCCGCTCACACCCTGTCCCCTGGACGAACTGGCGGGGTGCGGGCAGGCGCCGCACTATCCAGCCGCCGCCTCGGGATTCTCCGCCCCCATCACCCTCTCTATGGCCTCGACAAGCGTCGCCTTATCCACCGGCTTCGCGACGTAATCATTGATTCCAGCGGCAAGGATCTTCTCCCGGTCCCCCGTCATGGCGTAGGCCGTCACGGCAATAATCGGAATCCTGGACTTTGCGCCGAGATGCGCTGCCTGCCGAATCGCCTTGGCCGTCTCCACGCCGTCAAGGACCGGCATCTGGATGTCCATGAGGATCAGATCCACGTCTTGCCCTGCCAGGAGGTCCAGGACTTCCTGGCCATCCTTGGCGGCGGCCACGCAATACCCTGCCTTTTCAAGCATCCGCCTGCCCGCGATGGAACTGACGGGATCGTCTTCCGCAAAAATGATCTTCAACTGTCTCCCGACGCGCGACACGTTTTCTCCCTGCCCATGAACGGCACGGCCCGCTTTTTCCTGGCCGCATTTGAAAGGCAAAGAGAGAAAGACGGTTGTTCCTTTCCCCAACTCGCTGTCAATGGCGACGGTTCCCCCAATCAAATCCACAATCTTGCGCACGATGGAAAGCCCCAGCCCGGCCCCTTGGAATCTTCGGGTATAGGAGCCCTCAACTTGCACAAATGGTTCAAAGATTTTTTTCAGATTCTCATCTGAAATGCCTATCCCCGTATCAGCGACCGTGATCAAGACGCGGACGTCCGCTTGTGTCGCGAAGGGCAGCACGGAGGCGGAAACGGACACCGAACCTTTGTCCGTAAATTTTATGGCGTTTCCAACGAGGTTGAAAAGAATTTGATGCAGCCTGACTTCATCGCCTCGCAACGTTACCGGGAAATTCTTTGACCAGGTGAACGTCAGGTCGATTCCCTTTTCCCTGGCGGTCCCGGCAAAAACCTCTTCAATTGACTCCTTTATCTTTCTGATGTCGACCCAAGCCTCGGCCAACTGCATCTTCCCTGATTCTATCCTTGAAATATCCAGAATATCCGCCAAAAGCCGGGTAAGTCTGTTCGTTGATCTTATCGCAATGCGGATGTATTCTATTTGCTCGTTATTTGGCTCAGTCTCCTTGAGAAGCTGGAGCATGCCCAAAACGCCGTTTAACGGCGTCCGTATTTCGTGGCTCATGTTCGCTAAAAATTCTGACTTGGCGACGCTTGCGGATTCGGCTTTTTCCTTGGCGACAACGAGCTGTTCCTGCTGCATTTCAAGCTTTCCCGTCGCCACTCTCACCTGAATCCTGCATACATAGCCGCCGATGACCACCGCCGCCAGCAGGGACGAAACAAGCAGGGCTGATATTGAAGCATAAAATGGCATGCCAAATTGTGATTGTATCGGCGTTTTCATGATTTCGACAGCCGAAATATCGTCAAGGTGTCTGTCAAACCCTCCCGTCCATTTATACAACTGTTGCAACTGTTCCGGGGCATCCGACACTTTTCCATGGCACACAAGACACTTGCGTTCATTTTTCAAAAAAGGAACGACAACGACGAGAAATTTCCGGCCATCTTCCTCCTGTATCATGCGAAGATGATTCCGCGTCGGATCGTCGTTAAACCACTTTATAAGATCAACTTCACTCTCCGTCGCCTTATTGAGTGGATTGCGCGGATCTTCAGCGGCAATCTTATACTGCACATCCGGCAATCCAATGGCCTCTCTTTCGTTATTATAATATTTCTGAAATGTCCTGGCCATATAGGATGAGGAAAGAAGCTCCGGCGCATAAAACCCTTGAGGCAATCTACCCTCATCCATCAATCTGTAGTAATTTGGAAGCATGTCATTTTGGATGTAATGATGAAAGGCCCTGACCTCAAGCATTGCGTCCCGTATCCGATCCTCTGACTGGCGATTGTTCAATTCTTCAGCCACATAATAAACAGCCACGGCAACCATCGCGATAACGAAGAGGGAGACAAGGACGGCTTTCGACTTGCTTTTCTTTATAGAGTATAGGTTATTCATGAGCGGTCCTCCTCCCTCTGGGACATTGCGCCGCACCACGTGCAGCCACGGCCTTGGCGATACTTCTCTCCGTATTCCTCATCACGATGCTTCGCAAGTCCCTTCATGCAGCACGCATGAGAAACGCGTTACGTTGCACATACATATTGTTTCGGATTCGTTGCCTCGCAGCTCCTTTTCCCAACAAAACGATGAGGACGCCAACTTCCGAAACGTTTTCACGAAACGTCCCATGGAACCATTCCCCCAGGATTCACTCCGGGATTTCAATTCCTTATCCGCTTGCAGTGGTCTTCCAGTCGCCACACGCCGCATTTTCATGAACACATACTGGATGCGCCTTGTCTTTCGATGAAAACCTGTTGAATTTTGGCCTGCGCTTGTCGAAATCAAGGCGTTCGCCGCACATCAGGGCGAGGTTGTGGCAGGGATCCGCTTGCACATGGCAAAAGAGAGCCTTTCGCGGCGGCGCCGGGGCATGATCGCTGGTCGGCCGGGCGGTGTACGCACGCAAAAAGGGCCTCGGGGCGCGGTCGAAGGCTCTGGGGGGTGAAGAAGGGGAAGGACCGGCCGGACGCGGCGGCATGGCGCGCTCCTGAGAAGACTCCACCCGCCGGGGGGGTCCGGGGGGAATCATTCCCCCCGGGCGGGGCACGGGGCGGCAGCCCCGATTGTCCTGCTCCGGCTGGCGGGGTGGCGGACTATCTGCTCAAGCCGTGTCCGCTGGCCGAACTGTTGGGGGGCGGGGTAGGTAGGGGGGTGAAGACTCATTCGGTCAAAAGCAGAGTTGAAACGCGGCCTGAGAGCTTACGGCTGCTAATCCGCCATCATTATGCTACTTCTTGCAGATTTTTTATTATAATCGGAATCTTTTTTTTCTTTGACTCTGGCAAATTATCTGCGGTAATGTCTGTCACGACTTCGAATGGTGAAAGATTACAGAGATATTTAAATCCTAATTTAATAAAAAATTTCTTTTCAAATCCGTGCTTCACTTTATCTACATTAATTTGAGCGCAAAAACCTTCATCAGCTTTCCCTGTTAAAAATACTTTTTTTGGCCCAAACGGTGGCAAACGAAGTTCATGATCTGCCCCCCATGGTTGATACGAATCAAGATGTTGCGCGATTAAATTTGCAGATGAAAAATACTCCAAGGGGTATGGTTCTTTTGGCTTTCTCGGCATTACTTGTTTGTCACCAATTGTCTCATCACCAACTGTTACCCAGGAAAACAAAGGCGGGAAATATATAAACACATCGACATCATCTGCTGGAGCAGTACCCAGATTTACAATTTTTATAAAAAATTTCACTGATCGTACTTTGGACTCTCTAAAGCGATTTATTTGCTCAAAATACTTTTTTAACTCATCAAGATATTTCTCAACATTCTTTGCATAACTTGAATATTGCGCATCTTTCATCTCTTCGGCGACTTTCAACAAATCCGAGACGATGGAGTATTTATCCGGCGCATCATTCCTCATTGGAGGTTCTCTATACAACCTTTTCTTTTCTTCACCGATTTTTGATTCTATATCCACAAAAGCACACTCAGTATTTACCATGAATGAAAGTGGGGCTTTCCCACTTTCAGTTTCATTGGTGATAAACAAGACATCCAAACATGGAATTTTTAATTTTAGTTTTTCATACTCACGATACAACTCATCATATTTCTTCTCATGTTCTGCTTTTGGAGAAACACGCCGTGTGGACTTATCCATTTCCAAATATTTTACCCCACAGGCCTTAGCGCGTAGTTTCATACCATAGTCTTCTGAGCAAATTAACACATTATCTATTCCATCCTTTTCTCTGTACAGCAAAACGCTTCGCAATATCCTTTCATCGCCACTTTCAGAGCTTAATATATTTTGGGAATCCACACCTCTTAACTCATCGTCAAAAATATACAATCTCACACCATTGGAAACCATGCCGCCAGAAGAGTCAATTTTATCGATGATCTTGATGGCATCCCTGGCTCGCTTTGAAAGTGATGGATCGTTCTTTTTTTCATCAATCTCATGAATGACTTGCATACACACGATAAGGACAATCTCATGGCATCCGCACAGCTTTTGCCATTCAATTTTTGTTATCTCTGGATAATGCAGCAATATATTCGTGTCTATAAATAAATGTATGGATTCATTTTCCATCGCAACCCTCCTGGCAAACAACTACAATACCCTACATTATACCGAACACAACAACTCTGAACTAATGAAGCTAAACATTCTTAATAAAAATACGCGCCAAAAAATATTATGAGATTCATAAAAAATATTTAAAAATAAATTTTCAGCAATTTTACAACTAATTGCCATCGATACACGTGTAAAATAATACTAAAAAAAATTACACAACGCATCATAAGAAAAAAATTACAATCTGGGACTGAAAGCATCGGGCACTACGGGGGTCTGAGGCTCGTATACGCGAGGTGGTATCTCCCCCCTCTCCTTTCTAAATCGTCACAAACTCCGTCGAGATCTTCCCGGCATCCAGCGTCACGATGGCCAGGCTCCCCTCGCGCAGGCTGCCGGGATTGATGCACCGCGTCCTGCCGTACTGCGAATCCTCGCGGGCGTGGGTGTGCCCAAAAAAGATGAGGTCGTAGTCCGGCCCGAAGGCCTCGTAGATGCGCCGCGACAACCCGGCCTTGTAGCCCCAGCCGTGGCACACCGCCACGTTCAGGCCCTCCAGCTCCAAATCCAGGCGCGGCGGCAGATCGACAGCCAGCTGGTAGTCGTCCATGTTGCCCTGGACGCAGTAAAAACGGGGATGTTGCAAAAAAAACGACCAGGCCGAACGCCCGGTCATGTCGCCGCAGTGGATGACCGCGTCGGCCAGAGCCAGATGGCGCGCATAGGCCGTTTCCAGCCAGTCCGCAGGGGCCGAGAGGTGGGTGTCCGAGACCACGCCGATACGCATTCCGGCTACTCCTTGCCGTTTTTTTTTGTCCACCACATCCT
>Ga0209467_1001447_pt1 | contig 20896 bp, 15 predicted proteins | sample Higcelwee11metaG_FD_187175 | JGI IMG/M metagenome (GOLD analysis project Ga0209467, IMG submission 187175) | Freshwater pond sediment microbial communities from the University of Edinburgh, under environmental carbon perturbations - High... | ecosystem: Environmental > Aquatic > Freshwater >...
TTTTTCGTATTTGCTTGGCGTTACAGTATTGATTATTGATATCGCCAAAGACGAACTTGCGATGAAGCGCCGTACGTGCGGATTTACGGCTTTCGATGCCGCATGGCGTCCGCGTGTCCGGGAATCAGGAGGAAGAAGGCGTCGGCGGGGATGCGGCATGCCGGGAGATGATCCGGCGCAGTTCGCCGATGTCGATGGGTTTTTGCAGATGATCGGTCATGCCTGCGGTCAGGCAGCGTTCCCGGTCGTCATCGTAGGTGTGGGCGGTCAGGGCGATGATGGGGATGTCCGCGGCGCAGGCGACCTCGCCCGCCCGGATGCGCCGGGTGGCCTCCAGGCCGTCCATGACCGGCATCTGCACGTCCATGAGGATCATGGCGAACGGCCCGTCGGCCAGGGCGTCCAGGGCCTCCTGGCCGTTTTCCACCAGAAGGGCAGGATGGCCCATGCGTTCCAGAACCTTGGAAATGAGCCTGCGATTGATGAGGTTGTCTTCTGCCACCAAAATGCGCAAGCCGTTGCGCGGCTGATCCATGAAACGTCACCCCCGGCGGCCTGGTCTCTTCCCGGAAGGAGGCGCTTGGCCGACAGGCCGCAAGGTGGCGTTTCGCGGCCCGGGAGTCAAGACGTTTGCGGCCCAACCCGGATGGGGCGTCAGGCCGCCCGTTTCTCTCCGGGACCGGATAGGCGGCGATCCATTTCCCGGACCTTGTCCAGCACCCGTTTGCGGATGTGGCGAAATTCCACCATGTCCTTCATGCCGTAGGAAGTCCGGGCATGGCACAGGCCGGAGACGTCCATGATCTCGTTGTAAAGATAGGGCAGATACAACGGGTCTTGCTTGAAAAAGACCGTAAGGCGCTGGAACATGGTCCGTATTTCGGCCGTGTTTTTGCCGGGATGCTTGAAGAGTTTCTCCAGATGGCTCCCGGCGTTTTTGAGCGAGGAGGACCATTTGGCCGCCCGGGGGGCGAAGACCGGCCGGACCCGGGGCGAACGGGCCCGCTGCAGGGCTGCGAGAAACCGTTCCAGGCTGCCAGGGGCGCAGGACAACGCGCCGCTTAAGTGAGCCTCGTCCAGGGTGACGTTTTTGGCCGACTCGATGACCAGGCCGCCGCCGTAGAGGTTGCAGACCGGGATGTTCCCTTCGCGCAGCGTCTGTTCCAGGTCGCGCTTGGCCGCCATGTAGGCCACGGTGGTGTGGATGGTCTGACCGTGGGCGTTGGTGGTGGTGACCTCGTGTTTGGATGTTCCCACATGCTTGTGCGCCGCCGCGTGGTGTCCCGGGGCGTGGGAATAGTCCCCGGTCCAGGAGAAGTCCTGCCCGGCCAGAAGGATGCTTGAGACCCCGCAGGCATACAGAAACCGGAAAAGGGACACGCCCACGTTGCCGCCCGCATCAAGGATCATTTCCTGGTCGGCCATGACATAGGTGGCCAGCCCTCCCACGCTCCACATGGGCAGGGTGGGGCCGGGATACATGGCCACGACCTCGGGGTCCATCTTGGTGGAATAGATGAGCGGGATGTCGGCGGCAAAGGACTTGTCGCGCAGGTTGTCGATGCACACCCGCATCTCCGGCCGAAAGTCGATGGCCATGCAGATGTCCGGCCGAAGCCCCGTACCCTCCAGGGCGGGCAGGGTCTGCAGGGCCGTGGCGTAGAGCGCCCGTCCCCGGCGTTTGGCCAGCTCCGGCGCAAACCGGGCCAGGGACGGCCCGGCCCCGAGGACCACGGCGGCCATGCCCTGGCCCATGCCCCGAAGCCCCAGCAGACTGCCTTCGGACATGGCCCGGTGATAGTTTTTGAGTTCGTTGCCGACCATGACATCCTGCTTTTGCCGCAGGGTGGACAGCTCCACGGAAATATTCTCCAGCCGGGCCCGGGCGTGGGCGGTCCACCGGGCGTATTCCGGGCCGAACTGGCTGGAGGGCAAATCCGAGCGCAGATGGATTTTCCCGAAGATGAAGCAGACGTCCATGGGCCGCAGGCGTTCCTCAAAGATCTTTTTGTCCGGAGGCAGGAATTCCAGCTTCCCCGCCGCCAGAAAGGGGCGATAGTCGGTTTGTCCCAGGCAGGCCAGGAGCAGGTCCGCACGGGGTTCGACGACCAGCACCTTGTGGGTGTCCGGGGTCTTGGCCAGGATATGGTTGACGCCGTAACCCAGGCCCGAGCCGATGATGATGGTGCCTCCGGCGGCCAGGCGGCCGTCGTCGGCCGGGGTCCAGTCGCGATAGGCCACAGAGGGGGGGATGGCTCCGTGCAGCCGCACGCCCTGTTCCGTCTGGTAGTCCAGATATCCCATGGGGTTTCTGATCAGACGGCCGGCCAGGGTCTCGGGGACGATGTTCTGGGAGGCCAGCCAGGGGATGACCGGGGCCTTGGCCGCCGTCAGGGCCGAGAGGTTGTCCTGCAAAAAAACATTGACGGGCATGGCATATCCTCGCGCACGGTTTTTTCCGATTTCTAGCAAGTTCCCTGCCACCCTTGCGCAGTGCGCCATTTTTGCCTAACACACGGCCTGTCCGGACATTTTTCGGAACCATCCCCTCCAAGGCGCACACACATGATCCATGACGATATTTTGACTCTCATCGGGAACACCCCCCTGGTGGCCATCCGCCGCTTAAGCCCCAATCCGGCCGTGCCCGTGGTGGTGAAGTTCGAGGCCAAAAATCCCGGCGGCTCCATCAAGGACCGGGTGGCCATGGCCATGATCGGCGCGGCCGAGGCCTCGGGCGAACTGACCCGGGACAAGACCGTCATCGAGGCCACCTCCGGCAACACCGGCATCGGGCTGGCCATGGTCTGCGCCGTCAAGGGCTACCGCCTGCGGCTGCTTATGCCCGCCTCGGCCTCTGAGGAGCGCAAGCGCATCATGCGCGCCTACGGCGCGGAGATCGTGCTCACCCCCGGGCACATGGGCACCGACGGGGCCATCGAGGAGGCCTATCGCCTGGCCCGGGAGCATCCCGACAAGTATGTGCTCATGGACCAGTTCAACAACCCGGCCAGCATCGACGCCCATTATCGGGGCACGGGCCTGGAGATATGGGAGCAGACCAAGGGGAAACTGACCCATCTGGTGGTGACCCTGGGCACCTCGGGCACGGCCATGGGCTGCGCCAAGATCCTCAAGGAAAAAAATCCGGCCGTGCGCGTGGTGGCCGTGGAGCCCTCTCCCGGGCACCGCATCCAGGGCCTGAAAAACATGCAGGAGTCGTATCCCCCAGGAATATATGATAAACACGCCATGGATGAGATCATCCACGTGGCCGATGAGGAGGCCTTCGAGATGGCCCGGCGTCTGGCCCGGGAGGAGGGCATCCTGGCCGGGATGAGCGGCGGCGCGGCCATGGCCGGGGCGCTTCGCGTGGCCGCCGGGCTGACGTCTGGGCTTGTGGCCACGATTTTGCCTGACGGCGGCGAACGCTACCTGAGCACCACCCTTTTCGCCACGCCGGAAAAAAAGGGCGTGGCCCTGTGCGGCGTCTCCGGGGCGAAGACGGCCTACCTCGACCCGGCCGCCGGTCCCCACGGCCTGTTCGCCATGGGGCCGCCCCTGACCGCGCCAGGAGATCCGGACGGCTGGCGGCGCATTGTGTTCCTGGACGTGCTGGCCCGCTATCTCAAGCGGGGCGGGGCCAGGGTCGCGGCCGTGGCGGGGTTGGCCGACCTGGAGGACAAGGCCCTTTTGGCCGCCGCCGAGGCCGGTGTGACCCGGGCCGAATACGTCGCCCAGGCCATGGACGCCCTGTCCGGGACGGCCGCCCGCCTTGGCGTGGAGGTCGCCTTCGTGGCCGCTTCGTCGGCCAAGGACCGGGCCGTGGAGCTGGCCGACAAGCTCATGCGCCGGGGTCTGGCCTATGAGAAGCTGCGCAGCGTCTATTTCGACGTGACCCGGGACAAGGGCTACGGGGAGCTCCTGCATGCCGACCAAAGCAAACTGGCCCTGGGCAAAACCGTGGACCTGGCGGCCTATCTCAAGGAAAATCCCCAGGATTTCACCCTGCTCAAGCGCGTCAGCCTCAAAGACCTCAAACGCGGCGACCTGCTGGTCACCCCCTGGGGCAATGTCCGGCCGAGTTGGTTTTTGCAGATGGCCGTGGCCGCCCTGGCCGGGCTTCAGGCCATAAGCGTGGTGGTGGCCGGCGAGGACCAATGCTTTCCGCACCTGGAGAACCTGCGCTCCATCTGGTCCCGGGCGGCTGGCGTCAGCCCGGCGGCCTGGCTTGTGACCGGGCAGGTCAAGGGGGGCGAATCGGCCCGCCGGGACGGGGAGCCGTCGATCCCCGGCGTCGAGGGCCTTGCGGCCGGGGGGTTGGCCTTCCGGGACGTGCGCCTGTGGCTTTTATCCGCCGCCTACCGCAAGTCCTTGTCCCTGGCCCCGGACACCCTGGCCATGTGGGGCAAAAACCGGGCCCGGGTCCAGGAAACGGCGGTCATGCTGGCGGAGATCGCCGCCAGCGGTGCTGGCGGCGTCGCAGACGGCGAAAAGGACACCCCGGCCGCCCTGGCCGCCAGGGGGCTTTTCCCGGCCCTGGCCAAGGCCCTGGAAGACGACCTGGGGCTGTACCGCTTCTGGCCCGACCTGTTCGCCTTTTGCCGGGCCATCAACACCCAGGCCGCCTCCCGCAGCCTGTCTGCGGCGGACGCCGCCCTCTGTCTGGCGGCTCTGGGCGATGTGGACGGGGTGCTTGGGCTTCTGGACGAAAACGCCCTGCCCGTGCCCCGAACCCGGTGGTCCGAGGCCGTGGCCGCCCTGGTCGCCAGCCGGGAGATCGCCCGCCGCGACAAAGACTTCCTGTTGGCCGACCGTCTGCGCGAGGATATCGCTGCGGCCGGATTCCGCCTGGAGGACACGGCGTCGGGGACGCGGCTTTTTCCCGCGTCCGGGCATGGCTCGTAAGCCGCGAGGCGGATTACGCGTCGTTTTTTTTGAGAAAGGCGGCGGTCTCCCGGATGACCGTCGGATGGTAGAGGAGGGCGATGTGGCTCATGGGCGGGACGTACAGGGTGCTCCAGCCGTCCCCGGCCATGGCGGATGATGCGTTCGGCAGCACCATGTCGTCGGCAGGGCTTATGATGTTGAGCTTTTGCACGGCCGCAGCCTCGGGCCGGGCTTCAAGGGCCCGGAAAAGGGGTGAGCCGGGCAGAAGCTGCCTGCCCACCGTGCTGCAAAAGGCCAGGGCGGCCATCTTGCTGCCGTGATGCGGCGCGCCCAGGGTCACGGCGGCCACGGCGGCCCGGGCGATGCGCGGGTCGGCCAGCAGGCGGCGGATGAAGAGCCCGCCCATGCTGTGCCCCACCAGCGCGATGCGCGGGGTGTCGTCAAGAATGGCATGGACCTGGACCGTAAGCTGCCTGGCGATGTCCTCGAAGGAGCGCGACCCGAAGGAGTTGTAGCCCAGGGCGTGGCTTCGGCCGAGTCCGGCCATGGCCAGGGCCGGGCCGAACACGATCCAGGCCGCCGGGGTGTGATAGAGGCCGTGGATGAGCACCACCCCGGGACGGGAGGTGGGGGCCTTTCCCCGGGGACGCCATAAAAACGGGAAAAACCCCAGGGCAAAGGTCGCCGTCGCCCAGAAAAGCGCCCCCACACCCCAGCAAAAGGCCCGGACCATGTCCCGGCGGGGCAGCGGCGGGGTCGTGTCCGGGGCATTGCCGGATTCGTAGGTGAAGAGGGAATAGCTGACGATGCACACGACCACGGCAAAGATCAGAATGGCGGAGAAAAGGGGCATGGGCCGGACACCTCGCGGATGCGGTTGTTTTGAAGGATGATAGGTACCGGGAAGCCGGAGGGGACGCAAGAGAGGCCGGGCGGGAGAGCTGGGGCCGATCACGAAAATCAGGCCCGGTCCAGGGACGTTGCGGGGTGCGGCCGAACCCTGGGGCGGGTGATTCAGGTCTTATTGTACCATTTTTTGTGTATTTTTAGGATGTTGACGCCTTGCACGGGGGGTGCGGCTTGGCCTGGGAGCTTGGGAGAAACGTGACGAATTGATGCCGGGCCGGGAAAAGGTGTTGACAGGCAGCGGGCCGGAGGATAAACGCTTTTCTTCGCAAGGCGGGCGGGTAGCTCAGCTGGGAGAGCATCGGCCTTACAAGCCGGGGGTCACAGGTTCGAGTCCTGTTCCGCCTACCAGGATGCGGCATGCGGGGCCGTAGTTAAGCTGGTTATAACGCCGGCCTGTCACGTCGGAGGGCGCGAGTTCGAGTCTCGTCGGCCCCGCCACAAGAAAGCAAGGGTTTGGAAGATAGCTTCCAAACCCTTTTTTCTTTGGTGCGCCCAGGGCCTTCCGCGCGGCCAGGGAGGGGCGTCGAAGGCCATGCCCGTACGGGCGCATGGGCGGCGGACCCCCGGGGCAAATCCAAGACCCGCCCGTCCGCCATGTCCGCACGGGCGCAGGGGCGGTGGGGCGTCCCTGTGTTCCGGGCAAGGGCTTGGGAGCTCGGATTTTCGTCAGCAGCATCTGGGGTTTTTGGTCCGAATGCGAAATACATATTGACTGGCAGGGCTACTTTAAGTAAACCAAAAAATTCACGCGGTGACTGTAGCTCAGTTGGTAGAGTACCAGGTTGTGGCCCTGGGTGCCGTGGGTTCGAGCCCCATCAGTCACCCCATTTTTCCCTTGTCAAAAGGCCCGGTTAACAGCCGGGCCTTTTGCTTTTTCAGGCCTGACCCGTCCGGCGCGACGGATCGCTATGCCTCGCGAAGCGCGCGGTAGCGGGCCAGATCCTCCACGGACAAAAGCGGGAACTCGTGCCGCCTGGCGAAGGCCGCCACCTCCGGCAGACGGGCCATGGTGCCGTCGCTGTTGGTCAGTTCGCACAGGACGCCGCTTGGGTCGAAGCCCGCCAGCCGCATGAGGTCCACCGTGGCCTCGGTGTGCCCCCGGCGCTCCAGCACCCCGCCGGGTTTGGCCCGCAGCGGAAAGACATGCCCCGGCCGAACCAAGTCGGACGGTTTGGCGTCGGCGGCCACGGCGGATTTCACCGTGGTCAGGCGGTCGGCGGCCGACACCCCGGTGGTGACGCCGTGCGCGGCCTCGATGCTCACGGTGAAGGCCGTGCCGTTTTTGCAGGTGTTTTTGGCCACCATGGGCGGCAGCTCCAAGGCGTCGGCCTTTTCGTCCGTGAGGCACAGGCACACGATGCCGCTGCACTCCCGGATGAGCATGGCCATCTGTTCCCGGGTGAGGGTCTGGGCGGGGAAAATGAGGTCGCCCTCGTTTTCCCGGGACTCATCGTCCACGACCAGAATGCCGCGCCCCTGCCGCAGGGCGGTCAGGGCGCGTTCGACGTTTTTCACCGGGGACGACTCGAAACACATGGGGGACTGATTCATGGTAACGCTCCTTGCATCGTTTGGAGTACCAGAATCAGGGCGTAAGGATGGACAGATCCGGGCCGCGACTGGCTGCGACGCGGCCGGACGCACAAACGTCCGGCGCGTCCCGCAAGCCGGGCGCGACAGGATATGGCGCGCGGCGCACAGTCCGCGCGCGTGTCGTCTCCTCTTCCATCCGGACTGTCACCGTCGGCTCCGGCCTTGCACCGGATCTGCTGACCCCCCGGCCGGTTCGGCCAGGGGCGCTCGCGGGCTCCCCGGAATATCCGGGATACCGCCGGTGGGGAATTGCACCCCGCCCTGAGGATGGCGGGAGGTGTACCGCGCTTACGGCCGGATCGCAACCCGTAAGGCCGGTGCGCATCGAATTTGGGGATGACGGGGAGGGGGACGGCGGAAACGTCTGCCGCGCCTGAGCCAAGGGATGGGCGGTCGCGTTTTTCCCGTCTCCGGCGACGTCCGAAGGACTGCGCAGCAGCGTCGGATGCCGCCGGGGACGGGAGGCCCGCAGGAACAGCGTCCCTGCGGGCGGGGTCCGGGGCGGGCGCCCCGGCGTATGCTATTCCAGGGTCTCCACAAAGGCCTCGACCCGGGTCTTGAGCTGGCCGATGTCCTCCATGCTGTAGCCCGTCTCCAGGGCCAGGGACGAAATACCCTTATTTGTCAGGATGGGCTCCATCTTCATGGCCTCGTTGGCGTAGGGCTGACAGAAGAGCAGGGTATACTGGATCACGCCGTCGGCATTTAACCGGTTGGCCAGCTCCAGGATGTTCCCCGGCCGCTCGGCGTTGGGCGTGAAGCAGGCGCAGTCGATCTTCATGTACCGGTCGGCGATGGCGTCGAGCATGGCCTCCACGCCGCCTGCCGCATCCGGCGTCAGGTCGCGGGTGTTGCGTTCGCCGATGCACGACTCCTCGCCCACGATCACCGCGCCCGAGCTTTCGACCACATACGGCAATTTCCAGTTGGGCACGGCCATGGGACAGCCCGACAACAGCACACGCTTCGTGCCCTTGGGGGCCACACCCTCGCCCGCCGCCACCCGGGCCTCCAGTTCGTCGCACAGGGTGTTGATCTGGGTGGTGAACCGGAGGGGGTCGTCGTAGAAGCTGATCTGGTTGATCAAAAGCGCATCGCGGCCGGAGATGGGGGCCGGGTCGGCGGCCCGCAGGGCCGACAGGCGCTGCAGGGCCTTGCGCTTGCCGTTGACGATGTCGATGCCGCGTTTGATGTCGTCGGCGGTGATGGTCTTTCCGGTCAGTTCCTCAAGCCGGGCCTTGAAGCGCCGCACCTCCGCCCGCCACAGGGCCTTGGCCGTGTCGGACTTGGTCTGCGGGATCTCCATGATGTACATGGGGGCGTACTCGGCAAAGGCCTCATAGGCCTTTTTCTTGCCGTCGCAGGTGGTCTCCCCGACCACCAGGTCGCTGGATTCCAGGTAGGGACACAGGCGGGACAGCTTGAAGCCCACGAAGGACTTGATGAGGTCGCAGGTATTGCGCGGCACCAGGCGCTCGGCGGACTCCATGCCCACCTCGGCCCCGGCGCACAGCCCGATCTGCACACAGTCGGCGGCCAGCACCAGCTCCTCCGGAACATAGACGCAGAAGGTTCCGATGATCTTTTTTCCGTTTGCCTTGGCGTCCTGGATCTCCTTGATGCGCAGTCCATGCACTTCGCTTAATACGAAGTCCATGTACTCCATGCCCTTGAGCCGGTTTTCCTGGCTCAAGTAAATATCGCCGTAAAATTTCCCAAGTACCTGCAACAGCCCCTCGTGGGCCGTCAGATCGAGATTGAGCTTTTCCCACATTTCATCATACGCGCCGACCATGGTGTTCCTCCTGGTTGAAATCACACATTCTTGATGGTGATAGAGGGAAATGGACTGGCGGACAAATTGATATTTGTGATGCAAGATGAACGTTGCTATTGACATACATGATGTATATGCCTGCGGCGTGGCCCAACATTGAGGTTGTTTCGGGACGGGCATTGGGCATACACTTGGCGAAACGGACGACGCCACGGCGCATGGGGCGTGAGGGCGGCGCAAAACGCCAAGGATGGACGATGGAACTGGTCAAGACGGTCAAGTCCGCCGGTTGAGCGGCCAAAATTTCTCCGGGGGACCTGGAGGAGGTTTTGGCCGGGCTGACGTTCGATGATCCGCACGGACGGCTTTTGACGGGCGCGCGGGACAGCGAGGACGCGGCGATATTGCGGTTTCCGCCGGGCAAGGCCCTGGTGCAGACCGTGGACTTTTTCACGCCCATCGTAAATGACCCCTTCCGCTTCGGGCGCATCGCCGCAGTCAATTCCCTGTCCGACGTCTACGCCATGGGCGGCGAGCCCTATGCGGCCATGAACATCGTGTGCTTCCCCATAAAAAAGATGGACAAAGGCATCCTGCGCGAGATCTTGCGCGGCGGCCTGGACGCCATGGCCGAGGCCGGAGCGGTTTTGGCCGGGGGGCACAGCGTGGAGGACGAGGAGATCAAATACGGCCTGTCCGTGTCCGGGGTGGTGGATGCGGACAATTTCGCCTCCAACCGGGGCATGCGCCCAGGCGACACGCTGATTTTGACCAAGCCCCTGGGCACGGGGGTGCTGGCCACGGCGCTCAAGGGCGACATGGGCGACCCGGCCGTTTTGGAGGACATCCTGTTCCGCTGGGCCGGACGGCTGAACAAGGTGGGCGGGGCTGTTGTGCGCGACCTGAAACTGCGCGCGGCCACGGACGTGACCGGGTTCGGCCTGGGCGGGCATCTGCTGGAGATGGCCGGGGCCTCGCAGGTGGCGGTGGAGCTTGACCTTGCCCAGGCGCCGTTTCTGCCCGAGGCCGTGGAGTTCGCCTCCATGGGCATGATCCCGGCCGGAAGCTTCGCCAACCGCAATTTTTGCATAAAAAACGTGCAGGCGGCGAAGGGGGTCGATCCCATCCTCCTGGACCTGGTCTTCGACGCCCAGACCTCGGGCGGCATGCTCCTGGCCGTGCCGGAAGACCGGGTGGAGAAGGCCCGGGACATGCTTTTGGCCGGCGGGGACATGGCCGAGATCGTGGGCCGGGCCGTGCCCGAGGAGCCCGGCCGGGCCAGGCTGCGCATCCGGTAGGGTGGACGAGGGTGGGGCGGGGTGATGCCTCCGGCGGCCAAAGGGCTTTAGCCCTTGGCAATCCCGTAACGGGGGGCGCAATAAGGCAAATGTGAACGCGGCGGAGGGAGTATCTCCCACCGCCGCGTGCCTGCGTCTTCGATCATGTGCCCGGGATCAGGGCCGGGGGATGGTCAGGCTGTCGCCGATGCGCAGGGACGAGGCGTCTTTCAGGTTGTTGGTGGACATGAGGGCCTTGGGCTCCACGCCGAATTTCTTGGCGATGCCCCACACGGTGTCTCCCTGGGCCACCTTGTGGCTGACGCCCTTTGCTGCGGGCGTGGCGGCGGGTTTGGCGGCGGGGGGCGCTGTCGCTGGCTGCGGAAGCGCGGCCGGGGCGATGGGTTTGGGCGTGGGCAGCGGCGCAACCGCAAGCGGGGGCCTGGCCGCCGTCTGGACGGACCCGGCGGGAAGAGGCGGCTGCGCGGGCGCTGTCTGGGCCACTTGGAAAGGCCTGGGCGTAAACGGGGCGACATCCCGGGGGACGGCGGTCGCCTGGGCGGCCGGAGCCTGGGCGGCGGCGGCGGCCGGAATGGAAAGGGTTTTCCCGACCTGGAGGGCGCTTGGCGAGGAAATGGCGTTGGCGGCCAGAAGCGCCTGGGGGCTGACGGAAAAACGCTTGGAGATGGCGTGGATGGTGTCGCCCGCCTTGACCACGTAGGCCGCCGAGCGGCCGGTGTCCGGCGATGCGGCGGGATTTGCGGCGGCGGCCTTGCCGGACGGCTTTTTCCCGGCGGCGGCTTTGTCGGCCGCCGTTTTTTGGGCCACCAGGGCCTGGGCGGATTTGGTCTCCGCGCCGGGGATGACCAGCACCTTGCCGATGGACAGGCTTTGGGGCGAGTCGATGTTGTTGGCGGCCATGAGTTCCTGGGGGGAGACGCCGTAGCGTGAGGAAATGGCGTTGACGGTGTCGCCCTTTTGGATGGTGTGGCTGGAGGCGCCCGTGTCCGTGGCGGCCATCTGCCGGATCTCCCTGGGCAGGCTCGGAGCCCGGGCCAGTTGGGCGTCTGATTCGCCGCCGGGGATGGTCAGCCAGCGGCCGACGGACAGCTTGCTTGAGGGTTTCATGCGGTTGGCCTGGGCCAGTTCGCTGGCGGACACGCCATAGCGCGAGGCGATGGCCTTGAGGGATTCGCCCTTGCGCACCCGGTGTTTGCCTGCGGCCGGGGCCTTGGCGGAGGGCGCGCCCCGGTCTTCGAATTCGGCCAACAGCCCGGCCTCCTTGCTCGATCCGATGGCCGGGATGCGCACGGCCGTGCCCGACGTCAGGGCATCGGGAACCTGGGCGTTGTATTCGCGAAGCGCCGCCACGGGGATGCCCGTGCGCCGGGAGATGTTCCACCATGTCTCGCCGGACTGGGCCAGATAGATCTGATAGCCGACCGGGGAGTGGGACTCGGGATTTTTCAGGAAGGCCATGGCCAGCTCAAACTTGGCCTGGGACACGTAGACCGTGCTTTCCCGCCCCGGGGGGCTCACCTGGCGGCGGAACCCGGCGTTGGCCTCATGGAAGCTCTCCCAGTCCACGCCCACGGCCTGGGCCATGGCCAGAAGGTCCGTGCCGCCTGGAACCGGGACTTCCTTCATGGTCGGCCCGGCCTGCCAGTTGACCGGCCGGAAACCCAGGGTGTCCAGGTTCTGGAAGATCTTGAGCACGGCCAGGAATTTGGGCACGTAATGGCGCGTCTCCTGCTTGAGCAGGGCGGGATTTTTGGCCAGATCGAAAAAGTCCTGCTGGCCGCTTTGGGCCATGGCCCGGGAGACTTTGCCCTCCCCGGCGTTATAGGCGGCCAGGGCCAGATGCCAGTCTCCGAACATCTGATAGAGTACGGTGAGGTATTTGGCGGCGGCCACCGTGGCCTTGTAGGGATTGCGGCGTTCATCCTCCCACCAGTCCACGGTCAGGCCGAAGCGTTTGGCGGTATAGGGCATGAACTGCCACATGCCGCCCGCCCCGGCGTGGGAATAGGCCATGGAGTTGTAGCCGGATTCGATAAAAGGCAGCACCACGAGGTCGGGAGGCAGGTTGAAGCTGGTCATGACGGCCCGGACATAGGCCAGATGCGGCTCGGCCCGCACCAGCCAGCGTTCCATGGTGCCGCGTTTCTCCATGGAGAAATATTGGAGAAACGTTTGGACCTCCTCGGTCTCGCGCACATCCAGGTCGAACTGGATCTCGCCGCGCGAGGCCAGGGCCCGCTTCTCCTGCTCGGTCAAGGGGCGGCCGCGCTTGAGATCCTCGAGGACTTTGGAATCCCACAACTCGGGCTCAAGGTTGGCCCGCATGTCGTAGTTTTCCTTGTCAGCCTGGTTTTTTCCTCCGCAACCGGGTACGACAAGGAGCAAAAGACAAATGAAAAGGGTTACATAAGCCGACATGCGTCCTCCGCGATACGCCTACGCCATGGAAGACGGCGCTAGGGAACAGGCGGCTCCCGCGCGAGGGAGGGCACCTGAAAAATGCAGGTATTTCCAAGATAATTGAGTAATTGTAAGCCCGTAGCCCAGTGGACTCAAATGCGCAACTAAAAAATAATTTAGGCTTTGCCCGGCAAAAGGTGTTCCCTTTTGTCCGGTTTCGGGAAAAAATCAGCACCATGAACCAGTCACGCCATCCAAACCCGCCGCCAGATCCCGAAGGCCATCCTGCAGGCCCGTCCGCCCCCTCCCGCAGACCCGGAGGGGACAGGCCGTCCCCCGCCATCCCCGAGGACGTGGTTCCGGGCAAAAAACCCGTGCGCGAACTGCTTTCCGCAGACCCGCGCCGGGTGGACGCCGTGGTCATGCGCCGGGACCGGCACGGCAAGGACATGGCCGATATCCTCGACGCCTGCCGGGCCGCCGGGGTGCGCTTCCGCTTCGCCCCCAAAGAAGATCTGGACCGGCTGTGCGGCGGGGCCACCCACCAGGGGGTCGTGGCGCTCCTTGCCGCCGCGCCCCTGGCCGACCTGGGGGATGTGCTCGATTCCGGGCTGGCCTCGCCGTTTCCTGTCGTCCTGGCCCTGGATCAGGTGCAGGATACGGGCAACGTCGGCGCCCTGGCCCGCACCCTCTACGCCCTGGGCGGCGGCGGCATGGTCATTCCCAAACACGAGGCCGCCCGGCTCGGTCCCGGCGCGGCCCGGGCCTCGGCCGGCGCCCTGTCCCGGCTGGCGGTGCATAAGGCCGTGAACCTGTCCCGGGCCCTGGAGACGTTTGCCGACCGGGGCTACGCCATCGTCTGCGCCACGGACGACCCCGAGGCCGTCGACGCCTTCACCGCGCAGCTGCCGTTTCCCATGGTGCTGGTGCTGGGCAACGAGGACAAAGGCATCCGATCCTGCGTGGCCAAACGCTGCGACCTGAAACTGCGCATCCCCTTCGCCCGCCAGTTCGATTCCCTAAACGTCGCCCAGGCCGGGGCCGTCATCCTGGGGCTGGCCGCCGCCCAACGCGCCCGCGAGGCGTACTGAGGCAAGCCGTTAATCGGGGCTGCCGCCCCGAACCCCGCCCGGGGGAAATCATTTCCCCCGGACCACCTGACTCCGGCTGGTTTCTCCGGCGCGTCGCGCCGGAGAAACCAGCCGGAAATCCAGGGGTTCGGATGAAGTGATTGCTCCCGCACGCGGACGCGAAGCGCGCCAAAGTTTTTGGGAGGGGGGGCCAGGGGGGAACCTTTTTTTCAAAAAAGGTTCCCCCCTGGTCGTCTAATAATCCGAAAGATGGCGGCCGGAGACCCAGCCTTCCGTGCTGCGGGAGGGGACGTAGACCCGGGTCCAGCCGTCGCCGTAGCCCAGAACCTGCACCTCCTCGCCCTGGACGAGGGTGGCGGTCACCGCGCAGGACGTGCCCGGGCAGGCCCGCAGATTGAGCGTGGCCGACTTGACCCGGGTGATGACCGGGGCGTAGGCCGGGGACTGCACGGGGACCGGCACGCAACCGTATCCCGGCGACCAGCCGTATCCGGCCGGGCAGGGCAGGGGCGCGACGATGACCTGCGGCGGCGGGGCCGGGTCGTAGCGGCTTTGCGGCACGTACACCACGCAGCCGTGCAGGGCGGGCAGGATGCACAGCGCGGCAAGGATCGGAAAAGAGAAAAACGCGCGGCGGGTCATGGCGTTCCTCCTTGAAGCGGGCGCGCGGCGACATTCCCGGCGGCAACGCCCTTTTTTGATCAATTCGCCGGGGCAAGGCTAGCATCCCCCCCCAAAGACGGTCAACGAAGGGGCCGCGCGGACGGCGGGGCCTTCCGGCCGCCTAACCCCTTTACATTCGCCGCTTCCTCCGCATAAGATGTTTCTTTTTGTTTTCACCGCGCGAATCCAACAGCGGGAGACCCGATCATGGCCCCACATTTTCTCACCATCCTGGATATGACCTGCGCCGACGCCTGGAAGGTGCTCGCCAAAGCCGCCGACATGAAGGCCGAGGACTATCGCAGCAACCTGCTGGCCGGAAAAAGCATCGCCCTGGTCTTCGAAAAGGCCTCCACCCGCACCCGGGTGTCCTTCGAGGTGGCCATCGCCCACCTGGGCGGCAGGGCCATCTTCATGACCAGCCAGGATTCCCAGCTTGGCCGCCACGAACCCGTGCGCGACACCGCCCGCGTCCTGTCCCGGTATGTGGACGGCATGGTGGTGCGCACCTTCGGCCACGACAAGCTCAAGGAACTGGCCGCCCATAGCGCCGTGCCGGTCGTCAACGCCCTGTCCGACGACTACCACCCCTGCCAGGTCTTAAGCGACATCCTGACCATCCGGGAGCACGCCTCGGATCTGACCGGCGTACGCGTGGCCTATGTGGGCGACGGCAACAACATGGCCCATTCCTGGATCAACGCCGCCGTGCATTTCCCCATCGAACTGACGTTGGCCACCCCCGAGCAGTACGCGCCCAACCCGCGCATCCTGGAACATGCCCTGTCCCTGGGGGCCAAGGTCCGCCTGACCCACGATCCGGTTTCCGGCGTGGCCGGGGCCAACTACGTCTATACCGACGTGTGGGCCTCCATGGGCCAGGAGGCCGAACAGGACGCCCGGGCCAAGGTCTTTTTTCCCTTCCAGGTGAACGAGGCGCTGCTTTCCCGCGCCGCGCCGGGCTGCATGGCCCTGCACTGCCTTCCCGCCCACCGGGGCGAGGAGATCACCGACGAGGTCATGGAGGGCCCGCGTTCGCTGTTATGGGACCAGGCCGAAAACCGGCTGCACATGCAAAAGGCCATCCTGGAATGGGTCTTCGATTCCGGGGCCAGGGCCGATTAACGCAACACCAAGCACACGGACGACACCGACATGAGCGACGTAAAAAAAGTGGTCCTGGCCTATTCCGGCGGCCTGGACACCTCGGTCATCCTCAAGTGGATCAAAAAGACCTACAATTGCGAGGTCGTAACCCTCACCGCCGACCTGGGCCAGGAAGAGGAGCTCGACGGCCTGGAGGAAAAGGCCCTGCGCACCGGCGCGTCCAAGGCCTTCATCCTCGACTTGCGCGAGGAGTTCGCCGCCGACTTCATCTTCCCCATGCTCCGGGCCTGCGCCGTCTACGAGGGCCGGTATCTTCTGGGCACCTCCATCGCCCGGCCGCTCATCGCCAAGGCCCAGGTGGACATCGCCCGGGCCGAGGGGGCCACGGCCATCGCCCACGGGGCCACGGGCAAGGGCAACGACCAGGTGCGCTTCGAGCTCACGGCCAACGTCCTGGAACCGCGCCTTACGGTCATCGCCCCCTGGCGGGAATGGGACTTCCGCTCCCGCACCGACCTCATCCATTTCGCCAAGGAAAACGGCATCCCCGTGCCCTCGGACAAAGGCCCGTCTTACAGCATGGACCGCAACCTCATGCACCTAAGCTTCGAGGGCCAGGAACTGGAAGATCCCTGGAACGAGCCCGGGCCCGGCAGCCACCTTTTGTGCGCGCCCATCGAAAAGGCCCCGGACAAACCCGAGATCATCACCATCGACTTTGAAAAGGGCGATCCCGTGGCCGTCAACGGTGAGCGCCTGTCCCCGGCGGCCCTGATCAAGACCCTCAACACCCTGGGCGGCGTCCACGGCATCGGTCGTCTGGACATGGTCGAGAACCGCTATGTGGGCATGAAGTCGCGCGGGGTCTACGAGACCCCGGGTTGCACCATCCTGCACGCCGCGCACCGCGACCTGGAAGGCATCTGCATGGACCGCGAGGTCTTGCACATGCGCGACCAGCTCATCCCGCGCTACGCCGAGATGGTCTACTACGGCTACTGGTTCTCGCCGGAACGCAAAGCCCTCCAGGCCCTCATGGATCAGGCCCAGGAGCGTGTCACCGGCACGGTTCGCCTCAAGCTCTACAAGGGCAACGTCGTCCCCCTGGGACGCAAGTCGCCCCTGTCGCTGTATAACGCCAACCTGGCGACCTTCGAGGAAGACGAGGTCTACAACCAGGCCGACGCCACGGGATTTATCCGGCTGGCCGGACTGCGCCTGCGCGGCCTGGGCCGGTAGGAAGGCCTCCGGCGGCCAGGGGGGAAACCTTTTTGAAAAAAGGTTTCCCCCCTGGACCCCCCTTCGAAAAACTTTGGCGCGCTTCGCGTCCGCGTTCGGGAGAGAGCATTCTCTCCGGCCAACCTGACTTTCGTTGGCGTGTCCGGAGCGGCAAGGCCGCTCCGGACACGCCAACGATATCAGGGGGTCCGGGGGAAATGATTTCCCCCGGGCGGGGTTCGGGGCGGCAGCCCCGACGCGACGCGGGGCGGCAGCCCCGACGCGACGCGGGGCGGCAGCCCCGACGCGACGCGGGGCGGCAGCCCCGACGCAACATGTGGAGGAAGGATGGCTGTGAAGCCGTGGGGTGGGCGGTTTGGGCAGGGCACGGATGCGTTGGTCGAGGCGTACACCGAGTCTGTTTCCTATGACCGGCGGCTGTGGCGTCAGGACATTGCCGGTTCCCGGGCTCATGCCCGGATGTTGGCGAAGCAGGGGATTTTGACCGGTGAAGAGGCGGACACGATTGTTGGCGGGCTCGATGCCGTGGCGGCCGAGATCGAGGCTGGGGCGTTTGTCTGGCAGGTAGGGCTTGAAGACGTCCACATGAACATCGAGGCCCGGCTGACCGAGCTGATCGGCCCGTTGGGCGGCAAGCTGCACACCGGCCGCAGCAGGAATGATCAGGTGGCGTTGGATTTCCGGCTGTATGCCGACGAGGCCCTGGGGGATTGGGGCGACTGTCTGAAGGGGCTCGTTAAGGTGTTGGTGGACCGGGCCGGGGAGCATACGGAGACCTTGCTGCCGGGCTGCACCCATCTGCAACCGGCCCAGCCCGTGAGTCTGGCCCAGCATCTTCTGGCCTATGCGGCCATGTTTAAGCGCGACTTTGAGCGCGTGGCCGACGCCCGCAAGCGGGTGCGCGTGTCGCCGCTTGGCGCGGCGGCCCTGGCCGGGACGACCTATCCGCTCGATCCGCTTTATACGGCCGAGGCGGTCGGCTTCGAGACCGCGTTCACCAACAGCATGGACGCCGTGTCGGATCGCGATTTTGCGGCCGAGGGGCTTTTTTGCGCAAGCCTGATCATGATGCATTTAAGCCGCCTGTGCGAGGAGATCGTCATGTGGGCCAACCCGCGTTTCGGGTTCGTGGCCCTGCCCGACGCCTTCGCCACCGGGTCGAGCATCATGCCCCAGAAAAAAAATCCCGACGTGGCCGAGCTCATGCGCGGCAAGACCGGCCGGGTCTATGGTTCGCTGGTATCGCTTCTGACGACGCTCAAGGGCCTGCCCCTGGCCTATAACCGGGACATGCAGGAGGACAAGGAGCCCTTTTTCGACGCCGACGACACGGTGCGGGCCTCCTTGCGCATCATGGCCGAGATGCTTAAGGTGATCGGGTTTCGTGCGGAGCGCATGCGCGAGGCCTTGTCCGCCGGATTTTTGAACGCCACGGAGCTGGCCGATTTTCTGGCGGCCAAGGGGCTGCCCTTTCGCGAGGCGCACCATGTGGCCGGAAGGGCCGTGGCCCTGGCCGAGTCCCGGGGCATCGGCATCGAGGCCTTGTCCCTGTCTGAGCTTCGGGAGTTGTCCCCGCTTGTGGATGCGGGCATCTTTTATACCCTTGCCTATGAGACGGCCGTGGCCCGACGCAGCGCCCGAGGCGGAACCGGACCAAAGCCTGTGGCGGCACAGCTCGCCGAGTTGAGACAATGGCTCACGCTACCGTAAATTTACAGCTTTCCGTGCTGTCGGCCATAAGCGGCATCATCGACAAGGCCCTGGACCTGGAGGGGGCCTTGCACGATGTCATGCGCATCCTCTCCGACACGCTCAGCATGAAGCGGGCCACCATCACCCTTCGCGACCAGACCTCGGACATGCTGGTGATCAGCGTCTCCCACGGCCTGTCGCCCGAGGAGAAGGCCCGGGGGGTGTATGCCATAAACGAAGGGGTGACCGGGAAGATTTTCCAGACCGGAAAGCCCTTTGTTGTCCCGGACATCCGCAACGAACCGCTTTTTCTGGACAAGACCGGGGCGCGCAAGATCGAGAAGGGCCGGGTGACGTTTATCGGCGTGCCCATCTCGCTGCACGGCAAGGTCATGGGCGTCTTAAACGTGGACCGGCTGTTCGGCGACGAGGTGAACTCCGAGGAGGACGTGGCCTTTCTCAAGGTGGTGGCCACGCTGATCGCCCAATTTTTGAGCATCAACCAGCAGGTGGCGGCCAAGGTCGAGAATCTGCGCCGGGAAAACGTCTCGCTCAAGTACCAATTGTCCCAGGAATCGCGCGGGCTGTATATCGTGGGCAAGAGCCTGTCCATGCAGGAGGTGCAGCGCCAGATCCAGAAGGTGGCCCCGACGCGGGCCACGGTCCTGCTTTTGGGCGAATCCGGCACGGGCAAGACGCTTATCGGCCGCATCATTCACGACCTGTCTGATCGCAAGGGGTTCCCCTTCATCAAGGTCAACTGCGCCTCCATCCCGGAGAACCTCCTGGAGTCGGAGCTTTTCGGGTATGAGAAGGGGGCGTTCACCGGGGCGGATTCCGTCAAGCCCGGGCGTTTCGAGGACGCCCACAAGGGCACCATTTTTCTCGATGAGATCGGGGAATTGCCGCTGGGGCTTCAGGCCAAGCTTTTGCGGGTGCTTCAGGACCGGGAGTTTGAGCGCCTGGGCAGCAACAAGACAAGGCGCGTGGATGTGCGCATCCTGGCCGCCACCAACAAGGATCTGGGCTTTCTGGCCGAATCCGGGGCCTTTCGGCCGGACCTGTATTACCGCCTAAACGTCTTTCCCCTGCGCGTGCCGCCGCTTCGCGACCGCAAGGAGGACATCCAGAGCCTTCTGATCCATTTTCTGACCAAGGTCTCCAAGGAATATTCCCGCACGCTGTCCTTTTCCACCCAGGCCCTGACCATGCTCACCCGCTACGACTGGCCGGGCAACGTGCGCGAGATGGAAAACCTCGTGGAGCGGCTGGTGATCTTGGCCGAGGACGAGCATATCGGCACGGATATGATCCTGCCGTTTCTGTCCGGTTCCCTGCGCGAGGAGGGGCCGGAGCTGACGGCGGAGCTTGAGACCGGGCCGTCGCTTGAGAACATGGAAAAGACCGTGGTCATCGAGGCCCTGCGCCGGGCCGGGGGCATCCAGCACCGCGCGGCCAGCGACCTGGGCATCACGCCCCGCCAGATGGGCTACCGGGTCAAGAAGTTTTCCCTGGAGGCCATGGTGGCTGTGCAGCGGGCCAAAGGGCGGGGATAGCCCCGGCGACAGGGAGAAGACGATGGAAAACCGGGCCAGCCCTCCCATTCATCCCGGCGAGGTGCTTCGAGAAGACTATCTGTCGCCTTTGGCGTTTCGTTGTGCGCGAGCCGTTTCCCGGCGGCCCGCCGCCACGCGCCGTCCCCTCTGATCGCCTCCGCCCGTCCGGGCGGCGCTATTCCATCAAAAGCAGCAACGCCCCGGTCGGCACGGATGCCGGGTCCGCCGGTTTGACGCTGAGAAAGACCGTGGCGCTGCCGGTTCCGGCGTAGATGACGTTCGGATCGGCCGGGGATACGGCCAGGGCCGTGATCACCCGGTTGCCCTGGCCCGTGGCCAGGGGGCCCGTGCCGGTCCATTCGCTGTAGGCGGCATACAGAGCTGGAGCCGCCCACAACAGCGCCGCCACGGCGGCGCAGACCAGCCAGAAAAGAACCAGGCCGCGCGAGCGCAGGCTTTGGCGTCCCGGCCACAGGCCATCGGGGGCGCATATCATGCCGGGGTGTGACATCGCTTTCTCCTTCATTTCCAGAACCTCATTCGGGCAGGCCGGTGTTTTGCGCCGTCCATGAGGAGCAGTCGTTGCTGCTGGTGAAGACCCCGGCCCCGGTCCCGGCGAAAAGCTGCCCGGCCCCGGTGACGATCAGCGAGAGGACGTTCGGGGAATCAAGGCCGGTATCG
>Ga0209467_1001448_pt1 | contig 20871 bp, 23 predicted proteins | sample Higcelwee11metaG_FD_187175 | JGI IMG/M metagenome (GOLD analysis project Ga0209467, IMG submission 187175) | Freshwater pond sediment microbial communities from the University of Edinburgh, under environmental carbon perturbations - High... | ecosystem: Environmental > Aquatic > Freshwater >...
TCCACCCCGGCATACAGGATGCGGTTCTTGTCGCTGGCGTCGAGGGTGCGCAGGTCGGCTATTTCGCCGTGCTCGATGCCCTGGAAGGTGAAGTCCGAAAGTTTCACGTCGGTCTTGCTCATGGCGCCTCCCCTACAGCGTGATCAGGCCGCCGGGGGCGGGTTCATTCAGGCACTTTATGCATTCCTGGTAGCCGAAGCTGCGGATGTGCTCCAGGATGTCGCGGGGCCTGGCCTCGCAGCACAGGTGGCCCTGATAGAGCACCTGGCCGCGGTCGGCGTTGATGTAGTCGAGAATGTAGCCAGTGTGGGTGATGATGAGCCCGCTTGTGCGCAGCTTGCACTTCAGCGGCTTGACGCACTCGCCGGGAGGCATGTCGACCTCGCCGTCCAGCAGCCTGCGCACCACCTTGCCGATGAGCTGCATGTTCTCCAGGTCCACGCCGCTCTCCGGTTCATCGAAAAGCACGAAGCTGGGCTTCTGCGCCATAAGCTGCAAAAGCTCCGAGCGTTTGATCTCGCCGCCGGAGAAGCCCGCGTTGATGTCGCGCTCCAGAAACTCCGTGAAGTTCACCTTTGCGGCCATGGCCTCGGGGTCGATCTCGCGGCCGCGCGCGCAACGGCGCACCAGGTCGCGGGTCTTGAGTCCGTGGATGGTGGGCGGGCGCTGGAAGCTCATGCCGATTCCCAGGCGCGCGCGCTCGAACATGGGCATGTGCGTTATGTCCGTGCCGCGAAAAAGTATCCGGCCGCCGGTGACGGTATAGCCGGAGAAGCCCATGAGGGTCATGAGCAGGGAGGTTTTGCCGGAGCCGTTGGGTCCGAAGAGGATGAAGGTCTCGCCCTCGCGGATGTGCAGATTGATGCCGCGCAGCACCACTTTGTCGCCGATGCTGACGCGCAGATCCTCGATTTTGAGCATGGACGCCTCGCTTTGCCCGGCCTGGATTTCGGGTCCGCTGACACGGGACCCGGCGGGCTTGAGAGCGGATTCCTACCGATTTTGGCGGCTGAAGTCCAGCCGCACGCAGCCGGGCGCAGCCGCTCATGGTCGGCAGGGCCACTTCTGCCGGAACGCTTTGCTCCGGCCACGGATTCATGTACCACGGACCTACGCGAGGCACATCATGAAAAAGAAGCTGAACTCCCTGGACGCCCTGGCCGAACTCAAGCTCGCCACCACCAAGCCAACCCTGCTTGAGCAGGCCAAGGCCGCCCTGCGCCAGGGCAAAAAGGGCAAGGTCGCCCCGGCCAAGCCCGCGCCCAAGCCCGCGCAAAAACTAGCGGACGATGCGGACGATGCGCAAGACGACTCGCTGTTCTTCAGCGCCATGCAGGGGGTGGAGCAGATAAGCGGCGCAGGCAGACAGATACAGCCGCCACCGCCCCCTGTGCCCGATGCCCCGGACGACGACGCCGACCCCGAGGCCAAGCTCATGCGCCAGGCCATGCAGGGCGACGTGGATTTCGAGCTGGAGATGAGCGAGGAGTACATGCACGGGTTCGTGCGCGGGCTGGACTCGAAGATCTTCCAACAGCTCAAGGCCGGACGGCTGGCATCCGAGGGGCACCTGGACCTGCACGGCCAGAACGCGGACCAGGCGCTGGACTCGCTCTTGTTCTTCATGCGCGAGAGCTATCTGGCGGGCCGACGCATGGTGCTGGTGATTCCCGGCCGGGGCAAGAACTCCCCGCGCGGCCTGGGCGTTCTGCGTCAGGAATTGCAGACCTGGCTCACGCGGGAGCCGCTGCGGCGCATCGTGCTGGCGTTTTGCACGGCCCAGTCCAAGGACGGCGGCGCGGGCGCGCTGTATGTGCTGCTGCGCAAGATGAAGAAGAGCCAGGGCAAGGTGGCCTGGGACCGGCAGATGAACTGGGAGGATCTGGAACGCTAGGGCTGCGAGCTATTCCGTGAAGCCCTTCGCCGCCATGGCCTGGGCTTTGGTGAACACCGCCATGCCGGTCTTCATCAGCCGGAAGCCGAGCTTGCGGTAAAAGTCCTCTTTCCCCGGCGAGGCATACAGGATGACGTTCATGCCCGGAAGCTCGTCCAAAATGCTTTGCATAATGAGCCTGCCTACGCCCTGCCCCTGGTATTGCGGCAAGACAGCGACATCGTATACCGCCGCCTGATAGACGCCATCAGAAATTGCGCGGCCAAAGCCAGCGACCTCTGCGCCGGAGTAGACAAACACCGTGGTGTGACTGGCCAAAAACGCGCGGCGGTGCATGTCCGGCTCAAAATGCGCCATGCCGACGCGTTCAAGCGTTGCAGCCACGAATCCCCAATCCACCTTGGCGCAGTCGTTCTTCTTCACAAGCAGCATCGCAGCCTCCAGCAGATAAGCTACCCCCTGACCAAGCACAGGGCAAGAGCAATGCCCCCCGGTCAAATCCATCCCCCTTGCCAGCCGCCCCCACCCGGTGTATAGACCCCATTCCCAAACGGCACCACGCCCGCCTCATCAAAGTGCGGAGAGGTAGCGAAGTGGCCGTACCGCGCCCGACTCGAAATCGGGTTACGGACTAATAATCCGTACGTGGGTTCGAATCCCACCCTCTCCGCCATTGATTCCCCAAGCCCTCGACTTCACAAGAATCCTTGAATCGCAACGACTTCATGCTTCCCAACTGTCCCACAAAGCTGTACCACAGGGGCATGGGAACGATGGCAAAATGTCCGGGCGTCTATCGTCGTGGCGAGTCTTCTTCATGGTGGTTCCGTCGGCGTGTGCCACAAGACCTTCTGGCCTACTACGCGCCCAAGAAGGAGTTTGCCCACAGCCTTGAGACCACGGTCCATAGCACGGCCTGTCAGAAGGCCCGCCTGGAGTACGTGCGGCTGGACCAGGAGTTTTCCGAGGTCCGAAAGAAGCTGGCGGCCCAGCCGGTGTTCGAACTGTCCAAGGTCGAGGTCCAGCGGATCGCGGCCCTGATCCGCCACGACATGCTGGCGGATGATGAGTCCGCCAGGGCGCAGGGCAGAGAGCCGGGGTACTTCGAACGCCTGGACGTGGGCCTGGACGCCCAGTGGGACGTGCTCAACCAAGCCCTGATCCAAAACGACTCAAGCGTGGTCTCTGGCCTCCTGGAGGACTACCAGGAGCGTTTAGACTTCCGCCTGGACCCCACCAGCCCCGCCTACAAAGAACTGGCCTACGCCGTCCTCCAGGCCGTGACGAAGACCACAGAAGAGCTTTGGCAGCGGAACCAGGGCCGATTGGTGGAGACGCCCCAGCCCCCTGCCCCGGTCCGCATATCTGGCAAGACCCGGCTAGTTGCCGCAGACGGAGAGCTGACGCTGGCCGGGCTGTTCGAGAAGTGGTCCGAGGAGAAGCGACGCACCAAGCCGGAGGCAACCATCAAGGACTTCGAGGGCTACGTCCGGCGCTTCATCGAGCTGCACGGGGACTTGCCCCTAGCCTCCATCACCAAGGCCCACGTCCGCGACTACAAGGACGCCATGCTCAAGCTGCCCTCGGTGATCCGACTCCCACACAAGCACCGGGGCCTGACTGTCCCCAAGTTGCTGGAGCTGGGAGAGAAGCGCCCGGAGTTGGAGCGCCTGTCCGCCCGGACGGTCAATGACAAGGCCCTGGGAGCCGTTGGGGCCGTCTTGAGCTGGGGCGAGAGGAACGGCTACCTGGAGACCAACCCGGCTGCGGGTATCAAGGTGGAGGGGAGCAAGGCACAGCCCAAGGCCCGCGTCCCCTACTCCATCGAAGACCTCAACATGATCTTCCGCTTCCCGGTTTACACCGAGGGAGAGCGGCCCAGGGGAGGCTCGGACGAGGCGGCCAAGTGGCTGCCAATCCTGGCCCTGTTCACCGGGGCGAGGCTTCAGGAATTGGGGCGGCTCAAGACGGAGGACGTCCGCGAGGAATGGGGTATCCTGTTCTTCGACCTCACCACGGCAGGAACCAAAACCAAGAGCGCCAAGCGAAATGTCCCGGTTCACCCCGAGCTGATCCGGCTGGGCTTCCTGGGCTACCTGGAGGGGCGCAGGAAGGCCGGAGGCGGCCCCCTGTTCCCCGCCCTCAAGTCGGGCCAGGACAGCCCCACGGAGGGCTGGTCCAAGTGGTGGGGCCGCTACTGCCGGGGCCACGGGATCACAGACCCCCGCAAGGTGTTTCATTCATTCCGGCACACGGTGAAGGACGGTTTTCGAAACTCCAGAGTCGCCAAGGAATATCGGGACTTGATCCAAGGCCATGCCATTCCCGGCGTGGGCGAGGAGTACGGCTCGGGAACAGGCCTCCAGGTGCTAGCGGAGGAGATGGCGAAACTCTGCTTCCCAGGGCTGGACCTGGAGCATCTGATCCCCGCCCCTTGTGGCCGTTGACAGGTAGTCGCCTCCCCCGTTAGGCAGCACACTAGACACCCCCAAGGAGCCGAGATCGTGAGTAAAAGATATTTCCTGAACGCGCTGGCTATACTCGCCCTGATCCTTCTCGCCGGATGCGCTGCCCCGAACAAGTTCAACAGCACGGTCCACCCCGACTACCTAGGGCAGAGAATCAACGTTGAGAGCATGGGCATCTGCGGGCCTGGTGTCACCCCTGCGTCCCACGCCTTCATTGCCGAGGGGTACAAGATCATCGACTACGGGGCAGACAGCAGCTTCGCCGTCGAGAAGGCCAAGGCGAAAGACATCGACTTCCTGGCTATTGTTGACCCGGTGGGGACGGAGCAGGCCACATGGAATGGCTTCTTCTCGTATGGAATGCGGGTGACAAACCTCAAGACGGGGTATGTCGTGTGGAGCGCAAACGCCGTCTATGGGTCGGGTGGGGCCACGATCCAGCAAGCGAAGTCTACCCAGGCCGCTATGCAGGACATGGTGAAGGACTTCGCAAAGACCTTCCCTCCGGCCTCACAGACAAGCAACTAGGCCTCCACCCTGGAAAAACCGTCTCGCCAGGATCGGTTTTAAGCCCTCGAAAGGGCGGGGGCGGACATGGACATCACCCTGGCCCTCGAAACGCTCCCGAATGGCTTGCGGGAATGGTTGGTGCTGTAGTGAATACAGGCTTTAAGGCCTACCGTTTGAGGAAGAAAAAACGCCATTGATCCGCCAACTCGGGCGAACCAAAGGGCCGGAGCCTTCACCAGCCCCGGCCCGATTTGTCAACCGCAGTAGACTTAATCCCATTGCGTCTACTGGTTTCGCTAGAGCATAATCTACCCCTTCCAACTGGCCCCCGGCGGGGACATCCAATGTCCCTACCCCCCGAGCCGCCTGATCTTCTTGGTCGGGTCATTCGGGTCAGGCTTTGTGTCCGACCACGCATAATAGTTGGTGAAGGCTCCGCTGCCGATCTGTAAGGCTGCCCCGAAGGGGTTGGGGCTGGAGACGGGCGAGGGAATGTAGCTCCCCACACTGGACGTCCGGTTCTCCGCCTTGTCCTGGAGGCTCTCGACGTTGATGTCTCGCTGGACCCGGTCGAAGCCATACTGCTGGGCAAGGCCAGCCTTGTACTGTGCCTCGTTGCGGTAGAAGCCCCCCAGCAAAGCGTCCAGGGACAGGCCTGCGTTCTCACTGGAGGCCAGGGCTGTGCCTACACGCTGTTCACGCTGGGCCTGCACGTTCTGGGCGTCCTGGGAGTAGCTCTGGGCCTTCTGGTCAAGCTGGATGTTCTGGGCTGCCGAGCCTTCGACGAACTCTTTGTTCGCCGCGTTCTGGGTGGCTACCAGGATGCGATTCTGCTCATCGGCTACCTTGCCCTGGTAGGCCCTGGTCTGATTCGCCTGCTCACTCTGGGCCACGAAGTTGACTGCCGTGGATGCCACGGTCATCGCCATAGAGGACCAGAACATTTGAGCGGCGGTCATGGTGGTTACGGCTTCACACATGGCCGCCCCTAGTGAATCGCCTGCTGCCCGCCCGCCTGCTGCGCTCCATGCGGTTCAGACACCGGAGGCTGCCCGCTCATGCCGAGCAGCTTCACGAAAGCCCCCAGGGAAAAATCAGGGTTCTGCTGGCAGAAGCTGGTAAGCATGTCGTCCAGGCTCTTCTTGGCGATTCCAAGGACCACCATGCGCTTCCCCGCGTCGGTGATCTGCTCATAGGCCACGTAGGCCCCGGCTAGGCGCTGGACCGCATCATCAGCGTGTTTCTCATCATTCAAGCTCTTCTTCATTGCAACCTTCTTCAGCGTTAAAGGTTCACGCCCACGATTGGGCCGGGCAGGCTGCCCCAGACTATCCCTCCAGCATGATCCCCTTGCGGGCAGCCCGGCTGCGCTCCCTGCTCTTGCGGTCCAGCTCCAGCCGGAGGCGACCTAGGAACAGGAAGCGGGCTTGATCGTCCACTCCACACTCGAAGAAGGGCCAGCACCCGCCCGCCTTCTCCAATTCACCAAACAGCCCCCGGCCAAGCACTCGGCCTCTGACCACCCGCCCCTGGCTGGTGAAGGTGACCTCCAGGGCCAGGAGCCAGCGGGGCAGGATCGCCAGGGTGAACCCGTGGGACCAAAAGCGGAAGCTCAAGAGCTGAAACAGGTCGAAGCCGAACAGGGCCGGGGGCGTGGTGTCATCAAGCGTGTGCATGGGAAATCCTCCAAGGTGGTTTTGTTGGAGGATATGCCAAGAACGCATAGAAACGTCAAGAATTACAGTGAACTACATCGCAATTCCGATGTAACCGACATTCCGGTGGATCATCCGGGCTACCCCTGGCGGGCCACCTTGGGCGGGAAGAACTGGGCATAAGCGTTCTGGATCACCTTGGACGTGGTCAGGGAGCGGGACATCATAAACCGGGGTTCGACCCCAAGGGCCTCACGGAGCTTGTCCAGCTTCTTCAGGTCATCGGGAGACAGGTAGAGGCAGATTCCGCCACCACCTTGGCCGGAGCCGTACTGTCGATTCTTCATGGGTTCCTCATAGAATTGGAAAAACTGCTACTTACCGATGCCCAAGACAAAGGGCTAAACAAGAAGAGGCCTCCCGGCTCATTGCCAGAAGGCCTCATAAACCAGGGGACTGCGTGGACCAGGGGAAGGCCCGCCCTGTAGCGGTTGGAAGGCAAGAAAGCTGGGGCTGGGGAAGGCTGGCCCTGGTTGGCCTGGAAACCGGAGACCCTGGAGGAATGGGGAGCTGTGTCAGGCAGTAGAGAGCATGAGGTATACTTCAAGAGTGCATCATGTAGTATATCCTTTTCCTTCTCCTATATCCAATCTTTAAGGATATCTTATTCTTTATCTTCAAGTTCTCTTCTATCTCTCTTTTCTCTGTCCCTTGTTAGTGCAACCTAATTACAAACACTTGATTTGATGAAACTATAGGAGACGGTATTTCACCCTGTTCGAGGGTGGTCTACTCCCCGAAGGGGTGGTCTTACCCAAGGTTGGCCCCGCCCCACACCTGCCCACAGAGACAGCGTATTTGCACTCCAGGGGCCTCCCAGGCGACTCCACGCCCCCAAGGACACTTTGCCCACCCGGACAACCAGAACGCCGCCTGCGCCCTCCTACGCGACCCCCGTTCCCCCGTTGCCTGGCAACCGGTAAACTCATCCAGGTCGATGATGGCTTTCTGCTCGGCCAGCTCGGTGGAGAGCCTGGAGACCTTGCCCTGTAGGAGGGTCAGGGCCTTGAGGACCAGCTCGTCCTCGCTCATCTCCCCGCTCCTCACCTTCTCCTCGCCCATGACGTACATTCCGTCCTTGCGGATGGAGGGGAGGACTTCTTTGGAGACCCAGTTCTGGAACCGCTGGGCAGCCGGGTTGGAACGGGAGTGCGCCCGCATGATGAGGCGGTACAGCCCCGACTCGGAGATGATGGTAGTCAGCCTGTCCCCGAAGCTCCCCCTTATTTTACAAGTGGTGAGTTCGTCGTCGTTGAGCATGGCCTTCACGTTCACGAGGTTCACTTCCGGGTAAACCTTGTTCTTGCGAAGGTGGACGTCCAGGCCCTGACAGACGTCGATGAGGACGAACCAGGGGTCACCATCACGCAAGACCACGCGCACGTCGTGGCCCTCAAAGTTGAACATGGGGTTGGTGCCGGGGTGCTGGGAAGAGAAAGGGAAAAGGCCGGGGCAGGGCCTTCTTTGCCTGCTTCTCAAACTCCACGAAGTACTGGCGGATGGCGAAGCCGGTCTCGGTCTTCTCCAGCATGGCGAAGTGCTTGGCGGCGTCCAGGGTGAGGAAGTATTCAATGCGGCGAGTGGCCCCTATTTCTCGCTCCCCCGTTTGGGTGAGTGAGAGAAAGTCCTGGTTCTCCAGCTCCACCACGTGAGACACGAGGCACATGACCAACTTGCCCTGGTGGATAGTGCTGGGCATCCCGTGTTACCCACGAAAAGTCCGGGGGTATTCTCTCGGGTGACGTACTGCTGCTCATCCTGATCCGTCCCATTCAGGTAGGCTCTCACACCCCAGCCGTCTTTGTAGTTGGGGTACAACCACCGCAGGACTTCATGGGTGACCCACCGCTTGAACTCCTTGGCCTCGGCCTTGCGGCTGCGGAGGATCAGGGAGTAGAGGCCCGGCTCGGTGATGAAGAGTTTGTCCTGCTTCCCGCCAAGGGTCTCCACAATATGGAGGCCCTTCTCATCCTCGTCCAAAAGGGCGAGTGAAGAGTACGGGTTGCCCATCGCCAGGATGGCACAGGTGTCCGTTGCATCGAACCATGTCTCGCCTTCGCGCAGCATGGCGTGGAACTCTCTGTCCTTGTACTTGAAGATCATCCCGGTGCCGGGGTGCTGGGGAGGAAAAGGCAAGAGGCAGGGGACAACGCCACCTGCCCCCGACAATAGCGGGGGTAGGTCCGCACCGCGAAGCCCCCCCCCCTCCTGTTGACATCACACAAACGAGCACCTAGAAGTGATGTCAACGCGATGGAGGAGGACAAGATGTGTAGAGTATACGCTTACTTGAGAGTCAGCACGGACAGACAAGACCTGGAGAACCAGCGGATGGAGATTGCGTCCTATGCCTCGCGCCAGGGGCTGGAGGTGTCCGAGTGGTTGGAGGTGGAGATCAGCTCCAGGAAGGACATCGGCAAGCGCCGGATCGTGGAGCTGGTGGACAGACTCAAGCGTGGGGACGTGCTGGTGGTCTCCGAGGTCTCCAGGCTGGCCCGGTCCATGCGGGAGGTCCACAACATCATGGGCGACTTGGCCGCCAAGAAGGTGGCCGTCCACATCATCAAGCAAAACGTGGTGGCCCGTGGTGAAGGGGACATGACCACGGACATCCTCATCAACGCCTTTGCGATGGCTGCCCAGATGGAGCGGACCTTGATCAGCCAGCGGACGAAGACCGGCCTCGCCAGGGTGAAGGCCCAGGGCAAGAAGCTGGGCAACCCCGACCTGGAGCGGATCAACGCGGCCCGGCAGGATCAGGCCGCCCAGGCTGCGGAGAAGCTGCGGGCCACCCTGGCCGCCTTCAAAGGACAGGGGATGCCCCAGCGCCGTATGGTAGAGGAGTTGAACGGCTTGGGGATCAGGACGGCCCAGGGCTGCGCCTGGACCCTGTGCGCCGTACAGCGGACCTTGAAGAGGCTGGGCCTGTAGCTGGGTGGAGCAGGCGAGAATCAGGCCCTCCCCACGGCCCCGTGCTGCCACAGGCCACCGGGCCACCCCACCGGGGGGAAACCCAGCGGCAAGTATTATCTATAAGGCACTCGGATTTTTGCACAAAAACATTCGGAGCTTGTCCGCCAGACTCTCCGCCTTTATCTCACACTCCCAGACCACCAGCACCCGCCAGCCCAGGGCCTCCAGCTCCACCCTGGTCCGGGCGTCACGTGCCACGTTGCCCGCCAGCTTCTTGGTCCAGTAGTCGGCGTTGGTCTTGGGGGCGCGGCTGCCTCGCTTGCAGGCGTGGCCGTGCCAGAAGCACCCATGCACGAAGATCACGGCCTTGCGGCCAGGGAGGACGATGTCCGGGGAGCCTGGGAGGTCTTTGCGGTGGAGGCGGAACCTGTAGCCCAGGGCGTGAAGGAGGGAGCGGACGGCCTGCTCTGGCCGGGTGTTCTTGCCTTTGACTGCCCGCATGACCCGGCTTCGGGTGGGCGCATCAAAGACGTCCGAGGTCACTTATTTGCTCTTTTCAACTTCGTCCAGCGGGACTGCCGAACCATACGCCCACAACGAATAAGAGTGGTCTTACGCTCTACATTGGCCCCCTTCATTCGGGCCTCGATGTGTACTTCTGTCACATCCCTTTCGTCACCTCCAAACCGATGGAGTAGTGCTGAAACGAGTGACACTTCAGCAACAGTCAGCATTGCTGGTTTCGGGTTGTTTCGCGGGTCAGGAATCGTTCGGGGGAAGAGATACACACACGGAGGCGGAACCATCCGTCCCCCGACCTCAACCCCTCGGCCTTCAGCAATTTTGGGGCAAGGCCTCCCAACTCCACCACACAGCCGATCCCATACAATCAGGGCTTCAACGTGTACCTTCTCCGCTATGATCTCGCCACCGAGACGGGTATGCGTTCCCGACCAAACCCCAGCCCGTATGTCAGACCCAGGATTCTGGCACAGAGACCAGACGAGAAACTCTTCAGCATTTGCTGGGCGCTGAAATATGTTGGTATTGTTACCATCAAGACAGCCCTTCGCCTCAAACACGCAGACCTTCCCATCCGCCATGCTGACGTGGAAGTCATGCCGATCGGAAGCACCGGTAAACTCGTACTCATTTACGAGACCAGAGGACACCAGTTCTTCGAGCGCCCAACTAAAAAAAGTATACTTCTCTTTTGTGGATGCAGCCTGTATGCCGCGCAGCCTCTCTATTGCACTGTGGAAAAGCCCAGACCGCCAAAACTCATCCTCACTTAACCCGTGATCCCCGATCGAAGGAGCAGCAAGGCGGACAGCATCAGCATACTGTTCAATCATCTGCTTCATTTCATCAGTCAAGAAGCAGGGAACTGTATCATGAAGGGGAGTAGATTTTTTGGAGGGCATCAGGCGGCAACCTCGCAGGACTTCATTTGCAGGGATGGTTCAATCACAGTCCGGGCCAGCCAGGAGACCACAGGCACGGCCACGCCGTCGCCGATGAGGTGATAGGCGTCGTTGTAGCGCGTGGGCATCGGGTAGGCCTCAGGCAGCCCCATAAGCCGGGCGGCCTCACGGGGGGACAGGAGGCGGGTGCGGACCTTCTTGCCCTCCACCACCATGATGATCTGGCGGCTTGATCCGCCCGCCGGGGTGCGAAGGCATCCGGCCACCTCGTCAAAGCGGACCTCTGCCCTCTGGACCCTCGTTCCATCGTCTTGCGGACGGGTCCGCTTGTACACGGTCCCTACGCGCCTGCCGCCTTCCTTCATGGCCTTCTTCACCTTCTCCATGTGCAGGGGCGACATGAGGTCCAGGATACGCTTGGTCTCGAAGGGCGTGTGCCACCTCACCCCGCCGGGCTGATCCTCGATCAGGTCCGAGAGCTTCCCGGTTCTGCCCTCCGGCATGGGAGGCGTAAGCCACAACCACGCGGAGCGGGCCGCCGGGGTCAAGCGGTCATAGGCCTTGGCAAAAGAATTGGGGTGCCAGGGGGTCGTCGTTGGGCCGTTGCCCACCAAACCGGAGACAGGCAAGGCATCAGGGCCGAAGGCCACCACGAAGAGCCTAGGGCGGCTCTGGGGAAGGAAATGTTGTGCGTCCACCACCAGCGGAGCGTACCTGTAGCCCTCCTGGGCCAGGGCCTCGCAGATGGACGCGAAGTCGCGCCCCTGGTGGGAGGTGATAGCTCCACGGACGTTCTCCAAGACTATCATCCGGGGTGCGCGGCCCTCTGACCGCAGGCCCTGCATGAGCCGCCAGAAGCCCCAGAAGGTGCCGGAGCGTTCCCCTTTCAGGCCCTCGTAGTTGCCAGCCAGGGAGAGGTCTTGGCAGGGGAATGAGGCCCAGGCTAGGTCGGCATGGCCGGGAAGGTCTGAGGTCTCCAGCTTGCCCACATCCTGGACGTACAGCTCCGGCGAAGGGCCGTAGAAGGCGCGGTAGGCCGCAGCCTTGTTCTCGTCGAAGTCATTGGCGAAGAGGCACGGCCAAGCGGGGCCAAGCCCACAGCGCGCCATTCCGCCACCTGCGAAGAACTCGTAGAAACCCATGACTCCCCGCCCTGTTCCTGCCCTACCGCCTAGTCAACCACCTGCCCGAGGGCCTGCCCTGATGCTCACGGGGGGGACCGTCCCCCTCTCCCCTCCCCCCTAACACCGGGCCAAGGGAACATCAACACCCAGGCACCCAGACCCTGCATTCACATCGGGGCAAGCCCCCGGCCAGGAATCGGCCTAAATCCGTACCGGGGTTCGAATCCCATTGCGGGATTCACATCGTAGATTGAGGCTGGCCGTGATTGCCTGGGATCGTTGACAGAGCAGGGGCTTTCCGGCAGAGGACAAAGCCAGGGGTGGCCGCTGGGGCTGCCCACAAGACTGTCCCACACGGGGCCGAAGGGCAAGCAAGAAAGCTTCACGATTCAAGCATGTTATACGTCGAAGGCCGGAATCCCACCCTCTCCGCCATTTTTATCCAATAATTCAATCAGTTAATGAACACAGGGGAGGTCCAAAAGCGTTTCCCGGATGTTTCCCGGCAGGCCCTGGAGGGCCTGCTCTGCGGTCGTCCTCTTGCGCCTGGGCTACGTCAAGGAAGAGATGACCGGCCACGGGTTCCGGAGCATGGCCAGCACCATCCTGCACGAGCAGGGGTGGGATTCTGATGTCGTGGAGCGTCAACTCGCGCACGGAGACCGGAACAAGATCAGGGCCAGCTACAACTTCGCCCAGCACCTGCCCGAACGGCGGCGGATGATGCAGGCCTGGGCTGACTACCTCGACGGGCTAAAAGACGGCGGGAAGGTCGTGCCGATCTTTCAAGCCATGCAGGAAAAAAGTAGTTATCACAGCCTATTGACGACACAACAGACCGCGCTTATCTGGTGGAGTCTCTGACCGGGACACTTCCACGCTCCAGTGCAATCATTGCACTGGCTCCATCCTTCCGACCTCATTGAGAATAGCGGCCGACCTCGCCCGGCCAGCCACGCCCTCCTCCCTCGCTCAGACAGCCGCATGCAATCTCGTTTTGGATCTGCTAAATATCAAAACCTGTCCTTGACCATTCTCCCGGCTGATCGATCAGTCTCAAGGGTGAGTCTGTATGGACACGCGTGAAAGTGCTGGAGAGCAACCCGCAAGCCTGATTATCAGATCTGCGGGGGCTGCCGTCGAGGCAACAGATCAAGCTCAAGTGGGGGAAGATGATGGAGACGACGCCGACGTACAAGCCAAGCCGCCTGCTGCGGCTCAACCAGGTATTGGACCGCATCCCTGTCTCGAAGACAGCTTGGTACGAAGGAATAAAGGAGGGGCGCTACCCTTCCGCTATCCGTCTTGCCCCGCGCACGTCGGCTTGGCGTGAATCAGACATCGACACCCTGATTGAACGGCTGGGGCAGAAGGAGATTGGGGATGTTCAGTAAACCGCGCCGGGAAGCGCTTGTGCTGATGGCTCGAGTCAAAAGGCGGCAAGAGCCTACTCCTCACGGATTTCAGGGGTGCCAGGCCAAAGAGCCATAGCCAAGGTGACGACAAAATACCCGGCAGAGCTCACCAATCCAATAGTGCAGAGTCCTCATTGCAATCGATTGCAATTCCCTCTGAAAGGCTTTCCACTCCACCAAATGAATGGGCTGTCAGCCTCCTGAAAAGCGACTTGCCACAAGCCACGAGCCTCGACGCTAGCATGACCAAGGGAGCGCCGCCGGAATAGCCATACTCTATTAGGCCGAATCCCAATGATTTCAGTAATGAAACGGTCTCGCCCCAAGTACCTTGGACCGTTTTGGTAGCGCCGAGGCGGAAAGATACTCGTCAAGACCGTTCATGCTGACTCCGTCCTCTCTGCAACAAAAAAAGATAGGCCCACCGCGAAGAAAGAGGCCACTATTGGTAATTCTACCAGTAGTCTAACCTGCGGTCTATCGCTACATTCCAAAAGAGATCCACTGGACCAGTTGTGCGTGTGATCGGTGCCACGATTGGATACATTTTGCTTTGCGGCCACTGGCCGGCAGAGTCGGTTTCTTTCAATGACGACCACTGTTTCAAATCCCAGCTTATCTGGAGACAACCGTATGTGCGTGTAATGTTGCATTAATTATAAACAACACTTGGCTTTTCAAGTGCATTCATGTGGGCAGGTTCTGCCATGACAATTTCCTCGTCCTACAAATTTACCAATGTAACAAAGGGGGAAGGCCCCTGTTGGGCAAAGCGTCCGCAAGCGGCACGGGAAAGGTGGAATTCCCCTTCACGTGACTGAGACGCCGGGTCCCGTCCATCGCAACAGAAGGAATGCATATGAGCCGCCGTCCCCCCCGGTGCCGTATCTGCCTGTGCGCTGTGCTCATCGCCAGCGTCATCACGCTGTCTGTGCTGCCCATACGAAACGCAACGGCCATGGACGTGTCCGGAACCATCTCCGGTGGAACCATCCCCTCCGGTGACGAATGGGTTGTCCAACCGGGTTCCACGCTTTCGAACACCGGCACGCTGTCGATCAGCTTCGTCCACTCCACGCTGACGAACAAGGGCACGCTGAACAACGCCACCGGTGCCACACTGACGAACGAGGGTGTGCTGATGAATACCGGCCTGCTGACGAACGCGGGGAGGCTGGACAACAACCTCGTTTTGCAAAATTCCAGGGGCACGCTGTTCAACAGCGGCACCATGACGAACGTGGAGTGGATTGCAAACAACTCAGGCAGTACTCTTGTTAATTCTGGCACTTTAACGAACGTTGGCTCACTGGATAATTATTCCGGTGCAACGCTGACGAACACCGGCACACTGGTAAACAAGAGTGTTGGCGGCACACTGGCGAACGCTGGCATTCTGAACAACGCCACCGGCGCCACACTGACGAATGAAGGCATGCTGGCGAATACCGGCACGCTGACAAATGCGGGCACTCTGACGAATATCATCAACGCAACGCTGAACAACAACACCGGCGCAACACTGACAAACACCGGAACCCTGACGAACGCCACCGGCGCAACGCTGAACAACAAATTAAGTGCAACGCTGAGAAACAGCAGCGGCGGAACGCTGGTGAATGCCGGCATGATGGAGAATAAGAGCGGCGGAACGCTTGTGAATGAATTCGGCGCAACACTGACAAATACATTCTATGTGTACAACTATGGCACACTGACAAATTCTGGCACACTGACAAGTTCCTGTGCGTTGATGAACAGAAACTCCCTGACGAATGCGAGCGGGGGCGTGCTGACGAACACTCTTGGCGGTACGCTGACGAACGATACTGGCAGCACGCTGACCAATGCGGGCACGTTGACCAATGCGAGCGGCGGTTGGCTGCAGAATACTGGCACGCTGACCAATGCAGGCACGCTGGTCAATGGTGGTGAGCTTTCCAATGGCGGCACATTGTCGAACGCGGGCACACTGACCAACGCCAGTGGCGGAGTGCTGTATAACTATGTTTCGCTGACGAATGAGAGCGGCGGTACGCTGATGAATCACGGCATGCTGCAGAATTTGTCCGGCACGCTGACGAACGGGGGTGCTCTGACGAATTCCGGCACGCTGGTGATCTTCAACAGCCTGCTGTCAAACGCGGGGACGCTGACGAACTCCGGAACCCTGCTCGATCAGCAGGCAATAGAAAACGGAAACGACGCGACCCTGACGAATCAATCGGGCGGCGTGCTCACCATCGACCCCGGCGCCACGCTGACCAACGATGGCATAGTGACGAACAATGGCACACTGACCAACTCCGGTTCGATAGCGAACTTCGGCGGCACGTTCACAAACACCGGCACGTTGACGATCAATTCCGGCGCGGATCTGCTCAACAACGAGACGTTCAAAAACACCACCGGCGCAAGGCTGACAAACGCCGGCGCGATCAATACAAACGGCCTGTTCGACAATTGCGGAGCCATCGACAACACGGGCGGCACGCTCACGGTTTCCAGGGGCGGAACACTGAACAACCACGCCGTGGGGACGCTCTCCGGCGGCACGCTCAAGGTGCTCAGCGACGCCATCCTCGGCATGGGGGTAGGTTCCACGCTGGCCCCCGGCACGGCGTACCTCTCCTCCGGCGCCTCGTACCGGGGCCTTGGCTCTCTCGGCGGCACGGTCAGCATCAACGCCGCCCACATTTACAACGCCACAGGCGGCACCGCTGCAAACTTCACCACAACATACAACACCCTGCTGACGAACTCGTCGTTCTCGGCATCCGGCTCAAACGCCACTTTGACCTACACCGTGCATTCCCTCGGCAGCGTGGTCGGCGGCAACGGTGACGCGCTGGAAGGCGCGCGGCTCAGCGCGGCCGCAGGCTCCCCCCTGCGCGGCATTTTCGACACGCTGTACGCGAGCGAAGACATAGGACAACTGCAGCAAGGCGTGCAGCAGCTCTTGGGCGAGGGCGTCATCAGCGCGCCCGCGCTCATAGGCGGGCAGGTGATGGCCTTCCGCGCCGCCGTGGAGCAGCAACAGGGCCGGTTCTCCGGCGGGCCGGGCGGCAGTGGCCTGACCTCCTCCGCCGGCATGTGGAGTTCGCTGGGCAACAGCGGCGCACAGAACGGGCAATACTGGGCCGACAACGGCCTCACCTCCACCCTGGCGCAGATCCTGGTCATGAACGCCAGCCCCTCGGCCGCGTTCAGCAGTTCCCTCACCGCGCGCAGCCAGGTGCAGACGATCCATCAGGGCGCGCGCGGAGGACTGAGCGGCTACAACGGCGAGCTGGGACTGGCGGCCCTGGGCTATGACACGCCCGTGACGGACGCCCTGCGCCTCGGCGTGGGCTTCGGCTACAGCGGCGGACAGATGCGCGGGGCGGCCGTGACCACTAATCTGCACACCTGGTTCGGCAGCCTGTACGGCACGCTGGACCTCGCCCGCCTTGCGCAACTCGATGCGAACCTCACCTACGCTTACACCAGCGCCAAGCTGCATGGCGAATACCTCTGGCCCGTCACAGACTCCACCACAGGCCGCTACAGCGCCAACAGCTATTCCGGGTCGCTCAAGGCCTCCCACGGTTTCATGCCTTTTGGCGAAGAGAGTCCGCGAATCACGCCGTCCATAGCCCTGGAAGCCACCAAATCTGACCGCAACGCCTTCACGGAGTCGGGCTCCAGCCTCACGAGGCGTTTCGGCGCCAGCACCATGAATACTGTCGACATGCCCGTGGGGGCGGCTCTGTCACAAGCCTATGATTGGGGCAAGGGCACCTTCAGTCCGGAACTCTCCGCCTACTACGTGCGCCGCCTGGCGGACACGCGCGCCGTGGGCACGGTCACCCTCTTGGGCAGCTCGTCCACCTCCACTGTCAACGGTGTAAGCACCGGCCGCGACCTTTGGCGCACCAACCTCGGGGGACGCTACACCACCCTTGGCAATGTGGATGTCTCGCTCTTCTACAATGGCGAGTTCGGCAACAGTTACAGCAACAACGGGCTGACGCTGGAGTTGAAGTACGGCTTCTAGGCAGAGCGCGGCATGGGTGGCAAGGGGCGCAAAGGGATGCCTGGGTGAGGTCTATCGGGAGCGCCGCACATCCGCGTCGGCCGCATTCCCCTGACCGACGGCCACAGGGAGCACTGGGCCGAGGTCCGGCTGCCGGGGTCTCAAGGGTAGGGGACCCCCCCCGCCAGGACCTGCGGGAATCAAGACACGCACTGGAGCTCCTCGCTCCGTCGGTATTTTTGGCACGCCCGGCCGGGTGGTACATTTCTCCTCTTGGCCGGGCGGGTTTTTTTGTGCCCTCGCGCCTGGGCCGCGCCGGGGACCGAGGCGTCCGCAGGATCATGCTTGCCCCTCACTGTGCGGTAACGTACAGATGATGCAGAATGCTGCCATGCGCTTCTGTCCCCCCAGACATAGGAGGTTGCTATGTCAGAAACGCAGACGCCTTTGCAAAACCGTCTGCTGGCCGCCCTGCCAACGGAGGTGCAGCTCCCGCTGCTGCCGTTTCTTGAGCGTGTGCCCATGCCGCTCGGCATGGTGCTGTACGAATCCGGCGACACCATGCGCCACGTGTATTTCCCCGCCGACTGCATCGTTTCGCTGCTCTATGTGATGGAGGACGGCGCTTCCGCGGAGATTTCCGTGGTGGGCAACGAGGGCGTCATCGGCGTGGCCCTGTTCATGGGGGGCCTGAGCACCCCGAGCAGGGCCATTGTGCAGAGCGCGGGCTTTGCCTACCGCATGCCGGGGCAGAAGCTCAGGGACGAGTTCAACGCCCACGGCGAGCTGATGCTGCTTTTGCTGCGCTACACCCAGGCGCTCATCACCCAAATGGCCCAGACGGCCGTGTGCAACCGCCACCACAGCATCGACCAGCAGCTGTGCCGCTGGCTGCTGCTCTCCCTGGACCGCCTTTCGAACAACCGGTTGAGCATGACCCAGGAGCTCATCGCCAACATGCTGGGTGTCCGGCGCGAGGGCGTCACCGAGGCAGCGGGCAAGTTGCAGCGGCTCGGGGTCATCGAATACAGCCGCGGGCACATCACCGTGCTCGACAGGCCCAGGCTTGAGGCGCTGTGCTGCGAGTGCTACGCCGTGGTCAAAAGGGAGACCGACCGCTTGCAGCCGTACCTGACCACGCGCAAGGGCAAGTAGCCTCTCCCGTTGGCCCGGGCATGCCACGGGCTCCCTGCGAACAGGCCAACCTGCGGCACCCGGCGCGCGGCATGGTTTCCTGGTCCATCCTTTTGCCCCTGAGGTTTATGGGAGGTGGCAGCGGCTTTCGGTGTCGTGACGCACAGACACGGCCTGAACCAGTCCTTATGGGTGCGCCATCGGGACTGATCGGCACCTTTCCCGTTCCAGGCTTTGGCCACCTTCGTGCTCCGGGGCGACAATCGCATGCCAGAATCCTTTGCTACGCCTGTGGTCAACCAACTGCTTGCGCAGCTCCCGCACGATGAACTGGAGAGGCTCCTTGAATGCTGCGAGCCGGTGGAGCTGGCCTTCGGCGCAATCCTGTGCGAGCAGCATCAGCCTTTGCTCTACATCTACTTTCCGCTTACGGGCTTCATCTCCCGCGTCAGCTCGCTCACAGGGCATCCCCCGCTGGAGATGGGGCTCATCGGCCACGAGGGCATGCTCGGGGCCACGCTGGCGCTCGGGGTCAACGGCGCACCCATGCGCGCGGTGGTGCGGGGAGCGGGCTCGGCCTTGCGCATGACCGCCTCGCAGCTTCGGCGAGAATTGAGCCGCGGCCCGGTCCTGGCGCGCACCTTGGACCGCTACCTCTTCGTCCTGATGGCCCAGTTGGCGCAAACGGGAGCCTGCGCGCACTTCCACGAGATAGAACCCCGGCTGGCATGCTGGCTTCTGATGACCCGCGACAGGGCCCACGCCGACCACTTTCGCCTCACCCACGCCGACCTGGCCGGCATGCTGGGCGTGCGCAGAAGCGGCATCACCCTGGCCGCCGGCGCGCTGCAACAGCGTGGGCTCATCCGCTACGCCCGTGGCGAGATAGTCGTTCTCGACCGCCAGGGTCTGGAGGACGTGTCGTGCGACTGTTACGCGGCCATGCGGAACGTCTACGCTCAGGGTTTCGCCTAGGCTCTGGCGGCGCGCACACTCCCACAATTGGAAAGTCCCCGGCCTGAACCCGGCGTTGGCCGGGCTTCAGGCGAGGGACTGCAAGAATAAGGGAAAGCGGAGCATTGCGGTGAAGGTGGGCTGCGGAACCATGCGGCCCCGCAGCCCGGTGCAAGGAGGGAGAGACTAGTTGGTGGTGATCTCCACGCGGCGGTTCAGGTGGCGGCCGTCGCTGGTGGTGTTGTCGAACTTGGGAACGCTCTTGCCCTTGCCGACGATGTTCAGCTGGCCCTTGTAGCCCTTCTGGGTGATCCACTTGGCCACGGAGTTGGCGCGGCGTTCGGAGAGCTTCTGGTTGTACGCATCGGTGCCCACGCTGTCCGTGTGGCCGGTGATGGTGAAGCTTCTGCAGGCGGAGTCCTTCAAGAGGGTGGAGGCCTGCTCAAGGGCGGGCTCCATGTCCTTGGTGATCTTGAACAGGTCGAAGCCGAAGTTCAGGTTGCCGAAGGTGATGGACTCGCATGCGCCGGAAACAACCACAGGCGCAGCAACCACGGTGGAAGTCATGGCACGGGCCGGGGCTTCGTCGGCCACTACGGTGTAAAACACGTCGCGGACGAACTGCTTCATGCCGACGTCACCCGCCAAAACCCTGGGGTCGCCCACGACACTGCAACCCTTCAGGGCGCGGATCTTGGCCACGACTTCCTTGCCGTGGGCCTTGTCGGCGTAGCTGACGATGTGGATGCACAGGTTCGGGTACTTGCTGTACAGGGCCTGGGCCTCGGCCACGGGATCATTGCCGTAGTTGGAGTTGCCGTCGGTGAACATGATGAGCGCGGTGCTGCCCGTAAGCGTGCTCAGCACGGGGTCGATCTTGTCAAGGCCAAAGCCCAGGGGGGTTATGCGGCCGTAGGGGTCATACTTGGTGTCGATGGACGCGATGGCCGGGGCTACCGCGGCCCTGCGGAAGGTGCTGGGGGCCAACTGCGTGGCGGAAGGCGCAAAGGTGTTCACGGCGCTCTTGTAGCCCAGCTCAGGAATCTCGGCGTTCATCCTGGCGCCGAGCTCCTTGGCCATCTTGAGCTTCAGCTCCTTCCAGTCGGGGCTGGTGAGCACCATGGAGCCGGAGTGGTCGTAGAACAGGATGAAGTTGTCGACCTTGGGGCGCAGGGTTTCGGCCTGGGCGGAGAAGCCCACGGTCAGCACCGCGAGGGCGGCCATAAGAATGGATGAGAGAAGACGCTTGTGCAGAGTCATACGGTGTTCTCCTGGGAATTGCAGTGTGTTCAGCCGTTGGCCGCG
>Ga0209467_1001450_pt1 | contig 20837 bp, 10 predicted proteins | sample Higcelwee11metaG_FD_187175 | JGI IMG/M metagenome (GOLD analysis project Ga0209467, IMG submission 187175) | Freshwater pond sediment microbial communities from the University of Edinburgh, under environmental carbon perturbations - High... | ecosystem: Environmental > Aquatic > Freshwater >...
AATAAATATATATAATAAATATATATAATAAATATATATAATAAATATATATAATAAATATATATAATAAATATATATAATAAATATATATAATAAATATATATAATAAATATATATAATAAATATATATAATAAATATAACGATTAGGCCCTGCATTAAACCTTTAAGGTACGGTAACGGGTGCGGAGCTCGGAAACATTTCTGTAGCCGAAGGGCTTAATGTGTTATTTAGATTAGTCGACGCTGGCGATTGAACGTGTTACGCTATATAAAAATGTTTTACGAACACCCTGAAGATTTATCTCGTATAGTAAGAGTAAAAGAAATCCAAATCGAAGAAGAACCTCAACTCAATGAAAATGATACACCCTTAAATGAAGATAACGACGATAGAAGCGGAGCCGCAACACGCGCGCATAAATATTTATCCGATAATCTTTTGTACCCCCCGATGAAGTTTCAAATAAATAGCGGCTTAATTTGAATGTTTAAATTCGTTTTAGCGAGACACGTCTGTAAATCCTTTAAGTACAATAAGTTTACTTTAGAATATTTTAATAAAATAACTTTAGTTAAGACGAATTTTGAAGAAGCGAAAAAATCGCGTTTTTTTAAAAAATTGGCGGAGCTGCGAAAAAAAAAAAGAATTAAAACACTATTTAACTTTTCATATTTTTTTAGAGCGAAACTCTATAATTTTTATGCCGACATTTTTAAATTTTTGAAAGAAATAAGGTTTCAAAATAGAGAATTCTATAGTTATCTTCTTTTAAATTTTAAAAATAATAAAATTAACGCCACGGTGCAAAGTTTTAAAAAACTTACGCTTATGAATATCGTAGCCGGGCTGTTTTTGAAATTTTTTAATAACCAAAAAAGTAAGAAAAAAAATAAAATAATGAAAACACTTATAGCTAAATATTTACGTAAAATTTTTATTTTAGCGAAACTGCAGTATTTTAACGTTATTATACGTCACAATCCAGTTGATCTAGTAAGTTTTTTTACCTCCATGAATGCCCCTATAATCGCCCCTTTTAAAGACCCGTACGACGAAACCTTAATAGAAGAAACGAATTTAACTAAATTTCTAATAAAATTTAATTACTTTGTATTCAAAGACTGCGCACCCTATCATAAAAGAAAAACGAAAAAAAAAGGTAGAATAAAAAGAAAGATTTTGAGAAAACTTGTTATAGAGAATAAACTTGTCGATTAAAGGACTAACATAAACCGACATTACTGGATTATACAAAAAAAAAGCTATGAGTTTGACTATGGCTCTGAGTGAACGCGCGTAAAATGTCTTGACACATGCGAGTCGAGTTGAGACGAGAACTTTGTCTTAACGGCGTAACGGTGAGTAGCGCGAAATGTTTTACCAATTAGATTACTTTAAAAGTAAATAATTTCTAATTTTTCCTTTAAATACAATTTTTTTGTGAAAATAGAAAATGAGGGAATAAAAGATAACCTCTAATTGATTGACTTTCGACAAATCAGAAGTTTACAACAGTAAGTCGAAGAATTTTAGCTGTTTTGCGAGATTGTACAGCCACCTGGGGGCTGCAAAGCACCCCACCGTCGGCAGCAGTGGAGGATATTAGTCAATAAACGAAAGTTTGAACTAGCATTTTACGGGAATGAATGGTTTTTAATTAACCGCGAAGGCTATGACAGCTGTAAAGTTCGATCGTGGACTAAAAAAATGACTTTATGTCCAAAAGAACCCCGGGCTAACAACGTGCCAGCAGCTGCGGTAAGACGTTGACGGGGGAGCGTTACTGGTCGTTACTGGGTGTAAAGAGAAGCTAGACGGTTTAAGAACTTGAATTATAAACAAAAGGATGAGCGGATTTCCGATTCAAAACCTTAATACTAGAATTTTAAAGAAATCTGCGATAAGTACAATCTAGAGATGAAATTCTAAGAGATTGTAAGGATCTCCAAACGCCACGGCGGCAGATTACTTAATTTTGACGTCGAATTTCTAAAGTGCGGCCTTCAATTAGGATTGGAGACCCTAGTAGTCCGCACCCTGAATCCATGGATATCACACTTGAGCACTAGGCTCAAGGTGTAAGCTTACGCGGAAATATCTCACCTGGGGAGTAAGGCTGCAAAGGCAAAACTTAAAAAGATTGGCGGGAGTTTGTATAAATGGTGGAGCGTGTGGTTTAATTCGACAATCCACGTTTAATCTTACCAATGTTTTTAAAATAATTGTTGAAATTTTTTATATTTTTCTTCGAAATTATTTTAGATGGTACTGCATGGCTGTCGTCAGTTTGTGTTGTGGAATGTAATATTAAGTTATTTAACAAACGCAACCCTTTTTATAAATTTTATTTAAATTTTTTATTAAAGAAACACTGCTTAATGAAAATTTATATTATTTATATTCGACTACAAAGCAAAAACATACAGATTTTTTGTGCTTTTTTAATAAAAATTTCATATTTTTTTTTCTATTGAGATTAAAAAATAAATTTTATTAGAAAAAAATTTTTTAAGTTTGGCGCTTGTGTGCCACGCCGCGAAAATTTGGTTTTATTTTTCCCTTTTTACATTTAAAGTGAAAAATAGAAGTAAAACTGCAAATAGATGAAAATCAGTTTGCTTTGAGGAAGTTAGGTAGAAGTCAAGTCATTATGGTCTACATATGTTGGGCTACACACGCGCTACAAAGTTAAAAACAATTGGAAGCAAAAACGAAAGTTTAAGCAAATCTGTAAAAATTAACTAAGTTCAGATTGTAAACTGAAACTCGTTTACATGAAGATGGAATCATTAGTAATCGTAAATAAGAATGTTACGGTGAATGATATATCAAACTTTGCACACACCGCCCATCACGCTCGGAGAGTTGTATTTATCGGAAATTTGACGAGCAGCTACGGTTGAAGAGGATAATGTTTATTTTCGTAAAAGAAATTAAGCGAATCTTTAGCAATTAAAACAAAAGTTTTAAATCTTTAGCTATTCGTGAGTCAAGGCGGGTATGGCGATTTGAGTGAAGTTGAAACAAGGTAATGGTAGGGGAACCTGCCGTTGGATTACACATAATTTAAATATTTTTTTTTCTGAATTATAGAACTAACGATTAGTTAGTTTTGAGATTTTTTCTAAACGTTAAGATTCGTTGCATTAAGGGGATGCCTAAATGTAAAATGAAAAATGGTACGAAAACCCAATATTTACTTGGAGTAACGACACTACGCGGAAGAGTAAAAAAAATAATTTTAACTAGTGAAGGGAAACATCTTAGTAACTAGAGTAATAAATCAACTGATGATGAGGAAAGTAGCGGTGAGCGAACCCCCAAAACCTTAGCACCTATTAGCAGACGGTAATATTTTTGAATAAATAACCAAAGGGGGTTAAAGTCCCGTATCCGGATGCCGCCCTTTTCGGTAAAGGGGTATAGTTTAGTGGTAGAACAACGGTCTTCAAAATCGTATGTGTGGGTTCGATTCCCATTATCCCTGATGAAGAATCATTTGCGCTTAAAAATAATAAAACAAAATAATTTTAAAATTTATTTTTGTAAGTTTATCAGATTAAAAAATAAAGTTAAAAACAATAAAAAGGGGATTTTAAAGTTAAAAAATAGAATAATTTTTTTTTTGTTTTTTTTTCAACTAAATTTTAAAACATTTTCCTTAAAGTTCGAAAATAATAAAACTTTAAACGTTATATCAAATTTCATACTTTTTTTTTCAGAACTTAAGTCCTTTAATTTCCTGTATAGCAACCTTAATGATTTTTTTTTCTTCATGCATAATTCTAACTCTACTTTTATAAACTTTCTCTTGTTAAATAAAAAAACCCCCCAAGAGTCTAGTTTAACAAGGCTTCTTAACTTCCGAAACCACACTAAATCAGCTAACTTTAGTTTCGAACTAACCCCCTTTTTTAAAAAAACTAAAATTGTCGCGATTTTTAAACTAAAAGGGCTGATTTTCCTCGCAAAATATTTTTTTTTCGGGAAAAGGTATAACTGGACGATTTCTAGTAAATTTAAAAATAATCTCGTTAATTTTTTATTACGATCAAAAAAAAGGGTAGGAGTAAATATTTATCAAAGTGTACAAGATTCTGCTGGCTACACAAATGACGAATTTTTATTTACGAATAACTATTTTTTCAAGCCCAAATCTATTAAAATTCCAAAAGTCGGCGCCTATTCAACGAGTCGTCGCGTAGATAATTCAATTTATAAAATACCCGCGCGTACGCCCGTGCGGCCGAGAATGGTTGACTCGCCCAATTTTTTTTTAAACAAAAAGTTCGTTAACTTAAACGCGCTAAATTTGACTCTAAACTTTTTCTTTAAACCAATTATATTTAAATATTTTTATATTTTTTTTAAACAATCAACTAAAAATTTCTTTTCTTCAAAATTTTTGTTTAATATGGCTCCTAGATATTTTTTTTTAATGAAGGAAAAAATAAGCACCTCTAACGTTTTCCCAACCGACGATTTTTCATTTTATATAAAAAGATATTTCTTATATATTACAAACTTTAATAAGTTTAACTACCAGCTAATACTGCCGTTTCAAATTTCTATAATAAAATTTATGCAGTTTTGCACAGGTAAAAAAATTTTGTTTAAAGTCTACCCGTATTTGTACAATGTTTTAACGTCTGAAGAGCAAATAAGATGCTCTTTGTGATCTCAAAAAATTAAATATTATAGAAAAGTTTTAGGCCCAAAACTCTTTCTAAAAGAGTCTCTTCAAATTATTTATCTTTGTTTAAAACACAAAGATATCCATTTATTTTCAAATTGAACAACGGCAATGTTTTATAAGATTAGTTTTTGAAAGTATAAAACGTTCTTAAGGTATTTAAAGTATGTACTTAGATATTTTTTTTTAGGAATATATAGAAAAATTGAATTTAAAGGGATTAAATTTCAACTTAAAGGGAAAATCAGTGTCGCGGGGAATTCGCGAACACGAACCTCTTACCATTACGTTGGTTTTACAAGCCACTCAACCTTTAATAATAAAATCCTCCACAAGCTAAATTTAGTGAGAACCTTTACCGGAGTTTTAGGATTTAAAATATGATTTGTTTTTTAATTTAACCACCGTGGTATTACCGTTCGAGTATTCTTGACTTGAATCTTTTTTAGATAATGATTCCCTATGATTGGAAGACGCTGTAACTTGAGAAGAAGCTTTTGATTTAGCTTTATCCGATTTCGTATTATATAATTTTTTCACGACCGCCTCGTTTTTTAATAATCATTTTTTCCTCGATTCTTTTGTCAAATTATCTTTTTTGGATATTTTATTGATATCTGAAACCAATAAGTATACTTTTTCAAAAGAACTTTATGATTTATTTGTATGAGATATTTCAATCAATTTTTATAATAAATTTTTTCCAATACAATTTTTATTTTATACCGATTATCAAGACTTTATCTCCATATTAATGTATTATTCACCGGAATTAATTTTAGGATTATCGGACTATATAGATTCTTACTGATTTAAAACAGCAGTTAATTACACCCCGGCCATTGTTTTTGATTTATTTCAAGATTCTATAAACTCTTCTTTAACTGAATTTACCGAATACTTAATCTTATTTATTTTTTTTGCCTGAATAGTGGTAATTTTTGTAAACGTTTTCCACGTATTAAAATGAAATAATTCCACAGAATCCTATTTAACCAGATTTTTTTATTATCTTTACTCACTCTCAAAAGAGTCTCGAATACAATTCGAAGCCTTTTTACAAACATTTTTTTTTTTTATATTTTACTGATCGATGCTTATTGCCACTTTTGATGACGATAAAGAGGAATTTATTGAAGTCTTCGATACTGGATTTTTTTACTTTTTCTTATTTTTAATCGGTTTTTTATTATATAGGTATTCTATTCATTATTTCGCCTTTCTTGAAGCTTCAGTCGCGGAAGGCCGCTCGGCTTCTTTTATAGCAAAACAATTTTTTAGAGATTTTGTAAACACCTTTGCACTTTTTTTAAGATTTTTTATTTTATTGTTCAGACTAAATGTATACGATACGCTTGACGATTTCTACGATTCTTATTATATTTTTATAGGGGATTTCGATAGTGATGAATACATCAACGAACTTTTCTTCTCTTACTATACAGTTAACTTTTATGACTTCGATACTAAAGACGATTCAGCCTATTCTTTAGAAGATGAAAATGAATTTTTCCTAGATCTATTTTATATTTATTTTATATGCTGAGCTAAGTTTTTTACCTTCATCTTTTTTATTTTAGAAGAAATTTTAAGACTGTCTTTAGGTTTTTATATCTGCTATTTAATTATTTTTGAAGTCCATTCTGTAAATTGTTCGTACACAGAAGATTTATTTATGCTAAATCAGCGATCTTTGTTTAATAAACCCGGAAACACAGGACTCGGCAAAAATTTTTTTAGAAAAAATTAATGTCGTATAAGTCCATTCTTGAACTAATAATGAAATATAAAGACAAGTTAACAAGCGGCCCCCGCCGCGACGCACTTAAAAGGTACGTGCTTTCGTTTACTAGAAGCTTAATTATAAAAAAAAACAAAATGAAAGTAGCTAAAACTGGCTTTGAAATAAAAAAAATTTTTTACGGGGAAATCGTAATATTTGAATTTTTAGAAATGAAATTTGTAAACCAAGATAACACTGAAGAAGAGAAGTTAAGCCTTGAAAACCGAGTTAAAGCTTTTGAATGAGAGACAGACGCTAAAAATATCTTCGCCCTCTGTATACTTATAATTATCGTATCATTATTGGTTTACTCTAACCTTTATGTTTGGTACTGCAATGAGTTCTCCTCGTTAGCGTTTAGAGACACCAAGTTCGACGCCTTAATAAATTTCTCTTTGTACTCTAACTTTATAGAACCTAACTTTTTGACGTTTCCAGAATTAGCGCGTGCGAATTATTGATTGGTCGAAACTCTCACCACAATGTGCGCGGATTTTAATATGCTTTTTTAATGATGGTCGAAAGTTTAAACATGTTATTCTTTTTTTTCTTCTTAATAATTTTCAGTATTATTGTTAATTCCAATACCTCGCTACATTTACTCCTGACAGCAGAACTTTTTTGAATTACCCTTTATGTCTTCTTCTTCTTTGTAGGTTTTATATATAATAATATCAATATATTAGCCCTCACCTTTTTCTCATTAGTGTTTTCGGCAGTAGAGCTTGGTATAGGTTTAGTATTATTATTAACTCAAAATATTTTAACACGCTCCCTTAATTTATCGGAAAACGACAAAAATTTTTTAAAATTCACAAATCGATTTAAAAATAAGTTATACTTAAACAAAATAAAATGATAATGTACCCCACGGTGGCTTTACTAAAAATTTTCTCCCATAATTTCTCGCTGAATAATATTTTTCAATACTTTTCGACTTCTTATCATTTTAGAAAAGCTTTTAACTCTCGCCTCATTTTTTCGCCAGTTTCAGTTAACTCTAACCAAAACTATAATTTTTTTTTCAGCGAAAACAGTCATAAATTCCTGTTTACTCATAAAACAGACGTTAAATCGTTCTCCACAAACTCTAAAACTGACCCCTTTAACGCCTTTATAAAATTTTTAAAAACTTTTAATATTTTTAAAGATAAAATTTTCGCGAGTCTTACTTTAAACGAATCTTGAGCTGCTCTTAGTCATTTATTTTGAGTTAAAACTCGTGTTATTTATTATGTCAATAATTGAATATATACCACTAACCATAAAAGAATAGCCGTTAATTATTTTTGATTTGTAATTTTATCCGGTATAGTAGGTATGGTGTTAGCTACTTTAATTAGACTCGAGTTCGCTTACCCCGGCGCCGGTGTTTTTGTAGGAGATAGTCTACAATACTTAAGCTTAGCTACCGCGCACGGCGTCATTATGGTCTTTTTTATGATAATGCCTCTTCTTTTCGGAGCCTTTGCTAATTTTTTATTACCGACTCAACTCGGAGTTCATGACGTTGCCTTTCCTAGATTAAACAGCGCGGCCTTTTGATTTTTACCGGGAGGTTTACTTATGCTTTGTCAATTAGTTTGTGTCGATAAACGCTATCAACGAATGAACTGTTTTAATATACGAGAAATACAGTCTATTTTGAAAAAAAAATTTTTCCCAGATCTTATAAATTCGCACGACCACCATTTATTTTTAAATAAAACAGCCTTAGGTTTACGCTTTAAAACACAAAGTGTAAACTCAATAAACAGCAATATTCAAACATTTTATAACTACGGAATTGAAAATACTTCAAAAATTAAGTCTAGTAACTATTTATTTAATAAAAATAAACTAAGTACAAAGTTTGAAATTTTCGATCAAAGCTCCGCCGCTATGTCCTTATTAAACGTCGCCAGGTCATCCAGTATAGCTTCAGTATTTTCTTTACTAATTCTTTTTTTTTTAAAACTCTCTAGCCTAACGCTAGCAATTTTTTTTTTTTTAACGTCCCCTCTGCAAAACCTTTCTTTTTTTCTTACTAAAATTTTCAGCGCCATCGCGGCTCTTTCATTTTTTTTTTTTAACGCTCTACAAACCTTATTTTTTAGTTTTTTATCGTTTTCTTCGATGTTAACCTCTTTTACAGGTGCGATAATTTCCTTTAAAACTATTTTTAAAAATATATTTAATATTCTCTCTTTTAATATTTTTAATAATTTTTCTAGCGAAGTTAACCACAGCGCTTCTTTCTCTTCTGAGTCTATTAAATTAATAAGATATTTCTATAACTGCGTCATCTCGATTTTTAAAGTAATTTATACTTTATTTATCTCTAATGTTGTAGATTTTAAGATTTGAACATTAAAAAGAAGATTAATAAACTTAGCTGACTTTAATTTCGATTCTGCCGCTTCACTACTATTCAAAATTTTAATTGGAGCGCACACTAATTTTTTACACAATTTTTTACACAATTTCTTTAGTTTAAATTTTATGAGCAGAAGCGTTTTGCATCAAGAAATTTTTTATAAATTTAATTCAAATAACGTATTTAACATCGTCAGCTCTGATTTTACAAGAGCCACTAGTATGGACGGCTCGGCCTTATTTAGAGAAGTAAAGTTCTATAATCCTACCATAAAATATAACTATAAATCCGGGGACTACTTTAATAAATTTAATAAAGACATGTATACTTATCTTTTTGCGGTAATAGCTGATCTGACCTCTTTAGCTAAACTAACACCATGATTTTATTCAGATAAATATAACGATTTATTAAATTTAAACGTAGAAAATTTTTTTGAATCTATTAACGCGCAAGGTGATGACGTGCTTGAAGCTAAAAAATGAACTCCGTACGTTTTCGGCTCTTCCGATGGCTTTTATAACTTTTTTTTTGAGCTCAGCGACAACTCAATTTTTTTTAACGCGCAATACGTCTCTTCTGCAAACCTTCAACAAAAATTTTATAAAATGTTTCACACTAATTCTATCCAACAAAGAATTTTAGGAAATTGACGTCAATTAAAATTTACCAGAGAAGCTTGAAGATGCAAACTGCTTTCAGCAAGACACCAAAAAACCTTGTTTAGAAGATTTGCTCATGAAGACGGAGTATTTTGATCAATAGAACGAAATGCGAAAGATTTGCTACCCGGTTGAGCAATGATCACGCCATTTTCTTCCAGAACAAGATTTACCGCCGTAGGAAAAACAGATATCGGTTTAATGGGCGTCTTGCTAGTTTTAAACTCATCTATAATTAGTGCAGCGAATTTTTTAGTAACCTATAGATATTTATCGACATTAAACAACCGAAAAATGAGAGACGCGCGCTCGTTTTTTACAGAAGGTGTGATGGTTTCCTCTTGAATGATGGTAACAGCCAACCCCATGTTAGTAATAGGAATTATCATGCTTCTGTCAGACCGACATTGACAAACTTCTTTTTTCGATTATTCCGGAGGCGGAGACACTGTATTATTTCAACACATGTTCTGATTCTTCGGTCATCCGGAAGTTTACATTATCATTATTCCAACTTTTGGTTTTACTAATACAATGCTTTCGTACTATTTTAGAAAAAGAGTCTCAGCCCGCGCAAGTTTACTTTATTCAATGTACACGATTGCCTTTTTAGGGTTCTTTGTTTGAGGACATCATATGTATATGGTCGGTTTAGCGCATACGACTAGAATGTTATTTAGTACATTAACTGTTATGATTTCAGTCCCCGCGGCTACTAAAATTATGCACTGATGCGTTACACTCGTTAATAGTTCTTTTGCTACCGAGCTTCCATTATTATTTATTTTAACATTTATATTCTTTTTTGTTTCGGGAGGTATTAGCGGTATGTGTGTAGCCCATACCGGTATGGATGTACTTTTCCACGACACATTTTATGTTATCGGGCATTTTCATGTTATGCTTGCAGGTTCGGCCATGTTTGCGTCATTCGGAGCCTTCTATTTTTATTTTCCAGCAATTTTCGGTGTTAAATACAGCAGATTATACGCCTATCTACATTACTCATATTATCTGTTAGGTCAACTAATGACCGTTATTCCGATGTTTTGACTCGGATATGCCGGTATGCCGAGAAGAGTTTTAGATTATCCCGCCTCGTTGGGAGGTTGACATAGCGTTGTGTCCGCCGGACATATGCTCAGCGTAGCTGGTTTGATGTCGTTCTTTATTATGATTTTTGACAGCTTACGTCAAGGCCGCGCAGTTATTAGAAACACATTCGGGGTAAGCCGGTACAATACCCGACTAAACTTTTATTTGTACGCGATAGGTCAACACATCTACGCCCAACAAAAGGGTTTATTTTTATTTAAATTTCTAAAACCAGGTGCCTTAAAATTAAACAAATTTAACTATAAAAATCACGAACCTCTCGAAACAGTTTTAATATCATACACTTTCTATAAAAAATAATTTTATAACTCACCTCACAAATTCAAATCTTTACAAGTCGTTTTTAAGTTTATAAAAATGCTAAATGAATTAATAGCTGTGCAACTAATGGGGTTTTTTACATTGATACTATTTTTAAATTCTTTAAATATATACGTGTTGTGATATTTAGGAGGATTTTACCTTTTAATTGTGGGGGTTTACGCCCTTTTAGATGATGCTGACATTTTTATCGGTTTTTTGTGAGTCATAGATCTAGGTGTAGGACTAATACTGTTTATTTTTGTTATGCATTTTTCAAACTTTTTACACCAAAAATCCTTTATTGACTTAAACAACCGATATTTTCATTTTTTTTCATTTTTTTTCATTTTTCTATTTATTTTCTTTCATTTTTTTTCTACGCCAAACGGCTCTTTATTAAACTTCTCATTACAAAAAATTTGGTCCTTTCTCCTTAACTGATACAGCTATTTTAATATTTTTTGAACGCGACAAGTTACGGAACTCCAACTTATAAGGGAAATTTATTTTTTATGATCAGCACTTTTTTTTTTTATAATAAATTTTGCTGTAATTTATGGTCTGATTACAGCGATTATTCTTTCTTTTTTAATAAAAAAAATATTCATTTTTTTAACTATTTCTCAACTTAAAAATATTAAAGTTTTAAACGAAGTCAACTCTTCGTTTTTTATTAGAACGCAAAATTTTATTAAACAACAAAATACAGCGGCGAATACGAAGGTATGGTTAAAACGAAAAAACCTTTTATATGATTTTTAAACAAACCTGAGTTGGCGTATCAGATAATACCAACGTTAAATGACTTCAAGTTTTTCATCTTTACAAAGGATTTTACCGTAAAGTAACAAAGGTCGGATTTTTTATAAAAGGAACGGCTAGGGTAGTCGAACCCCCCAAATTGGAGTACAAAGGATTTAAACGAAAATTTAATAAAAAGGGAGATATCTGCCGCGGTTTAATTGTAAGAAACAAATTCGACGTCGTTAAAAAAGACGGGTCGGTATTAAAATTCAAGCATAACAACGTTATTTTATTGAAAAAAAAAAATGAAATTAAATCGAAATACTTGTACGGACCCGTTCCTACGCAAGTTCGACGAAAAAAATTTTTAAACTTATTTAAAAAAATTGTTTAATTTAACAGCGTTAGTGATATTACCCTTAATTACTTCTATCACAAATGAGTTTTTTTTATTCTCCGAAAACGTCCTCCCATTAAAGGACTTATTTATTTTCGACGCGTCGAATTTTTTATCTTTTTTTTTATTCTCTGATAGTTTTATTTCTTTAAATTCATTGAACGAAAACTCCTCCACCGCAAGAATTTTAATCGACTTTATTAACCAACTCGAAAGCACGGATTCACTTCGAAATTACGAAAACACCAACGCTGTTTACCACTATTCGATACCAAATGTTAAACTTTGATACCCTGAACCGTTTATAGCGTCGCCGTCATTTATGCACTCAGATCTTTGATTTATGCATATTCTAATTTATCAATACTGACTCTGATTTGTTTTTATATTTATAATAGTTTTTTTTTTTATTACTTTTATTTCAACAGTGCGCTGATGTAATATGCGAGTAAGGCCTAGAAAAGAAACCAGAGGGGTTAGTAGATCCAAATGCGGGGATCTTATTACAGCCTGTGTGCCTGTTACCTGAGCTACTTCTATTATTGTTAATGAGTCTACTGACGCTATCGATTTTTATGACGGATTCGGAACTACAGAATTAGTAGTCGGAATTAGGGCTTACCAATGAGGATGAGAGTACTATTACCCTAAAGATGTAGATTTAAATTATAATATAAAAAATAACTACTCTTCTTATATCGGAAATTCTTTAAAATACAATAAAACTACCGATGTAAACACGAATTACAATAACTTTTGAAAATTTTACCAAAATAAATCGACCGATCAAATAGTATCAGCTGCGCATTTAATTACTATTCCAGTCGATGACTATAAAATTTTTAATGTGCTAAACTTTAGCGATTCCGGTAATAACCCAACCCTTGAATTAAATTCATTTAAAAGAACAAAAATTTTCTCTAAATTTAATAAAAACGATCTTTTTTATCAACCATATAAATTATTTTTAAATTACTCTTACCTTAATAATTTATACTTTAGTTCGTCTGAGTTTCCAGATTCTCTGTATTTAGGTACCAAAAATCAAAATAATTATCTATCGACACATTCTTTTTTGAACAGCCAAACTACATTTTTAAATTTAAAAACTTCCTCTAAATTCTATAATTTAAATCGACAAAACTCTGTGTCTCATCTTTTTAATACTAAGTTTCCCGTTTTTTTAAAATTTATAAAAAAAAATTCTTTAATTAATATTAAAACTTTTCAAAATGAAGTAAAATTTATAAAGCCCTATTTAACGCACTCGACTTATAACGCTAAGGCTTACTTAGAGCTTATTAAAAAACTCGAAACTTCTGATAAATTTTTGTTTATATCGAATAATTTTAAAAATATCAGCCTAAAATTTTTTAAAATTAATGAACTCGAAAGTGAAATAGACGCGGAATTTAGCAAACTTTATTTACAAAACTATGATAACTGACCATTATCCGAAAAAAAATATAAAAACACATCAATCGCGCCTAGTTCTGAAAAATTAATTTGACCTATTTTATCCACTAATCTTTTTATCGAACCGTTAAGATTCGATTCATTTAATGTCATTGCGCCTAATACCGATAAGAATATTAATAGTAATTTCATGTTTACAAACTACTACTGAAACTTTTTTTGATCGTTTTCTCAACTGAGTTGAAAAGTACAATCGAATAAAGACTTCCTGAACGTAACGCAAAAATTCTACATCCCGAATATAGCATTATATTACGACTACGATTTTCGAAATTGACAATTTTTTCAATACTTAGAGGACGCCCTTTGAGAGTCAATACTTTCGGCATACGTATCGGATGAATACGAAAGTATGTCGAATGAGTACTATAACGACGAGTATATCGATAAAATCGACAGAATTTATTTTAGAATTAATGAAGTACCGTTTAAACAAGGATACGTTTTAAACGAATCTACTAAATCTGAAGATTGAGTAGTGGACGATCTCTACTCAAACCCAATCTTATTAGAAGATAATTCTTCGCAATTTTCTTTGTTAAACACAAAAGACTTTAACCAATACTCTAACTATAACGCGAATACATTAGTTGAGGATAGCTACGAAAATTTTAAAAATAATCTGTTTCTTTATAATGTTTTTGGAAAATTTGCATTTGTTTTAAATTCTAATTTAAACTTTACGCACCACCATTTTTTTGTTTTAGATTCTTTTAGATCAGATTTTGAAACCTTTGCTTGATTTTTTGATGAAAATAATCTATCTGCAAATTTAACGTTTTTAAACGGCGAATTCTATAGCGATCTTTTGAAAAATTTTGTACAAGAAAACTACCTAACACGTGATATTTTTGTAAAAACTTATGAATTAAATAGCGACGCAGATATATTAGACTACTCATATGAATTAGCTACCCTTCAAACACCTAAATTTACTAGTGGGTTAAATAACCGACTAGGTGCTAAGGGATCTATTTTAAACTTTAACGCGTTATCGAAAGTCTTTAGACCGAGGTTTGATGAAGGGCGATCACACGCAAAACTAGATGATTTTAGCTATTCTTATGGCAAGCAACAATTTATTAGCTCTTTCAGAACTAATTATGAAAAAATTATAGGAAAAACCCATGAAAATTTTTTTAAAATTAATTTATTCAAAAACAATTTTAAACTCAATTATAACTTCAATTACGACTTAAACTCATCTTTAAATTATTTTATTTTTGACTTTCCGTTTTTATTGGGGTTAAAAAGCGATGCTTCGAAATATTTCTGATTCGACTGATACGCGAAATGAGGATTTTATGAAGTTCAACCCTCTTCTTCCTCTAAGTATGCTATTTTTGGTATGCCGTATTTTAATAAACCTTTCGAATTTCAACAACAATTTTCTTCAGAATTAAATGAATCAGAAAACTATTTAACTAGAATTTCTAGAGCTAGAAGAAATTATATAACTAATTGAACCCAAACACCGTATCTTTTCGCTAAAAATAACTCGTGATATTTGAATAATTATGTTTTTGAAATTTTCGAAGAAATCGACAACGATCTTTTAATTTCGCAAAATTTATTAGAGATGGCTATCGATTCTGTCGACATTGCTAATTTTAACAGTTTTAAAAAAAACGCAGCCTATCACTTTCACCCTTCACACTCAGGTACAACGACATATACAAGAAGCGATATGCGCCCTAAACACTCTATTCAAGCTTATTACTACAGCGCTTCTCAATTAGTGGATATACTTTCTAAACGAGAATACCTGTATCGAGAATTAATAATGCTAAATAAAAAAATAGTGTCGCTACCGAATATATTAACTGCCAGCCCCAACAATCCAATTTTAAATGAAGTAAAAACCAGTTTTTTATTCGTAGATCCAATTAATTTAAATAATGAGTATTCTAGAAGTATCTACCTCTCGTCTATGCAATATTTTAATTATTTACTTTTTAAATCGTTTTTAATAAATGTCGGCGAAAATGTCAGCGACTTTAGTCTACGGAATTTTTTTTTCTCTTTTTTGACTAATTTCAATACCGATTTAAACGCTGTAAATAGTAATCTCGAGCTTTACAAAAACCAATATAGACCGATGCGAAGAAGCGTAGCGAATATGATTCGTTTACACGCCACCGGAGCTGTAGCATTACCTACAGAAATTCGTCTCCAACTGCTGGCCTCCTCCAAAGATGTTATACACTCCTGAGCCGTACCTTCCGCTGGAATCAAAATAGATTGCGTTCCGGGTTACTCATCGCATAAAGTCTTTCTTTTCCTGCTTTCAGGAATTTTTTGAGGGCAATGCATGGAAATCTGCGGTCGATATCACCATTGAATGCCGATAGTTGTTTATTTTATGAAAAGGGATTTGTTTTTTTTATGATGCACTCATTTTGCCTATACAAATAACTACAATTTGACATTACCGATTAACGATAGACAGTTCGCCGATTACTCAAAACAGGTTTCCTACAATAAATATTCTTGAATCGACGAATTGTTGTAAAATTTAATAAAATAATGTCCCCCCCGGTGAATTTTTTTTTAACCCGCGTAAACTGCTGCAGCTCACTGTGCTCAACTTATTTTAATGAATTTTTATTAATTAAAAATATCTTTAAATTCAATGGAAACTACCGAAACTACCAAAAATTTCAAAATTTTTTCGTTTACTGCTGGGTTTGAAAAAAAATATTTATGAAAAGAAAACAATACAAAAACACGACGAACCTCCTCGTTTCCTTTAAACCAAAGAAAACTAAAATTTTAATCTCCTTCAAAAATAGTATTTGAAGCAAGTCTTACTTTTTTTTTAATAATTCAAACAGTACGAAATATTTTTGCGAAAGTGTTATACCCCTTACTTTAAATTTTTACTTTTTAAACAAAATACAATTTTTTATTTATTTTTTAAACAAAATACAATTTTTTCGCGTTTTATTTCTAACATTAAATTTTAAATCTTTTTCTTTTTTTAATAATAAGCTCAATAAAACACCTCGAACTCTAATTTTGCTAAACTCTAAATTTATTTAATTTTCTACGTATGTGAAATTTCCGCAACACATAATATTAGACGTAATTAAAAGTTTTACTAAATTTTCCGCGCAATTATGATTCCCTAAATATTTAACAGACTACAAAATAAGCAACCTAATTAGCAGCCGCTTCTCTTTCCATAAAAAATTTTTTTTTAACACAAAATTCATTAAAGCTAATAAGTTAATTAAAGACCAAAAAAAATTTACTATAAAATATTCAAAATTTTGATTTATTATGTATGCAAACGAGTTTGTAATTAACTATGTTAAAACTGCATTTGAAACTCGGGTAAAGGTCAAACACCGCGATGATTTGTCGAAACATTGAGTCCAAGAATTTTATAATTTTTTAAAAAACCCCACCCTTCGATATGACGAACGAAGTGTGCTAAGATTAGTTAGAGGATTTAAGAATCCAGTAAACGTTGAAAATTATAAATCCGATAAATTGTGAAATTTGTTTAATGTTTATTTTTTAAAAAAAGAAAAAATTTATACTAAACTAAAATATTCAAGGGTGCCACAATACGACATTGTTTCAGGAGGTTCAGCGGCCTTATTCGCAGGATTTTTAGGATTTTTAATTTGTGAAAAATACGGTTTTGAACTAGCAGATTCTGGAGATTTTTACTATTTGTTCATGTACGTAGTTATACTTTGCTTTAATTTACGTATTTTTTTAAAAATAATGAACGCGGAGGAAAGAGATTGACATATTTTTAGCGCCAAATGATTAATTTATTACATACAAGCAATTTCTTTTAACATTACCTATTTTTTTAATTTCTCAAAACTTAATGTTTAACCTCTTTAAACTAAACTTCAGATTAGCTGCTGTTCAGTGAAACAAAATTTTAGTGTTTTTAAGTAAATTATGAAATGTAATTTCGTGATTGAATACAAAAGAATCAACTTTTAAGGTTAAATCGTTTTACATTGATAGAGAAGAGTAGTGTGAACCAAAGGTTAAAAGCTATAGTGAAAAAAATAGTTAAAAGACCCTGAAACTTAATGTTTAATCTGTTAATGCTTAAGCTATAACGTACCTTTTGCATAATGGGCTAGCGAGTTAATAAAAATAGCAAGCTTAATTTCAAAGTAGGCGCAGTGAAAACGTAATAAAGTTATTTTTATTAGACCCGAAGCTAATCGATCTAATTATGAACAAGTCTAAGGACTGAACTCGTGAATGTTGCAAAATTCTGAGATGATTTGTAATTAGGGGTGAAAGGCTAATCAAGATTAGTGATAGCTGGTTCTCCGCGAAAATTATTTAAGTAATGAAAGTGTGATTAATTACCAAAGGTAAAGTAATCTTTAAGTAAAACGTTTATCCAATACGATACACTTATAGAAGCTTTGAATTATGGCAATCAAATACACTAATTCAGACGTAATCGCGCAAAGGTGATATGTCGAGAGGGAAACAGCCCAGATTGAAAATTAAGGTGTTAAATTACAGTTAAGTAAAAAGAAGGAAAATTTGCATGCGAATTAGGAGATAGGCTCGGAAGCAGCCACTCATTAAAGAAAGCGTAAAAGCTCACTATTTCTGCACAGTACACTGAATTAAAGTACTTACTAATTTTTTTTCGATAATGTAGAGACATTAAATTGTAAACCGAAGTTTCAAAATTCTCAGAATTGGTAGCGGAGTGATTTGTATTTTGTTGAAGAAAAATTGTAAAATTTTTTGGAAAAATCAATTTTAATTATGCTAGCATTAGTAACGAAAAATAATATGAAAGTCATTATTACCGAAAATTCTAAAGTTTCATCACAAGGGAAAACTTTGATGATAAAACCGTTCTCTTAAAAAAAGACGAGAGTCGTATGTTTAAAGAGGATAAGGTACATCGCTATTACGACGTTAGTTTAAGCTATTAAAAAATAAAAGTTATCTTTTTTAATAGCGTAAAGTAATCTAGAAATAAATTAGCGAGGCTTAAAACGTATAAAATCTGACACAAGTGAATGGGTAGAATATACTAAGGTAACGAAAGAATGTAGTTGAAGGAACTCGGCAAATTAACTCCGTAACTTTGGGAGAAGGAGGACTAACGATAGTATCATAAAAGAGAAGGTAGCGACTGTTTACTAAAAACACAGGACTTTGCAAAATTTTAAAATGATGTATAAAGTCTGACGCCTGCCCAGTGCTGTAAGATGAAAAACCATAAGTAATAGCTTATTAGTATAAATCCCAGTAAACGGCGGCTGTAACTCTGACGGTCCGAAGGTAGCGAAATTCCTTGGCGGGTAAGTTCCGTCCTGCATGAATGGCGTAACGACTGCCTTACTGTCTCCAACTACAATTCGGTGAAATTGAATTTTAGGTGAAAATGCCTAAAGTGAACAGCGGGACGGAAAGACCCCATGCACCTTTACTAGAATCTTAAATTTTTTTAAACGCCTAACACAATATGGTAGGATTTTCCGTTAACCATGTTTGTTAAAGTTTAAAAATTAAGAAAAAATAAAAAATTTTTCTAACATTTTAAGAATGCTAGTTTCACTGGGGCGGTGGCCTCCTAAAAAGTAACGGGGGTGTGCAAAAATTTAACTAAATATAAGATTTTATATGATTATTGCAATGAATAAAGTTAAATTTGACTTGAAAACTTACAAGTCTTCAAGGGACGTTTTAGCGTCAGCCATAGTGACCCGATAAACGCGATTGATAGTGTTATCGATTAACGGATAAAAGGTACGCTGGGGATAACAGGCTTATGACTCCCAAGAGTTCCCATCGACGGAGTCGATTGGCACCTCGATGTCGGCTCATCATATCCTGGTTGAGAATAATCTTCCAAGGGTCGGTCTGTTCTACCGTTAAAATGGTACGTGAGCTGGGTTTAGAACGTCGTGAGACAGTTCGGTCCCTATCTGCTGTTAAACTGAAAAACTACAAAATCTTGCTCTAGTACGAGAGGACTGAGGTGGGCTAATCAATGATTTAACGATTGTTGTAAATACAGCATGTCGTAAAGTTAAATTGGAAACTAATAACCGCTGAAATATATGTAATGCGGGAAGTACGTTTGTTGGTTTTTCTAAAAAATGTATTAAAGATTATAAGTTTAAATAGTTTTATTGTGGACAAAGTGTGAATTTTGGAGCTTTAAAAATTATAACATTAAGTTCTTACGTTTATTTAATTTAATTTTAGCAATAAATCAACTCTGGGAGAACCACAATTCTTACTTGTGAGCTTTGGAGTTCGACTCTCCTTGATTTGTATTGAATTCTTTGTTTTTAAACAACAACCCCGACTCGCATTAGTTATCACAAATAAACAAATTTAATTAAAGGGTAGATTTTGGTTAATCTAACGAAAATTTAACAAGTTGTAAGTTAATCGGCGGGAATTTTTCAATATCAAGTTTTTACCTTGATAGCGTTACCTATCGACAACGCCCCGCTTATGGTATTATTAGAACAATTTAGCCGTAATATCCAACATCTCTCTGCTCCGCTATATTTTCATTTCGGACACTATAATTGATTTTTAGATACGGCTACTTCGTTTAGCGAATTAGTTGATACTAACGTCATTTATTTTCTTTTCTTTTTATTTTTAACTTTTGTTGTTTTTTACAAAAATACATTTTTAAAAAATTTCCTAAAAAATTTTTTTAAAATGCCTCTTTCGCATTCTTTTAATACTTTAGTTTTATTCTATTATAACTTTTTTTTTACAAATTTTAAAAAAATCCATTCTTATTTTACTAAAATTTATTCTTATTTTACTAAAAAAAAAAAATAATAAATTGCGCTTTAAAGGCTTAGTTGCCCCCTCTTCTCTTTTTTTTTTTAATAATTTTTTCTGCAGCCGTAGCCTCAACGAAATCATATAATTTCTATTTAACAAATAAATTAATAAATTTATAAATTTTATAGACGCGCATAGTTTAAATATAAAACCGTTGTGCCTAGGTTAAAACTCTGAGCTTGAGCCTCAGTAAAAGTATTTTGGATTTTTTTTTTTGAATCGCGCACGAACGCGTCCGGATAACTCGTTATTCGGCGACAGTAAAGACTAGTTATATTTTAACTGCCGTTAAAATATAACTTAACAGTGCGATTGTAATTAACCCTTTTAAAGAAATATTATTTAATTTTACACGTATGCGAAGTCTCCGCCCATCATAGCCCTTAAAAATCACGCTTGTTTTTGTGCTCGTCGTGAAGAAGAAGACGAGACAACAATGTATGATTTTCAAAATGATTCACCCCCCCCCCCCCCCCCCCCCCCCCC
>Ga0209467_1001452_pt1 | contig 20784 bp, 19 predicted proteins | sample Higcelwee11metaG_FD_187175 | JGI IMG/M metagenome (GOLD analysis project Ga0209467, IMG submission 187175) | Freshwater pond sediment microbial communities from the University of Edinburgh, under environmental carbon perturbations - High... | ecosystem: Environmental > Aquatic > Freshwater >...
TTGCGCCCTTGGTGGAGCCCGATTGTACGAACTCCTCCATTGCGTGAAAACCAGTCAGGTATGTCATGCCGTCCATGATACCATGAACTATGGCATTACGGCGAACTCCTGCACGATCTGTATCGCGTTCTCGACCACCTCGACGCCATGCACCGACTGTGCGGCCGCGGTCGCGGCATCGATGGCGCTCTGGGTGTTGGCAACACCGTGCAGCGTAACCTTGGAGCCGCTGACGTCCGCCTCCAGGAAGTGAACGGGCACGCGGCGGGCATAGACGATCTCGGTGATGATAGCCTGTCCGAGCTGCAGGTCAAGCATCTTGGCGTGGCAGGCCCTTTCCTTCTCTTCGGTAATGATCAGCAACCTGAGCTGGTCGATGATGCGGGCCACCGTCGCAGGATGCTCGCGGCCGGTGTTGATTGTCATGTCATAGTGGACCGGATCACGCCAGTCTACGCTGAAGAAGTAGTCGTGGAACCCCTGCCGGTCATGATCGTTCTGCCTGAGCAGCTGCTCTGCCCGCTTGTCGTCGCACTGGAACCGGGCGCGAATCCGCTGGAGCCGAATGTCACGCGGCGCAACCAGTCTGATGGAAATGACGCCTGGCACACCGGCGAAAATGGCAAAGCCGCCACGGCCGGTGATGATGACGTCGCCCTTTGTGGCTTCGGCATACATGACCGTCTTCAGGAAGTGCAGATAATCGTCACGATCCTGCGACAAGGATGCCCAGAATCCCGGCTTCTTTTCGTCATATTTGGCGCGGATCTCCGGAGATATCCCACGCTCTGTCATCTGCGTTTCTATGTATTCCCGGTCAATGGGCTTGTAACCCGTCATCTTGGCGAGCTCCTGAACGGTCTCATCGCCGAGCGCCGCGAATTCTCGCGCTACGCAAATGATGGCCATATGACCTCCTTCCGTGGAACAATCCACGATACTTCAACTGATACTAACGATAGAGCCGTCCACCTGAATTGTCAAATTGCTTCCGGCGCTTCCCATGTCCGCGCTTTGTGGCTATAGTCTGTCCCCATGCAACGAATTGGCGAGCTCGCGGCGTTCGGTACGGCCATATGCTGGACCGCTTCGGCCATATATTTCGAGAAGGCAACCAAGCGCATCGGTGTCCTGGCGGTGAATTTCTACAAGGTGGTATTCGCCTTTGGATTTCTTGTGATTTTTGCGACAATTTCGCGCGGCATGCCACTGCCGTTCGATGCTCCGCCCGATGCATGGATATTCCTGTCGCTTTCCGGTCTCGTCGGTTTCGTCATATCCGATATCTTCCTCTTTACGGCCTACAAGACCATCGGTTCAAGGATCACGACACTGTTCCTGGCGCTGTCACCTCCGATAACCGCGGCGCTCGGTTACCTGTTCCTGGGCGAGTCGATGGGCAGCAAGAGCCTTGCCGGCATGGCGATGGTCGTCGTCGGCATTTCGGCCGCCGTTCTCGGCCGACGCGATGCGCGGAGCGTCGTCAAGATGAGCCGCGATGACAAGCGTGGCTACCTGTTTGCGTTTCTATCTTCGATAGGCCAGTCGGTCGGCATGGTGCTGACACGGCGCGGCATAGGATCGTACGACCCCGTTTCGGGCACGCAGATACGCGTGATGGTTGCGATCGTCGGTTTTGGCATCGCTTCACTGGTTTTCGAGAAAGGCAAGAATCTTGCTGTTGCCCTCAAGGACCCCGAAGGCCTTCGCCCGACGCTCGTCGGAGCCATTTTTGGTCCGTTTTTGGGCGTCACATTGTCACTCTTTGCGGCCCAACGGACCTATGCCGGCGTCGTCAGCACGCTTATCGGACTGACGCCGATCATGATCATTCCTCCTGCGATCCTGATATTCAAGCAGAAGGTCAAACCGCTCGAGATAGCCGGTGCCGCGCTTGCTGTGGCCGGCTCCGCCGTATTCTTCATGTAGCTCTTGCCGGACGGCGCCTTGCACGATGGCCGGAATGGGCCTATTCTGTACGCATGGCTATAACACTCCATTCAGAAGGGGCCGCCCGAGAGGTTACCGGCTCCAAACACGTACTCGATGTCGACGGGACCAGGTATCTGGTCGATTGCGGCGCCTTTCAGGGAAAGCGTGACGAGAGCGACCGCAAGAACCGCGCCCTTGTTCCCAACCCCGAGTCGATAGCGGCCGTGATACTGACGCATGCCCACTTCGATCATTGCGGGTTGCTGCCGCTACTGACCAAACGCGGATTTACCGGGAATATCCATGCCACACCCGCGACCCGTGATCTGGCGAATCTGATCATGATGGATTCTGCCCACATCCAGGCACGCGATGCGGAGTACCTCGGCAAGCAGGCGGCCAAGCGTGGTGACACCTTCAACTGGAAGCCGATGTATGACGAGCAGGATGCGGTCGCCGCGACCAGCCAGTTCGTCACGACATCGTATGATCGCCCATTCCAGGTCAGCCCGCAGATCAAGGTGAAGTTCCGCGATGCCGGTCACATCCTCGGTTCCGCTACCGCCCATGTGACGGCGACCGGGGCCGACGGTCGTGCCGTCAGGATAGGCTTCTGCGGAGACCTGGGGCGACCGGACAAGCCGATCATACGCGACCCTGTGCCGATGGACCCTGTCGAGTACATCATTCTGGAGAGCACCTATGGAGACCGCCGCCATGAGTCAACCGTGGACGCGATGGACAGGCTTGCCGCTGTCGTCAACGACACCGTCAAGCGCGGCGGCAAGATAATCATACCGGCCTTTGCCATAGAGCGTACCCAGGAGCTGATATACTACTTCCATATGCTGGTCGACCAGGGCCGCATCCCGAAGATACCGATATGGGTCGATTCTCCGATGGCCGTCAACGCGACCAGCATCTTCCAGATCCATCCGGAATGCTACGATCAGGAGACGCAGGATGCGTTCATCAAGCACCATACGAACCCGTTCGGATTCAACGAGTTGCACTTCTCGTCCAGCGTCGACGAGTCGAAGATGCTGAACAAGCTGGACGGACCTGCGATCATCATGTCGGCCGATGGCATGTGCGAGGCCGGCCGCATACAGCACCACCTGATACACAACATATCCGACGACCGCAACACGATCCTTGTCGTTGGCTACATGGCGGCCGAGACGCTCGGGCGGCGCATACGGGACGGCCAGAAAGAGGTGCGCATCCAGGGTGACCTCTTTAGGGTCAGGGCCCATGTCGAGGAAATCAAGGCCTTCAGCGCCCATGCCGACTACCAGGAGACCTGGGACTGGCTTTCGAAGATGGACCTGTCATCATTGAAGACAGCCTTCCTGGTGCACGGTGAAGATGAGGCGATCGAGGCCCAGAAAAAGTTCCTGGAAGGCAAGGGCCTCAAGGACGTACGGATAGTCGAGTATGATCAAACCTATACGCTCTGACGACGTGATACGCGACGAACACCTTTCGCCGCCTGGACGACCCGTTCTGCCGCGTCCAGGTGGCATCGTTCCCGTGGCTGCCGCCACCCGGTTCCTGCAATGGGGCATACTCGGAATCATCATACCGGTAGCCAACCTGTTGCGGATGACAAAGGGCTTGAGTCTTGCAGAGCTGGGGTTCTCCGCCGCGATCACCGCTGGCATCGTCGTAGCGCTGGAATTGCCGACGGGCGTGCTGGCCGACCGGCTGGGCCGCAAGCTGACATACCTCGCATCGCTGGCATTCCAGGCGGCCTCGTGCGTGGTGCTGCTGTTTTCAGGCGGATTCATCGCGGTCAGCCTGGGATTCGGGCTGTATGGCATATCGCGGGCACTGTCGTCGGGTTCGCTCGAAGCGCTGCTGATCGATCGCTATATAGAATCGCACGGTGACGGCACGCTGCACCGCCTGATGTCGGCGACCAATGCTGCCGACACGGCGGGGCTCGCGCTGGGCAGTGTCGCCGGTGGATTCATACCAGGCCTCTGGGTTGCGGTCGCTCCAACATCGAACAGGTACCATGGCAACCTGCTGGTCATGCTCTTCTTGTTGCTCGTGCTGGCGGTCCTCGTGCTGGTGTCTATCTCCGAAGAACGATCGGCTACGCAAACCGGATCCGGGCTCGGTGCGTTCATGAAGGATGCCGTTGCGTTCATCAGGAAGAGTCCCGCGTTGCTGGCATTTCTGGCGGTCGGCACGGCCTGGGGCTTTGCGTTCTCCGGCATCGAGACATACTGGCAGCCTCGGCTAGCCGCTATCGTAGGCGCAGCCGGCTCCGACAGCCTGAATGGATTTCTGTCGGCTGGATACTTCCTTGCCGCCCTGGTCGGGAGCCTGGCTGCCCTGCCATTGCTCGAGAGGACCAGGATACGCCCAGGCATAGCCCTGCTCGCGCTCAGGCTGCTGACCGCGGCCTTCGTGGTCGCGCTTGCCCTGCAGATGGGCGCGATGGGATTTGCCACGCTGTATGTGGCCATGTTCTTCTGGAACGGCATGGCTTCGCCGCTCGAAACCACGCTGCTGAACCGGGTCTTGCCATCGGACAAGCGCGCATCGATGCTGTCGATGGTGTCGATGGCCATGCAACTCGGTGGCCTTGTTGGCTCCGTAGTTTTCGGGCTGGTTGTCGGAGCGGCCGGTATCCCGGTTGCCTGGTTCGCGGCCGCAGCGGTGCTCGGCGCCTCGGCATTTCTGTTTCCACTCGCCGCCTCTGGTGGCGGCGGCGCAAGCACCGGCTGAAATAGAATTGCCGCTCGTCATATATATTACTACATTAGTAATATACTATTGATGAAGGAGCGATCATGCTGAAGATAGGTATCATCATTGGCAGTACGAGGCCTGGACGGAATGGCGAAGCGGTGGCACGGTGGGTACTGGAGCAGGCGCGCAAGCGCAGCGATGCCCAGTTTGAGCTGATTGACCTGAAGGATTTCAATCTTCCGATTCTGGACGAGCCGGTACCGGCGTCGATGCACCAGTATTCCAAGGACCACACGAAGCGCTGGTCAGAGAAGGTCGCTTCGTTTGATGGCTTCGTATTCGTCACGCCTGAATACAACCATGGAACATCGGCGGCGCTGAAGAATGCGCTCGATTATCTGTATGCGGAATGGAACAACAAGGCCGCGGGTTTTGTAAGCTACGGCTCGGCCGGCGGCGTACGGGCGGTCGAGAATCTCAGGCTGATCATGGGTGAGCTGCAGGTGGCGGACGTGCGTGCCAGCGTCGCACTGTCACTCGCCACCGACTTTGAGAACTACAGCGTCTTCAAGCCGGCTGCGATGCATGAAGAAAAAGTGAAGGCCATGCTTGACCAGTTGGTCTCGTGGTCTGGCGCGCTCAAGGGCGTCAGAGGCTGAACGCAATAACTGGCCAATTCCAGCGCAACGATGCGCTTCCGGAATTGGCCAGCTTGTTATAAGAATATCTTATAGATACGCAGTCTCTCCATGCTCGGCCTCATCGATTCCCGTAGCCTCTTCATTGTGCGAGAAGCGGACGGGCGTTACCTTGTTGATAAGCCAGAGCATCGCCAGGGTGAACACGAACGCGTAGGCTCCTGATCCGATGGAGGCGGCAAGCTGTTTGAAGAAGAAGCCAGCATGGCCATCGATCAGGCCCGATGCCAGGAGCGCGGGATCCCTTCCTGGATAGGTCATCGCTGCGGTTCCAAAGACACCAAGCAGGATGCTGCCCAGCATGCCTCCGACTCCATGGACGCCAAACACATCGAGCGCGTCATCGAGTCCGGCCTTGTTCTTCAGGTTGACGGCCGAATAGCATACTGCGCTCGCAAGCACGCCTATGATCACCGCGGAACTGGTCGATACATATCCGGCACACGGTGTTATCGTGGCAAGGCCGGCGACGGAGCCGGTCAGGAAGCCCAGGAATTTTGGCTTCTTCGTGAATATCCAGTCAAGCAACAGCCAGGTCGGGCCCGCGAATGAGGCGGCGACATCGGTATTGAGGAATGCCAGCGTCGTGACCCGGTCAACACCAAACTCGCTGCCCGCGTTGAATCCATACCAACCAAACCAGAGAATGGCCGTTCCGAGTGCGACGAGCGGCAGAGAATGGAGCCCCTTGTCGATGACTTTGCGTTTGCCCACAAACAGCACGGAGGCCAGGGCCGCCCAGCCTGCGGTCGTGTGGACGACTATTCCGCCCGCGAAGTCCTTGATGCCCCAGGCCGCCAGAATGCCGCCGCCCCATACCATGTGGACGAATGGAAAATAGACCAGGACCAGCCAGGCGACGAGGAAGAGCAGATAGGCAGGAAACCTGACCCTGTTGGCGAAGGCGCCGGTTATCAGGGCGGGTGTGATGATGGCAAACATCATTTGGTACGAGACAAAGACGAGCAGGGGCACGTTCGGGTTGATCGGACTCGCCCCATTGAGGTCGACACCCCTGAAGAGGGCCATGTCGAGATTGCCGATGATGCCACCCAGGTCACCGTGTCCCAAGGTGCCAGAGAAACACATCGAGTATCCAAAGAGAAACCACAGGATCGTCGTCACGCCGAGCGAGACGAAGCTCTGGAACATGATCGTAAGGACATTCTTGCGGCCGACGAGTCCGCCATAGAAGAAGGCCAGGCCCGGTGTCATGAACATGACAAGGCTCGTTGCCAGCAACATGAAACCGGTGCTGCCGATATCGATATTCATACGTACTCCTTTATTGAGGCTCAACATCAAATGAAACGGAGGAGGCGCGATCGGTATGTTGAACGCGAGGCTCCATCGGTCTCAGACATGGAAGAAGCGGCAACAAGGGGCGGGTGGCCCGCGAGGTTCATGCCGCCGGGGTGGGCCGGCTGCTCGCGGTATCAGTATGGACGATGAAGCAATGGGCTCCATCGCATCGCGATTTGGCACCAGGCGCGTCGAGTCGTTCGCAGGGGTGGTAGATGACTCGGAGGGCAATTCCAGTTCCAGCCTGGCAAGCGTCGTGCCCGGAGTGCCGGCGACGAGCCTGATCGATTCATGATGGTGGACCAGAGGCGCGCGGCGGATCGTGCCCGGCGGAAAGGCGCGCCCAGCCTCGTTGAGCACCGCCGGCACGAACGCGGCGGCTATGAGGGCCATGAGGAACGCTATTCCAGTGATGTCGCCACGACGTTGTGTGCTTTGCATGCAGGTTTGTTGGAGCACCGCGGCTCCTTAGGAGCGGGATGATACATCCTGCCATGCGGCCGCGACAAGCCACCCCCGCTGTGCCCTATAGCATCGCGTCGAGCTTTCCGACTCTCCTGGCGTGCCTGCCGCCTTCATATTCGGTAGACATGTACTTCTGTATCATGTCCATGACGGGTGTGGTGTATTGCACCCGTCCGCCAAAGGCCAGGAAGTTCGCGTTGTTGTGGCACTTGCTCATCTCGGCGGTGAACAGGTCATGGACCAGCGCGCACCGAATGCCATGGACCTTGTTGGCGGCGATGGAAATGCCGATCCCGGTGCCGCAGCAGACGATGCCGAAGTCAAAGCCGCCGGCAAGGAATCGTGAGGCAGCCAGCCGTGCCATGTCCGGGTAGTCGACAGAATCGGACGTGTCGACGCCCAGGTTCGCTACCGTGTGCCCCAGCGCCTGAAGGCTGGACACGATCGAGTTCTTGAGCTCGACGGCTCCGTGGTCGTTGGCAATCACAATGTTCATGAACACTCCTTGACCGCCCGAGCATACCATGAAATCTGCCACTCATGAAATGGCCGAACTCGCCGATACTGAACAAGAGATATTGTCTTTCCACGCTTATTATAGAAGAGGAGTTGCGGTATGCGGCTACGATTATATATTGTGTTGTGCGCCTTGGTCGTCGTATCTGCGGGAGCGCAGGAATCGGCATCGGGGCAGAGCGCCTACGACATTCTGGGCGTGTCTCCCGCCATCGAGCCAACTGCGACGCTGGTACAGGCGATTGTCACCGACAATACACCGCCGGCTGCTATCCAGAACACGCCAGCCACAGACGCGGTTGCGACCGATGTCGAGGTATCTGGAGATCAGCCGGCCGCACCGGCTCCGGAAGCCACCGACGCGACGCTCGTCGAACCCGCGCCGGACGCGGCCGCCGCGGCCTCAGGCAACGAGGCGGCTTCAGACAACGAGGCGGCGCTGATGGCGGAGATCATGCGCCTCCTTGCGGAGCGGGACACGCTGTACCAGACAATCAACGATCTGCAGGAAGAAAACAACACACTGAAGTCCCAGCTGTCGGATTACGAATACTACAAATCCAGATCAGCAGAACTCGAGTCCGAGATAGCCAGGCTCGAAGGCGTGATCGGGGAGAAGGACGTGGCACTCGCCGCAGCCGATGCCAGGCTTGCGGATATCGAGGCGAAGCTTGCAGACGAAGGCGCCCGCAGGGCCGATGCCGAGGCGAAGCTCGCCGCCAGGAGCGGCGACCAGCCCGCCATCGATTCGATGCTCGCCGGCAAGGATGCCACCATAGCCGAGAAGGATGCGAAGCTGGCCGAGCAGAACGCATCGATCGAGGCCACGAAACGGGAGCTTGATAAGGCCAAGGCGGATCTGGCGGCTGCCAGAACGGCCGCTCAGGCGACGCCAGCTGGAACAGGCGCGCCAGCCAGCGTAGCGGTCGCGTCGGACGAAGTAGGCGCCGTTGAACGCCGATTGGCTGCGATGATGGCCGAGCGCGACGCGGCGCTGGCTGTCAGGGATTCGGCGATAGCGACGCGCAACGCCGCCGAAACGATGATGAAGGCGGCTGATGCGTCGCGCATCGAGGCGGAATCGGCTCTGGCGGCGGCTCTGGCCTCTGGTTCGGTTGTCAAGACTGCCCCGACCGCCGGCTACTTGTCCGGCTGGGCGCTCGACACCTCGAGGTTTACGAACAGGCTGCGCAACGGCTTTGACGGTTCGGCATCGCGCATCGGCTCTTGGAAGATAACCGGTGCCACAGCCTCGCAGACCGATGCCGCGCAGTATTTCTCCAGGCTGGAGCTGCCGCTCGCCCAGACCAGGGTTGCGACGCTGTATCGCTTCAAGGCACGTTCCACGGGCTCGGGCTGGATTGGCCTGGGTCTGCACCTGTTCGTCGAAGATGTCAAGAAGAAGCATGGCTATGGTGAAGGCAAGAGCCTTCTTGTCTGGTTCACACGCGATCGGGCGGCTCGGGGTGATGACGCCACCTACCTGCAGCTGTACAGGTCGGACAACGACGTTGTGATGGAGCGGATGTTCGACGCGGAGCTGGCCGATGGCATCGATACCTGGCGCTCGGTGGACATACTCTATGATCCCGCTGCCGAGTACATAGCCGTCTCCGTCGATGGCGTGCTGCGCATAGTCTACAAGACATTCTTTGGACGCGATAGCGGGGCCACCGTGTCACTCCGTACCCTTGGCGGCGGCGGTTCGTTCTCGGATTTTGCGGCCTGGACCGAATAGCGTTTTCGTGCGCACACATCGAATACTCGGATCGCTGCCAGCTTTCGTGGTAGCGATCCTGCTTGCATTGCCATCTGCCTGGGCGCAGGATCCCGCGGACAGCCTTGCCTTCGGTGAAGTCTGGGCGTACCTGATGACCGGTGAGGAATCGTTCCTGAACCCGTCTCAGCCTATCACCGATCTGTGCCTCTTCAGCGCCGAGATCAACGCCTATGGCGAGCTGGTCGGCGTCCCTGATGTTCGGAAGGTCAGCTCGTTCAGGGGACGACGGCATCTGGTTGTCGCGGAGATCGGCAGCTACTCGCTTACACACTTCTGCATGGATCCGACCCTTCCCATTCGAGACCGGCTGGTCGCAGACATACTCCTTGCGGCCACTCCATTCGACGGTGTCCAGATAGACTTCGAAACGATACCCGTACGGGACCGCGACAACTTCGTCGAATTTCTTGGCCTGCTCAAGGCCGGACTCGGGCCACGCTCACTGAGCGTCGCGATGCCGGCCCGCGTGTCGGAAGCTGGCGATGCTCCCGCGTATGCCCGTGTGGCGGCGATAGCGGACCGGGTCATCGTGATGGCGTACGACGAACATTGGAGCACGAGCGACGCCGGCCCGGTCGCCTCGATGGAATGGTGCTCGCGCGTCACGGCGTATGCGCAGTCGAAGATCGGTGCCTCGAAACTGGTTATGGGCCTGCCGTTCTATGGCCGTGCCTGGGGCGACATCAAGGTGGCCAGGGCTTACAAGTATTCTGGAATTGAATCATTGATAGCCGACAAGAACGTCGGTGTGTTCTTCCGCGAGAAGGATGTGCCATGGTTCCAGTACCAGGAGCTCGTGACCGTCAGCGTCTACTATGAGGACGCGGCCTCGCTGGTACACAGGATGGGTCTGTACAAGGCGGCGAATGTCGGCGCGGTCTCATTCTGGCGGCTTGGCCAGGAGGACCCCGCAGTGTGGAGTCATCTGACGATCATGCCAGCCCCACACTGATCGGCCGGCGCGTGCAAGCGCCCATGCGCGCATCGCCGTAGATGAGCCGGAGTCACGACCTTGTTTCGAGGTGTGACAAGGAGGCTCGGGTGATGCACGCTAAACGGAACAGCCTGTATGCTCGGTTCGGAGGCGCATGGAGCGGCTTCCTGGCAGTTGCCGCATTGGCATTCGCGCTGGCGGCATGTGTACCCCGTGCGGTTCCATCGATTTTCACGGCCGGTGATATGCGCCCCCCCGCCGTGACGACATGGGGTCCCACCGGATCACGATCGCTCGTCATCAATTTCGACGAGGAACTCGCCGAAATCATGCCCGGCATCACCTCGTCGCCCGGAGCGCAGGTGGCTGAATGCCATCTCGGCGACGATGGCCGCAGCCTTGCCATCGGCCTTGGCACTGACCAGGAGCCAGGCGCTTCGTACGCCGTTTCAGGCATCGTCGCGGACGCCTCCGGCAACCAGTCGAGCTTCGTGCTGCCGTATTGGGGCCACAACCCGGATCCACCGCGCATGCTGTGCAACGAGCTCCTGACAGAAGGCACGTCGACTCACCCCGATGCCGTGGAATTCTTCGTAGCCAAAGGCGGGCAGTGCGCGGGGCTTGCATTCTTCGTCGGTGCGCCCGATTCATTCGACATCAGGTACATTTTCCCACGGCTGGTCGTCGATACCGGCGACTTCATTGTGCTGCACCTGAAGCCGCAGGGGCTGGAAACCGAAGTCGACGAGAACCTCGACAAGGCCGCGGCGGTCGGCATCGATGCTACGGCCGGCGCCTGGGATCTGTGGTACCGTGGCGGCAACGGAGCCCTGTCGGGCAAGAACAGCGCCCTGTCGCTGTGTCTCAGTCCCAACGGCGGATTCATGGACACGGTTCTATACAGCGAACGGACGGTCGAGTCGGATACGAGCTATGGCGGGTTCGGTACCGCCACGCTGCGCGACCGCGTGGCGCTTATTGTCGCCGCAGGTGCCTGGCAGGCATCGGATCCGCCCATACCGGAGGATTGCGCCCGTTCGACCGGAACGACGAGCACACGGACGATATGCCGGTCATCGTCTTCGGGCGATACCGATACTGGAGCGGACTGGCACATCGTGCCGACCAAGGGCTCGAGCCTGGGACTGTCCAACACCGATGCGGTCTACGTCCCCTGAGTCTGGCAAGGGCGCTAGCGGGTGCGGCCCGAGAATTTCTGCAGGTACTCAGGTATGCCGATCATCGGTGGGCGCTCCACCGCAGAAATCTCGGTGGCAACGACGGTGTGCTTCGAGCCCTCGACCTTGAGCGCGATATGCCGGTCTCCCAGTTCGTGCAACAGCCGGGCGTCGTCGTACAGCTCGGCGCGGTTGTAGAACGTGTTCAGAATGCCGTATGACATCCTGCCCAAGGCCTCGGTGGTCTGGTTGCGGTGAACGCGCAGGTCAAGGTCGACCTGCGCCAGTGCCGCTATGCCGAATTGATGATAGATGTCTATCAGGTGCCCCAGTTCCACGCCGTAGCCCACCGAGAACGGCAGGTGCTCGAGCAGTGACCTGCGGCCGGCATATTCACCCGACAGGGGCTGTATCAGCCGGGCCAGCTCCGGATAGAACAGCGAGAAGAGCGGCCTGACCAGAATCTCGGTAACGCGGCCGCCACCCGAAGCGGATATTCCTGCGGGTGATCGGATCGGGCGCTCATAGAAGGCCTTCACGTATCCTATCGAATCGTGTTCGAGGAGTGGCCCGACCAGACCGTAGACGAACTTCGGCGCGATGTTCGCTATGTCGGCATCGACCCAGACGATGATGTCTCCCTCGAGCGCATAGAGGCTCTTCCAGAGGTTCTCGCCTTTGCCCCGGTATGTCCCATGTGCCGGCAGTATATCCTTGGATTCAAATACCCGTGCGCCGTAGCGCAGGGCGACCGACCGTGTCGCATCCTGCGATGATGAATCAATCACGACGATCTCGTCGAGCAATGGATATCGATCCATCAGCTCGGTCCTGATCACGAGGATCTCCTTGCCAATCGTCGCTTCTTCGTTGAGCGTTGGAAAGGCAAGCGATATCTTCAGTCCCTTGCGCTGCTTGAGCTGGACAAGCCGACCTATGTCCTGGAATGTGGAATGGTGCCAGGTGCGCTCGAGCAGGGAATCGTCGCGTGCGGCCTTCATGCACCCTCCGCAGATATCCGCTCGATGATGGCAACCAGCAATCTTCTGCCTTTCTCGATGGAGGCTATCTCTATCCGGTCCTGGTTCAGGCCTTCATGCCCCGAGGCTACCGCAATAGACGCGGCGGCTATGCCCAGCGAAGAGAACGACGATGCCGGGTCGGCGCTGTTGTCCTCGATGATCCTGAGGTGCTGATCCTTGAGCGCCTGCATCACGAGCCTGATCAGGCCGGCGCTGACCGCAGGGTCTCCGACCGGAACGTGGCCTGCGATCGTCACCGTTGTCTGTGCCTTGGCCTCCCTGCCCTTTGATTCCGCGGTCGCAATGGCGGCCTTCATTGCCAGTTCCAGTACGGCGCCGTCGGACGATTCCAGCTCGATGTCTATGATGCCTTCTGTCGGAGGCCTGCCGAAACCGGTGCCGGCCTCAACCCGCCTGATCGCGCAGGTCGTCTTTCTCTCCGCATCCCAGGTGACACCCGACAGGGCACGTGCCAGATCGACTATCACCTCTACGGCCGAGCTGGGGGGTGCGACAGGACCCTGGGTGTCGGCATCGGTCCGGATCCGCACCTCTATCCTGTACGTTCCCAGAGGCCGCAGGGCTATGGTGCCGAGCGATGTGCCGCGTATGCCGAGTGCCACACCCGGGCTATTCTGCGAATCTTCCACAAGGCGCCTGGCTATGTCGCTCGAAGGGTCTCCCAGTGGACCAGCCGTAAACAGCAGCACGATATCCTTGTGGGTTACGATCTGCCCCGACTGCACCAATTCTGCGATTGACAGCAGCGCGGCCACGCCAAGCGCGTCGGCGAGTCCAGCCCCGTATGCGTGCGTCGCATCGAGCCGCGAGAGGCTCTCCAGTGGATGCCAGCGGTTTGACGAGAGGTCTGCGAAGAGCAGGACCGGTGCGCTGTGATCCGGGCGCTGGCATGTCAACCTGGCTACGATCGTGCCCGCATCATCGACCATGGGACTGAGGCCGAGCTCGCCCAGTTGCTTGATGACAAAGGCCCCGCGTTGTTCTTCACGCTCGGTCGGCGATGGAATCTCGGCGAGCCTGAGGGCGTCCGACAGCAGTCGGTCGGAGAGCGGGGAGGGCGACCGGCCGATTGACTTCAGGACCGATGAGGCCCTGCTGGTCAGGCCGCGAAATACCCTGGCTATCGAGCCACGCACATTCTGAAGTATGCCCATGCCAACCTCCTCCTCTAGTAATAGCATACAACGTCGTGCGCGCCCAGCAAAACCGTGCAGAATGTTCGTTGACCCGGAAGCCATGGGGCGGATACTATGCGGCATGGAGCACAGAGTATCGGAGCCCCGCCGCATAGCGCTGATAGGGATGCCGGCATCCGGCAAGACCAGTGTCGGCGCATTGCTGGCCGTGATGGAGTCGTTGCCATTCATCGATCTCGATGACCTGATAGCCGATGAAGCCGGCATGACCATTTCCGACATATTCGCCGATGAAGGCGAACCCGGCTTCAGGGCGCGCGAGCGCATCGCTCTGGCCCATGTGTCAGATCGGGGCGCGATGGTGCTGGCGACGGGTGGCGGCTGTGTCGAATCGGCGGAGAATCGGGCCCTGTTGCGCGAGCGCTTCGTGATAGTCTGGCTCAAGGCCGACCTGGAGTCACTGGCCAGGCGCTCTGTTGGCGGATCGCGGCCGCTCCTCGTCGAGGACGCCCGCGGCAAGATACAGGTACTCTACGAGCGCCGCTGCCCGCTGTTCGAGGAATGTGGCGGCCTCATCATGCACACCGACGGCATGCGCCCGGCGATGGTCGCAAAGGCTATCCATGACTCGCTCTGTTGAACCTTCAGCGGTAGGCGGGAGCGTCAGGGCGCCGGCCTCGAAGAGCGCGATGCAGCGTGCGCTGGCCTGTGCCGCGATGGCCACGGGTACTTCGACCATTTCCAATCCATCGTGGTGCGCCGATTCAGTCGCGGCGCTACGGGTCGTCAACGCGCTTGGTGCATCATCGACACGGCATGATGACAGCGTCAGTATCAATGGAGGCATTCCGTCAAGAGACCTGGTGCCGGGTCAGACCGACGACCACCTGGTCGTATCATGTGGCGAATCGGGGCTCTGTCTTCGCATGTTCTCGGCGGTCGCATCGCTGTCGGGTTCGATGGTCGAGTTGCGCGGCGAGGGATCGTTGCGGGTCAGGCCGGTTGGCCCGATCGCGGCGCCCCTTGCCGAACTTGGCGTGCGGTGCACCACCGATGCCGGCCTGCAGCCGGTCTGCGTCCAGGGGCCATTGCGTGCCGGCGCGGTGACCGTCGATGGCTCGGCAAGTTCGCAGTTCATAACCGGCCTGCTGCTGGCCCTGCCTATGGCCGGCGGAGATTCGACCGTCCATGTGCGCAACCTTGCCAGCCGCGGCTATCTTGACCTGACCATCGATGTGATGCACGCCTTTGGCGCCGATGTCGAGCGCGACGCGGCCTTCAGCCGATTCGATGTCAAGGGCAGGCCATACGCTGCCGCGTCGTATGATGTCGAAGGTGACTGGAGCGGGGCTGCCTTCATGCTGGTCGCGGGTGCCATAGCGGCGCTACCCGGCGGGCTCGTTGTTTCGGGCCTGTCGCCGCGGTCATCCCAGCCAGACCGCGCCATCATCGAGGCGCTCGATCTGGCCGGTGCCCGGTGCGACCGGTACGGTGATGGCTACCGTGTACAGGCCGGTCGGATGCGCGCCTTTTCATTCGATGCATCGGATTGTCCGGACCTGTTCCCGCCACTCGTCGCCCTGGCCTCCCGCTGCCCCGGAGTGACGATGCTCCATGGGGCCTCGCGGTTGCGCGGCAAGGAGAGCAACCGGGCGGCCGCGCTTGCCGGCGAGTTTGGCACGCTGGGGCTCAGGGTCGACGTGGATGGCGACGTGATGGCCATCTACGGAAGCGCCGCGCCACTGGGCCGAGGCACCGTATCATCGCATGGCGACCACAGAATTGCGATGGCTGCCGCGATTGCGGCGCTGGCCGGTTCAGGCGCCGTGACGATAGAAGGCGCACAGTGCGTGGCCAAGAGCTGGCCGGGGTTCTTCGACGCGCTCGAATCGATCAGGACTCAGCCGGGTGGCTGAGCCGTGGTGGCGCATCCTATGTTGTCGCGCAGCTTCTGCAAAAACTTGGCCATCTCCTCGTGGTCGCGGTCCTTGATGATGTGCGTCAGGTATGCCAGCTGCGAATTGATCAGCTCCAGGCGCCGTATCGTATATGGGTTGAACATAATTTCGGCCAGCAACCTGTCATCCTCTGCCAGCAGCCCATGCGCTATGTCGAGATGCTTCCTGAAATTGGTGCCCGGCGCGTCGAGCTGCTTCATGCATGCCGCAAAGACCATCGTCGAAGCGAATGGCGTTGCCAGCGAATAGGCAACGGTGCGGTCGTGTCCGTCGAAGCTGTCCTCGAAGACACGAATGCCAAAACCCTGGTACAGGCCCTTCCAGAAGTATTTGCCTTCGGCGCATGACTCAGTGATGATCACCGCGTTCTGTTCGTGCAGGTTCGCTTCGTCCGCATAGGTCGGCCCGAACATCGGATGCGTCGACACGAATGGCCTGCCCGACGCGGTATACCAGTCTGCCAGTCCGGTCTTGACGGAGGCTATGTCGGACAGCATGCATTGCGCCGGCAGCAGTGGCACGATGGCATCGAAGGCCTCGATGGTCAGGCCCAGTGGCACGCAGTTGATGAACATATCCGGGCCGAAGTCGTCTATCGCCCCGATCGACGCGGCGGGCCGGGCCGCACCTATCGCGGCGAGCCGAGTGGGGTCGGTATCGAAGACGATGACGTCATGGTCGCCTGATAGCTCCGACGCGAGCCACGCGCCCATCTTGCCGGCGCCGGCAATCGCTATTCTCATCGTTACAGCTTCCTTTCTACATAGCAGCCGAGCAACCGGAAGTCACGGACTCTCGTTCTGGCCGACGCAATCGCTCCCGTGACGCGGGCATCCTGATCCGAGCCTTCAAAATCGATGAAGAGCGCGTAGTCGCCTGGCTCGTTCGGTACCGATTCTATCCGGGTCAGATTGATGCCGGCCTGGGCGAATACCTCCAGCACGCCGAAGAGCGAGCCAGCCTTGTCGTCGGTAAAGAATACCGCCGAGCACTTGTTGCCAGCCTGCGCCGTGGCGCTCTTCGATACGACGAAGAAACGCGTCCGGTTCGTCGCCGCGTCCTGGATGCCCTCCTTGATCACCTCAAGGCCGTACAGCTCCGCCGCGAACCTGCTTGCAATGGCAGCGCCTCCCTTGGGCCGCTGTTCGGCAATCATCCGTGCCGCCCCGGCCGTATCGAACCAGTCGACAGCGTCCAGCCGGTTGCGCTCGAGGAAGCGCCTGCACTGGGCAAGGGCCTGGCCGTGGGAATAGGCCGATCTTATTTCCCTATGGTCGGTACCCGGAGCGGCCAGGAGGCAGTGTTCGATAGGCATGTCGATGGCACCGACGACGCGCAACTCGGTCGTGACCAGGATCGAGTTTACCTGGCCGACGATGCCGCCCAGTGTGTTCTCCACCGGGACAACGCCATAGTCGATATCGCCGGAGAGCACGGCATCGAAGACCTGCGAGAATTCCTGGAACGGCATGGTTGCCGCAGACGGATCCCAGGCGCGTGCGGCCGCGTCGCTGTAGGCACCGTGCATGCCCTGGAAACCGATCATGCGGAGCCCCTTGTCCTGAACCGCCTTGCTTTCCGCCATGATGCGCCGGTACAGTTCCTGGGTGAACTCCGGCCGCGCGAGGCACTTCGAGCGGCTGGCAACGCTGCCCAGCACCTCGGCCTCCCGGCTCGAGTCGAGCGTGCCGGTCTTGTGACGCCTCGTCAGCAGCCCCTTCTCCAGCCGTTCGTCGAGCAGCGCCAGGATGCGCGCGTCTATCCTGTCTATGTCCTGTCTGAGACTTTCAAGTGTCATGCACGTTTCCTTTCTGGTTTCATGGCATGTAGCCCTGAGTCATACCGTCCGTGCTCGGCTCCCTGATCCGGGCTTGCGCCTGGAGTTCAAGGTCGGCCAGCACGATGGCCAGTGACGATTCCAGAACGACGGCGGCGCGCAAGGCTATGCAGCTGTCATGCCTGCCTGGAACGGAGAGCGTATCCATCGCGCCGGTCGCGAAGTTCCATGTGGCCTGCGCTGAAGCGATGGACGACGCGGGTTTCATCGCGACGCGTACCACCAGCTCGTTGCCGTTCGTGATGCCGCCATTGATGCCTCCGGCTCCGTTCCTGGCGGTCGTGCCATCCTGTGCCACAAAGGGATCATTGTGCTCGCTGCCGCGCATCCGCGCAGCCGCGAAGCCGTCACCGAATTCGACGCCGCGAACACCGGGCACCGCAAACAGCGCGCGGGCGGCCATTCCTTCTACCGAATCGAAAAATGGCTCGCCCAAGCCCCCTCGCAGGCCATGCACCCGCAGCTCCACGAGGGCACCGACGGAATCGCCGGCCAGAGCGGCCTCGCGGACGGCTCCGGCGACATCGCACTGGCCGCCGGCCTCGAGTATCGTCGTCGTGAAACGGGCGGTGGCCAGAATCTTCTTCGCCATGACGCCTGCCGCGACGAGACCGGCGGTGATGCGGCCGGAGAAATGGCCCGAGCCGCGCGGATCGGCAAAACCCCCGTACCTGAGACGCGCGGTATAGTCGGCGTGTCCGGGGCGGGGCAGGTCGACGAAGAGGCCGTAGTCGGCCGGGCGCGCATCATGATTCCTGAACACTACGCACAAGGGCGTGCCTGTCGTCCTGTCCTGATAGACCCCGGACAGCAATTCCGGCAGGTCGGCTTCTATGCGCGGAGTCGTACCGTCGGCACCGGCTCTCCTTCTGGCCAGATCCCCGGCGAAGTCATCCGCAGTCAGCGCAATGCCGGCGGGGATGCCATCGATGATGGCTCCGACCGCGGGGCCATGCGACTCGCCGAAGAGCTCCACCCTGAAAAGCGTACCCATCACGTTCATGGCGTCCTCCTGACGAACTCGCCCAGAACATCCAGCCCGATCGGTTCCATGCGGGTATCACCGATGGCCATCGGTGTCGCGAACAGCACATCGTCGCCAAGGCGCTTCTTGTCGCTGCCCATCGCGTCGGCCACGGCATCACGGTACATCGACGGAGACAGTTCGCTGGTTTCGTCCGAGGCACGCCTGGCGGATTCCAGGCTCGTCGGGAGCCCGAGCCGGTCGAGCAATCCGATAACGCGGCCAGCATCCACCTGGGATCCTCCGCGCTCGACTGCCAGCCTGAATGCCGCCGCAATGCCGGCTGCGACGCAGGTTCCGTGGGACAGGCCGGTCACCGCTTCGATGCCGTGCCCTATGGTATGACCCAGATTCAGCCTGCGGCGCTCTCCTGCTTCGCGTTCGTCGGCGCTGGCTACCCGGGCCTTCAACGCTATCGATCTCCGTATGATGGGACCGAGGGCGCCCCGATCGATGCCGCCCGATCTGGCCACCGCTCGTTCTATCAGCCGCAGGTGATCGTCACCCTCGATGATGCCGTGCTTGATCGCCTCGACGAGTCCGCCGGCAAGATCCTGCTCTGGAAGATCTGCGAGCGCGGCCCGGTCGACCAGCACGAAGCGCGGCTGCGTGAAGGTGCCAACCAGATTCTTGTAGCCCTGGTAGTCAATGCCGTTCTTGCCACCGACGGAGGCATCGACCATCGCGAGCAGCGTCGTGGGCACGAAGCCAAAATCGAGTCCGCGCATCCAGGTCGACGCCGCGAAGCCCGAGAGGTCGGATACACTGCCGCCACCGATGCCGACAAGCGTCCAGTCCCGGCTTACGCCCAGATCGAGGAGACGCGCATACAACGCATCGAGCGAGCGCATGGACTTGGCCGCCTCGCCGCGGTCTACGATAATGATCCTGTCCTGGCCGAACTGCGGCGGCACGAAGCGCGCGGTCAGCGAGTCGGCGACGATGACGGTGCGCGCCGGATCGGCGAGCGATGGCAGACTGCCAAGCGATCCGAACCGTATCACAGACTCGGCATCGCGCCCCGAAACGACAATATCGGGTTCAGCCGATTCACGCGCGCTCATGGCTGATCCTCCAGGGCGAATCCGTCGATCATGGCCCGTACGGTGCGCACCTTGCGCATCAGCCGGCCAAAGGCCTCGGGCGAAAGCTGCTGGTCCTTGTCGCTCAGCGCCTGGCTCGGATCGATGTGGACCTCGATCTCCAGCCCGTCGGCGCCGGCGGCGATCGCGGCGAGGCTCATCGGCTCGATGAGGCCCAGCACGCCGGTACCGTGCGATGGGTCGACAAATATGGGCAGGTGGCTGAGGCTCTTGGCCGCCGGCACGATCGACAGGTCAAGGGTGTTCCGGGTATAGGTTTCGAAACTGCGAATGCCGCGCTCGCACAGAATCACGTTGGGATTGCCCTCGGCCAGAATGTACTCCGCGCAGTTCAGCCATTCCTCGAGCGTCGAGTACATGCCCCGCTTCAGTAGAATGGGCCGCCCTGACTTGCCCGCTTCCCTGAGCAGCGAGAAATTCTGCATGTTGCGCGCGCCAATCTGCAGCACATCTGCGTATTCTCCGACCCAGCTGACATCCCGCGTGTCTATCACCTCGGTGACTATCGGCAGGCCCGTCTCGCGCCTGGCCTTGTCCAGGATCTTCAGCCCCTTGAGGCCGAGCCCCTGAAAGGCGTAGGGCGACGTGCGCGGCTTGAACGCGCCGCCGCGCAGCATGTTCGCTCCGGCTTCCTTGACGGCCACCGCGGTTCTGACCATCTGGTCTTCTGTCTCGACGGCGCATGGCCCCGCTATCACGATCAGGTCGGCGCCGATGCGTAGTCCCTGCACCTCGACAATAGTTCGGACTCCATCAGCCTTCTGACCCGTCAATTTCAAGTTCTTCATGATTACCTTCTGCCGGACGCTCCGGCTGCTCTTGATCAAAGCGACGACACGGACGTATACAAGAACCCTTCATGCGCACAGGCGCATGACCGTAGACCAGCACCAGACAACGCGGCACGGACGCCGCCAGGAAGGATACCGCCATGAGCGCCCTGTCGTCGAGGGCGGCCGGCATCGAGCCGTCCCGCACCATTGCCATGAACCAGCGGGCCCGCGATCTGCGCGCCGCTGGCCGCGACATCATCGACCTGACCGTCGGCGAGCCGGACTTTCATCCACCGGCCCACGTTCGCGATGCGGCAGCGCGCGCCATAGCCGAAGGCGCCGACCGCTACACCCCTGTCGCCGGCGAGATCGCCCTCCGCGAGGCCGTATCCCGCAAGCTGC
>Ga0209467_1001453_pt1 | contig 20770 bp, 20 predicted proteins | sample Higcelwee11metaG_FD_187175 | JGI IMG/M metagenome (GOLD analysis project Ga0209467, IMG submission 187175) | Freshwater pond sediment microbial communities from the University of Edinburgh, under environmental carbon perturbations - High... | ecosystem: Environmental > Aquatic > Freshwater >...
TTGCGGCGGTTTTAAAAAACCGTAGTGCGGTTCCGTAGCTCAGTTGGATAGAGCAACAGCCTTCTAAGCTGTGGGTCGAGCGTTCGAGTCGCTCCGGAATCACGATAGCCGGCGGCATTAGCCAAAGGTTTTTATACCCTCTGGGTGGCATGAGCACCATCAACTTTCAATCTGTATTTAAGATTATCGGGCTGATACTGATTATCTCTGCTGCCTCATTTCTTCTCTGTGTTCCGGTAGCACTCATCTATTCCGAGCCTGTCGCGCCCTTCCTGCTTTCATTCGCCACGGCAATTTTACCGGGCGCCCTGATGTACTTCCTGATCCCAAGCCGCCTTCATGAAAAGGTAACGACCAAGGAAGGCTACCTGAGCGTCACGTCAGGCTGGCTGGTGCTTGTCCTGTCAGGTACACTTCCCTTTCTCTACAGCGGGGAAATAAAAGGTATTGTGAATGTCATCTTCGAGAGTGTCTCCGGATATACGACCACGGGCGCTTCAATACTGACAGACGTTGAGATAATCTCCAAATCAGTGCTATTCTGGCGCAGCCTGACTCACTGGATAGGTGGCATTGGCATAATACTCCTCGTAATAATCGTCCTTCCTTCACTGAAGGTGGGTGGGTACAACCTGTTCTCACTGGAGTCTTCTCTGAAGCAGAAGATACTTCCACGAACAAAATCCGTTGCGCAGGCCGTACTGATGATATACCTGGTGATTACTGCGGCCGAGGTAATACTTCTCACTGCAGGAGGCATGGACCTGTTTGACAGTATCTGCCACACCTTCGGCACAGTAGCCACCGGAGGCTTTTCAACAAAAAACACCAGCATCTCAGGTTACTCGGCATACATACAGTATGTTATCGCTTTTTTCATGTTCCTCTCGGCTGCCAGTTTTGTGGTTTTATACTTCATTCTGAAAAGAAATTTCACAAGGGTCAAAGCCAATGAGGAACTGTGGTTTTATATCTTCTTCACCACGGCGGCGGTCGTTTTTGTGACACTGGTTCTATATTTCAGCACGGCCCGGTCGTTTGAGGAGTCGTTCCGGCATTCACTCTTTCAGGTGATTTCCACCATTTCAACAACTGGTTTTGCCACCACCGATTATACCCTGTGGCCGGCAACAGCCCTCGTAATAATCTTTCTTCTGATCTTTTCCGGCGGGTCTACCGGGTCTACCACCGGCGGCATCAAGATGGCCAGGCATCTCATTGCGCTCAAGAACCTTCGCAATGTCACTGTCAGGCTGCAGCACCCCAATGCCATCATGCCGGTGAAGCTAAACGGCCAGGTGGTCCCCGACAGCATCAACAGCCTCATGACTGTCTTCATCCAGCTTTATGTAATAATTTTCATCGCGGGTATGATAATCATGCTCATCTCCGGAATTCCGGCCGATGAGGCAGCCGGCGCTGCGGCAACGTCAATCTCATGTGTGGGACCCGGACTGGGCGCCTCCGGCAACCTGGGTAACTATGCGCACTTTAACGGTACGGCAAAGATCACAATGGTGCTTCTTATGGTCATCGGCCGCCTTGAAATATTCACCATTGCAGCACTTTTCACAAGGGCATTCTGGAGGAAGTGACAAGTTTTTTACGTGTTTCGCCAAAAATTTTCTAAATTCCTGAAAAAAAAGTTCAATAATTCAAAAACTCATATACCTTTGCACGCAAATTAATATCAAATTTTATGAATAAAGGAATTGTTAAATTTTTCAATGTGTCCAAAGGTTTTGGATTCATTAAAGACGCCAACTCATCGAAAGAGTATTTTGTCCATTCAACCGGACTGATCGACAAGATCAAGGAGAATGACGAAGTTACATTTGACCTCCAGGAAGGTAAAAAAGGATTAAATGCCGTTAATGTAAGACTTGCATAGTTAACAATATAATGTACATTTAATGACCTTGGTCCCGCCTAACCAGCGGGACTTTTTTATATTTAAAAAACGGGATATCATGAAAATTGCCGGCAACATTAACCTGACTGCTGATACAAGGCTCTCTGACGCCGTATCCGGCAATCCTTTCCTGCTGCTTCTTCTTGAGCATTTTGAGATTGATCTCCCGCTTCAGGAGAAGACCCTGGGAGAAATCGCTGCTGAGCACCGGATCAGCCCCGAACTCTTCATGACATTCGCAAACCTCTACCTTGATCTTCATCACGGCATTGACCCGCAATTCTCAGGTGATGACATCTCTGCCATTCTCAGGTTTCTGAAGAACAGTCACAGGTATTATTCGGAGGAGATCTACCCTGAGATCCTGAGTACCATCGGGGAGATGAACCAGCCGGGTAACAGGGAGGAGACAGTAATGATAAAAAAATTCTTTGACGAGTACTTCAGTGAGGTAAAGGTCCACCTCGATTACGAGAATGATACAGTTTTTCCCTATATCCTTCACCTGTATGAGAGACTCTCGGGGGAAGCCGGCCAGGGCGGCATCAGGAACTACTCTGTTGCTGAATACAGGGAGCATCATGATGATATCGAGGAGAAACTTGACGATCTCAAGAACCTTCTGATACAGTACCTCCCCATGAAGGAGGGCAGGCTGATGAGAAGGAAGTTGCTATTCAGCCTCTTTGAACTGGAGCATGATCTTAAGATACACTCGCACATAGAGGATTTCATACTTATTCCGCTGGTCGCCTCCATGGAGGAACAGCTTAACAGGGCACAGCTTAATGGTTCGCGGTGAACAGGTCGCTTAACATACTCATTGCAGATCCGTCAGAACTCATTACTGCGGGGCTGACTGCCATACTGAACGGGCATAACCTGAAGGCCTTGTACCTGAAGGCTGAATCACTTGATGATATCCAGCGACTGCTGACCGGTAAGTCAATTGACATAGTTGTTGTCAATCCATCACTTATACAGAACAATGCAAGGGCCTTCAGCACTCTCCGGAACCTCTCCGCGCAGACACGGTGGATAGCATTGATCTATTCATACTATGAGGAACGACTGCTTTCGCTGTTCGACGCCTCAGTCACAGTGAATGACCCTCCTGAAAAGATCGTGAGTGTCATCCGTGAGCTTGCCACCGGTGAAGAGGCTGTGAACGGAGGAATGCCTGATGCAGGACTCAGCGAGAGGGAGATTGAAGTGCTCAGGCTGCTGGCATCGGGCATGGCCACTAAAGAGATCGCTGATGCCCTTAATATCAGCACAAACACCGTCATCACACACCGTAAGAATATCTCTTTCAAGACAGGGATTAAGTCCGTATCAGGATTAACGATCTATGCCGTGGTAAAGAAGCTCATTACCCTCGGCAGCGTTACAGGCTAACGTATTTTCAGCCTGCAGGGCATCATCAATTATGATGACCCGTAATCATACAATCATCAGTTTTTGGGATTTCCGGTCATTGCAGCCGGAGGTACTTTTGTGTCGGTCTATTAAAACAGGCTTCAGACGTGAAAGTATCAAGAGAGATTTTTTATCCGGTTTTGTTTCTGCTTATCTCCCTGCCTCTCTACTCACGAGGAGAAGGAGAAGAGGGCAGCGCTCCCCTGAAATTAGGAGCTTCATGGACCGGAGACTTTGTTACAAACCTGAATGGCGGGTTAAAGAGAGGGTCATGCTACCTGGGCATGGCTTCACTGACTGCACAGTTTGACACCGAGGCAGCCCGTCTCTGGAAAAGAGGCTCCATCTACGTCAAGGCAGCCAACACCCACGGTGCCACTCCTTCATCAGACCTCTTCGGCGATGCCCAGGTCTCCTCCAACATCGAAGCAGGTAATCACACCTTCATCATGGAGCTGTGGATAAGGCAGCGATTTGGTAATGTGGAGTTCACGGCCGGACTGCAGGATCTCAACGCCGAATTTGCCGTCTCGGGTAACGGCGGACTCTACCTTAACAGTTCCTTCGGGATCCTGCCGGTAATCACAGGCAACATCCCGGCGCCGGTATTCCCGCTCACCTCACCCGGCCTGACCATGGTATGGGACATTAATGGGAGCTTCTCCCTGGCCTCAGCCCTCTTTGACGGGCGTCCAACGGAGTTCGATTACAATCCGTATAACACAAACTGGCAGATAAACAGCGGCGACGGTATCCTGGCAGTGGCAGAGCTGCGCCATGTGGTGGAAATAAAGGACTCTCCCGGAGAATACAAGGTCGGGCTATATACCCATAACCACTTCATTGAAAAGAAAATCAGCAGCAGCTTTCCGGACTCCCTCCACAGGGCCATCAACGGCGGATACATCATCGCCGATCAGGCTGTGTGGCAGTCAGGCTACCGCAGCCTTTCACTCTTCCTTCAGGCAGGATACTCTCCGTCGCCCGACAGCTTTACGGACTTCTCCCTGGGTTTTGGCGTCAATTTTACCGGGGTTCTCAGCACAAAGGGGAACGATACCGCAGGTCTTGCCTTCACAAAAAGTCGCTTCAGCAATGATGCAGGCAGTGAGACTGCCCTGGAGATAACCTACAGGAACCAGCTGACGGAGAATATCTTTATCCAGCCTGACCTGCAATACATCTTATTTCCATCAGGGAGACAGAGCCGCACGCCGCATTGCCTGGCAGGTTTCTTCAGGATGGTTTTATCATTTTAATCTATACAGCATACATGAGATTATCCGAATTGTCAAACAGCCAGACCGGACTGATAACAAGGGTACACGGCAGGGGCGCTTTCCGCAGGAGGATAACAGAGATGGGATTCATCAAGGGCAAAAATGTGGAGGTCATAAGGAATGCTCCCCTGCAGGACCCTGTTGAATACCGGATAATGGGCTATCATGTATCACTTCGCAGGAGCGAGGCATACCTTGTGGAGGTCATCCCCGGTGAGGAGTACAGGGTGGAAACAGCCCCGCCACTGACCGTTCAGGAAGAGGGTGATGACGGGCCTGCTGCAGGAAATGGGGGCAGGATTATCAACGTGGCACTGGTCGGGAATCCCAACAGCGGCAAGACCTCGCTGTTCAATCATGCTTCAGGCTCCCATGAGAGGACCGGCAACTACAGTGGCGTCACAATTGCTGCAAGAGAGGCGTCTGTGCGACATAACGGATATACAATTAAGATTGTAGACCTGCCTGGAACATACTCCGTCTCTGAATATACACCTGAGGAGCTTTTTGTCAGGACTCAGATTCTTGACCAGAAGCCGGATGTGGTCATAAATGTCGTTGATGCATCAAATCTCGAGAGGAACCTCTATCTCACCACCCAGCTTATGGAGATGAATGTCAGGGTTATAATCGCCCTGAACATGTATGACGAACTTGTACGTGCAGGATCGGTACTGGATTATACTCTGCTTGGCAGGATGCTGGGAATTCCAATCATCCCCACAGTCGCTGTTAAAGGCACCGGAATTCCCGATCTGCTTAGCAGGACAGTCGATGTATTCGAAGGAAGGGATAAGTCGGCGAGGCCCGTGCGCATAGGCTACGGCCAGACAATCGAAGACTCGGTGCAGACACTGCGGAATGAGATCGTCAGGGGAATAGTTTTGCCTTCAGGTATATCACCCCGTTATCTTTCAATCAAGCTGCTTGAGAACGACAAGGGCGCCGCTGATCTCCTCAGAGGTTATGGGTATTCCACAAGCCTGCAGGAGGTGGCTGAGCGTGTGAAGGGCAGGCTGGAGAAGCAGCTGGGCGAGGAACCCGGTACGGCAATCACTGACGCCAGGTACGGTTTTATTGCTGGCGCCCTTGCCGAGACACTCACGGGTGGCCCCGGACACAGGGCAAAAGGCAGGCGTGACCCGGATTTCTGGCTCACCCATAAGATATGGGGATTTCCTGTGTTCCTGCTTTTCCTCTTTATTATGTTCCAGACTACGTTTGTCGCCGGCAGCTACCCGATGGAATGGATTGAAGCCGGAGTCAGTCGTATCAGTCTGCTGGCCGGCAGTATCATCCCTGCCGGCTCTCTGCACGACCTGGTTGTGGACGGGATAATTGCCGGGGTGGGGGGAGTCATTGTCTTCCTGCCTAACATACTGATCCTGTTTTTCTTTATCTCCCTGATGGAAGACACAGGTTACATGGCCCGCGTCTCCTTCATAATGGATAAGCTGATGCACCGCATAGGACTGCACGGCAAGTCATTCATCCCCCTCCTGATGGGTTTCGGGTGCAATGTGCCGGCAATAATGGCCACCAGGACTCTTGAGAACCATAAGGACAGGGTGATGACAATGCTGATATCGCCCTTTATGTCATGCAGCGCCAGGTTGCCCGTCTATGTACTTATCATATCTGCTTTCTTTGAAAAGAGGCAGGGACTGGTACTCTTTTCAATCTATATCGCCGGGATTGTCCTTGCTGTCATTGTGGCCCTGCTGCTGAAAAAGACCGTATTCGCCGGGAAGGATGTGCCCTTTGTAATGGAACTGCCCCCGTACCGGATCCCTTCAATGCGCAGCACAACAAAGCATATGTGGTTCAATGCAAAGCAGTACCTCCATAAGATGGGCAGCATTATACTCGTGGCATCTGTAATCATCTGGGCGCTCTCATACTACCCGCGTATGGAGCAGGGCACGGCGTCGGAACGTCTTGAGAACTCGTATATCGGCCGCGTTGGTCACTTCATTGAGCCGGTGGTTCAGCCCCTTGGGTTCGACTGGAAGCTCGGAGTCAGTCTTGTGACCGGACTGGCGGCAAAGGAGATAGTTGTAAGCACAATGGGTGTGCTTTACCAGGGTGATGACACGGATTCAGTTGATGAAGGCGGGCTTTCTGCAAGACTGAGAGGAGAGGAACATACCTCGGGCAGGCTTCAGGGAGAAAAGGTATTCACACCGTTCGTTGCATACGGCTTCATGCTTTTCATACTGATCTATTTCCCCTGCGTGGCAGTCATCGCTGCCATACGTAAGGAGTCAAATGTCAGGTGGGCACTCTTCAGCATGTTCTACACAACCGCCCTTGCGTGGTTGGTTGCATTTATTGTTAACCAGACCGGGAATTTAATAAACTAGCTATTTAACCATGATACAGGATATCATCACACTGAGTATTGTTTTTGCATCGGTGGCTTATGCCGGATGGTCACTCTATGATACAATTGCAGCAGGCAGTCGGGCCAGGTGCGACGGCTGCACAGGCTGTGCGGTGAATAAGGATCTGGCTGGTCCTGCAGGGCTCACACTGCCCGCCAGCCGGCATACTCTCACGCTGCAGCAAACTAAATCGAATTACAATACCCCCTCTGTATAGTCTCCTATCGGATAATTTTCATATTGGCGGTCTGATATTGTTCCGGTGCAGTGAACGGAAGCCGGTAAATATTATATTTTTATAATATGGATCTAAGAACTAAGTATGGAAACACGGCACTGATTGCAGGGGCATCTGAAGGGATAGGAGCTGCCTTTGCCGAAGAGCTTGCTGCTCAGGGCTTCAGCCTGGTACTGGTAGCACGAAGGACGGAGCCATTGCAGAGGCTGGCCGGCAGACTTGCTGACAGGTATAAAGTATCAACACGGTGTGTTGTTTGCGACCTGTCAGATGAAGGTGCCACCGAACAGGTCATGTCCTCTATTGCAGGAGCAGAGCCGGATATATTGATTTACAACGCCGCGCTCTCGCATATCGGCCCGTTCCTTGACCATCCCTTGGAGAGCCACTGTCAGGCTGCCCGGACTAACATGACTACTCCAATGAAGTTGGTTCACAGCCTTGGCAGCAGGATGCTTGGCAGGGGCCGGGGTGCGGTAATACTCATGTCGTCCATGGCAGGACTGCAGGGCAGCGGCTACCTCGCAACATATGCCGCCACAAAAGCCTTCAACAGGGTGCTGGCTGAAAGTCTCTGGTATGAATGGAAGGAGAGGGGCGTGGATATAATGGCTTGCTGTGCAGGGGCAACGGCAACTCCGGGCTACCTGAACTCCCGACCCGCAAAGAGCGTTCTTTTTGCTCCCGCAGTGATGCAGCCTGAGGTTGTTGTCACTGAGTGCTTCCAAAGGTTGGGCAGAAAACCCTCATTTATTGCCGGAAGAGCAAACAGGGCAGCATCGTTTTTCATGCACAGGGTGCTTTCGCGAAAAAGGGCGGTGATGATTATGGGCAACAATACCCGGAAAATGTATGGGATATAATGAAAGATACACCGCCGGTTTGGATAGTTACCAGAAATGAGGAATTATCCGCCATGGAACCCTCTTTTTGTACGCACCCCATAGCTCCCCGTATTTCGCTGAACAGCGTCTGTCATCATCATGCTGCCTTGTAAAGAGGAGCAGGACATAATACAGGGGATAGAGCCAGGGCCAGATAAGCCCCGGATATCCTGTACAGAGAATTATCCCTGAAGCCATCAGTATTTCTCCAAGGTAGTTTATGTGCCTGCTTATGCCCCAGAATCCGTTAACGAGGAGCCTTTTGTTGCCATCGGTAATACTCTCCGGCATGATTCCCAGAAACGGTCTTTGTGGTTCACGCTTGAAAAAGAACTTCTGCATGTTGGCACCCCGGGCAAGCATCCATCCTGAAAAGAAGATGACTGCATAAAATACCAGAAGCCATGCAGGCGTCTGCGGATCAGGCAGTGCTACGGTAGACCATAAGGCTATCGGATAAAAGTATGGGTAGAACACGATGCAGCCCCACCCGAGCTTGAAGCCTATTCTCTCGGCAAACAGGTCGTAGGTATAGAGGTGTACCTCTTCAAATATGAGATATTCAGTAACAAAATATGTCAGCAACACTGCAGAAAGGATTATGCCGGGTGAAGCGGCATCACCGTATTGGATAAGATGAAAGGCGGTGAAGCTCAATACATTGAGTTCAAGCATTATGGCTCCGGCCAGGTAGAGCCACATTTTGATATCAACCCTGCCATTCAATACCTGAAGGTTCTCCACCCTTCCCAGGAACAGGTCCGCAGCGAACGACTTCCTGACAGCTTTGCGGGGGAGAACCAATGCCAGTGTAAAGATCAGGCCGAGGATGCATGCTCCTGCCAGTCCGTACCAGCGGTAATTGTACAGGTGGTCAAAGGGAACAATCCGGGTTATCCCAAGCAGAAACCATAAGCCAACTACAACAAAGAAAACCAGGATCCCATTGATCCGATACGTCATCTTCTCTGATGAACCAGGCCTGGTAATATAGCCTTTTACCCGTCTGGCGGGAAGATATGCATTCAAAATAAAGACCACCGCCATGATCACGACCGGTGCAAGAATCCCCATTATCCGTTCCATTGATTCATGAATTTGGATAAAAATAAAATAAATCGGACTGAAAACCATGAATTAGCAAAAACATTCATTCTGCCAGTCTTGTTATAATTATATCAAGGGGAACTTCTATATTTCGAACACTAAAACACAAGGCTATGGCATCTGTAAGTATTTACCTGAATTTCGCAAGGGAGACGGAAGAAGCGTTTAATTTTTACAAAAGGATCTTTGGAGGTGATTTTGAAGGGGGTATAATGCGTTTCAGCGATGTGCCGCCGTCAGAGAAGATGCCTCCGTTGCCGGATGAGGACAAGAACCTGGTTATGCATGTCTCACTGCCAATTACCGGCGGCTTCATGCTAATGGGCAGTGATGCCCCGCAGTCGATGGGCTTCCGGGTCAACTCCGGCAACAGCGTTTACATAAACATTATGCCTGATACGAGGGAGGAGACAAAGCGGCTTTTTGCTGCCCTTTCTGAAGGCGGGATTATTGAGCAGGAACTTCAGGATATGTTCTGGGGCGACTATTACGGCAGTTGCCGCGACAGATTCGGAACCCAGTGGATGTTCAACTGTGCTGAAAAAGCATAGTGACTCCCGGGCAAAGAGATGTCAGTTCATTTACGCCCAGGTGAAAGCATGAATCTCTCCTCAGCCACACCAAGGAGAAGCTTCACGGTTTCTTCTATGCCCAGGAGTGATGAGTTTATGCAGAGGTGGTATGATTCCGCCGCTCCCCATGTCTTGCCGCTGAAGTAATGATAATAACCTGACCGGCCCTTGTCGGTCTTCTCAATCATCTCCCTGGCCTTGCCCTCCGTGATCTTATGGCTCTCGGAGATACGTCTGATACGGTCATCCATGTCTGCACTGATGAAGACATTCAGACAGTCGCGCTGTTCCTTCATTACATAGTCGGCACATCTCCCCACGAAAATGCATGATCCCTCCTCCGCCAGTTTGCGCATCACATCACTCTGTATCTTGAACAGCGTCTCATTGCTCAGGTAATAGTTAGAGAAGAAATCGTCGGTTATTGCAGTTCTGATGCCCAGCAGTCCAGGGAAGAGGCTGAAGTGTTTCTGTTCATCCACCCGCTCGAAGAACTCCTCTTTCAGTCCGCTCTCCTTTGAGGCTATCCTGATGAGCTCCTTGTCATAAAAGGGTATGCCCAGGCGGGCGGCCACCTTCTGTCCGATCTCGCGTCCGCCGCTCCCGAGCTGCCTGCCAATTGTAATTACATATTTCCCTGTCATGTGCCGGTGGATTAATCTTCACTCAAATTTAATTCTTTCTTCCGAATAGTTATAAATATGCTTCCGTAACCGATGTCCCTGTTTCGATGCCGGGGAAAATTAATTATCTTGGCTAAGACTTGCATTTACACCAACAGACCATTTTCATTTAATTCGGTATGACTGATTACATTCTTGCACTTGACCAGGGAACGACCAGTTCAAGAGCAATTATTTTCGATGGGATGGGTCTGCCCATCGCATCCTCCCAGAAAGAATTTACCCAGATCTTCCCTGAACCGGGATGGGTTGAGCACGATCCTGAGGAGATATGGTCAACACAGGCGGGAGTTGCCGTTGAGGCCCTTACAAGGGCCGGCATTGACAGCTCACACATCGCGGCGATAGGCATCACCAATCAGCGTGAGACAACAGTCGTATGGAACAGGAAGACGGGAAAGCCAGTGTATAATGCCATCGTATGGCAGGACAGGCGTACGTCAGAGTATTGTGATCAGCTGAAGAGGGATGGACTCGAAGATGTCATCATGAAGAAGACCGGCCTCATTATTGATGCGTACTTCTCAGCCACGAAAGTAAGGTGGATACTGGATAATGTCTCCGGTGTCAGGGATTTGGCTGAGAGGGGTGAACTGGCCTTTGGTACCGTTGACTCATGGCTCATATGGAACCTTACCGGAGGCAGCCTGCATGTGACGGACGTCACAAACGCCTCACGCACCATGCTTTTCAATATTCACACACTGGAATGGGACGATGAGCTGCTCCGCATCTTCAACATACCCGTGGGTATACTTCCTGATGTTCGGTCTTCAAGTGAGGTCTACGGGCTTACTGCCGGCACCTTCCCGTCGCAGATACCCATCGCCGGCATTGCGGGCGACCAGCAGGCGGCGTTGTTCGGCCAGATGTGCGTTGATCCGGGAATGGTCAAGAATACATACGGCACAGGATGCTTCATGGTGATGAACACCGGCACCAGGCCCATTGAATCCAGGAACAGGCTGCTCACAACGATTGCCTGGCAAAGAGAAGGCAGGACTGAGTATGCACTGGAAGGGAGTATCTTTATTGCAGGAGCAGTAGTGCAATGGCTGCGCGACGGGCTGGGCATCATAAAACATTCCGCTGACATCGAAAAACTGGCAGGTCAGGTCAAATCCGGAGAGGGAGTCTACTTCGTCCCTGCCTTTGCCGGCCTGGGTGCTCCTTACTGGAATCAGGACGCAAGGGGAACAATCACAGGCATTACCCGGGGATCTACAGCCGCGCATATAGCCCGCGCAGCGCTTGAGAGCATTGCCTTCCAGACACATGATGTATTACTTGCGATGCAGAATGATTCAGGTTTGAATATTAATGAACTAAGAGTGGATGGCGGAGCAACAGCAAATAATCTTCTTATGCAGTTTCAATCAGACATACTGATGTCTGATGTGGTTCGTCCCACGATTACCGAGACCACGGCGCTGGGTGCAGCTTACATGGCAGGGCTGGCTGTCGGCTATTGGAGTAGCATTGACTCGATCAGACAGCAGTGGCAGGTTGACAGGCGATTCTCCCCGGCAATGGAGGCAGATGAGAGGGAGGGACTACTCCATGGATGGAAACGCGCAGTCAATGCCACCATAACCTGGAGTGACGACAGGGAAGACAACAGATAACTGACACTTTCAGGTAAATCATTGAATTCCCGGTTGTTGATGCAGCAAAATCATTCATTTTCCGGTCTTTTATTCAAAACACGAAGGCTATGAAAACAAGTTCCATTTTTTCGTGCGTGGTGATCCTTCTGTTAAATGCGGCAGGATCTTATTCCCAATCGGCAGTAAACCGTGATCATACCTCGTTCTGCCTTGGAACTGAGGTGGTTTTTGACACTTCAGCAATTGAGGCTGTCTATTCGCACCCTGAAGAAATATTATGCAATGTCGACTCACTCTGGGCGACCAATCGCGCTTACCTGCTGGCTGTTCAGTTTAGCCGCAACAACCGGATGAATCTGAACCGTGAAGAGTGGACTGAAAGAGTCACCGCGGTTGCAGCTCTCAATGCGAATGAGAGGGCATTGCAGCCAGCTGTTGTCACATCACGTGGACTAATAGGTCTGAGCACCGCTCTTCGCGAAAGAGGATTTCCACATATCAGCTCCTTTCTTCCACCTGAAGCTCCACCTGTTAGGCTTCCCGTTTACCTCATCTCTGATATTCAGCCTGCAGCATTTGCACATGCCGGGGGGATACTAATGAACGTGAACTCACCGCGTTTCAACTGTGATCCGTCCGTAATAATGAATATCCTAGTCCATGAGATCTACCATGCCGGATTTGCAAATACTATAGTATACAGAAGCGATTATGAGCTTCAGAATGAGGCTCTTGATTTTGTTCTTGATTTTCTGCTAAATGAAGGAATGGCTACCTATGTCTCATATGCTGCCCGCCACATCTTTCCGAACGATTTTGTCCCTGATTATCACATGATGGAGAATAAGGAAGAGGTGAAGGAAAATATTGGAAAGGTTGATCTTCTATTCAGGCAGGCAGAGACACTGGCAATCGACAGTCTAAGGAGGCTGGCATGGCAGACAGGAGTGATTGAACGGGCCTTCTATATTGCAGGTGGTTACATGGCAGGGCTTATTGATGAAACTCTCGGAAGAGATGAACTTGTAAAAGCCTTGAGTGCCGGACCACTTACTTTTCTGGCACTTTATAACTCACTTGCTGACGAGACTATGAAAATAAGGGTTCCTGAGTTACCTGATGAAATCTCACCCTGCCAGAAACTGAGGCAGGCACTCGCAAAGGAGGATACAACTGAATTCAGGAGACTGGCCAATGAACTGGTTAAGAAAGAGTTACCTTCAGGAGAGTCAGTTGAAAAAGCAATAAACAGGTACGGGTATATGTTTCTTCGCAGCCATGAAGGCATTGACCGAGCCCTGGAGCTTTTCAAACTAAATGTCATACTGTTCCCCGAATCAGCCAGGGTCTGGGACAGCCTGGGGGAAGGTTCCATGATTGCCGGGAACAAAGATCTGGCTGTTACTTATTATGAAAAATCCCTGGCGCTCAATCCCTCCAACGACAATGCCAGGAGGATCATCGAAAAACTGAGACAGCAGAATTAGCCGGAAAAGATCAGAAATCAGGTTTTTGATTCTGAAGTAATACAGGCATCGGCGGCTTCTTTTATTATTTCGAAATTTTGGTTAGGTTTATGCCTCAAATCTGAGGCATGAAAAAAATCCTTCTCATTCTGGCAGTGCTTTTTGTAATCCGCCATGCTCCGGCCATAGCTGGTATTGCTGACAGTGCGGATGTCTATGTCATAACCTGCGCCCCGGGAACGGAAAGCTATTCCATCTATGGCCACACGGCACTGCGGGTAACCATTCGCGGAACAACATTCGACAGAGTCTACAACTGGGGTATCTTCGACTTCGAGACCCCCAATTTCGCTTATCGCTTTGCGAAGGGAAGGCTTGATTATATGCTTGGAGCATACATCTATGACGACTTCCTGGCGGAGTACATTGCGGACGGCCGCGCAGTATGGTCACAGAAGCTTAACCTCACCACCGACGAGAAAGAGAGGCTCTTTGCCCTCATTGATGAGAACCTTCAGCCTGAAAATGTCAGGTACAGATATGACTTCTTCTTCGACAACTGTGCAACCCGGATCCGGGACATTGTTGCGAGGGCCGCAACGGATACCGTCATCTTTCCTGAGAGGGAGAGGAAGCAGTTGAAGAGCTTCCGACAGCTGGTTGACCCAAACCAGAAGATTCTGCCGTGGCTCGATTTAGGGGCGGACATGCTGCTGGGACTGCAGGCAGATAAAAAGGCCACTCCCTCCGATGAGATGTTCCTGCCGGTCCATCTGATGAATAACCTGCTCAACACCGTAATCGTGCATGACAACGTTCAGGAGCCGCTGGCAGGGCCTGCCGAAGTGGTGGCTGACTTCCCCGCACCCGTGAATACCGGTATCAAAACCCTGGTTCCGCAGGCGGTCTTTTACCTGCTGCTCATATTGGTTCTGCTGATCACATTTGTCTTCCGGAAGCCCCGGCTCGAGCAGGTTACCGACCTGATACTCTATCTCATCTATTCGGTTATTGCCATCCTGCTTCTGTTCACAAACGTTTTCTCCGAACATGACGCGCTCCACTTAAACCTGCTCTTCCTGGGAATAAATCTCATGATACCGGTGCTTCTGCCCTTTATAATTATGCGTCGGAAGGCAGTAACGCTCAGCAGGATAGCCTTCTTCATCTCTGTCGCATGGCTGCCGGTGTCGCTCATCGCCGGACAGGGAATCAACCCGGCAGTCATACCACTGGTTCTGATAATTATGGTAAGGCTTTTCAGGCATAGCGACTTCGGGAGAAAGCTTTAACACTTCTTTAACAACCTTTAACAAGGATTTTTAATATCAAAAAGGATCTTTGCGGATATTTTTTGCTGGAGGATTTATACAACTAATTATGGAACATACAACTGACATCAGGCTCCTGAATGAGAAGATCGAAAAGGAGAGTGCGTTTGTAGACCTGGTAAGACAGGAGTTGAACAAGGTCATCGTCGGGCAGCGTCATCTGACTGATTCGCTGCTCATAGGCCTGCTTTCGAACGGTCATATCCTGCTTGAGGGTGTGCCCGGGCTGGCAAAGACGCTTGCCATCAAGACCCTGGCTTCGATAATTGACACAAAGTTCAGCAGGATCCAGTTCACACCTGACCTGCTGCCCGCCGACCTTCTCGGCACAATGATCTACAGCCAGAAGAAGGAGGAATTCGTTGTCAGGAAGGGGCCCCTCTTCGCCAACTTTATCCTTGCAGACGAGATCAACCGATCCCCGGCAAAGGTTCAGAGCGCATTGCTCGAGGCCATGCAGGAGCGCCAGGTGACAATCGGGGAGACAACCTACAAGCTGGGCGAGCCCTTCATGGTACTGGCAACACAGAACCCCATCGAGCAGGAGGGCACCTATCCGCTTCCTGAGGCACAGGTAGACAGGTTCATGCTCAAGGTGGTGATAAGCTACCCCGAGAAGGAGGAGGAGCGTATGATCATCCGAGAGAACCTGGCAAGCGTGTTCCCGACGGCTAAGACCATCCTGAAGCCTGAAGATATTCTCCGGGCCAGGGAGGTGGTCAGAGAGGTCTACCTTGATGAAAAGATTGAGAATTATATCCTCGATATAGTGTTTGCAACGCGCCAGCCGGATAAATACGGGCTGTCGAAGTTCACGCCGCTGATAGCTTACGGCGCATCGCCGAGGGCGGGCATCAACCTGGCACTGGCCGCCAAGGCCTACGCCTTTATCAAGCGCAGGGGCTTCGTGGTGCCGGAAGACGTGCGCTTCCTCTGCGCCGATGTACTGCGCCACCGCATAGGACTCACCTATGAAGCTGAGGCTGAGAATATCACACAGGACCAGATCATCACTGAGATCCTGAATACTGTTGAAGTCCCGTAGCAGCAATGAAGAAGATACCTGTTATTGTCATCCTGCTGACCCTTGTATGCAGCACTGCTGTGGCCCAGGAGCTCATCGGCCTGCCGGAAAAGCATGTCATGGAGATCATGTCTGCTGACAAGCCGGGCCTGGAGATTGACAATATGTTCAAAAACAACACATTCAGGTATCTCAAATACAGCTCGCGCGACGAAAATGAGACATGGGTGATCTTCATTGATGAGAAGGGTAAGTGCAAGGGTGTCAGAATCACCTGTGACAACAGCTGTTACGACAGGAAGGTAAAAGAGCTTAATGACTTGTACAAAACCGCTGAGACAAACAGGTGGAGTTACCGGTCCGGCGGTGATGAGATAACCGTCAGTTTGAATCGGGAGGCATGGTTTTTCACCGTGACCCATGAGCGGACAAATCATAAAGGCAAAAGTGGAAACGACAGAGCTGCTTAAAAAGGTTAGAAAGATTGAGATAAGGTCGCGGGGCCTTACCCGGCAGATATTTGCGGGTGAGTATCACAGTGCCTTCAGGGGAAGAGGAATGGCCTTCAGCGAGGTACGCGAGTACCAGTTCGGTGACGATATCCGGAGCATAGACTGGAACGTCACGGCCCGGTTCGGCCACCCCTATGTCAAGATTTTCGAGGAGGAGCGGGAACTTACTGTGATGCTGCTGGTGGATGTAAGCCGGTCGGGCGACTTCGGTACGGTAGCTTCAACCAAGAGGGAGATGATGACAGAGATAGCTGCCGTGCTGGCATATTCGGTGATTGTCAACAATGACAAGGTAGGGCTGATGCTCTTCTCTGACAGGGTCGAAAAATATATCCCTCCGCAGAAAGGTAGGGGACACATGCTCCGTATCATCCGCGAGATGCTCAGTTATGAGCCGCAGTCGTCAGGTACCTCGCTGCAGGAGCCACTCCGTTTCCTGACCAATGTAATCAGGAAGCGGTGCACGGCATTTATCCTGTCCGATTTCATGGCCCCTGAGTTTACAGACCCTCTGCGTATCGCCTCGGGCAAGCATGATATTGTCGCCCTGCGCATCAGTGACAGGCGCGAGCAGGAGATTCCCGATGTGGGCTTCATGAAAGTCGCTGACCCGGAGACAGGCAGGGAGAGCTGGATAGACACCTCATCGGCCAGGATAAGAAACGAGTATGCGGCTCTCTGGAAGAAGCATGATGAGACAATCAGCAACAGCTTCAGAAGCTGTGGTGTTGACTCAGCAACGATCAGTACCGGAGGCGATTACATCAAGCCCCTAATCTCAGTATTCAAACACAGGTAAGACTATGGGAAGGGCTCTGATAACCGTTGCATTGCTTATGATCCTCTCCGTCCATGTCAGGCCGCAGGAGATAAAGATCACATCCGCACCTGACACCTCCGCCATACTCATCGGCGATCAGACGGGCTTCTCCGTGACGGCTGAGATGCCTGCGGGCACGACGGCAGCGCTGAGCACTGTAAATGACACACTTGCCGGGAAGATCATCATCCTTGGGAGGAGTCCTCGTGACACTGCCGCTTCGGCGGATGGCCGCCTTACAATAACTGACAGGTACCTTATAACTGCATTTGATTCTGGCACATACACTATACCGCCATTCTATGCGGAGGTTGTCTCGGGCGACAGCCTGCTGAGATTTTATTCAGATTACTCTATGCTTAAGGTTGTGCGTCCTGAGGTGACGCCTCCCGATTCCACGGATGTGATATTTGACATTGTTCCCCCGCGGAAGGCCCCGGTGACCTTCTCCGAGATCCTGCCATGGCTGGTGATAGCCATTATTGCGGCCCTGGTGCTCTGGCTTCTTGCCCGTTTCCTGCCAAGAAATCCGCTCCGGAGATTCGTCAGGCCCCCGGCTCAGGCTGACCCGGCCCATGTAATCGCCCTGCGTGAACTTCAGTCGCTGCGGCAGGAAGAGCTGTGGCAGAAGGGTGAGGTTAAGGAGTTCTATTCAAGGCTGTCGGATATACTTCGCAGATACCTTGACAACCGTTATGGCATCAGCTCTCCGGAACTGACAACCGACGAGACCGTCCGCATGCTTCAGAAGGCAGCTGTCACCACCACAGGGCAGATGTCGATTGTGAAGGAGCTTCTGTCACTCTCTGACATGGTCAAGTTCGCCAAGTATCTGCCGCAGGGTGAACTGCACGAGAGGTATCACAATGACGCAGTGAGGTTCGTTGAAGAGACAAAGGCGCCAGAGGTGACTGATAATGAGACTAAAGGGAAAGACGTGAAAGGAGAGAAAGGAGGGAGTGATGCTTAACATCGCATTTGAGAACGGGTGGTTCCTCTGGTTCCTGCTTCTGTTGCCATTGCTGACGGCATACTACATCTTCCGCCAGTCGAAGGCCCATGCCTCCATGAAGCTCTCCACCGCAGGCTTTCTCATGAACGGCCACCGTACATTCCGTCACTGGCTCAGGCATCTGCTCTTTGCCATGAGGATGATAGTCATCGGGCTGGTCATAATTGTAATCGCCAGGCCGCAGAACGTAGACAAGTGGCAGAGTTCCACCACCGAGGGAATAGATATTGTACTGGCGCTCGACGTGTCGGGCTCTATGCTTGCCCGCGACTTCAACCCTGACAGGCTGGAGGCCTCCAAGAATGTTGCCACGGAGTTCATCAGCAGCAGGCCTTATGACCGCATGGCACTGACCGTCTTCAGCGGAGAGAGCTTCACCGAGTGCCCGCTGACTACTGACCATGCGGTGTTGATAAACCTTCTCAGGGAGGTGAAAAGCGGCATCATCGAAGACGGGACTGCAATAGGAGTAGGACTGGCAACAGCCATCAACAGGATCAAGGACTCCGATGCGATAAGCAAGGTGATTATTCTGCTTACCGACGGGGTCAACAATATGGGCTCGATAGACCCGATGACCGCTGCGGAGATAGCAAACACATTCGGTATCAGGGTCTACACAATCGGGGTGGGAAGCAGAGGCTATGCCGACTACCCGGTACAGACCCCGTTCGGAATGCGTTATCAGAAGATGCAGGTTGAGATAGATGAGGCGCTGCTTGAACAGATAGCGGATCTCACCGGAGGCAGGTACTTCCGGGCTGTTGACAACACCAGCCTGCAGCAGGTGTACGGCGAGATAGACAAGCTTGAGAAGTCGAAGATTGAGACAAGGGAACACAGCAGGCGCGAGGAGGTCTTCATGAAGTGGGCACTGGCCGCTGCAATCATGCTGACCATTGAACTGCTGCTGAGGTATCTCTTTATGAAAAACATGTCGTAGCGAAACCATGGATACGTTCAGATTTGCACAGCCTGACATGCTCTACCTGCTCCTCCTGGTGCCGGTGCTTGTTATCATATGGATTTTCGGCAACAGGAGAAGGAGGCTCGCAAGGGAGCGCTTTGGCGACAATGAGCTGGTGAAGAGGCTGTCACCCGACTACTCGCCGGCACGGATGACGGCAAAGTTCCTTATAAGACTCCTTGCCTTTATCTTTGCCGTTCTGACGGTGGCAAGGCCTCAGTTCGGGTCCAGGCTCGAGGAGGTCAAGCGCGAGGGAGTGGAGGTGATCATCGCACTCGATGTGAGCAACTCCATGCTTGCGACAGATATAGCCCCCTCGAGGCTGGAAAGGGCTAAACAGGCTATCTCACAGCTGGTAGACCAGCTGCGTGACGACAGGATAGGGCTTATACTGTTTGCCGGTGATGCATATACCCAGATACCTATAACCAATGACTACCTCTCGGCAAAGATGTTCCTCTCAACGGCAGGTCCGGATGCAGTGTCAAAGCAGGGAACGGCAATAGGTTCAGCGATAGACCTCGGGATGAGATCATTCACACCGGAGAGCGACAAAAGCCGGGCCCTTATAATTATCACAGATGGCGAGAACCATGAAGATGATGCAGTTGTGAAAGCCCGGGAGGCCGCCGAAAAGGGTATCATTGTTCATACAATCGGCATCGGATCACCGGGAGGGTCTCCGATACCGGTCAGCTCGGGTGGCAGAACAGACTACCTGAAAGACAGGGAAGGAAACACAGTCATCTCAAAACTGGATGAGAAAAGCCTGCAGGAGATAGCCTCGGTGACCGGGGGCAGGTATGTGAGAGCCAATAACACAAGCATCGGACTGAACGAGATCTATAACGACATCGGACGGATGAAGAAGAGTGAGATCAACAGCGTGATGTACACTGAATACAATGAGCAGTTCCTGATTCCGGCTGCCATACTGTTCATACTGCTTGTTGCCGATATGCTTATCGGCGACCGCAGGAACCATCTGCTCAGACGGCTTGGCATCATCGGGATGGAATCTAAAAAGGAGAGGGTATGAACGCAGGGCGAACAACATATAAGGTAATTCTGACGGCAGCCTGCCTGCTGATTGTAAGTTCAACCCTCTCCGGACAGGAGGAGAGGGAATATATCAGGAAGGGTAACCGGCTATATAAGAAGAGTGAGTTTGCGGGCAGCGAGGGGATGTACCGTCGTTCCATGGAGCAGGATAAACCTTTCGAAGACGCCAGCTTCAACCTGGGCGATGCCCTTTATAAGCAGGGCAGGTTTGGTGAGGCAGCAGGTGAGTTCAGCAAGGCAGCCGAAGCCAGCGAGGGCAACGCGCAGAAGCAGGCTGAGGGGTTCTACAACCTGGGCAACTCACTGTTAAAGGAACAGAAGTTTGAGGAGAGCATCGGGGCATACATCAACTCCCTGAAGCTCAATCCGGATAATATCCAGGCCAAATACAACCTTGCATGGGCCCAGGACCAGCTGAAGAAGCAGCAGGAACAGCAGCAACAGCAGCAGGATCAGGATAAGAACCAGGACCAGCAGCAGGATGAGAACA
>Ga0209467_1001454_pt1 | contig 20765 bp, 22 predicted proteins | sample Higcelwee11metaG_FD_187175 | JGI IMG/M metagenome (GOLD analysis project Ga0209467, IMG submission 187175) | Freshwater pond sediment microbial communities from the University of Edinburgh, under environmental carbon perturbations - High... | ecosystem: Environmental > Aquatic > Freshwater >...
AATCGACTTTATTCATCACGGCCTGAATCGTGTTGCTAAAGGCCAGTTGCTGATTATTGTGACCGTGGAAACCAATACTCTTCGTTTTGATATGTTCGCGGTATCTCTTCACGCAGGCATCAATATCCTCTTGATAGAAATATCCAAAAGTATCTACCAAATAAACAACATTGGCCTTGCATTCTTTTTCTACCTGATCCAGAGCTTCATCCAATTCTGGACCACGATCACGGCTTACAGCCATGATGTTAATGGTAGTCTCATATCCAAGCTCCGCAAAGGTGTTGACCAATTCAATACCTTTATCAATGTTTTTTACATAGCTTGCTACCCGCACCATCTCGTAAGGGCTTTCACTTGCGGGCTTAATCGATTTCAAATCCACGCGACCCACATCAGCCATCACGGATAATTTCATATTGCTCTCAATGCCATCTTTCAATTTCCACAAAAGATCATCAGGGCAGAATTTCCAGACACCATATTCTTTGGGATCGAATAAATCAGGAGAGTTTTTATATCCTACTTCCATATAATCGATACCAGCTGCGCTTAAGAGTTGATACAAGCGACGCACAAATTCCAAATCGAAATTATGCTTATTCACGAGTCCACCATCGCGGATCGTGCAGTCAAGGACTTTTATGGTTTCGTAGTACATTTTATTCTCCTAATTAGGGGACATCAAATCTAATAATTTTGGAAGCTTTGGCACAACTGTAATTTTTTTAAGAGTTTTTTCTTCTTATTTATATTACCTCTCTCGCCATAAAGTTCGCATTTATCTAAATTATTGCATACTTTTTTTGCACACGAGGTTCTTATATGGCTTATCATAAAGAAACACAATGCATTCAATCCGGATGGACTCCTAAAAATGGCGAACCGCGCGTTCTCCCTATTTACCAAAGTACCACTTTTGCTTATGACACCGCCCAGGAAATGGGAGATTTGTTTGATTTGAAGTCCGAGGGCTTTTTTTATTCACGCCTCGCCAACCCAACCGTCGCTGCCGTAGAAAATAAAATATCTGATTTAGAAGGCGGCGTTGGGGCCTTGCTTTGCAGTTCCGGTCAATCGGCCACCATGCTTTCTATCATCAATATTGCTCACAGCGGTGATCATGTCATTTGCTCCAGTGCCGTTTATGGGGGAACCTTTAATCTCCTCCATAAGACTCTTCAAGAAATGGGCATTGAAGTTGAATTTGTAGACCCGGATATCTCTCTTGAAGAACTCCATCAGGTATTCAGATCCAACACGCGCTGCGTTTTTTCTGAAACACTGACGAATCCATCCCTAGTCGTTCTGGATATTGAAAAATTTGCAGAAGCTGCACACGCCCATGATGTTCCTTTAATCGTGGACAACACGTTTCCAACACCCATCAATTGTAGTCCTTTTCAATTTGGTGCCGATATTGTCACTCATTCCACCACCAAGTATATGGATGGACACGCCTGCTCTTTAGGCGGCGTGGTTGTTGACAGTGGTAATTTTGATTGGGCTGCCGCTCGCAAATATCCAGAATTCACAAAGCCGGATGAATCCTACCACGGCGTTATTTATGCAGAATCTTTTGGAAAAGCGGCTTATATTGTCAAAGCACGCGCGCACTTAATGCGCGATGTTGGCGCCATGATGGCCCCGATGAATGCATTTCTCCTCAATCTCGGCCTAGAAACACTCGCCATTCGGATGGAGCGTCACTGCTCGAACGCTTTAGCCATTGCAAAATTTTTAGAAAAACACCCCAAAGTGAGTTGGGTCACTTACCCTGGCCTAGAAAGCAGCCCCTATCATGCTCTCGCTAAAAAATACATGCCCCATGGAAGCTGCGGGGTCATTTCTTTTGGCGTTAAAGGGGGTCGTGATGCAGCCTGCAAATTCATGGAAGCCATGAAAATTGCACGTATCGTCACTCACGTTGCCGATGTACGCACTTGCTGTCTTCATCCCGCAAGCACCACTCACCGTCAAATGAGCGATGAACAACTTGAAGCCTGTGGAGTCAAACCGGATCTTATCCGATTCTCCACTGGTATTGAGCATGTAGATGATCTCATTGCGGATATCTCTCAAGCTCTTAAACAACTCTAGCTTTCATCCAAAAAAAAGGCCGCTTCTTGAAGCGGTCTTTTTTTTCAATTTGAACGCTTACTCTAAATTATAAGCTCCCATAGAGCCTACAGCCATCATATTATATCCACCATCCACAAACATAATTTCTCCGGTAACTCCCGCGGAAAGATCCGAAAGCAAGTAATAGGCGGCACCACCTGCATGTTCCGGAATTGTATTCATCCGAAGCGGGGCTACTTGGCGATGAATTTTTAATAACTGTGTGAAATCGTTGATACCACGAGCAGCAAGAGTATTCACAGGCCCCGCAGAAATGGCATTCACTCGTATTCCCTCGGGTCCCAAATCGGCGGCCAAATAACGAACAGAGGATTCCAATGCGGCTTTAGCAACCCCCATCACATTATAATTCTGCACTACCGCAGTGGCCCCCAAATAGGTCAATGCCAAAACAGAACTCCCTGAAACCATTAAAGGTTTAAAGGTTCGCGTCATGGAAACCAGTGAGTAAGCAGAAATATCAAGTGCTTGCAAAAATACGTCTTTTGGGGTTTTATAAAAATCCCCTTGTAGATAATCCTTATTGGCAAAGGCAATGGCATGCACTAAAAAATCGCACTGCCCAATATCCACTTTATACTGTTCCGCTACTTTTTGCAATTGAGCTTCATCAGAGGCATCACATTCGTAAAGTTTACACCGAGGATAATTTTCTAGTAATTTTTCCAAGTTGCTACGTAATCTTTCTCCATAATAGCTAAAAGCAACTTCCGCTCCGCTATCCAGCAGTTTTTTTGCAATCCCCCACGCGATACTACGATTGTTAGCAACACCAAAAATAATACCTTTCTTGCCTTTCATAGGAGTCCTTATAAACTAAGAGAATGTTCAAATTTAATTAACAGATATTGTTTACCAAGAAATATCTTTAAAAGCCTATTCAGTTATAGGAAATGTTTAAAAGCTCTTTTTCTACTAAATCCTTACCAAATTAAAAAGCCATCTCTGAATGAAATGGCTTTTGCTTCCTGAAAATTCAAATATCTATTGAGAAACTTTAATACCAACTTTGGCAAAAAGATCTTGATTATCCTCGCTATTCATGGCGACGGTTGTAATCCAATTATACTCTGCAATACCTGCAAGACCCAGATTGGCACAAACCTGATCACGCGCTCTTTCATAAGCAGAAAGAATTTTGATTTTTTCCTGATCGGGCGCCTTTTCAATACGCAATGACCACTGTTGACCAAGCAACACCAATGCAACAGAAGCATCCGCATATTGTCTCGCTTTAAGAGCATTAATATTAGCGTTAGTAGGAGCTACAAATTTGGGGATCTCAACCATCTGACCCGCATTTACAGTAGCAGCCTTATTCGCGTGAGGCATGTCTGGCGTTAGATCATCATCCTCATTGCAAGCCAAGAAGCAAAAAGAGGAGACCAAGAGCATAGCAATTAAAGAAACTTTCGTTTTCATCATCAAGCTCCTCTTAAAAAATAATAGCGGTTCAGGGAGTTGAACCCCGGACCTGCGGATTATGATTCCGTCGCTCTAACCAACTGAGCTAAACCGCCAAGTTCGCATAATTTAGACATATTTTTTTAGAAATGCAAGGTTCTAAAGAAAATGTACTGATGTTTTTAATGAATCTTTTGCCCATTCAATAAGTCTCCAAGCGGGCTGCAAACTCGCAATCTTAAAATCAACACTATCACAATCCAATTGCATCTGTGTGGAAGGCGTTACATAAACATTTTTATCACCCATCAATACAATCATATCCGCATGGTAATGTCCTGTAAAAATATGATGAAGATTTTCAACCTCATTTAAAGTCTTTTGTACCTCATCCCTGTTTCGCATAGAATAGTGAGCATCCATAAATCGATGATGACACAAACACGGAGGATGGTGTACAAAAAGAAGAACATCCTCTTTTATACAAGAGGCTTCTTCTTTAAACCATAACAGTTGACTCGTTGAAACCGCCCCTGGTGAACTATCTAAAAAAAACAGGGATCGTTCTTTAATTTTCAATTGATAGTAATAGGAATCATTTTTCATGGGGGGGGTCAAATTTAGACCTTTCACCATTTCAGAAGTAATATCATGATTACCGGAAATGCAACACCACGGTAATTCATAATCTCGCATTGCCTCCGCAATAAATTGGTAAGCCCCTCTCTCTCCTTGATAAGCAGCAAGATCGCCAGAAAAGACCAATAAATCCACGGTTTCTTCTTTAACTGTTTTCAAAACGCGTAAAAAATTATTTCGAACATCAATTCCTTGTACAAAAGCATGGGTATCTCCAATATGAGTATCGGAAATTTGTGCAATACGAAGGATAGTAGAAGAACTATGTGACATTGAGACTAATTTAAACAACAGATTATTATTTGAATACAAAAAGTACAAGCATCTATATTATCGTATGAGGAAAATTACATTAAACATATACTATCCCCATGTTAACACTTAAAATGTTGAAAAATTCATTTCAAACGAATTTTTGTTTTTATTCTTTGAATAAGCATTCAAAACATTATTTCAACATTTATCCCCATTGAAAACAGTTAATAACTCATTTAGTTTTTAACATTTTTTGTAACTTATTAATTGTTCTATTTTTATTAAAATCAATAAGTTACATTTTTTTACTTTCCATCTATCCCCTATTCTACCTTGTCATTATCATTATCATTTATATATAAGTAAAGATATTAAAGAAAGAGATGTGAATTCTTTGTCTAATGTGGATTAAACCGTTTTATTACTAAAAGTCATTTCACAATTACCTTGAAAAATGGCTCCAGATTCAATTACTAATTGTTTTGTTTTAATATTGCCTATAAATTGGGCATTTGATTCTAAAACCAGTTTTTCGGAACAATCCATGTTTCCATTGATTTTTCCTGCAATAGTAGCTGAATTTACTTTAATATCACCTTCTATTAGTCCAGACTTTTCAATAATAATGCTTCCTGTACTTGTCAGGCTTCCAATAATGTTGCCGGCGATACGTAAGTCACCATTACCAAAAATTTCACCTTTAATAGTGATGGAATGACTAATTTGAGTAAACTGTTGATCTGCATTTTTTGCCATAATAACCTCTATTCATTAAAAAGTGTTTCAGGATCTAAATGTTGCTTTTGTAAAGTAATTTCGTAATGCAAATGAGGACCTGTAGAATTTCCTGTCGATCCTACAAATCCTATTACTTCACCTTTTTTAATAATTGCTTTTTTTCTTACAGAGATACGTTGTAAATGTGAATAACTAGATTGGTATCCATTACCATGATCCAAAATGATCGTAAGACCTAAATCATCTTTACTCCCAGCAAAAATTACGGATCCTGATGCGGTTGCAAAAATAGGATCTCCTTGATTTGCGGCAAAATCAGTTCCGTAATGAGTATCTTCTTCTGAGTATTTTTTACTAATAATTCCTATGACAGGAAGTATGTTTGGAATTTTATCCATATCTTTATTCTGTGTATTTTCTTGCCAACCTTCTAATCCTTCTACGTCTAATTTGACTTTTGAAGAAGAAATGTGATTGAATTTATTTTTTTCTAGAATGGAATTAATTTTATTTGAATCATTTTCATAATAAGTCTGCAAAATATTTTGAATTTTATTTTCAATAGAATAGATAGAATCTAGTTGTTCAAAGTATAATGCATACTCATTTTGCTTTTCTATTAATTTTTCGTTTTGAAATTTAATTTGTTTAGAGGTAATAATAAGGGTATTAATTTCGGCCATTTTGTAGGCAAGAACTAAAGAAAATAAGACAATAATCACAAGTAACCAAAAAAATATTTTCCATGTAATTCTATGGATTTTATAAATTTTTGTTTTTCCAGAATCAGGTGGAATTACCTGAATTGTGTATAATTTGTGTTTCACGCTTTTGCCATTAATTCTTGTAAACGTGTTAGATCTTCAAAAGAATAGTAGTCGATTATTATTTTTCCTTGTGAATAATCTTTCTTTGAAGACTGTAATTGAATTTTAGTGCCCAAATGTTCCTGTAATTTATTCACAAATGTGGATAAGTTTGGGTCCATTGATACTTTATCCACATTTTTAGCCGGTTTTTCTTTCTTGGACATTTTTTCTGCTTCGCGTACATTAAGTCCTTTTTCCATAATTTCGCGAGCCGCTTTTTCAGGATCAGAAATTTCAGGACTTAACAATGAACGAGCTGCAGTTGAAGAAAGTTTTCCTTCTTGAATCCATGTTTTTACAGATTCTGGCAGTTTTAGTAATCGAAGAGCATTTGTGATTACAGAACGGGATTTACCAACACTTTTTGATAAATCTTCATGTGTATAACTATGATTATCAATCAGTTGTTGATAAGATTGAGCAATTTCGATAGGATTGAGATCAACACGTTGAATGTTTTCAATGAGAGCCCATTCACCCATATTCTTGTCAGATAATAATTCGTGAACATAGGCTTCAATTTTTGTGAGCCCTGCTAATCGTGATGCGCGAGTTCTTCTTTCGCCACTCACAATTTGATAGCGCCCTTGAAATTTGCGAACCGTGATGGGTTGGATCAAACCGTGTTCTTGAATGGTGTTCGCTAGTTCTTGAATATCTTCATCATTAAAAGTATGTCTTGGTTGAAATGGATTTGGATCAATAAGATCTAAAGAAATTTTAGATATTTTAAGAGCTTCTCCATTTTCATCTTTTGTAATTACTTGTTCAATATTTACTTCGTGATCTTGAATAATAGTTCCTAATCCACGACCCAGAGCATTGGATTTTTTCCCCATAAATTACTTTCCCCCTTGAATAATTTCTTCAGCTAATTTCATGTATGCTTGTGAACCACTACTTTGGACATCATATAAAATAACTGGTTTTCCATGAGAGGGAGCCTCCCCTAACTTTACGTTCCGAGGAATTATAACTTTAAAAACACGTTCAGAAATGCAATTACGTACTTCATCAGCCACTTGTTTGGAAAGGCTAAGACGCGCATCATACATAGTGAGCAATGAGCCTTCCACCTTTAAGTTACTATTGAGATTTTTTTGCACTAGACGGATAGTATTGAAAAGTTCAGCCAACCCTTGAAGCGCATAATATTCACATTGTACAGGAATTAATACACTATCAGCGGCAGTAAGCGTGTTGAGTGTGAGTAAGTTAAGACTGGGAGGAGCATCAATAATGATATATTCAAAGTGAGGCTTCAATATTTTAGTCACCCGTTCGAGTCTTCTTTCGCGGCTCATCGCATTCACAAGTTCAATTTCTAAAGAGGCTAAGTCAGGCCCAGCTGTGATAACGCTTAAAAATTTCAATTCTGTGGGTTTAATAATCGGCTTCAGTATTTCAAAAGTAAGCGTTTCTGGATTTTCAGCGAGATCTAAGGCTTCATGAATATCTTCTTCTTGGGTCTCATTATAACCGATGCCTTGAGATGCGTTTCCTTGTGGATCCATATCAATAAGAAGAGTTTGTTTTTCAAGTGCAGCAAAACTGGCCGCTAAATTCACAGCCGTGGTTGTTTTACCAACGCCACCTTTTTGATTACAAATAGCAATAATTTTATTCATAGTAGCCTCTGATTACAAGAGCATAATTTTGAGTTTCTTCAGGTAAAGAGTATTTCACAATTTCTGTGTGCGGAGTTTCCTGTAACTCCCGAACAGATTCAAAACTTTTCAACGTAACGAATAGACCGTGTTGACGAAGTGCTGGTTTTGCTCTCTGCCAATCATTTTCAAATGTGGATAAAGCCCGACAAGAAATAACATCGCAATGGTTAATTTCTGACGTTTCAAACCGTTTTCCCACGATAGTTATATTTTTCAAGTTTAAATTCTCTTTAACCGATTCTAAAAATAATACTCGTTTTGCTCTGGGTTCAACAGCATAAAAATGAATATCCGGGCAAGCGATGGCTAAAGGAAAAACGGGACAACCGGCACCGGAACCCATGTCCGCCCATTTCATGCCAGGCGACAGTTTGTTTTTTTTAGACAATATTATATAGGGTATAAGAGAATCCGTGATGTGACGGGTCAAAAATTTTGGGCCATCATTTTTCGAAATAAGATTAGTTTTTTCGTTCCCCTCTAAGACTAGATTGGTATAATCGAATAGCTGTTCTAGTATTTTTTCAGCGAGGGAAACTTGAAATGAATTCAAAAAAGAAATAAGAAGGCGCTCTTGGTTTTCATCAAAAAAATGTTTCACGGGAAACAATTTAGATTATCAGGGTATTTAAATCAAGACGAAAGTAACAGGTCATCTCTGAATTTTTGAAAAAAGTTGACGGAAGTAATTTTATGGAGTAAAATACACTTGTTCTTAATAACTATTGACGCATCAACGAGATCCATCAAAACCAGTAGCAAAAATGTTTCACGGGAAACATTCTGAATTTTTGCACTGAAACTATAAACAATTTTTTATAATCTGAAAAAATCAGAATGAAATTGTGAATTAATCAAATAAGCGTAATGGTAAATATGGATAAAAAGTCATGAATCACTGATAAATGGATAAGAAATCAAACTTTTTTGAATTTTAAAAGATATTATTTTTGTTTATTTAATGTGAATAAATATTTTTTTCTGGAAAAAAACCACATAAAAAACGCCTATGTAACCAACCATACCAGAGAGTATCGTCTTCTTGAATTCGAGTTTCAAGCCAGCGATTAAATTCATAGATCGCTATTTCTGGGTGCGTTTTATCTCCCAATATCAGTTCTTTGGCAAAAAGAGTTTTCTGGTTCGATTCGATTCTTATCCAACTGAGAAATACCGGCGTTTGCGGACGATATTTTAGAATAAAGGCGGGGATGGGGTTGCAGCAGACGGGTTGTCCTAAGAAAGTGTCTTTGCTCGGTCTCCCTTTGCGATAATCCTGATCCGCAATGAGGCAAAATAAGTTCCCTCGATCTAAAGAATTTAGAATATGCCGAGGATTTTGGATAAAAGTGGAGTAGTGGTAACCATCGACTTGCCGCAAGTGATTGTATAGATAATCATTAAGAAACGATGGACGAACGGGAGCATAACTCGCCATTAAAGGAATTCCTAATCGGCACAACCAAGCTCCTAACCCTTCATAATTTCCGTAATGCGCCGTAAGCATAAGCCCTCCTAAACGCATCTTTTCTAAAGTCTGTTTACTTGAAGGGTCTATTTCCATTTTAAAGCCGGCGTGTAGATTGGGGTATGCTGAAATATTTTTTGGTGCCGTTTTGTAAGCGGTAAGTCCAGAGAGAAAATCAGCCCCATCTTTGGACAGGTTTTTGAGAAGGGCCACTCTTAAGTGTTTCGTTTCACTTTCAGATTTCATGGGGTAGATTAATTTCAGATTTGCATTGAGAATGCGCCGCTTCCAACCGGAATAATTAAGGATCGGGTAAAGTGTGGAGCGGAGAATAAATTTTAAAAGCGGCATTTGACAAAAATATGAAAAGAATCGTTAAATAATGTTTCACGGGAAACATTTTGCTAATTTTAAAGTTCTTCGGAGGTTTCATGAAAATTGCGGTAATTGGTGGTGCGGGTTATATTGGTTCACATACGGTAAGAGAGCTATTGGACAGAGGCCATCAAGTGGCTGTATTTGATAACCTTTCTTCGGGGCTTACTCAAAATTTATTTTCAGAAGCGCTTTTTGTTCAAGGCGATATTTTGAATCCTGAAGATTTGAACCAGTTTTTCGAGACATTTCAACCAGAGGGCGTTGTACACTTAGCGGCTTTTAAAGCTGCAGGTGAATCCATGTTGACTCCAGAAAAGTACAGCACCAATAATATCTCGGGGTCCATTAATATTATTAATGCCGCTGCTACGCATGGCGTTCGATATTTTGTCTTTTCGAGTTCCGCAGCTGTTTATGGTTCTCCAAATTATTCCCCTGTGGATGAAAAGCACCCAACAGTTCCAGAAAATTATTACGGTTATACGAAACTTGCCATTGAAGGATTTCTCTCTTGGTATGATAAATTGCGCGGAATGAAATTTGCCGCTCTGCGTTATTTTAATGCCGCAGGTTATGATGTGAAGGGTCGATTAACAGGGCTGGAACGGAATCCGGCAAATTTGATTCCGGTGGTTATGGAAGTGGCACAAGGAAAACGGAAAGAGGTCTTGATTTTCGGAAACGATTATGATACTCCTGATGGTACTGGAGTTAGAGATTATATCCACGTAAATGATCTCTCGATTGGCCATGGAATGGCATTTGAAAAGCTTCAAAAAGACAATACCAGTTTTATCGTAAATTTGGGTGTGCAACAAGGGGCTAGCGTTTTGGATATTGTACAGATGACAGAAAAAATATCGGGTAAGAAAGTCCCCTATCGTATTGTTGAACGAAGACCTGGTGACCCAGCCTCATTAATTGCAAATCCCGCGAAGGCAAAAGCACTCATGGGATGGGAAGCTAAATATTCTTCCTTAGAAACTATTTTATCCACAACGTGGAACGCCTACGAAGCAAATAAGTAGATTGTATCCACAATTGTCATAGAAAATATTAAAAAAGCCCCAAAATAGGGGCTTTTTTTGTCGAATAGAGGCCGAATTATTGGGCTTGCTTCTTGAGAAGATCTCTGATTTCGGTCAAAAGAACTTCTTGAGCAGAAGGCGGAGGTGGCGTCGCTGGGGTTGTAGCCTCAACTTCTGCTTTTTTAATATTCATTACAAATCCCAAAAATTTCTTAATCACAATAAATAATACGAGAGCTACAATAACAAAGCTCACGATTTCACTTAAGAAAAGTCCGTAAGGAATATCAATAACTTTGGCTTTTTCAACGCCATCAATAATTTCAGTCCCCCGATTAATGGAAAATTTCCAATCCGCATAATTGTTTCCGCTGGGTAATAGGAGAGAAATCACGGGCATAATAATGTTGTTTACCATGGAGGTGACTATTTTACCAAAGGCTGCACCAATAATGACACCGATGGCCATATCAACAACATTACCCTTGAATGCGAAGGATTTAAACTCATCCATGAAGGAACTTGCTTTTCCCTTGATATTAACGTTCATTGGAACTCCTGAAAATTTTAAAAAGAATACATTTATTATGCAGCTTCATCCAAGGGTCTTTGTCTTTTTATCTTTGGCGCCATGTTATGGATCACTCTCGCCATTGGCTCTGCTATCTTCCTTGGATTTTATGATATTTCAAAAAAAAATGCACTGCAGAAAAATGCGGTGTGGCCAGTGCTTTTTATTTGTAGCCTTACGGGTGCGGTTTTATTAGTCCCTGTTTTTGTCTTTAAAGATATTCCAGTTCTTTCTTGGCGGGAACATGGGTTGTTATGTTTGAAGGCCGCTTTGGTGACCGGGAGCTGGGCCTTTACTTACAACGCCGTTTCTCGGATGCCTTTGAGCATTACCTCCCCTATTCGAGCTAGTGCTCCTTTGTTTACCATTGCGATGGCAATTTCATTCATGGCGGAACGTCCTTCTTCTATGCAGTGGATGGGGATCGCGATTTCTCTTTTGAGTTATGTCGTGATGAGTGTGGCCGGGAGACGGGAAACAGGATCTTATTGGAGAAATCCTTGGGTGCTCGCCATGTTTTTCGGCACTTTTCTTGGGTCTTGTAGTGGAGTCTACGATAAATTCTTATTGCAGAGAATGCATTTTGATCCGTTAGTACTTCAGATTTGGTTTTCTTTTTATATGGTGATTATTCAGGGGGCGATCATGATGATTTTATGGTACCCTCGGCGCCATGAGGGTTCTCAGTTTCATTTCAAGTGGATTATCCTTGCGGTGGGAATATTTCTCTTGATTGCAGATCGATTCTACTTTCTCGCACTCCATGAAGAGGAGGCGTTGGTTTCCGTTGTGACAGTGATCCGGAGATCTAATGTGGTGATTAGTTTTGCCGGGGGCCTTTTATTTTTTGGTGAAAAGAAGGGAAAACTAAAAGTGGCGGCGGTGGCGGGCATTCTTTGCGGACTTATTTTTATAGGCTTGGGGTAATGGTTTTCAAAAACTATATTTGGTGCGTTCCCTGAGGGTAACCGTACTGCGGAAATGCCGCAGCGTGTTCTTGATAACCACGAAAAAAACAAGCGGGCAGATTCTGCACTTGAAGCTGTCCGTGTGTAAGGACTCAGAATGAATAAACAGGTCTCTGCCTTGTATATGATGTTCGGGCTATTTTTTGCCCTTTGTCTTGTCGTTGCCAATATTGTGGAACAAAAGCTGATTTCTATTGGGCCAATTGAGGCTACAGCAGGTCTTTTGATCTTCCCGCTCTCCTATATTGTGAACGATGTGATTGCCGAAGTTTGGGGATTTAAAAAAGTACGTCTGGTGATATGGGGCGGCTTCGCTATGAACTTCATTGCGGTGACAATTTTCCAGCTCGCTATTTTGGTTCCAGGTTCAGAAAATTTTAGCGCAGAGCATCAAAATGCTTTCTCAATGGTTTTAGGCAATACGGTCCGTATTTCTTTGGCAAGTCTAGTGGCTTTTCTTTGCGGATCGTTTATAAATGCTTTTGTGATGAGTAAGATGAAACGGATGACCCATGGTCGCGGATTTTCTCTGCGGGCTGTTGTCTCCACACTTTTTGGTGAAGGCATTGATTCTTTGGTGTTTTTTATTCTCGCCTTCTTTGGTGTGATCCCTACTTCGGATTTGATCATTTTAATTGGCACTCAAACACTGATGAAAACGGGCTATGAAATTATCATTTTGCCACTGACCAATATTGTGGTGCGTAAGGTGAAACAAGTTGAAGGTGTGGATGTGATTGATTCGGATATTTCTTACAATCCGCTCAAGATTACCGATTTGTAAAAGACTCTTTGAGAAAGCATTTTGCATCACAAGAAGAAACGACCTCATTCCCAAATAAATTTTGGAGACGAGTGAGGTTCGTGTGTCCTTCATTTTCAAAGACGATCACTTTGCGAATGCGATCACGATGCTTCAATAAAAAAGGAATATTATTACCATCGGTTTTGGGGAATCCATAACCGATCACATATAGTTCTTCTGCGTGGGAGAGGTAATAATCGGCCTTCGCCCAGAGTACATTGAAAAGGCTCCCTCTCAAAAAGGATTCTTTCGCGTGAGCCATCGGAATAAAAAGAGGATTTTCATGTTCATATAATGGGAAGCTACGATCGCCCGGTTCTACGCAGCAAATATTTTTAAGATCCAGCTCCGCGCCAGCTCCCTTGACAGTATACCAGTTTAAAGAACCGTGCAATTTCAAAAGATCAATAGAATAGGGGCGTTGAATTTTTTGTTTGGATCTATCGGCAGACTCTATAGTCACTCCATAATCCATAGAGACCGTCTCGTACAAGTGAGGATCTTGGTGAATTTGATCTTCAATGAGCGTATCATAGTTGAATGACAATAATAAAGAATCTCGCGAGGCCCTATTGGATTCATTTTTGATGCTTTCTAGAAAAGCCGAAAGTATTAAGGAATCCCCTATTTCCAAAGGGGCTAAACGATGCATTGAGTTTGCAATAAATCGCAAAAGCTCAAAACGTAAAAGGGCGTGTTTGAGTCGTTCTTGTTCCCCCGGAAAAATTTGAGCAGAAAGAATCGAAGTCGCCACAGATTCGATTTCCATATATTCGGGCTGATGGTAGCAGAGTTCTTGTAACCAAAAACAATAATCCCGAAATGCAGGGCACTCCTGCCCTATGTCCGAAGGAATTCTTCCGTTAAGATCTTTGAGTGTGGGCATGGAACGGCAAAAAGATTTGCTGAAGCCAGATCCCAACACAAAGATTCGACGATACTGATCAGAAGAAGGCATAAACTACTTCTGTGAGAAAAAATTTAACTCTGCGATTTTTGAATCTGTTCGCGGCGTTGCTGTTCAGCAAAAAGGCGAGCCATTTCTACTTTACTTTCTTCCCGTTCTTTCTTTTTGGTTTCTTCCTTACAGTTCACACATTTTGTGGCTGTGGGGACAGCTTCCAAACGAGCCTTTGGAATCAGTTGCTGGCAAATTTTGCAAACACCAAAAGTTCCCAATTTAATGCGCGTTAAAGCATCTTCAAGATAAACAAGGTATTTTCCTTCGCGAGCCGCCAAATCAAAATTGGTTTCGAGAGAGGTATAGTCTGAAGCCGCGTCCGCCAAATGATTGGAATAACCAGCAAGTTCTCCACCTTGGTCTTTTTGACTGTGAAATGTATTAGAATCGGTGTTTTCCGTTTGAGCGGCCACCAATTCACGACGTTTTTCTATAAGAAGTGCTTCAAAATAGTCCAAATCCTTTTTGCTCATTTTTGCGGGTTTCTTTTCAGTCATAATCCATACCCCTTCGTTAGTGACAAACTCTAACTGAATCTGTCACATGGTTTCGTTGCCCGCTTAAACTATCTTTTTTTTATACAAAAGGTATAGAAGAAGGATAAAAAATCAAGCAGGAATTAGTCCGGTTTAGAACACATCTACATTAAAGCGAATGCCACTTTTTTTGATCTTGGCAGTAAGCCTTTCCACATCCTGGGTGAGCTTTTCGATTTTCTCAAATAAAGTGCTTTGCTCAGCGAGGATTAAACCTACGGTATTGTCTTTGCCATCCATTTTCTGAGAGATCTCCGCCATTTTTGTTTTCATCGCTAAAACAGAGACTTTCAGAGTCTCAATCTGGGATAAAAAAGAATCTGCTTCAGAAAGGGTCAACTCGAGATTGCCTTGAGATGCTTGAATCAACGCTGACAGTTTGTCCGCGGTCCCATTTAGATTATCCAAAAGATTCAGGGTTTCAGAGGACCATTCAGAAGATTTTGCTTTCGCCGTCGCGGCAAGACGGGCTCCATTACTTTGTATGCGATCTAAAGACTTTCCGGTTTCGCCTTTTAAAAGTGAATCAGAAAGTTTCTGGTTATTTTCTGAGAGCTCTTTTAAAATGGCTAAACTGGCTATTATATTTTTGTTAATGCCCGCCATCCCCGCGTCGTAAATGCCTTGAATGGTGTCCCCAGGAGCAAAGAACTTAGGCGAGGTACCAAGGCTAATAAAGACTTCCTTTTCACCCAAAAATCCAGCAGTGACAAGGCGAAAAACAGAATTATTCGGGATCTGCACAGAAGACAAAACCTGAATGGTTACAAAAATATAATCATCAGTAATATTTAGCGCTACAATTTTGCCCTTGCTAAGACCATTGACTTGGACACGGTTTCCAGGAGAAAGCGTACCGATTTCAGTAAAGCGAAGCACATAAGTTACTTTTTTATGGTAGGAGCTTGAAGGGTGCAAAAAATACCACAAGCCTACGATAAGAGCGACACTCAGAATAATGACTGCCGCTGCCCGCTTATTGCCATTCGCAGCGCGGAATAGCTTATTCATAAGAATCCCAATTTAAAGGATCTTCCTCAAATGCATCATCAAGCCTGCGCCCGTGAGTTTTTTGCTCAATAGCTTTTAGAAGAGACTCGTTAAAAGCACTTGCGGTATCAAGGCCACTCATTTTCATGAGCGTATTCATGGCGATGACTTCGGAAATAACGGTGAGATTTTTACCCGGAGAAACGGGGATAAGCACACGGGGAATTTTGACTCCCATGATTTCATCGACGGTAGAGGAAAGGCCGGTGCGGTCATAGGTCGTATTTTGCTGCCATGGTTGGAGTTCAACGAGAACTTCCACTTTTTTTACTTTACGAACCGCATGAATACCAAACATCGAGCGTACATCAATAATTCCAATGCCTCGAATTTCCATGTGGTGACGAATAAGGGAATTCGAACGTCCGATAATGGAATTGCCAACATGAGACAATTGAACCACATCATCAGCGACAAGGCGATGGCCGCGTTCTACAAGATCTAAGACACATTCCGATTTTCCCACATTACTTTCGCCAAGGTAGAGCATGCCTACCCCATAAACATCCACAAGACTTGCGTGAACGGAGGTGTAGGGCGCAAAATATTCTTCAAGAATACGTTGTGTGGCGCGTGCAAAATCGACAGTTTGAAGCTGGGTAGAGATCAGCGGGACATTTTGTTGCTCACACATGGCAATCAATTCTGCATGAGGTTTAAGATTGTGAGTAAGAACCCACAGAGGAGACCTAAATGCGGAAAGATCTTGAAATATGGCTTGTCGCTTTTCTTTTTCTAGAGACTCTAAGTAACTCCACTCCGTACTACCGATCATCTGAATTTGATGGGAGCTAAACACGCTCGTAAAACCCGCCATGGCAAGTCCTGGGCGATGCAAACCACTTTCTTTAATCAACGAAGAAAGAGAACTCTCCGACGTATGTAATGTCAGTTGAAGAGAGGATTGGTAGTGTTTCCAAAAATCCAACACCGAACAATGTTTTCGGTGCTGGACTTCTAGATTGTCGAAGCAGCGTTGAACCACTATACTACCTATTGCAACAAGTCTGCGACAGGTTGCCCTTTATGGTCTTTTTGTTTTTCGTTGTATTTTTTCAATTGAATCTTCGCACGTTCGATAGCGGTGTCAATCGCCTTGCCCATATTTTCTTCATCGGCAGAAGCAATAACCACCACACCCGTGATGTTCAAAGAAATTTCACAACGACGCATGTGTTCCACTTCGTGATCCAAGACAATATTCGCACTGGTAACATTCGGATAAAACTTACCGAGTTTATCAATTTCTTCTTGCACACGGTCCTGGAGAGTTGCGGAAGCATTGAAATGACGGGCAGAAATTGTAATATCCATTTTAGAACCTACTCGGTTAGAGGTGACTTTGTAAAGCGATAGGTCGCTTTACATCAAGACTATATACATCAATTTTTGCAAAAAAAGAAACGATTTTTGCGAAAAAAAGAGGTTTTTGTAATCTAAAACGGAATAAAGGCCTAAGAAATAGTTTTTCGTAACCGCGCAGGAAGGATCTTGAGTTCTTCTTCGCGGTATTTGGCAACGGTTCTTCGGGCAGCATGAATGCCGAGCTTTTCAAGAGCATCGGTGATTGCTTGGTCTGAAAGAGGCTTCTTATGGTCTTCACCCTCAATGAGTGTTTTAATAGAATCCAAGATACGAGCGGAGCTCATTTCTGAACCGTCTTTTTGGGTGATGCTTGAAGTGAAAAACTGTTTGAGTTCATATACCCCATAAGGTGTTTCCACATATTTGCCGTTGGTCACACGATTGACTGTACTCGGATCGCGCTTCACCGTATCTGCAATGTCTTGCAAAATCATGGGTTTGAGGTATTCAGGACCTTTAGTAAAAAAGTCGTGCTGTCTATCCACAATGGCCTGCATGACGAGAAACATGGTGCTGTGGCGGTTGTCAATGCTACGAATAAAGGTGTTTGCGGCATTGAGTTTTTCGCGAATATATTCCTTGTCTTCTTTAGAGGTGCTTTGATTTTTCAAAAGCATTTTATACATGCTATTGATGCGAAGCCGTGGGAAAGAATTGTTTTTCATGATGACACCAAATTCACCCGGTTTCGTCTCTACAATGGTCATATCAGGAATGATAGTTTGTAGAGGCGCGTCACCAATTTGGGTGCCAGGATGAGGGGTCAGTTTGGATAGCTCATGAATGGCTATTTGTACCGCTTCTGTGGTGATGCCGAGCGATTTTGCAATATTTGCGTAACGCAATTCTCTGAGGGCGTCATAATGTTTCTCAAGAATCTCAATGGCAAGCGGCGAAAAATCGGGGATTCGGTATGCTTGAATTAATAAGCATTCCCTTAAATTTCGAGCACCAATGCCAGGGGGTGTGAATGATTGCAGCACATGAAAGGCCTCCTGAACAGCCAGTGAGGCTTCATCCAGGGGTTTCTCATTTTGAAGCACTTTTTCGGCTTCTTCAATATCTGGATTTTGGGAGGTGATTTTTTCTGGAGCAATTTCAGAAAGTTCTTTCCCGGCGGGAGCGAGGAATCCATCATCACCGACGCATCCGATAAGATATTCTACAATAGCGACGATACGCGGAGGGCGTTTCCATTCGCGGAGCTGGTTTTTTAAATAATCCTGAAGACTCTGAAATCCCTTGCTTTCGGGGTGTATTTCATCGTCGTCCGGGTCAGGAGAATTCAGATCTTTGAGAGGGGCCTCATAATTCTGAAATCCATCGGACATGTATTTATCCCAGTCAATATCATTATCATTTTGGGAATTCATGAGCTCGTGTTCGCCATCAGCATTATCGTTGTGGTCGTTTACCGTTTCATGAGTCTCTTGAGAATTGTCCAGCTCTGGTTTTGTTTCGCTGTCTTCTATTTCTAAAAGAGGATTGGTTTCCACTTCTTGCTTGATCGCTGTTTCTAAATCCAGCGTATTCATTTGCAAAATGGTAATTGATTGAAGCATTTGTGGCGACAGAGTTTGTTCCAGTCGCATGCCTTGTCCGAGATGCATTCCTATATCCATAATAACTCCTAATCCAAACGGAAGGATTCTCCAAGGTAGATTCGACGGGCCTCTTCATCTTTTGCAAGGTATTCTGAAGATCCTTCAGTCAATACTTCGCTCTTGTACATGATGTAAGCACGGTCAGTAATAGAAAGGGTTTCACGTACGTTATGATCCGTGATAAGAATTCCCATGCCTTTTTTCTTCAATTCGGAAATGATGGATTGAATGTCTGCAACCGCGATAGGGTCGATGCCCGCAAAAGGTTCATCCAGGAGAAGAAAATCCGGATCAGAAGCGAGAGCTCGTGCAATTTCTAAACGGCGGCGTTCACCACCAGAACAACTGAATGCTTTTGTTTTGCGCACATGAGTGATTTTGAATTCTTCAAGAAGGGTTTCAAGGCGTTCTTTGCGTTCACTTCTTTTTAAGTCGCGTGTTTCCAAAATGGCCATGATGTTATTTTCGACGCTCATTTTTCGAAATACGGAGGGTTCTTGGGGTAAATAACCCACACCTAACCGAGCTCTTCGATACATGGGCTTTTCGGTTAATTCCACATCATCTAAGAAGATGTGCCCTCCATCAGGGCGCACCATGCCCACGATCATGTAAAAGGTTGTTGTTTTTCCTGCGCCATTGGGGCCAAGAAGACCTACAATTTCGCCTTGGGAAACACTGATTGAAACATCGCGCACGACTTGGCGTCCACTGTAAACCTTACAAACGTTTTCTGTACGAATTGTTCGAACTAAGTGGTTCATTTTTGGGTCTCTCCCTGGGCTTTCTTTTTCTTTGTGGCGATTAAATGTTTCAACGGGCTTCTTGTGGAGTCCTTTTTCGCTTGGGATGGGTTCATGTTGCCTTTGATTTTTTCTTTTTCTAAATCAAAATAGCGACCGCTTGCAAGTGTTTTATCACCGACCATTTTCAAATGTTTCACTTTGCTATCCTCAAATGAAATATAAATGGTATCCCCTGCCGACTCATTGCGTCCAGAGATACTGCGGTCATTTTTTACATGAAAATACGTACTTTTGGCTTCACCAGCGATCACCGCTTTTTGGAGCTTTCCTTCTTCAAAAGAAAGATCCAAACGGGATCCATCCATAAGGTTTTGGTACTTTGCTAAATCGGATTCATAAAAGAGACCGTGGGCGTTTATGTTCACATACAGGCGTAACATTTTATTGTTCTTGAATTCGGCAAAAAGAGTATCTCCTGTGGCTTCCGTAAACTGATCCGGTTTTCCTTTTTTGCCTGGTTCATGTTGTTTGCCATGAGCGTTGCGAATTACCAGCGCAGAACGAAGCATCCGTGATTCGCTGTCAATGACCAAGTAAATGGAATCCCCTGTCAGTTCATAATTTTTCATGACACATTTAGGATGCCCTTTCAAGGCGAGCCAATTATTTTTTTTATCTAAAAAAGCCGTGTCACAGGTGATGACATAATCTTTTTCGGTGACTACCACTTCGCGAAACGCCTGTGCGAATTCATTTTTTTTGTCATAAGTAATGTATTTGGCTTTGACGGCGACGGTGTCGATCGTTTTGTCTTTGCGTTTTTCATATTGATGCAGCAATGGTTTTTCGGGAAGAATTAAAAATTCTTTTTGCTTGTCATAAATAAGATATTGACCGAAAAAAGCATAGGTACCGGCGGAGTCTTTGGCTGTAACATCTCCGGTGGCGGTGGCGGTTTCGGTTTTCTTTCTATAGTTTCCACTTCGAGCCTGTATAAATCCATCAGGGTGGGTAAATAAGAATCCCCCATCACATTGCACCAGGTCTACGTCTTTATTCCAGACGGCACGTTGCGTGCGAAATTGTATAGAGTCATGGATAAAGTGAACTCGACCGTTTAAAACTAAATGCCCCGCTTTTTGAGAAACCGCAAGGCTATCTGCATGTCGCATAATCAATGGGGATGATTGAGCAAAAAGAGATGTGGTTGTGCAAAAAAGAACTCCGCAAAAAGCGACGATTCCGAAAGGGTTCATGGAGAGCCTCCCGTCGTTTTATTTTGAGAAGGGAGGGGGTGTTTGGGTCGCAACAATGGGGGTGCTGTATATTTCTTTGCCGATTTTCTTTTTTGATCCGGTATTTTTTGCGGCTGTGGCTTTGGTTGTAGCTTTAGAGAAGAGCTACTGGAAAGAGCGACGGAAGAGGACGAAGCTAATTGGGTTTCGTTTTCTTTCTCGTCTTCTTCTTTAAGGCGTTTGGCGGCATCTTGGAAAATGCCCGTTACGTTAGAAAGAATTCTCCAGTGATCCATACGAGCATCGCTTTCAAATCCCTGACCTTGAAGGACA
>Ga0209467_1001457_pt1 | contig 20751 bp, 17 predicted proteins | sample Higcelwee11metaG_FD_187175 | JGI IMG/M metagenome (GOLD analysis project Ga0209467, IMG submission 187175) | Freshwater pond sediment microbial communities from the University of Edinburgh, under environmental carbon perturbations - High... | ecosystem: Environmental > Aquatic > Freshwater >...
CGTCAAGCGCTTCCCGCAGCGCATCATCAACATCCACCACTCCTTCCTGCCGGCCTTCGAGGGCGCGGACCCGTACCGCCGCGCCAGCGAACGCGGGGTCAAGCTCATCGGGGCCACGGCCCACTACGTCACCGGACGCCTGGACAAGGGCCCGATCATCGAGCAGGACGTGATCCGCGTGTCCCACCGCCACCGCCTGGACGAGCTCAAGATCCTCGGCCGCGACATCGAACGCCAGGTGCTCTCCCGCGCCGTGCGCTGGCACCTGGAGGACCGGGTGCTCGTGGACGGCAACAAGACCATCGTGTTCGCGTAGGGTTGCGGTTGTTGTTTTGCCTCCGGCGGCCAGGGGGCTTCACCCCCTGGACCCCGTGTACCGGAAGGGCCGGGCAGGCGAACGCCTGCCCGGCCCTTCCGGCCGGTGGCGCGGCGGGCGCGGCGGGCCGCACGGCCGCTGGTCAAGCGGAAAGGCCGCATGGCTCCCGCCATGCGGCCTTTCCGCTTGATAGCAGGGGTCCAGGGGACATCGTCCCCTGGCCGCCGGAGGCATAACCCCGCACCACGACACCCTGCGCGCGTCAGTCGTCGAAGTCGAGCAGGTCGCCCCGCACGATGGCCGCCTTGCCGAAGCGGTCGCGCACCTTGTCCAGGGCAGCGTCCAGCGCGCCCTTGGGCTTGGCCTCGGGTTCGTCGAGCAGCGAGAGCTGGCGCGGCCGCTCCCCGAACTGCGACACGCCCACGCCGATGAGCCGCAGCTCCTGGCGCGGATTCAGCTCGGCCAGGAGCGCCAGCGCGGTCTGGAAGATGCTTCGGGTGTCGTTCACCGGCTCGGGCAGGGTGCGCGAGCGCGTGACCTGGCTGAAGTCCGCGAACTTGGCCTTGAGCGTCACGGTGCGGCCGCGCACGCCCATGGCCCGCAGGTCCGCGCCCACGCGTTCGCTTTGCAGCAGCAGCCAGCGCCGCAGGGTCTCGGGGTCGCGGGTGTCGCGGCGGAAGGTGTTCTCCGCGCTGGAGGACTTGGCCGGGGTGAAGGGCGTCACCGGGGAGTCGTCGCGGCCTTGCGCCAGTTCGTGCAGCCACAGGCCGCGCTCGCCCAGGCGCCTCCGCCAGAACTCGGGCGGGTGCTGGAGCACGTCGCCGGCCCTGGCCACGCCCAGGCCCTTCAGGATCTCCAGGGTGCGGCCGCCCACGCCGGGGATCTTCTGCGCCGGCAGGGCGTCCAGGAAGGCGCGGACCTCGTGTGCGCGGATCACGGTGAGCCCGTCGGGCTTGCGGAAGTCCGAGGCGATCTTGGCCAAAAAGCGCACGGGCGCGATGCCCACCGAGCAGGTCAGGCCGGTCTCCTCGCGCACGGCGGCGCGCAGGGCGGCGCCGAATTCCTCGGGCGGGCCGAAGAGGCGCTCCAGGCCCGTGGCGTCGAGATACGCCTCGTCCACGGAGGCCTGCTCCACCAGTGGCGAGAAGCGCTGCAACACCGCCATGACCCGGCGCGAGATTTCCTTGTAGCGCCACATGCGCACCGGGACGAACAGCCCCTGCGGGCAGAGCTTCTTGGCTTGCAGCACGGGCATGGCCGAGCGCACGCCGAACTTCCTGATCTCGTAGGAGGCGGCGGAGACCACCGAGCGCGGGCCGTCGCCCACGGCCAGCGGTCTGCCGCGCCACTCCGGGTGGTCGAGCTGCTCGACGGACGCGAAGAAGGCGTCCATGTCCACATGGGCGATGAAGCGGTCCCGGGCGGAGTCCATGGGCCAGTGGTACGGCAGGCCGGGCGGAATGGGAAGGGGGGCGGCTAGGCCGGATCGGCCGGCGCGGCCCCTGGGGGCGCGGCCCCGGGGGGCGCGGCCTGCGGCGTCGGGAGCACGCCGAACTTGCCCAGGAGCTCCGTCAGCTTGGCCTTGACGTTCTGGGTGGTGCGGGCGATCTGGCCGAGGTCCAGGACCACCAGGAAGTCGCGCCGGAAGGAGGCCTGCTCCCAGAGCGCGCGCACCTGCGCCTGCAGGGGCTCCTCCAGCTGGAGCACATGCATGAGCGAGGCCAGCTGCTGGCCGCTCCTGGTCTTGAACAGCAGCATGTCCTGCCGGGTGGGATCCTGGGTCCAGAGCTGGCTCTTGCGGATGCGCGTGAGCCCGCGCGAGGTGAGCGCGTCCACCGCGGGCACGGGGCTGCGGCGCTGCGCCGCGGTCTTCACCGCGACCTTGGCCCCCTCGTCACGGGCGCGGTCGCGCAAAAGGCCGGCGAAGGCGCTCTCCAGCAGGAAGAACAGGATGCGCTCCAGGGACTCGATGGACAGGCCCTGGGCCAGGGCGCGCACGGCCTCGATCTCGTCGGCGCGCAGGGTCTCCAGCGCGGCCAGGAACTGTTCGCGCGCGCGGCCGAGCACGAGCATCGCGCCCAGCGCCAGGGCCACGGCCTGCTCCAGCAGGAAGGGCAGGGGGTGCTTCTCCTCGGCCGGGCGGCCGCTCGCCCGCGCCTGCATGGCCCGGAACAGGCTTGCGGCCACGGCGTCCATGCAGACGATGAGCGAGGCCCCTTCCAGGTATTCCAGGAGCAGGTCGCCGGGCAGGAAGTTGAGTCCCTTGAGCAGGCAGGACTGCACCACTCGGCGCACGGCCAGGCTTTCGGCCTCCTCGGAGCTTGCGCGCTCGAAGGCCGCCTGCACTCTCGTCTTGTCGATGTGGCCGGGCGCGTCGTGCAGGGTGGCGAGCACGTCGTCGAACAGGAAGCGCACCACCACCTGCTGGCCGTCCTTGGACAGGTGGAACTTGCCCTCGCGGGTGAGCTGGGCGTAGCCTTCCCCCACATGCTGGGCGATGAAGCGCTCCACGAACTCGCGCCAGAAGCCCTGGTCGAACTCGTGGGTCTTGATGAGCTCGCTGAACTGCGAAAGCCCCGGCGCGCCGAAGTGGCGCATGATCAGCTCCTCGAAGTTGTCCGTGGTCAGGCTCATGGCGAAGACCATGCCCTGCACGCTTTTCACGAGGAGCGACTCGGTGTTGCGCAACAGCGCCGTGGTCTGCTCGATGGCCGCGGCGTCGCCGCCGGCGGTCTCCTTGTCCAGGCGGTTCAGGAGCACCGGAAAATTGCCGGCCAGCTTGCGCAGCACCGCGTCGGCCGGGTGCCCTGTGCGCCGGCAGAGCAGGTTCACGATGCTCTGCTGCTGCGTGGCAAGCATGGGATATTCGCTGATGCCGCCGCTGTTCACGGCGATGAAGGAGAGCAGGAGCTCGCGCTCCAGCACTTCGCGCATGGCGCTCTTTTCCTTGAGCGGCCTGAGCGTGGCCAGATAGGCCTCCAGGCGCGCGGGCCACTCGGGGCGCGTGCGTTCCGGCGGGGAGCCCGGCTGGTCGCCCGGAGGGGCGGCGGATGCGCTTGCGTATTCGTCCAAGGCTGCTCCGGGGGCCCAGGGGCCCGCGCTGTGCGGTTGCCGTGCAGGGAAGACATTTCCCATTCGGTCGCTTTGCCGGAAAAATCAAGGGGCTGGCCGCGAAAAATCGCAGCGCGCCCTCTCGCGCCGGTGCGCCCGCCGCGCCGGAGGGCGGGGGTTTGACTTTGCCCGCCCATCCTGTATGCGTTTGCGGACGCGCCTCCGGAGCGGCCAGGGGCGGCCAGGGGCGGGCTTTGCATTTTGCGGCGTTCCGGCTACACTGGGCCGGCGACGGGAGGCTTGGCTCATGCGTTTTCTGGAGTTCGTGCGGCAGCAGGGCTACCGGCCCTATCACGGGACGGTTTCCGCCGCGGTGTACGCCTATTTCCGGTGCGCCAATCCGGGGCGCGCGCAGTGGTTCCACAAGCCCGGCAGCTTCCAGTGCGCGGGGTGCAAGGAGCAGTGCGAGACCGACAATCCCGACGGCTTCCAAACCTTTCTCCTCATGGACAAAAGCGATGCCTAAGCGCCTGTGCGCCCTTGTGCTCGGACTGTGCCTCTGCGCCTCCACCCTCTTTGCCGGGACGGCGCTGGCCGCGGGCGACGACGTGAAGCTCTCCCTGTGCAAGCAGGTGCTGGCGCGCATGCTCTGCAAGAAGCCCAGCGAGTTCGGCTACACGGGCAAGCTGGAGGAGGGCGTGTTCATCCTCAGCGTGTTCTACGCCTCCAAGAATTCCGAATTCCTCTGCGCGGTGATGCCCGACGGACAGGTCATCGTGCAGGACCGCACCTGGCGCGCCATGCGCCGTGTGGTCCCGTTCAGCATGAGCCCCGACGGCAAGTGCCTGGTGGCGGAGGTGCCCTCCCAGGACTGCCCCAACCGGGCCCCGGTCAAGGCCTGCGAGCCCAAGGGGCCGCAGGACGCCCAGGAGAAGCTCCGGGAGACCTTCTGGAGCCGGCCCATCCCCAAGATCCTCGAAGAGGAATACCGGGCCATGACCGCGCGCGAACAGCAGAACGCCACCGCCCCGGCCGCTCAACCCGCGCAGCCGGAAGGCAAGGCGGGGAAATAGCCCTTTCGGATTGCATCCTGGCGGGAAATCGGAGATACTGATCGCATGCTCCCCCCCGACGAGACGCCGCAGGAACCCAAGGTCAGCAAGCCCATCTTCGTGGCGCGCCAGCCCATCTTCGACGTGCAGGAGAAGGTCTGGGCCTACGAGCTGCTTTTCCGCGGCAGCGCCCAGGCCAAGACCGCCGACGTGCAGGAGGAGGATCTGGCCACGGCCTCGGTCATCGCCGACGGCTTCGCCCTGGCCTTCTCCGGCATGGACAAGTCCAAGAAAGCCTTCATCAATTTCCCGCAGCGCCTGCTTCTGGACGAGACCGTCTACGCCCTGCCCAAGGAGATCTGCGTGGTGGAGGTGCTGGAGACCATCACCCCCAGCCCGGAGATCACCGCGGCCCTGCGCGCCATCAAGAACCACGGCTACATCCTGGCCCTGGACGACTACGTGGGCCAGCCCGGCTTCGAGGAGATCATCGGCCTGGCGGACATCGTGAAGGTGGACCTGCTCGGCATGGAGCCGGGCAAGCTGACCTCGGTGGCCCTGAGCCTGTTGCGCTACGGCTGCCGCCTGCTGGCCGAGAAGGTCGAGGACAAGGAGACCTACGAACTGGCCAAGGCCCTGGGCTTCACCCTGTTCCAGGGCTACTATTTCAGCCGGCCGGAAACCATGACCGGCAGCAAGGTGCCCACCCCGGTGCTGGCCAAGATGCGCCTCTTGCGCGCGCTCTCCGGAGACGACTTCGACGTGCGCGAACTCACGGGAATCATCTCCTCCGACCCCAGCGTGAGCTACCGCCTGCTCAACTTCATCAACTCCGCGGCCTTCTCCCTGCGCTCCAAGATCCAGTCCATCCAGCAGGCGCTGACCCTGCTGGGCAAGCAGCAGATCAAGCAGTGGTTCCTGGCGGTGATCATCTCCGACTTCGACAGCACGGCCAAGATCCAGGAGGCCGCCTACACCTCGCTGCAGCGCGCCCGCTACCTGGAGAGCATGGGCCGGCAGTACAAGAGCCACATGTTCCGGTCCGAAACCCTGTTCCTGCTCGGCCTGTTCTCCAAGCTCGACGTGCTCCTGGCCCAGCCCATGGACAAGCTCTTGAAGAACATCCCGCTGGACAAGGACGTGGAGGCCGCGCTTTTGTCCAAGCCCTCGCCCTACTGGAGCTGGCTGTCGCTGGTGGAGGACATCGAGGTGGGCGACTGGGAGGACGTGATCAGCTTCCTCGACAGCCGCGACCTGGACCAGCAGGACTCCGCCAGCAACTACGCCGAGGCCATCCAATGGACGCAGACGCTCCTGCGCATCAAGGGCGGCGCGTGAACCCGGCCGCGTGCCGGCTTGCCCGGCTGCTGCCGGCGCTGGCGCTCGCGCTGTGTCTGCTTTCGCCCGCGCTGGCCCAGGACGCCCCGCCCCACGAGGCCGAGGGCCTCCCCCGAACAGCCGCAAAGCCCGCCGCCAAGCCGGCCGTGAAGTCCGCCGCCAATCCTGCTGTTAAGCCTGCAGCCAAGCCCCAGGCCAAAACCGTCGCCAAAGAAACCCCCAAGGGGGCGAAGGGGCCGAAGGGGGCGAAGGGGACGCAGGGGGCGCAGGCGACAAGGGATGGCGGGAAGCGCCCCCTGCGTTCGCTGGACGCGAACCACGACGGCCGGATCACGCGCGAGGAGTACCTTGCCCCCGCGCGCAAGCGCTTCGCCAAGGCCGACGCCAACCGCGACGGGGTCATCTCGCCCCAGGAGGCCAAGGCCGCCAAGGCGAAGCTGCTGGACAAGCAGGCCAAGGCCGACGCAAAGCGCCGCGCCCAGGGCAAGCCCGTGAGGGAGCGCGCAAAGAGCGCCAAGTCACCCAAGCCCCACCTCTCGACCTTTGACGCGGACCGCAACGGCCGGGTGTCGCAGAAGGAATACCTGGAGCGGCGCAGGCAGAAGTTCGCGGAGATGGACCTGAACCACGACGGGGTGATCTCCCGCGAGGAGGCGCGCAGCGCCAGGCAGAAGCAGCTGGAGCGCCGCGCCGAGAAGCGCGCCCAGGCCAAGGCCTTGCGGCTGAAGAAGGTCGAGGAGGCCCGGCTCAAGGCCGCGGCCCCTTCGGGCGCATCCCCTTCGGGCGCCGCTTCGCCGTCCAGGGGCGCGCAGACCGCCGGGCCGAGCCTCGTGCTGCCGGTGAAGCCGCCTGCCGGGCCGCCGCCCGCAGGGCCGCCGCCTGCCGGGCCTTCGCCGCAATCCGTGCCGCCCGCGTCGCCGCCGCCGGCCGCTCCGCTGCCCGACGTCCCCTACAGCCCGGTGGCGCCGGGCGTGCCCGCCCAGGCCGAGCCCGCCACCTAGGCCCGCGTCAGATCTTCATGCGCACGGTGTAGACCTGGCCGCCGCGCTGCACGCTCAAGAGCAGCGTGTTGTGCATCTGGTAGCGCGTGAAGGCGGTCAAGAGCTCGGCCTCCTTCTGCGTGCGCAGGCTGCCCACCTGCAGGAGCAGGTCGCCGGGCTTGAGCCCCAGGCGCGCCGCCGGGCCGTTTTCGCGCACCACGCCCACCACGAGCCCCCCGGCCTGCGCCGCGCCGGCCTGCGCCGCGCCCGGCGGACTGGGCGCTCCCGCCGCTTCCGGCGCGGGCAGAAAGCCCCAGCGCCAGTCGATGAGTCCGAGCCCGGCCTCGCGGTCCAGCGCCTGCGGCCGCATCTTCACGGTGAAGGGCTCGCGGCCGCGGTGCAGCAGCACGTCCAGGACATCGCCCCGGGCATAGCCCAGAAGCAGGCTCAGGAACTGCGCCTTGTCCCGCACCTTGCGGCCGCCGATGGCCATGAGCGCGTCGCCGGGCTTGATGCCGGCCGCCTCGGCCGGGGTGCCGGGAAACACGTCCGTGACCACCATGCCGCCAAGCTTCGCCAGGCCGAAGTATCCGGTCTGGTCCGGGGTCATGTTCTCGCCCAGGAGGCCCAGCCAGAGGTGCGCCACCCGCCCCGTGGCGATGAGCTCGTCGAGCACGCGCCTGGCCCGGTTGATGGGGATGGCGAAGCCGATGCCGCCGCCCTTGGCGAACACCGCGGCGTTGATGCCCACCACCTGGCCCAGCAGGTTCAGCAGCGGCCCGCCGGAGTTGCCCGGGTTGATGGCCGCGTCGGTCTGGATGAGCCCGGTGATGGTCTGCTGCTGCGTGCGCACCGAGCGGTCCACCGCCGAGACCACGCCCGTGGTCACGGTGTGCGAGAGCCCGAAGGGGTTGCCGATGGCCACCACGGTCTCGCCGATCAGCAGCTCGGCGGAGTCGCCCATGCGCGCCTGGGGCAGGGCGGGCTGGCCGGGCTTCACCTCCAGGCGCAGCACGGCCAGGTCCATGTCCGGGTCCGCGCCCAGCAGGCTGGCGGAGAACTCGCGGCCGTCCATGAGCCGCGCGGTGATCTGCGTGGCCCCGGCGATGACGTGGGCGTTGGTCAGCACATAGGCCCGCCGGCCGTCGATGATCACGCCGGAGCCCAGGTTCTGGCTCTGGGACTTCTTCTGCTGTGGCGCGCCGTTCAGTTCGCCGAAGAAGCGCTGGAAGGGGTTGTTTCCGGCAAAGGGGGTGAGGTCCGTGCGCGCGCTGACGATGCTCACCACCGCCGGGCTGGCCTCCTGCACCACGCGCACCACGGGCGTGCGGCGCGGGTCCGGCATGTCCCGGGTCTCGGCCTGGGTGGCCTGCACGGTCTGGACGGGCTGTGCGGCCGGCTTCTGCGCCGGCGGCGCGGCCAGCGCGGCCGGGGCCGCCAGGCCCAGGGCCAGGGCCAGGCACAAAACCCGCACCGGCGCGCGCCGCGCGTTCATGCCTGGCCTCGCTCGCGGGCCAGCTCGCGCAGCCGGGCGATGCGCTCGGGAATCGGCGGGTGGGTGCTGAAGAGGCTGGCCACGCCGCCGCCGCTGAAGGGATTGACGATGAACAGGCTCTCGGCCACCGGGCTGCCTTCCAGCGGAACCTGGTGCGCGGCCGCGTCCAGCCGGCCCAGCGCGCTGGCCAGGTCGAGCGGCCGGCCGCTGATCTCCGCGCCGGTCTCGTCGGCCAAAAACTCGCGCGAGCGCGAGATGGCCATCTGGATGAGCATGGCCGCCACGGGCGCGATGATCGCCAGGGCGATGGCGGAGAGCGCCCCGCCGCCGCCGCCCTCCTCGCCGTCGCGCCGGCCCAGGCCGAACATGGCCCCCCACTGGAGCATGTGCGCGATGCTCATGATGGCCGCGCCGAGCACCGCCGCCACGCTTTGGATCAGGATGTCGCGATTCTTCACGTGGCCGAGCTCATGCGCCAGCACCCCGCGCAGCTCCTCGGGCGAGAGCGCGTGCAGGATGCCTTCCGTCACGGCCACCACGGCGTGCTCCGGGTCGCGGCCCGTGGCGAAGGCGTTGGGCGCGTCCTGGGGGATGAGGCAGAGGCGCGGCTTGGGGATGCCGGCGTTTCGCGCCAGCTCCTCCACCATGGCGTGCAGCCAGGGCGCGTCGGAGCGCGAGAGTTCGGCCGCCCGGTACATGGAGAGCACGATCTTGTCCGAATACCAGTAGCTGACGAAGTTCATGGCCAGGGCCAGGACAAGGGCGATGGCGAGGCCGGTCCGGCCGCCGGCGGCCTGGCCGATGAGGAGCATCAGGCCCGTGAGCAGGGCCAGCAGAAGCGCGGTCTTGAGTTGGCTGGTCATGGCGTCTCTCCAGGGTTTCCCGAACCTCCCCAGGATAAGCTCTGGGTGGCAGGAGTCAAGACGGCTCTAGGCTTTCCGGACTCCCTCCGGGCTTGAAAGCTGCTCCCTGGTGGGGTGCTTGCCGCAGGCGAAGCGCGGACTTTCCGGGCAGTAGCCCAGGGACTCGCACTTGGCCCCGGCCGCGGCGAAGATGGCCGGCAGCTCGGCCTTGCAGATGGCCAGCATGGCCTCGGCCAGGGCGCGGATCTCCCACTGGGCGCGCAGGCAGCAGCGCAGGTGGAAGAAGTGCAGCAGCGCCCGGCAGTTCATGGTGATGACGAGCCGGGTCTCGGCCGCCTGGGGCAGCACGAAGCGCGCGTCCTCCTTGGCCTTGTCCTTGCGGCCGCTCGCCTCCAGGATGTCCTTCAGGTCGCGGTACGCCGCGCCCACCTCGTTCATGAAGGCCTCGAAGCGCGCCCTGGCCTCGGGGATCTTGGCGATGGCCGGGGGCAGGACGTAGTCCATGTCCGAGCCGTCCACGTAGCGCTGGCTCTGCTGCGAGTAGGAGGCGATGCGGTGGCGCACGATCTGGTGCGAGCAGGCGCGCGACACGCCGGACACCGCGAAGCTGAAGCTGGCGTGTTCGATGGGGCTGTCGTGGCCGCTCTCCATGACCTTTTGCACGAAGTCGGCCTGGGCCTCGCGGCTGATCTCGCCCGCGACGAGCCGGGGCCACATGTCGGCCACGAAGCCCGCGTGGTAGCACTGCCGGAAGGCGGCGTAGATCAGCGAGAGCGCGTCGGGCGTGCGGGACAGCAGTTCGACCTTCAGGGACGTGGCGGGCATGTCTGCTCCGGATGTTGCGGGTTATGGGCTAGAGCCGCGCGCGTTCGAGCGCCATGTCCGCCACCGCGTCCAGCGGGCCCGCGGCCGGCACGAGCAGGTGCAGGGTCTCCATGAACCAGGGCTCGTAGGCGGCGAGTTGCCGGGCCAGGCGCTGGCGCAGCGCCTCGCGCTCCTCGGGCGCTTCCGCCAGGCGCGCGGCGAGCGAGCCGGCGTCGGCCATGAGGTAGAGCACCCGGCCGGTCTGGCGCAGGCGCTGGCGCAGGGCCGGCTCGGTCAGCAGCTTGTGCGGCACGGCGATGACGGCCGGCGGGCCAGTCAGCAGGGCCTCCAGGGAGGCGGCCGCGCCCTCCAGGGGCAGTTCGGCGGCGCGCGCCCCCAGGGCCGCGGCCAGGCGCGCGGCGAGCGCGGACTTGCCGCTGCCGGGCAGACCTATGATATAGAGGATGCCGGTGTCCGGCAGCTCGGGCCGCCGGGCCGCTCCCCCGTGCAGGCGGATCTTGTCCGGCTCCTGGACATGGTGCTCCTTGCGGATGAACTGGGTCACGCTCCTCTCCCTGCTGGCGTTGCCGACTTGGGTCTGGCAGGGTATAGCCCAGCACGCGGGAGGGAGCAATGCCCAAGGAAGTGGTGCACTGGATGGTGGCCGAACGCGCGGCCGGGCTGCTGGCCTCCGGGCCCTTCGGCCCGGCGCTGGCGCGCTGCCCGAACGGGCTTAAGCTGGGCGCGGTGTTCCACGACGTGCTGTTCTACCTGCGCGGCGATCATCCTGAAGGGCTGAAGGCCCTGCCGCACCGGCTGCACGGCGCCCACGGCGAGGACACGTTCGCGCTGCTGCGCCCGCAGGCCGCGCACATGTTTGCCCGCTGCGGCGAGCCCCTGCCCACGGCGTTCTTCGTGGGGCTTTGCTCGCACATCTTCGCCGACGCGGCCCTGCACCCCATGGTCTACCACCTCACGGGCAACTACTACGACGAGGACGCGCAAAAGCGCACCGGGGCCATCCGGCGGCACCGCGGCCTGGAGTGCCTGCTGGACATGGTGGCGGCCGGCGGGGTGGATGCCGTGCTCGGGCAGTCCCTGCGCGCCCTGGTCGAGGGCCTGGAGGGGGGGCTCTCACTGGCCTGCCCGCCGGAAGCCCTGGCGGAGCTCGCCGGCTGCTCCGCCGAGAGCGCGAAGAAAGGCCTGGCCGAGGCCCTGGACACCTACTGCACCATGCAGTCCCTCTGCCGCATGCCGGCGCTGGCGCGCTTCCTGCGCGACGTCGGCTGGCTTCTGCCGGACAAGCTGCGCGAGATCACGGCGCTGTTCTATGCGCCGCAGCTCTGGGAGCAGCGCTCGGCCGTGGGCGGGCCCATCGCCTTCCGCAACCCGGTCACGGGCGAGGCGCGCGCGGCCAGCCTGGCCGAACTCATGGAACAGGCCGCGCAGAACGCCGCGGCCTTCTGCGCGCGGCAGGCCCCGATGCTTGCCGCGGGCAGGGGCCTGGCCGAGGCCGGGCCTGGCCCCTCGCTGGACATGGGCCTGCCCGGCGCGGCCGTGACCCAGGCCCGGCACTTCGCCAGCCGCCTCATCCCCGCCGACTAGCCGGCCGGCCACCGCGCGTGGGCCCGCCGCATGGCGCAGAAGCACCGTCTTCTGCGTTTTTTTGTTGTTTTCAGCAAAAAATATGTGCGGCTGTTCCTAAAGTATTCCCCGGGCAGGCCGATGAGGTGAGCGTAACAACAATCGGATTGGTCCCGCGGGCGATGTCGCCGGACGAGGTCCACCGAATGGCAAGGATGCCTAAAAACTTTCAAGGAGGAAAAGGATATGTCGCTCGTAATCAACCACAACATGATGGCCGCGACCGCCGCGCGCAACCTGACGACCTCGTACAGCGCCATGGCCACGTCCACCAATCGCCTGTCCTCGGGTCTGCGCATCAACTCCGCCGCTGACGACGCCGCCGGACTGGCCGTGCGCGAAATCATGCGCGCCGAGATCGCGTCCCTGAACCAGGGCGTGCGCAACGCCAACGACGCCATCTCCATGATCCAGACCGCCGACGGCGCCCTCGGCGTCATCGACGAGAAGCTCATCCGCATGAAGGAGCTGGCCATGCAGGCGTCCACGGGCACCTACTCGTCCGACCAGCGCCTGATCATCGACTCCGAGTACCAGGCCATGGCCTCGGAAATCACCCGTATCGCCAACGCCACGGACTTCAACGGCATCCACCTGCTCAACGGCAACCTCTCCGGCGCCGACTCGACCCACAACGGCTCCGCCCTGGAGGCCACCGGCCCGCTGAAGGTCCACTTCGGCACCGGCAACGACTCGGCCGAGGACTACTACTACGTGTCCATCAACAGCGCCACGGCCTCGGCCCTGGGCATCGGGCTTGCGGCCACCGGCGCCAACGGCAAGTCCATCAGCACCCAGACCCTGGCGCAGAAGGCGCTGGAGGCCCTGGACAACGCCATCGTGTCCAAGGACAAGATCCGCGCCAGCCTGGGCGCCCTCCAGAACCGTCTGGAGAACACCATCACCAACCTGAGCATCCAGTCCGAGAACACCTCCTCGTCCGAGTCCCGCATCTCCGACGTGGACGTGGCGACCGAGATGACCGAGTTCACCCGCCAGCAGATCAAGGTGCAGACCGCGGTGGCCATGCTCTCCCAGGCCAACAGCCTCAGCAAGCTCGCCCTGCAGCTGATCAGCGGCTAACCGTGACAGGACTTGAGACGGCGGGCAGCCCCGCATGAGCGCACAGTGACAACGACGGGCCGCCGCAAGGCGGCCCGTCTCATTCTGGCGCCAGGCTTGCACAACATGGGTGGACCATCAGGTTCGGCAAGTTTTTCCCCCAAATGAGGGTTCGCCATGTCGACATCAAGCTCCACCAGCACCACCTCCGCCTCGACCTCCTTCACGTCGGGCAGCATCAACGTCAGCGGCCTGGGCAACGGCACGGACTTCAACTCGCTCATCGACGGCCTCATCGAGGCGGAGAGCGCCACCAAGACGAGCCTGGAGACCTGGAAGGCCAGCTGGGAAGCCAAGGTGGAAGGCTTCCAGTACCTCAACACCAAGCTGCTTTCGCTCAAGACCACGCTGGCCGGCATGGACACCGTGGACGAGTTCCTCGCCAAGACCGTCTCCACCTCGGACAGCTCCGCGCTTTCCGCCTCCGCGGACAGCGACGCCATCGTGTCCTCGCACACGGTGGTGGTCGCCCAATTGGCCCAGAACGACATCCTGACCACCTCCAACGGCGTGGCCAGCCTGACCAGCACGGTGACCACCGGCGCGGCCAGCTTCACCTTCACCTACGCCGGCGAGTCCTACACCGTCAGCAACATCGGCACCGGGACCAACTTGACCGGCCTGGTGAACTTCATCAACAAGAACGCCATCTGCAGCGGAAAGATCCGCGCCACCACCATCTACGACGGCACGAGCTACCATCTGCAGATCTATGGCATGGACCAGGGCGACGGCAACCAGGTCGCCATCACCAGCACCACGAACATCAGCTTCGGCTCCTCCAGCTTCGTGAACACCCAGCAGGCCCAGAGCGCGCACATCAAGGTGGACGGCTTCCCGCTGGGCTCCAACAGCTGGATCAGCCGCGACTCCAACTCCGTGGAGGACGTGATCCCGGGCGTCACCCTGACCCTGAAGCAGGCCGACCCGACCAAGACCGTGAACATCGGCGTCACCACGGACACCGACGCCATCAAGGAGAACATCGAGACCTTCATCTCCGCGGTGAACGAGGTGCGCAGCCTGATCCAGGCCCTGACCAAGGTCAGCAACGCCTCCTCCACCTCGGCCACGGGCTCGCTGTTGACCGGCAACTACGGCGTGCAGATGATCTCCAGCCGCCTCAAGGAGGTCATCGCCGACCTGGGGCTGGGGTTCAACTACTACAGCAGCTCGGGCGCCAGCACCACCGGCGACCTCTATTCCGCCCTGTCCCAGATAGGCATCACCACCGATGCGGACGAGTCCTCCAACACCTGCGGCATGCTCATTCTCGACGAGGACAAGCTCGACGAGGCCCTGGCCGACGACGCGAGCGCCGTGGCCGAACTTTTCTCGGCCAACTACGACGGCGAGACCGACTCCCAGGACTTCACCTTCCTGGACCACATCGAGGGCACGACCAAGGCCGGCTCGTACTCCGTCAGGATAATCACCAGCGCCGCGGGGATATCCAGCGCCTACATCAACGGGGTCAGGGCGGGCATCGACGGCTGGAAGGTCACCGGGCTCACCGGCGACGCAGCCGGCCTGGTCCTCCAGCTCGACAACCACACCGCCAACCAGACCTACACCGGCAACGTGGACCTCAAGCTGGGCAAGGCCGGCGAGCTTGTGGAGACCCTCAAGGAACTCACCAGCAGCAGCGACGGCCCGCTGGCCATCCTGGAGGACAACTACGGCGACATCATCACCGCCATCGAGGACAAGATCACCCGGGAGGAGCAGCGCCTGACCACGCTCAAGGCGCGCCTGCAGGCGCAGTACGCGCGGCTGGACTCGCTCCTGAACACCCTGACCAACACCCAGTCGCAGCTCACCAGCTCCATCGCCCAGCTCGAGGACAGCTAGGCGGGGGGAGAGGAGGCATATGCTCAAGGCAGCCAAGGCCTATCTGGTCACGCAGGTCTCCACCGCATCGCAGGGGGATCTCCTGCTCATGCTGTACGACACGGCCATCAAGCACCTGCGCCAGGCCATCGAGAAGATGCGCGCCGGCGACGTGGCGGGCAAGGGCGTGCTCATCAGCAAGGCCCTGTCCATCATCAGCGAGCTGCAGGAGAGCCTGAACAAGGAGCGCGGCGGGGACATCTCCAAGAACCTGTTCCAGTTATATTTCTTTTGCAACAGCCGGCTGCTCATGGCCAACCTCAAGATGCAGCCCGACATGGTGGAGGAGGTCATCGCCATCCTCTCCGGCCTGCGCCAGGCCTTTGCCCAGATCCTGCCCACGCAGGACGGCGTGGCCTCCCTGGCCCAGCCCCAGGCGGCCATCAACGGCGTCGAGGCCGAGGCGGCGCCTGCCGTCCCGGTTGCGGCTCCGTTCCCCGTTGCGGCCGCCCCGGCGGCGGGAGGGGGCGCGCTCGCCCCGCAGCCCGAACCGGAGGCCCCGGCCGCGCCGCAGCCGCCGGTGAACACCATGCGCCTGCGCGCCGCCAGCGCCTACGCCAACACCCGCTAGCCCCGGCCCCGACGGCCGCAAAAAAAGCCCCCGGCCATGCGCCAGGGGCTTTTTCGCGTTCGGGGGCGGCGCGTCCACGCCGCGCCCATGCCGCGCCTATAGCGCGATGATCAGCGGCACCACCACCGGGTCGCGCTCCAGCACCTTGCGGAAGAAGCGGCGGAGCGACCCGCGCACGCGCTCCTTGAGCCGCTTGATGTTGTGCGCCCCGCAGTCCTCGACCTCCTCGAGCACCACGCACTTGGCGTCCTCCAGGAGGTGCGCGTAGCGCTGCTCGAACACGAAGCCCTTGGACACGATGTCCGGCCCGAGCGTGATCTCGCCGGTGTCCTTGTCCACCACGAGAAGCACCACCACCATGCCCTCGCCGGCCAGCAGCTGGCGCTCCTTGAGCACGCTCTGGCCCACGTCGCCCACGCCCTTGCCGTCCACCAGGATGCGCTCGGCCGGCACGGCCTCCTCCAGGCGGATGCCCTGGGGGAGGAAGGTGAGCGGCTGGCCGTCCTCCAGCACCAGGGCGCGCTCCGGGGCCACGCCGCACTCCACCGCGAGCCGCGCGTGCTTCACCAGGTGGCGGTACTCGCCGTGCACGGGCACGAAATACTTGGGCCGCACGCTCTCCAGCATGATCCTCAGCTCCTCGCGGTGGGCGTGGCCCGAGGCGTGGATGGCCTGCACGCGCTCGTAGAGCACCTCCGCGCCCAGCTTGTACAGCCGGTTGATGACCTTGGTGATGGCCAGCACGTTGCCCGGGATGAAGCGCGAGGAGAGGATCACCAGGTCGCCGCGCTTGATGCGCACGAAGCGGTGCTCGTCCAGCGACATGCGCGAGAGCGAGGCCAGCGGCTCGCCCTGGGAGCCGGTGACCAGCAGCACCACCTGGGCGTCGTGCAGGGAGGCGATGTCCTCCACCTCGACAAGGGCGCCGGCCGGGATGCGCAGGTAGCCCAGCTCGCGGGCCAGCTCGATGTTGCGCACCAGGCTCTTGCCGGAAATGGCCACCTTGCGGCCGCAGGCGGCCGAGAGGTCGAAGATTTCCTGCAGGCGCTGGATGTGGCTGGAAAACAGCGTGACGATGATCCGGCCGCGCGCGCGGTCGAAGATCTCGCGCAGGGAGGCCTTGATCTCGCGTTCGGTGAGCGCGAAGCCTTCGCGCTCCACGTTGGTGGAGTCGCTCATGAGCAGCGTGACCCCGGGCGCGGCGAAGGCGCGGATGGCCTCCATGTCCGTGGCGTGGCCGTCCAGCGGGTTTCTGTCGATCTTGAAGTCGCCGGTGTGCAGGATGCGGCCCTGCGGGGTCTCGATGCCCAGCGCGAAGCCCTTGATGATGGAGTGGCACACGGGGAAGAAGTTGAAGGCGAAGGGGCCGAGCTCGATGCGGTCGCCGGCCTTGACGGGCCGCAGGTCGGCCTCGATGCCGCGCTCCATGAGCTTGTTCTCCACCAGGGCCAGGGTGAAGTCCGAGCCGTACACCGGCACGTCCACCTCGGGCAAAAGCCAGGGCAGCGCGCCGATGTGGTCCTCGTGGCCGTGGGTCAGCACCACGGCGCGGATCTGCTCCCGCTGCTCCAGGATGTGTTCGAAGCGCGGGATGACCACGTCCACGCCGAAGAGGTAGTCCTCGGGGAACATCAGGCCGCAGTCCACCAGCACGGTGGCGTCGTGCGAGCGCAGGGCCATGCAGTTGAGCCCGATCTCCCCCAGGCCGCCCAGGGGATGGATGGTGATTTCGCCCTGTCCGGTGGTCATGTCAGCTCCCGAGCATTTCCTGGTAGGCGGTGTTCATCAGCGCGTACATGTCGTCCTTGAAGCGTTCGCGGTCCTTGAGGGTGTAGGCGGAGGTTTCCACCGGCGGCAGGGCGCGCAAGCGCACCCGCTGGTCCGGGTTGAAGAAGAAGCGCTTCTTCGGGAGCAGCTTGCCCGTGCCCTCCATGACCAGCGGGGCCACGGGCAGGCCGCACTTGAGCGCCAGCACCATGCCGCCGACCTTGAAGTCCATGAGCTTCGTCAAATCCGGGTTGCGCGTGCCCTCGGGGAAGATCAGCGGCGAGATGCCGGCCTTGGCCTGGTCCACGGCGGCGTCCAGGCTCTTCATGGCCGCGCGCCTGTTCTCGCGGTTGAGCGAGATGTGGCCGGCATGGCCCAACGCCTTGCCGTAGATGGGGATGCGGAACAGGCTCTCCTTGGCCACGAAGCGCATGTGGTAGTCCCAGAGCGCGTGGAACAGGATGGGGATGTCGAACAGGCTCTGGTGGTTGCACATGAACACGTAGTGGCCGCGCGGGTCCAGCGCGGAGAGGTCGATGTCCACGCGGATGCCGGCGAGCTTGAGCATGCCGCGGCCGTAGACCTTGCCGTTGAGATCCTGCTCGTCGAGGCTGGCCGTCTTGGGGTCCACCATGAGCTGGCGCAGGCTGTAGTAGATGGTGGCCGGGACGAGCAGGAAAAAGAAGCGCAGGACTCTGAACATGGACCTTCCCGTTGGTGCAGATTTCGCGCTTTCTACGTGATTCTGGCGGTCCGCACAAGCGTCCGCGCGCGTCCCGCCGACCCTGGCGGCGGCGACAAAAAGGGCGGCGGAGATGCTCCCCGCCGCCCGCAGCAGTCAGTGTGGCCCGGGGCTATTCGTCTTCGGCGGCCTCGCGCTTGTTCTCCTCGATGACCTTGGCCGCGATGGGCGGCGGGCATTCCTCGTAGTTGGAGAACTCCATGGTGAAGGTGCCCTGGCCCGCGGTCATGGAGCGCAGGTCCGGGGCGTACTTGAGCACCTCGCTCATGGGCACGTGGGCCTTGATCTCGGTGACGCCGCCCTGGGACTCGCTGCCCAGCACCTTGCCGCGGCGGCTGGAGAGGTCGCCGATGACGTCGCCCATGTAGGCGTCCGGCACGGCCACGGTCACGGTCATGATGGGCTCAAGCAGGATCATCTTGGCCTTTTCGCAGGCCTTCTTGAAGGCCAGCGAGCCCGCGATCTTGAAGGCCATTTCCGAGGAGTCCACGTTGTGGAAGCTGCCGTCGTAGAGCGTGACCTTGAAGTCGATGACCGGGAAGCCGGCCAGCACGCCGCGCGCGGCGGACTCCTGCACGCCCTTGTCCACGGCCGGAATGTACTGCCGGGGGATGGCGCCGCCCACGATGGCGTCCACGTACTCGTAGCCCGCGCCCTTGGGCTGGGGCTCCAGGTGGATCCAGCAGTCGCCGAACTGGCCGCGGCCGCCGGTCTGCTTCTTGTGGCGGCCCTGGATCTCGCGGGCCGCGGTCTTGAAGGTCTCGCGGTAGGGCACCTTGGGGGTCTTCAGGATGATGTCCACCTTGTAGCGGCGCTTGGCCCGCTCCACGCTGATCTCGATGTGGTTCTGGCCCATGCCGGAGAGCAGGGTGTCGGCGGTCTCCTCGTCGCGGCCGAGCTTCAAGGTCACGTCCTCGTCGAGCAGCTTGGCCATGGCCTGGTAGACCTTGTCCTCGTCGCCCTTTTCCTTGGGCGCCAGGGCGTAGGTGATGAGCGTGGGCGCGAGCACGGGCTTGAGCAGCACGAAGGGGGCCTTTTCGGCGAAGAGGCAATCGCCGGTCTTGGTGTCCTTGAGCTTGGCCAGGGTCACGATGGCGCCGGGGCCCAGCGGGGTCTTGCAGGGGGTCTGCTCCTTGCCGGTGGTCAAGAGCAGCTGGCCCATGCGCTCGGGCGCGCCCGTGCGCGAGTTGACGAGCGTCATGTCGCCGGTGAGGGTGCCGGAGAGCACGCGCATGACCGTGAGCTGGCCGGCGAAGGGGTCGGCCAGGGTCTTGAACACGAAGCCGGCCACGGGCTCGGACTCGCCGGGGCCGCGCAGCACCTCGCCCTCGCCGAGCCACTCGGAGTGGTCCAGCGGGCAGGGCAGCAGGGCCTGGATGGCGTCGAGCAGCTGCGGGCCGCCCATGTTGTTCAGCGCGCTGCCCATGAGCACCGGCACCAGCTCGCCCTTCTTCACGCCGGCCACCAGCGCGCTCTTCAGCTCCTCGGGGGAGAGCTCGCCGGCCTCCAGGTACTTCTCCATGAGCGCTTCGTCGCTTTCGGCGATGTTCTCGATCATGGCCTCGCGCAGGGGCGTGGCCTTGGCGGCGACCTCGGCGGGGATGTCGGCGGTTTTCGCGCCGCCCTTGCCGTCGAACATCAGCGCGGTGTTCTCCAGCATGTCCACCACGCCCTTGAAGCTCTCGCGCTCGCCGATGGGGTAGTGCAGGAGCACCGGCTTGACGCCGAGGCTTTCCTTGATGCCGCCGAAGGCGGTGTCGAAGTCGGCGCGGTCGCGGTCCATCTTGTTGATGAACACCAGGGCCGGGAGCCCGGCCTTCTTGACCTCGCTCCAGGCCTTGCGGGTGAGCGGCTTCACGCCGTCCACGGCGTCGATGACGAAGACCACGGCGTCGGCGGCGGCGAGCGTATACGGCAGGTCGCCGTTGAAGTTGTTGTCGCCGGCGGTGTCGATGAGGAAGTGCTGGTTCTTGTTCCACTTGAAGTTGGCGAAGCTGGGCTGGATCGAGCCGCGGCGCTTGATCTCCTCGGGTTCGAAATCGAGCGCGGTGGCGCCTTCCTCGATGCGGCCGAGGCGGTTCACGACCCCGGCGTTGAACAGCAACATTTCGGCGACAGAGGTTTTTCCGCTGCCGCCGTGACCGACCAGGACGTACGTCCTCTGAGACTTGAGCGCTTCCGACATCCCTATGCTCCCTTATCGTGTTTTCCGCCGACACGAGCAGTTGGCGGTTCATGTGCGGGCCATCTGGAATATTCGAGGTCTAGTCGTATAGTGAGAGGGAGGCGAGAATGTCAAGGGAGGCCACGGCGCAGGCCGCTTTGCTTGCCTTCGCTTGCCTTCTGCGCTAGGCAGCGGAACATGGAGGTGTTCCCCATGCGCAGCCCATTCCGCCTGCTCGTTTTGACCCTGGTGTCCCTGTCCCTGCTCGGCCTTTGTCTGGCGCCGCCCGCCCTGGCCGCGTCGCAGGACAAACGCGTGGCCCTGGTCATCGGCAACGGCGCGTACAAGGAAGGCCCGCTCAAGAACCCGGTCAACGACGCGAGCGACATGGCCGCGTCCCTGCGCCGCCTGGGCTTCGACGTGACGCTCTTGCGTGACGCCACCATGAAGCAGATGGAGACGGCCGTGCGCGACTTCGGCATGAAGCTGCGCGGCGGCGGCACCGGGCTGTTCTACTACGCCGGCCACGGCCTGCAGGTGGGCGGCAACAACTACCTCGTGCCCGTGAACGCGGTGATCCAGTCCGAGTCGGACGTGAAGTACGGCTGCCTGGACGCCGGGCTGGTGCTCGGCAAGATGGAGGACGCGGGCAACGGCCTGAACCTCGTGATTCTGGACGCCTGCCGCAACAATCCCTTTGCGCGCTCCTTCCGCTCCACGAGCCTGGGTCTGGCCAAGATGGACGCGCCCACGGGCTCGCTCATCGCCTACGCCACGGCCCCGGGCTCGGTGGCCGCCGACGGCAACGGCAGAAACGGCCTGTACACGCAGCATCTCTTGCGCAACATCACGACCCCGGGCCTGTCCGTGGAGGAGCTGTTCAAGCGCGTGCGCATGGGCGTGGCCGGGGAGTCGGCCAAGAAGCAGGTGCCCTGGGAGGCCAGCTCCCTCA
>Ga0209467_1001458_pt1 | contig 20733 bp, 14 predicted proteins | sample Higcelwee11metaG_FD_187175 | JGI IMG/M metagenome (GOLD analysis project Ga0209467, IMG submission 187175) | Freshwater pond sediment microbial communities from the University of Edinburgh, under environmental carbon perturbations - High... | ecosystem: Environmental > Aquatic > Freshwater >...
GGAAGTTGCCCGGCCATGGCTCTTTTTGTAAGAGTTTGACTGCATCGGGCGAGAGCCCCGGGCATCTGCGCCCCAGATCATCGGCAGCCCTGGCAAGGAGACTTTGACAAAATGCCGGAATATCCTCGCTGCGCTCGCGCAACGGGGGGATGTTCAACACGACATCGCTCAAACGAAGCCAGAGGTTGTTGTTGAAACGGCCTTCCTGTGCTTCTTTGGCCAGGTCAAGGGTTGTCAATGTTACTACCCGCAAGTCACAATGGATTGAGTCTGTGCCGCCGGTGGGCAGGTAGGCACTTTTCTCCAGAAGATTCAGCAGTCGTTCCTGTAGCGGTAAAGGCAGCAGTTCTGGAGTATCAATCACCAGGGTACCCCCACTTATTTCACGGAGTACTCCGTTGTCACGTTGTGTTGTCGGGCGGCCACGTCCTGAAGTTTTCCCAAACAGTTCTGTTTCCAGCTGCTCAGCAGAGCGACTGCGACAGTCAAGGGTCAGGCTGTGTTTTGCATTTCGGCTGCTCATGGCATGTAACAGTTCGGCTACAGTGCTTTTGCCTGTTCCTGATTCTCCTTTAACAACCACGGAATAGGTACTGTCAGCCACCTGGGTAATCTGCTCGCAAAGCGCATGCATGGCGGGATTATCACTTTTCAGAATGATACAGTCATGAACCGCCTTTGATCTGAGCCGTTGTATCTCCCGGCCCTGAAGGATAGGGATCGCTGCCTGCTTGATCGCTGCAATCAGGCGCGTAATGTCAATCGGTTTGGGGATGTAGGCGGCCACTCCCAGCTCAATGGCCTTCAGGAGATAGGCGGTATCAGTAAAGGCCGTGCAGAGCAGAACCGGAATAGAGGGGAATTTACGACGGACGAGTACCGTTAACTCCAGCCCATCCATCAGTGGCATTCTGATGTCACTGATCAGGATATCAGGCTTGTTCAGCCGGACCAGTTCAAGCGCTTCCTGACCGTTGGAGGCCGTTAAAACGGTGTCGATATACAGTCGCAGTGCATAGCCGACATGGTCACGAAGTTCAGGCTCGTCTTCGACATACAAGATGGTGAGTTTTGAGATATCAGGCATTGGGTAACTCAATTCGAAAGACCGTTTTCCCCGGTTCAGTGGTAAAAGTGAGCGTGCCGCCCATGCTTTCCTCAATGATCTGTTTGGACATATACAGCCCGATACCGGTTCCCTGGCCTTCCCCTTTGGTAGTAAAATAGGGCTCAAAGATACGTGTGGCAACTTCTTGCGGTATACCGCAACCGGTATCGCCAACCATGATCACGAACCGGTCGCTTTCAGATTGCACAGTAACGGTGATAAGATCATCACCATCCGGTATTAGCCGCTTTTTATCAAGGATGGCATCCCTGGCGTTGGCAAAAAGATTGAGGATCACCTGGGTAAATTCATTGGGAAAACCATCGATCATACAATCAGTGTCGCCCTGTTCCGGCAAATGGATCTCAATACCATACCCTTTCAGCTGAACTTGAATAAAGTTGGCGGCATCTTCAATCTTTTCAATGATGTTGAATCGCTCTCTGGTTTTTTCCGGCCTGAAAAAGTTACGGAACGAATCAATGGTTCTGGACATATGGTTGATCAGGGCAGTGGCATCGGTTGATGCCTTCTCCAGATATGCTTCGTCAAGTTTGTTCATTTGGCGGGCTGCAAGCAGGTTCTGGAATATGACGCTGACCGTTGCCAGCGGTTGTCGCCACTGGTGGGCGATTGCACCGATCATTTCTCCCATGTCAGCCAGCTTTGACCGCTGGATCAAAAGTCGCTCATTGGCAATACGGCGGCTTGTTTCTTCGTTAACCCGTATCTGAAGCGTCTCGGCACGATTGACCAGCTCTGCCTCCATCTGTTTGATATGGGTTATATCGGCAATGAACCCCTCCAGATACAGAAGTTCACCAGATTGGTCGCAGACGCGGCGTCCGGTCATATCAACGATGATAAGGCTGCCATTCCTGTGTTTCCAAAGAACCGCGTCATAGTGACACCATTGGTCAGAGCTGAGCAGATCAGCCATGATCTGTGGTCGTTTTTCCGGTTCGGCGTAGATCTGTTCTGACATATTGGAGATTGCCGCCAACAACTCTTCAGGTGCATCGTAACCGAGCATCTGTGCCAGAGCGACATTAGCCGTCAGGATCTGACCTTGCAGATTGGAATGAAAAATGCCGACGGGGGCATGGTCAAACAGATTACGAAGCTGTTCTTTTTGCTCCAGAAGTGCAATTTCGGCCTCTTTTCTTCTGGTAATATCCTGAGTGATACCATGGATTTTTACTACAGTACCCAGGCTGTTTTTGACAGCAGACCCGATAGCATAATGCCAGGCCTCCCTGCCACTTGGCAGTTTAATGCGTACCTCATGTTCCCACCCGGTGCCGGTTTCAACGGCATGCTGGAAATGTTTCTGCACAATTGGCCGGTCGTGCGGGAGAAAACCAAGGAGTGCCTCTGAAAACAAGATCTGTTGATCAGTTGGTTCCCACTCAAAAAGCACAAATATCTCATCGGAAAAAGTCAAGGTTTCAGTGGCGACATCATACTCCCAGTCACCAATCCTGCCGATGGCCTGGGCCTCACGTAGCCGCTGTGCGTTGTTCTGTAGCAGGGCTTCTGTTTGTTTTTGTTCATCCCGCCGTTTGGTCTCTATGGTAAGCAACAGCGCCAGCAAGAACACAAAGATAAGGGCTGAAAATGAAGTGACCATCAGCCAGCTCATACGCTCAAAAACTCCCTGCTTCAGATCATTATTTGAGATACCTGTTACCATGACCAGTGGTAATGCACCCACCTTGCGAAAGACAAAAAGCCTGCGGGTGTTATCGATCTGGCTGGTGTTCTCATACTGGCCGGATGAGGCAGCTGTCAGCAGCTGCCAGATCGGCGACTCAACCGGTGCAGACCATTGACCTGCTGCGGGGGCTGGCATGCGTGCCCGCAATTTTCTGTCTGAGAGCCCCAGAAGGGAAACGGACGTCTGTGAACCGACTCTTAAGTGGCTGTAATAGCGGTTAAATAATGCAGGGGGGACTGTTACCAGCACAAGGCCGCCAAAACTGCCATCCGGGTTATTGATGCGACGTGTAATGCGGTAATGATACTTGCCGGTTACGCGACCATGTTCAACCGGCGAGATATTAATCAGATCGGCAGCGGTGGAGCGGTGAAAGTTGAAATACTCCCGATCACTCACGCTACGCCCTATGGCTGTTGTGTCATGGGTAATGACTATTCTTCCATCCGATGCGATCAGGTAAACGTTGTCAATGATTGATGGGTCAAAGCCAAGCGTACGAATAAATGATTCGGTCTCCTGCAGGGAGCGTGTACGGATATAAAAGCCACGCACCGAACGCAGGATCGTATCGGCCTGGCTGGTAATCTGTACCGTATGTTCTACAAATGCGTCATTGATCAATTTGGCACTGTTGATCAATCGGGCTTTCTCCAGATCTCTGATGTTCACGTAACCGATACCCAGCATGCTGATAACGCTCACAATCAGGACCGTTACGGTACTCCAGAGCAGGATCAGCTTGGTTCGGAAAAACAGAATGAATTCTGATAGATTGAGGGGGTGGAGGGCTGAATCAGCCTGATTTGATCGTAACCGCCTCACATCCATCCACATGATACTGACTGACATGAGCGATATGAGGACAATGTAACCGAACACGGTTTGCCATTGAGTCGGGTTAGCGGCCCGGAGATCGGGTGGGGCAGGATGGGAGAGGAGCAGTATGATAAAACGAACAACCATCCAGACTGTTAACGTACCGAAGAGCAATGCCATTGCCCGGATCGGTAAACCACCTTTCCGTTGTATAGCGGTACGACCAAGCAAAAGTGCCGTACGGCAGTTGATGGCAGCCATGGATAAGGAGAAGACCATGCTTCGAGCGTGGCCGTTTGGCTCAATCAGTCCCCAGTACCAGAAAGCAGGTATGCTGAAAACGACAATTATCCATCCCAACCAATCCGGGGGGGACTTCCGCTCCTGACAAAAGGAAGAGAAGCCGGAATAGAGGATTGGTCCGGCCATAAGCAGCAAGCTGTTGGTACCGATCATGGTTGACCAGTTCGGCAGTGCCTGTCCGATTCCCGAGACAAAAAAACCGATGGAAAGCACAAGAATGGCAAGAGACCAGCTGCGAATAATCAGCGTGCCGGGCTGGAACCAGGCGAAGATCAGCGACACCAGGCACAGGCAGAGGCTTAAGACGGCGGCCACACTGTAAAATGTCAGAGTGACGGGAAGATCAAAAATAGCCGACTCTCCTTAGGAGCTGTAAACAAATTACCTGATCATCTTGCATCTCATCTTCAGGCCATCTTTGCCAGAACTTCAATCACCAAATCCTCAGCGTAGCCCTGCTACGCCTGCGGTTTGTTTCAATCAGTTCTGCCAAATCTGACCTAAATCTGAGCGCAATTTTGACCATGTAATTCATTTACTGCTCCTTAGTTACAAAAAGAAGGGGGGATGGAAATTGCACCTACGGGGCATGCTGATCCACAGGCCCCGCAACCGGTGCAGCTATCCTGGTTTTTGATGACGGCCTGCTTTCGGTAGCCGTTGGTTTCCAGCGTAATGAGCCGTAGCAGACAAGCCGCAACACAACGACCGCAGCCGGAACATCGCCGTCCGTCAATTATCGGAACGTTTGGTTGTCCGTTTGGGGGGATCACTGGGGAAAAGTTCCTGTTGCTTCCATTCCTTGATCACCTGTTGCTTCTTATGCAACGGATAATAACGAGGGCAGGAGGAGACGACAGACAGCTTTGGCTGCTTGCATTTTCTTCTGCAGCGGGCGCAAAGCTTGTTGGGAACAAAAACCTCCTGTTTTTGACTGCTCTTCTTGGTTACCCCGGAGGCCACTGGAGCTCTCTCCCTGCCAACAGGTGGATATGCAGATGGAATACGGTCTGCCCGGCATCAACACCGTTGTTCTGGACCAGCCGGAAGCCACCTTCTGACAGACCACGTTCTGTGGCAAGCTGCCCGGCTACCCGAAAAAGATGCCCCACGGTGGCTTCATCCTGTTCAGTCATATCAAGGCAATTACTGAAGTGTCGTTTGGGCAGCAAAAGCAGGTGTAGAGGCGCTTTGGGAGCAATATCCTCAATCGCCACCATCTGGTCATCCTCGTACACTTTTTTTGCCGGAATCTGTCCGGCAATGATTTTACAGAAGATACAGTCGTTCATAAATAACTCCATTTTTACTGGTGGGGCAGAGTCAACTAACACGTAATCCCATCAAATGATGGATGCTGTCAAGAGCCAACTCTGCCTTCCTTTCCGTTGCTGGTAAATACTTCATGCATCCCGTTATTATTGACAAGCCGCCCTTGCTTTGCGAAGCTTCAAGCTGTTGTCAGGCACTCGGCACCAAGTGATGGTGCCGAGTGCCCAAGAGGAGGATTTTACATGCACCACGGTGGTCTCCATGAAGATGCAGTAACCGGCAAGGCCTACGATGCGCGTTTATTACGTCGCTTTATCGGCTTTCTGCTGCCTTACCGCATTACGGTGGGGGGAATTCTGCTGCTGCTTCCCTTGGCCACCCTCTGCCGTCTGGCCCAACCGCTGCTGCTTAAATATGCCATTGACCATGCCATTACACCGGGGCGTCTGGAGCTGTTGGCGGCTCCGGCACTCCTGTTTCTGCTACTGTTGCTATTGGAGGCTCTGCTGACCTGGGGCGAGGTGTATGGCTTGCAGATGGTTGGTCAGCGGGTCATGGCCGATATACGCGCTGTCCTGTTTCAGCGCTTGCTGCGCTTGCCGGTCTCCTGGTTTGATAAAACCGCCACCGGTGGGGTGGTAACCAGGATAACCAATGATGTTGAGGCACTGGGGGAGATGTTTGCGGCAGGTATCGTCTCGGTGATTGCAGATTTTCTGCTTTTGATCGGCATCGTTGCGGCCATGCTCTGGATGGATCTTAAGCTTTCACTGGTGACCTTTACCGTATTGCCGCCGTTGATCCTGGTTGCCTGGTTGTTTCGCCGCAACATGCGCCAGGCCTATCGGGAAGTCCGTTCACGGCTGGGTAAGCTGAATGGAAACCTGGCCGAGGTGATCGGGGCTATCCCGGTGGTGCAGGCCTTTGGCAGGGAGCGGGAGGAACAGGCCCGGTTTACGGAGCTGAACGCCTTGCATCGTGAAGCAAACAGACCGGTTATTGTCTGGGATGCCTCACTGTATGCCGTTGTGGAGATGTTTTCCTCCATTGCCATCGCTCTGATCATCTGGTACGGCAGTGGCCAGATGCTGCAGGGGCTCTTGACCTTCGGCACCCTGGTGGCCTTTATCCAGTATATTGAGAAATTCTTCGGCCCGATCCGTGATCTTTCTGCCAAGTACGGCATCATGCAGGGGGCCATGGCTGCCCTGGAGCGGATCTTTGCGTTGCTGGATGAAAAAGAAGAAGAGGGGCAAGAGTCAGGCGGCAAGGGGCAAGAAAAAGCCTTTAATGCTAACCTTGTCCCTGCTTTTATTGAATTTCGTAACGTCAGCTTCTCCTATCGCCCTGATGAGCCGACACTGATTGATTTTAACCTGACCCTGCAGAAGGGGGAACGACTGGCCCTGGTTGGGGAGAGCGGTGGTGGCAAGACCACGGTTACCCGTCTGCTTGGCCGGATGTATGAGCTGGAGCGTGGCGAGATACTGCTTGACGGGGTTGATATACGGCAGATTTCGCGGGATCTGTTGCGACGACGGATGGCGTTGGTCCAGCAGGAGCCGTTCATTTTTGCCGGTACCGTGGCCTTTAATATCTGTCTGGGAGATGAACAGGCCGGGCAACGGGTACAACAGGCAGCGGCAACCGTTGGGGCTGACCGTTTTATAGAGCAGCTGCCAAAGGGATATGAGACCGAGTTGGCAGAGCGGGGCAGTAACCTGTCGTTGGGAGAACGTCAGTTGATTTCCTTTGCCCGGGCCGTGGCCTTTGACCCCGAGCTGCTGATTCTGGATGAGGCCACCGCCAGTGTGGATAGCGAAAGTGAGCGCCTGATTCAGGAGGGGGTAGAGCGGTTGCTGGCCGGACGGACTGCCCTGGTGATTGCCCACCGGCTTTCAACGGTACGGGACGCAGACCGGATTGTGGTGATCAGTAAAGGCAGGATTGTGGAAGAGGGCAGGCATGATCAGCTGCTGGCCCTTAACGGAGAGTATGCCCGGTTGTACTGCCTGCAGTTTGATTGTGGCCGACAAGCAGTTAACCTATAAAAAGCAGTTTACCGCAGAGGACACAGAGGTTCACAGGGTAAAAACAAGAAGCTACTAAATCATACCCTTTAACCAAAAGGGTTAAGACAAATTTAGATATATTTGTTTTTCCTCTGTTTTTCTCTGCGTCCTCTGCGGTAAAAGCCGTTTTTATGGTTAAAGAAACTGTAACAGTTGCAGGCCATCCCGTAACAGCATAACAGCGAACAGGGCCAGCAGAACTCCCAACAAGCGCATGGTGTACAGGTAAACGCTGCCCTGTAGCAGTTGCCGTGACCGTCCAACCCCGATGGCCAACAGAATCTTGGAACCCACCAGGGCCAGATAAAAACCGGCAAGAAAGGCGACGAACGCTGACAGACCGATGCTGAGCGACTTATAGAGCAGCGGGGAGCCAACGGTGATCCAGAACAGATACGGGTGGGGACTGAGCAGGTTGGTCAGCACCCCTTTCAACAGCGAGCGGGATTGCTCTTTGGGTAGCACCAGTTTAACCGTCTGGATGCGGATAGTTTCGTATGCCGTGTAGAGAACAAACAGGCCGCCGATAAGCGAGATACTACCCAGTAACGCCTGATAGCCAGCCAGTTTTACCAGCAGCAAGAGGGTGACAAGGATGATCGGCAGGTCGGTTAAGACCGGTGCCAGCGCGACCTTTATGCCTGATCTGGTGCCATGGCGCAGGGTCTCGGATATAACCAGCATGAGCAGTGGCCCCGGTGCCAATCCGGCGGAGAGCCCCAACAGTATGCCGATAGTGAGAAAATGAAGCATGACAAGTCCTGTTTCAGCCTGTTTTTTTCGGAATTAAACGGCGATAGAGTATACATACGTTACGTGAGTGCCGTAACTATATTATAGATAGAGATACTTTGTGATGCTTGCGTTCTTTCGCAGCCACTTATCTTTTTCAGGATGGTTTCACCCTTGACCGGTTGTGTCGGTACCGGTAACACTAAATAAATACTGAGTATAAAGGAGATTCCCATGTGTACTACCTGCGGTTGCGGACCTGCTTCCAGCCATCATCATGACCACGAGCATACCCACGAACATGAACATATTCACGGTGATCTGAGCCACAGTCATCCTCACCCCCACAACCATGATCATGACCACGGTGATCAGCATCACCACCATGATCATCTGCATGATGATGCTCAGCCCCACCAGCACAGCCATGATGAGGCCCATCGCAGCAAAAAGATCACCATTGAAGAGGATATCCTGGCCAAGAACAACCGGCTGGCCTCCTTTAACCGTGCCCTGTTCAAGGAAAAGGGAATCCTGGTGCTGAACCTGGTCTCTTCCCCCGGTTCCGGCAAGACCACCCTGCTGGAGCGTACCCTGCGTGACCTGTCCGGAAAATATCGCTGCGCGGTGATCGAGGGGGATCAGCAGACCGACAACGATGCCCGCCGGATCGCTGCCACCGGTGTGCCGGTCAAGCAGATCAACACCGGGGCTGGCTGCCACCTGGATGCTCATATGATCATGCATGCCACTGAGACATTTGATCTGGACCAGTTGGACATCCTGTTTATCGAAAACGTCGGCAATCTGGTCTGCCCCGCTGCCTTTGATCTGGGCGAAGCCCACAAGGTGGTGGTGCTGTCGGTGACCGAAGGGGAAGACAAGCCGCTGAAATATCCCCAGATGTTCCATAACTCCGACCTGATGCTGTTGAACAAGGTGGATCTGCTGCCCCACCTGACCTTTGACGTACCTCAGTGCAAGGAATATGCGGGCCGGGTCAGCCATGATCTGGCGATACTTGAGGTGTCCGCCACCAGCGGGCAGGGGCTGGATGCCTGGTATGGCTGGTTGCGGCAGGAACTGGGGAGATAGGATTTTATGCCGTGCTTTTTCTAATAACTCAGATATAATTTTATTCCGTAAGGTATGTTGGTGAGCTATCGGTTTAGTAGTTTTTTGAGCCCCTTCTTAAGGAGGCCAGAAATGAAAACTCTATCACTGCGAACCAAAATGATTCTGGGGGCGATGGCGGTCGCGATCATCCCAATTGTCATTGTTGGTTTTGCCATCTTCCTGTATGTCTCCAACTCCCTGGAAACCCTGACCCGCGAAAAAACAACCCGTATGGCAGAATATCTGGCCGGTATGGTGCAGGCGTCGCTCGCAGGAGAGTTAAAAACGGTCTCTCTGCTTTCCGTTGATCCCCAACTAGTTGAAGCAGCCCAGACTGGCATGTACGGCAATCAGGCAGCAACACAGATTTGGCAATCCTACAACAAGATCAGTTCCCAGTATGAGGGGCTATTCATCACCGATAAAAACGGTGTCATTCGTATAGATGCCGTGGATTCTAAACGGATTGGCCTGAATCTGGGCGACCGTGATTATTTCCGTAAGGCACAACAGGGGATAAGTAGCATCAGCGATCCGGTTTTTTCACGGGCTACCGGCTATCCGATTGTCATTATCAGTTGTCCGATCTTTGATGGCCAACACTTTAGCGGCGTCGTTGCCGCTGCACTAAAAATTAACTATCTGCTGGACCGTATCTCCAGCGTCAAACTTGGTGCAACCGGTTATTCTTTCATGCTGAAACATGATGGTATCCTGATCGCTCATCCCCAAATAAAGTACATCCTGGAAACAAACATACTCAAGCAACCAGGAATTAAGCGTATTGCCCAACGAATGGTGAAACAGCAGGTTGGAACCGAAGAGTACGTGTTTGAGGGGGAACGGAAGATTGCTGGATTTGCACCGGTGGGGCTGACCGGCTGGAGTATTGCCGTAACGCAAAACCGCAGCGAGTTCTTGGCTCCTGCCAACACTATTTTTCGAAATATCCTGCTCTTCATTCCGGTTGCGCTGGCTGTTACGTTTACGGCGGCATTCGTAGCTGTCCGTAGAATAACCAAGCCGATTCTGCAACTGAACGCTGCCGCAAAAGTTTTGGCTCAGGGAGAGTGGCGTCAGGTGGCTGATAATGGCCGCACGGACGAACTGGGAGAGGTGGTTAGATCGTTCAATTACATGACTAGTCAGCTTCAGCAGATGTTTGTTTCTTTAGAGCAAAGTGAAGAAAAATACCGTGGAATCTATGAAAATGCCATCGAAGGGATCTTTCAGAGTTCGTTTGAGGGGGCTTTGTTGTCGGCCAACCCCTCGCTGGTTCGGATGCTCAGCTATACGTCAAATACTGAATTGATAACAGACCTGACCAACCTTAGAAATACTCTCTACGTCAACCCGCCTGATCGGGATATTTTCCTGGAGCTCATCAAAAAACAGGACAAGATCGAACATTTTGAGACCCGGCTCTTTCGAAAAGACGGCTCTGTTATCTGGGTTTCCATCAATGCACGACTAATCCGGAACAGTGCACACGTACCGATACAGATTGAAGGTTTTATTAACGATATTACTATACGCAAGCATGCTGAAGAAAAGTTGAACCGACTGAATATGGAGCTGGAACAGCGGATTACTTACGAAGTTGAGGAAAACCGCGCCAAAGACCACCTAATGGCTCATCAGGCCCGATTCGCTGCTATGGGTGAGATTCTCAGTAATATTGCTCATCAATGGCGACAACCGTTGAACAATATTGCTATCATTATACAGAATATGCTTCTTGACAGCATAGACGGTACCCTCTCGCCTGATTCATGCAGTAACAATGTGACTAAATGCCTGCAGATACTTACTGAACTCTCCAATACCATTACGAAATTTCATTATTTTTATCAGCCTGACAATACTCCGCAGTATTTCGATCTCTACCAAACCGTCAGCAAAACGCTTCAGCTTGTTTTAGTGGATTTGGAATCTGACGGCATAACACTGGAGCTGATTACAGGTGACAATTGTTGCATCTATGGCTATAAAAACGAATTTTCTCAAGTTTTACTGCATCTTGTACAGAATGCCAAAGAAGTACTGCAGAGTCGCTTACCTGTCGAACCGCATATAGCTATAATCTGTGCAAGTAGCGACGAGGGCGTTCAAATTCGTGTCTGTGATAATGGTGGTGGTATTGCTCCGGAGATGCTGGACAAGGTTTTTGACCCGTACTTTACCAGTAAATTTAAATCACAGGGTGTTGGTATGGGGTTATATATTTCTAAAACAATCATCGAAAAGCATATGGGGGGTACGATTACAGTGGCTAACCACGACGATGGTGCAGAAGTAACCATTGTACTGCCGTTGGATGACAAGAATGGCAAAAGAGGATGTAGCTGATTAGTTGACTAACTCCGCCCCCAAACTAAAAAGCAATACTATCACCAACGCCAGACAGATGAATTTCAACGTCCATATGTCCGTGCAGAACACGAACTATCTCAATTGAATCAGCAACAATCTGTCGGTAGAAAATAATATGGCTACCAACATTATATTTTTGAGATCACCACAAGCTACAGCCTGTTCTTGCAAGACCTGAAGCATCGCATCCGCTCTGCCAGAACACGGGCGGTCCTGGCTGCCAACCGTGAGCTGGTGCTGCTCTATTGGCAGATTTGCCGTGATATTCTGGGACGGCAGGAACGGGAAGGACGGGGGCCAAGAACGTTGAGCGACTGGCAAAGGATCTGCGTGCCGAGTTTCCTGATATGAAGGGTTTTTCTCCAAGAAACATGCTTTTTATGCGGGCTTTTGCCGAAGCATATACGGATGGGGCAATTATGAAACAGCTTGTTTCACAATCGTGGATATGATCCGTCAGCAGTTCATCATTACCGGCATTGTCCAAGGGGTAGGTTTCCGCCCCTTTGTCTATCGGCTGGCAACGGAGCTGGGGCTGACCGGCTGGGTGCGCAATACACCGGCTGGTGTGGAGCTTGAGCTGCAGGGCAGGGCAGAACAGCTTGCCACGTTTCGCTGTCGTCTGCAGGCAGAGTTGCCGCCGCTGGCCGCCATCAACTCACTTGAAACCTGTGATCTCCCGGCTCGTGCTGGTGAAACCGGCTTTGTTATCCTTGCCAGCAGCGACGGCAGGCGTGAACCCCAGATTGCGTCGGATAGCGCCCTGTGTGCTGATTGCCAGAGAGAGCTGTTTGATCCTGCTGACCGCCGTTTCCGGCACCCTTTTATTACCTGCACCAACTGCGGTCCCCGCTGGACCATTGTGACCGGTATCCCCTATGACCGTCCCCTGACCACCATGGCCGGATTTCCGCTTTGCCCCTCGTGTGAAAGCGAATATCGCAATCCCCTTAACCGCCGCTTCCATGCCCAGCCGATCGCCTGCCCGGACTGCGGTCCAAGGCTATCTTTAATTCCCCCCCATGCTGATCCGTTGGGGCAGGCCGTTGCATTACTGCAGCAGGGCAAAATCGTGGCGATTAAAGGGTTGGGCGGCTATCATCTGGCGGTGGATGCCTGTAATGATCAAGCGGTGGCGCGGTTGCGGCAGCGCAAGCAACGGGATGAAAAGCCGTTTGCGGTAATGGTGCCTGATCTGGCAACGGCCAGGCAGCTGGCTAAACTGTCAGAGCTGGAAGAACGGCTGCTGGCGGGACCTGAGACGCCGGTGGTGATTGTGCGCAGGAGTCCAGATTCACCGGTTACCATCTTGGTTGCTCCAGGCAGTCAGTGGATCGGTCTGATGCTGGCCTATACGCCGCTGCACCAACTGTTATTTAGCGGTACCGGGTTGAAGGCACTGGTAATGACCAGCGCCAATGCCTCTGATGAGCCGATGATTGCAGATGATCAGGAGGTGCAGGAAAAACTGTCCGGCATAGCCGATGCCGTTTTGGCCCATAACCGGCCAATACAGGTACGAACCGATGATTCTGTGCTGCGGGTCTTTCAGGGCAGGCCGCTCTTTTACCGCCGTTCGCGGGGCTATGTGCCGCGACCTGTGCTGCTGCCGTTTGAGTGTGGAACTATTCTGGCGATGGGGGCAGAGCTGAAAAATACGGTCTGCCTGACCCGGGGGAAACAGGCCTTTCTCAGCCAGCATATCGGTGATCTGAAGAATGAGGCCACGCTGGATACCTTTCGGCAGACCATTAACCATCTTGGCAGCACTATGGAGATCAGGCCGGAGAGGGTGGTTTGCGATCAGCACCCGGATTACCTCTCCACTCGTTATGCTGAAGAACTGGGGCTGCCGCTGGTAAGCGTCCAGCATCATCATGCCCACATGGCCTCCTGCATGGCTGAAAACGGTCTGGATGGCGACGTTATCGGCGTGATCTTTGACGGCACCGGCCTGGGTACTGACGGTACGGTCTGGGGGGGTGAGTTTCTGGTGGGCGGTTATGCCGGTGTACAGCGGATTGGCCATCTGAAACAGGTGCGCCTGCCCGGTGGTGATGCTGCAGCCCGTGAACCGTGGCGGATGGTCGTATCCTGGTTAGGGGAATCGCTTGGCGAGGCGGTCTGGCAGCTGCCAGGTATGCCGATACTTTCTACTGCAGAGCATCAACTGCTGCAGGTTATGCTGGAACGGGGGATTAACGCACCATTCACTTCAAGTGCTGGACGGTTGTTTGATGCGGCTGCATTTCTGGTTGGGGCGGCAACCCGTAACAGTTTTGATGGTCAGGCCGGTATGGCGCTGGAAGCGTTGGCAGAGACTGCGACAGCAACAGAGCTGCTACCGTATCAGTTGCAGCCGGGCAGGCCATTTCAGCTTGATCTGGCTCCGCTGTTACTGGGGCTGGTGCAGCGGTTGCAGGCGGACGAATCACCGGCAGCATTGGCCTGGGCCTTCCACGCCAGTCTGGCTACGGTTGTGGTTGATGGCTGTAATTTGATCCGCCAGAGTACCGGCCTTGATCGTGTGGTGCTGTCCGGCGGTGTGTTTCAGAATCGCCTTTTAACCGAGTTGGTGTATACTTTCTTGGCAAAATCTCATTTTTCAGTCTTTATACACAGACTGGTGCCACCCAATGATGGTGGGATCGCTCTGGGGCAGGCAGCAATAGCAGCAAGGAGGTAGGCGGAATGTGTCTTGGTGTGCCGATGCAGGTGCTTGAAATCAATGATGATATGGTGTTGGCCGAGATTGACGGCGTGCAGCGTGAGGCCAGTTTGATGATGCTGGGTGAGCCGCTGGTGGTGGGGGATTATGTGATCGTCCATGCCGGGTTTGCCATCTCACGGATTGACCCGGCTGAGGCGGAAGAGACCCTTCGGATAATGCGGGAGATCTTTCAACCTGAGGATATGGCGTGAAATTTCAGGACGAATACCGTGATCGCGGACTGGTGCAGGGGTTGGCTGCTGCCATAGCAGACAAGGCCCGGCAGTTGCCGGAGCCGGTGCGGCTGATGGAAGTCTGCGGCACCCACACCATGGCCATTGCCCAGTTCGGCCTGAAATCATTGCTGCCGGAGCAGGTGAAGCTGGTATCCGGTCCCGGTTGTCCGGTCTGCGTGACGCCGGTCAGCTATATTGATCATGCCATTGCCCTTTCCAGCCTGCCGGATACGGTTATTACCACCTTTGGTGATCTGCTGCGGGTGCCCGGTTCTCATTCATCCCTGATGGTTGAGCGTGCCAAAGGGGCCGACATCAGGATCGTCTATTCTGCGCTTGATGCGGCCAGACTGGCTACCGAACTGCCGGAGAAGCAGGTGATATTTCTGGGGGTAGGTTTTGAGACCACCACTCCAACGGTGGCAGCAGCGATTTTGGCAGCAGAGCAGCAACGGTGTAACAATTTCTCTGTGCTGACCAGCCACAAGACCATGCCGGGGCCGATGCAGGCCCTGTCTGCAGATCCTGAGCTGAAGATCAGGGGCTACCTTTGTCCAGCCCATGTCAGCACCGTAATCGGGTCAGATGCCTATCTGCCGCTGGCGGAACAGTTTGGCATCCCCTGCGTGGTGACCGGTTTTGAACCAGCTGACGTGCTACAGGGAGTGCTGATGTTGGTACGCCAATGCCGCACTGGTCAGGCACGGGTTGAAAATCAGTACAGTCGAGCAGTTACACGACAGGGTAACGCCAAGGCCCAGGAGCTGATCAGGAATGTTTTTGAACCGGCAGATGCCGTTTGGCGTGGGCTGGGTGTCCTGCCGGGCAGTGGTCTGGTGCTGCGTAAGTCCTATGCTGCCTTTGATGCAGCACGAAGATTTCTGGTTGAGCTGCCGGATTCCAGTGAACCGGCAGGTTGCCGCTGTGGTGAGGTGCTGACCGGTCGAATCGCCCCGGCAGATTGTCCGCTGTTTGGTACGGTCTGCAGCCCGGAGACACCGGTGGGTGCCTGTATGGTTTCCAGTGAAGGAAGTTGCGCTGCTGCCTGGCGGTATGGCATGCAATAGTATTAATACGTATAACGGTACAGGAGAGATACTGATGGAGAGTATGGCGAAGTTGAGGAAAGAATATCGCTTTACGGATGAGGACTGTCGTAATCTGCAAGAGTTGCAGGTTATAGCAGACGAATACCTTGCCGATCTGGCAGGGAATTTTATGGAGTATCTTGTAGATATTCCTGAAGCGCAGAAAATCATTGAGCACCATTCCAGCAAGGATCGGCTTGAGGCCTTTCACCGACACTGGTTCCGTACTCTGTTTCAGGGTGAGTACGATGAAGAGTATATGCGTACGTTGAAACGGATCGGTCAGGCCCATGTGCGGGTCGGTTTGCCGGTGCATTATGTGAACGCCTCCATGAATCATGTACGTCATGCCATCCAGCATATGATTCATGATAACTTTAGTGACCGTGATCAACGGAGGATGTACCGGGAGTCAGTGGATAAAATTCTGGATATGAACCTGGCGGTGATGACCTCTTCCTACCGTGATGCAGAGATGAGTAAAGTCTTTGTTTCCCGTTCGCTGGAGTCTGGTCTGATCCACCTTTCAGAGCGGTTTACCTATGGCCTGAACCTGGTGCTGGTCTTGGCCCTGGCCGGGGTGTCAATCGGCGTGGTGGGGCTTTTTGTAAGTGATATTATGAAGATATTTGAAGGAGATGTTGAAAAGGGAATCCTGTCAGCCTTGGGAGCCATGTTGATCCTCTGGATGATGATTGAGCTACTGGATAACGAGATCAAGAACCTGAAGGGGGGCAGTTTCAACATCCTGGTCTTTGTGGGGGTGATCATTGTGGCCATTGTGCGGGAGATCCTGATCTCTACCTTGCGCCATGATGATCTGAAGACACAGGCCTTTCTGACCGTTACCCTGCTGGTGCTGGGGATTGTCTATTTTCTGGTCAGTAAGGCCCAGAAGTGTTCGTTTAAGGAGTAATGTCATCGGCCATATTCTTGAAGGAATAACGGTTGGCTGGCGCTACCGCAGGGAGTTACGGAGGCTTGTTGGTGAGACGCCGGTGTCAATGCGATTGCTGGATACTGAACCTGCAAAGCTTGAGGCTTCTGGAATACAGGCGCTGGCTCTTGATTTTGACGGGGTGCTGGCTCCCCATGGAGCTGATCAGCCGTTGCCTGAAGTGATTGACTGGTTGCAGCGCGCTGTTGCTGTTTTCGGAGCAGGGAAAATCTTTATCCTTTCAAATCGCCCCTTTGGGCCCAGGGTTGATTGGTTTGCCACCTGTTTTTCTGGCATACGCTTTGTGTCCGGTGTCCGCAAAAAGCCATACCCGGATGGCCTTAAAAAAACAGGGGAACTGGCTTCAGTTCCCCTGTCATCGATTCTTATGGTTGACGACCGTCTGCTGACCGGTTGCCTGTCTGCCTTGCTGGCTGGTGCGCAACCTTACTACGTGCGTAATCCTTATGTCTCTCTTCGTACAAATGTCCATAAAGAGCTGTTTTTTTATCTGCTTAGAAGCGGTGAACGGCTCTTTGTCAGGTTGTTTATCTGGTTTTAATCCATTTCCAGCACAATACTTACCAGAATCCACTCCTCATCCAGATCAAAGAGCAGATTCAGCGAGTTTGCCTGTTTGGTGCAGATGATATAGTCGCTGCCGGTTGCAACTGAAGGGGTTGAGAGGCGGACATCCAGCCCTCCCTTGGAAAGGTGCTGTTTAACGTTACCAGCCACCATGTTGGCGATCTCTCCCAAGGCGTCAAAAACATCCTGATCCACCTCGGTAATCTCCATATCCAGCATGGTTGCCGTAAGTTTCATGGCCAATGAACAGGGCTGGTGAATTGAGATCAACCCGTTATAGGTGCCAGCCAGGCCAACCATTGCTGATACACAGTCTTTAAAGTGCTCCATCGGGTCAACTTCGAGGGGCAGGTGCATCAGGTCAAAGCCCAACATGGTTGAGTAAACACAGCGAGTATCCTCAATCAGGTTCTTTGCCAGATCTTCCTGGGTGGTGTGAAGGGCCGTCAGTACCTCGGCTGGAATTGGCATGGGACAATCCTTTTCAGGTGAGTATCAGCATGTTTTATACGTTATTTGGTATACAACGATGATTAAAGTTTTGCAAGAGCCTGTTCAATCTGGGTACAAAGAGTCTTCAAAACCTTGATCCTGGCGTGATTCTTGTCATTGGCCTCCACCAGTGTCCAAGGAGCTATCTCGGTACTGGTTCGGTCGATCATGTCACAGACCGCCTGTTCGTACAGTGGCCACTTTTCTCTATTTCGCCAATCTTCATCAGTGATCTTGAAACGCTTGAATCCTATTTTTTCCCGTTCCTTAAAACGCTTCAACTGCTCATCCTGGGTGATGGCCAACCAGAACTTGGCTACAACCGTATGGTTGCGCACCATCTGTTCCTCAAAGTCATTGATTTCACTATAGGCCCTCATCCAGTCAGCCTGGGAACAAAAACCTTCTACCCGTTCAACCAGTACCCGCCCATACCAGGAACGGTCAAAAATGGCGAAGCGTCCCCGGCGGGGAAGGTGACGCCAAAAACGCCAGAGGTAGGGCTGTGCCCGTTCTTCTTCACTGGGGGCGGCAATCGGGATAATTCGATAGGCCCGGGCATCAAGTGCCTGGGTTATCCGCCGGATACTGCCTCCTTTGCCAGCAGCATCGTTACCTTCAAAGAGGACAGCAACTGAAATTCGGTCAAAGTCTTTGTGGCGGGAAAGCAGGTTCAGACGGCCCTGAAGAATTTCAAGTTCATCGTCATACTTTTTCTTAATGACTTTTTTAGTCATATCGAGTGTTTGTAGGATCTGGAGGCCATCAATGGAGCTGAAAAGCGGTGGCAATGGTTCTGTGGCATGTGGCGTTTCAGGTGCGTCAAGGCGACGGCGTAATGCGTCGAGGATCGCTTTACCGATGGAGAGTGAGCGATAGCGGTCATCAGCTCCCTCAACAATGATCCATGGCGCTTCCGGTGTGCTGGTGGTGCGTAGCATCCTCTCGGAAACCAGGCGAAAACGGTCATACATTTTGTAGTTTTTCCAGTCGGTATCCTTGACACGCCAGCTGGTCTTTGGGTCTTTTTCCAGTTTTTTCAGCCGTTTTTTCTGGTTGTCCTCCGAGAGGTGCAGCCAGAATTTGAGGATGAGCGCTCCTTCATTGCAGAGCATGGTCTCAAAACGGATAATCCGGTCCAGCTGTTGATCAAGTTCAGCGTTTTTGGTATGGCCATTGACATTCTCAATCAGTGGGGATGAATACCATGAGCCGATAAAAATGCCGATTTTGCCTTTAGGTGGAAGATCTCGCCAGTAACGCCACATGGAGGGGCGTTCCCGCTCTTCATCAGTCAGCTCACGTTGAGCATGGGATTCGATATGGCGGGGGTCCATCCATTCGTGGAGCAGGTTCATGGTCTCGCCCTTGCCTGCACAATCAACTCCGGCAAGAAGAATGATAACCGGAAATTTAGCCGACTGCAGCAAGTCCAGCTGTGCATCAAGCAGAGCCTCACGCATAATCGGCAGCTCTTTTTTGTAAACCTCTTTACTTATTTTATGACCAAGTTCCGCAGATTCAAACATGCTGAGCCTCCTCAGAGCAAAGTGCTAATGGCTGTCTCTATACCACATAATCGGTTAACGACAAGTAGCCCTCACCTGATTTTTCTTTTGTCTGACTCCTTTGATATGTTATCGTACCCCAACAAAGCTGATTACACACAGGAGGAGAACGTGAAAGTATCTATTGTTGTATTAATGATTGCAGCACTTGCACTGGCTGGTTGCCAGGATAAGCCCAAGACTGAAGCCCCCACCAACCAGCCGACAGCAGGCGCCTTGCCAGCAGGGCATCCCCCGGTGGGAGGAATGCAGCCAGCCGCAGATGGCAAGCCGGGTATGCCTGCTGAGGCAACCAAGGGTGGCGATCCACATGCCGGTATGAAGCCTATGTCGGTACCACAAGGCATTCCGACCAAAACAGGCAAGGTTCTGGAAGTGTTGGATGGTGGTCAGTATATCTACATGGAAGTGCAACATGATGATGGCAAAAAGATCTGGGTAGCCGCGCTTCCGCTAAAGGTTGCCAAGGGTGACAAGGTCAAGTATGCCGATGCACCGGCCCTGCCGAACTTCCCCAGCAAGACCCTCAAGCGCACCTTTGATGCCTTGGTGTTGACCCAGGCGGTAGAGGTTGTGAAGTAGTTTTGCTTTTGTGAGTTTGAAAAGGCGGTTGAACCTTGGTTCAACCGCCTTTTTTAATGCCTTAGCCGTTTAAGGGCTTCAGTTGAAGGCCGATGGCGGGGTATCAGTTTCAGAACACTTTGGTAGCAGTTCGCTGCTTCCTTTGTTCGCCCGTTATGCTCATTGAGCTCTCCCAGCAGATACCATCCCCAGGGGTGATCCGGTTCGTTTGATGTCATTACCCGATACTGATTTTCAGCTCGGTGTAAATCACCCGCCGCAACATAGCTGTCTCCGGTTTGCATGGCACTGACAGCACTGTAGCCTTGATTCTTCTGTACGGCCAACAGCTGTTCAATACTGCAGTTTTGGCGGTAACGGCTGGTGCGAGCCAACAGGCGGTCTACCTGTTTCTGACCATCGCATTGGGCAAGCAGGGCCTGATTCCTGGAAGTTTCAAAAAGATCTGGAAGAACCTGCCCCTTTTTAAGTGCTGATTCGAAAAGTGCAGTGCCGGGATAGTAGGCCAGAGGGGCCACTTGCAGATCATCAGGACGAACCCTTTTAATCAGATTGATGGTTTGTTGTTTGTCGATCTCAGTTTCTTCCGGGATACCGGTGATAAGATAGATTGAGAGCTGCATGCCAGCCTGCCGTATCAGGCCCGCCGCCTGTACAATCTTTTCTGGCGTGGTCTGCTTTCCCAGTCTCCTCAGTATATCTGGTGAACCTGATTCAACCCCGATCTGTACACATTCGCACCCGGCGCGGCGCATCCAGTTCAGGGTTTCGTGATCAACGGCTTCTACCCTGGATTGACAGTTCCAGAAGACGTTGATCCGTCGTTCGATCAGCTCTTGACAAAGTGCCACTGTTCTGCGGCGGTCTGCGGTAAAGGTGTCATCCCGTAAAGAAAGGTAGATCAGGCCGAAATGATCACGAATAAAGCAGATTTCATCTGCAACCGAGGTCGCAGAACGTGCTCGCACACGTCGTCCCCAGAAAGCAGGTGATGCACAGAAACTGCAGGCCGCCGGACAT
>Ga0209467_1001460_pt1 | contig 20698 bp, 16 predicted proteins | sample Higcelwee11metaG_FD_187175 | JGI IMG/M metagenome (GOLD analysis project Ga0209467, IMG submission 187175) | Freshwater pond sediment microbial communities from the University of Edinburgh, under environmental carbon perturbations - High... | ecosystem: Environmental > Aquatic > Freshwater >...
CCTGTAGGTAGTTCCTCCGTTCTGGCTGCCGACAAAATTACCCACACACCCCCGGAGGGGAATTATGTGCCGGGATTCCGGATTCAACTCGACGTTGAAATAGAAGGCGGCGCTGATTTGCTGGCCGCCCGCTGCTATTTCAAAACCCGGAAGGACCAAAACTTTGCTTTCACCAATCTGGTCAACCAGGGCGAAGGAACATACACCGCCTTGCTGCCCGCTCCTTGGGTGAATTCCGAAGCGGTGGAATACCTGTTTTTGGCTGTCGACAAAGACAAAAAGGTCACCCGGACCCCTTTGTTCGTGCTTGAAGAAGGGGAAACCGAGGAGGCCGCCGCCTGGCAGGATGCCAGCCAGGTAAAGGAAGTGCGGATTGACACCATGCAGGAAGCCATTGAAGATTGCGAAGTAGTCCGACGCCAGTTGAAAAACAACCACCGCAGCAGACTGCCCCGGTATCAGATCGCCGAAGACGCCGACCCCCTGATGGTGCAGACCGAGCTCGGCAAAGACCTTGTCCCGCTCAACGGCTTCTATGACGCAGCCGTTGTCACGGAAGTCGCCGACAGCGCGAAATACGGGTTTATGGCTGATGGGATCTATAACACCCAGGCGGTTGCAACGACCGCTTCATCCGCAGGCGCGGCGACAGCGGGTGCTTCAACCGCCGCCGTTACAGCCGGGACCGCCGGATGGTCCACCGCCGCGATTGTGGGCGTTGGCCTCGGGGTAGCGGCAGTCGCGGGTGGCACTGCGGTTGCCATCAACAACAGCGATGATGATAATGATGATCATGGCGGCGGAAACGGCGAACCCCAGGATTTAACGGAAAAAACCATTGAAGGGGACTGGAATGTCACTGGAAGCCGGCCGGATAGTTATACCATGCGGGGAGATTTCACCTTTAAGGATAATGGCGTTTTCACGTATAATACCATCAGCACCACCCCGACCGGAGAAGAAAGCACCCAGGCCGGTGATGGAACCTGGACGTTAAACGGAACTTATTTAACCCTCGTGGTCAATACCACGAATGGCGCAGGATTTGAAGGCACGGCATCCGGAGATTCCAACGCATTCAGCCTCTATAGCGCGGATAACGAATTTACCTTATATTTCACACGATAAAAACCTGTTGATAACGACCCGGGATGAGGGCTGCCATCCCTGTTTTCCCGGGTTGTTCTTTTTTCGTATACCGGCAACAAACCCTGTGTTTCATAGACCTCCGCTTTCCTTGGCCAAACGTGATGACCTTATGCCTTATTTCTGTTTTTTTGTTTTGATTCTGTTTTCTGCTGGCAGCCTCTTCCATCCGGCTTTTGCCGAACAAACGCCGGTCGTCATCTCCCTTCCCAAAGCCATTGAAATGGCATTGGACCGCAACCGAAACATCCAGGCCGCCAAAAACAATCTGGTTTCGGCGAATCTTTCTCTAAATACGGCCCATTCGGATTTTGACGTAAAGGCAAGACCGTTTGCCGGCGCCGGCGTCACGGACGGCGAAGAAAACATCTCCACCGGCGTTTCCCTTTCCAAGACGCTGACCCAGGGCATGCGCGTGTCGGTGTCTCCCCATGTTACCCGGCAAGACAGCGCTTATGGCTCTGGGCTCACCGTCGGCATGGATGTGCCGCTGTTCAAATATTTCGGCGAACTGGTGAATACTCAATATATCCGATCATCGGAATATTCGCTTCGGGCCTCCGAGCGTTCTCTGACATCAACCAAGGAAGCCATTGTTCTTGACACCGTGGCCTCCTATTATCATATCCTGGAACAGAAAAAAAATGTGGAGATGAACCGGTTTCTGGTGGAACGGTTTAAAAATCACGCCGTCATTGCCCAAATAAAAACCGATATCGGTCTGGCACAGCCCCTGGACGTGTACCGGTCCCAAATCCAGGAAAAAGACGCGGAAGTGAGCCTGACCAATTCCCTTGAAAACCTCCAAAATGCCGAGGATCAGTTAAAAAGCATCCTTGCCATCCCCCAGCACACGGCCATTGATGTCGAAGGCGCACCAGTGGATATCCAGGCCCCGGATATGGACATTCACCACATTGAAACCATCGCCTTTGAACACAGCCTCACCATCAAAAGCGCCCTGGACCAGTTGAACGAGCGCCAGCGGGCCTCCCGTATCGCCGAGCACTATCTGCTGCCGGACCTGACACTTTCCGCGGATTACACCCGGTCAGGACTGGATGACGATTTAAGCCGCGATATATTTCAACGATACGACGATAACTGGCGGCTCTTTCTGACCAGCTCCACGGATTTTGCCCGCACATCGGAAAAGAACAGCTACCGGCAAAGCCTGATTGCACTTCAATCTGCGGAACTGGACCTGGCGGACGCCAAAGACCAGCTCAGCAAGGAAATCCGGAGCCAGATGGACGCTTTGGAAAAAACAAAACAAAGAATCCAGTTGGTGGAAGAACAGATCCATACCGCCATGGGAAAGCTGGAGCTGGCGGAGGTCAAATTCAACAACGGCATGGCAGACAATTTTGACATGATCGAGGCGGAAACAGAGAACCACCAGGCGAAACTCCAATTGCTGTCCGCGCAAATCGATTATATTGTGGGCACCTACCGTTTAAGAAAAATTATCGGCACACTCATTGAGCAATCCCAATAATGAAACGACCATCCCATCCATTGCGATATTTCATTCTCCTGGTCCTGGCCTGCTGCGGGCTTTACCTGCTGTTTTTTCGGCCGGGTCCGGATAATTTTCCCGGCGCCGCCACCGAGGGTGTGGCGGCGGTCAGAAGTTTCGCCATTGAAGTCAATACCGTCGGCATGCTGGATGCGGCAAAATCCAATATGGTCACCTCATCCTTAAAAAGCGGGAAAGGCAAAATCATCCGGCTCATTGAAGACGGCGCATGGGTGGAGACCGGGGATTTGCTGGTTCAGCTCGACCCGCTGCCCTTTGAAGAAGAAGTGACAAGACTCCAGGGCGAGATCAAAAAACTGACCGCTGCGGTGGACGCCAGCCAGCAGCTCTTTGAATGGGAAAAAAGCCAGGTGGAAAAGGAGATCAGCACGGCGGAATTTAATGTACACAAGGCGGAACTGACGCTTTCAAAATACGCGGACGGCGAAGGGCCGTTGCAGCTTGCCCAGTTTAAGGAAGAAAAAGACAAAATCGCAAGTGAGACTTCAAAATATCTCAACTACCTAAATGACTTAAAAAAATTAAAAACCAAAGGATATGACCACCCCAGCGAGATCGCCAGGGCTGAACAGGAAGTGGCATTGCTCAATGAAAAACTGGCCGCCGCAGACCGGAAATACCAGAACTACCAGAAACATGTCTACCCTTCCCTGATTGAGGAATACAGCGCCGAGGTGGAGCACGCGAAAATGCTGCTGGAGCAGACCCGAAAAGGGAGTGTGCACAAAATCGCCCAGGCCAAATCCGCCCTCGATGAGGTGGCCGCGGGTCTGGAAAACCAAAAAAAGCAGCTGGAACAGGCTGAAAAGCAGCTCCGGGAAACGTCCATCAAGGCCCCTTCCGCCGGCATCGTGATTCTTTATGAGACCTTCCGGGACGGGCAGAAACGAAAACCCCGGGCCGGCGACACGGTCCTACAGAATCAGCCCATTCTTTATCTGCCGGATATTTCCTCCATGATTGTGAAAACATCCGTCCGGGAAGTGGATCTCCACAAGGTAAAGGTGGGACAAATCTGCACCATTCGGGTGGATGCCTATCCCGACCGGAAATATGAAGGCAAAATTTCTTTTATTGGCGCCCTGGCCTCGGACCGCCTCGGCGGCAGCAACGGGGCCAAGTATTTTCAAATGACCGCGGAAATGACAGCCCATGATCCGGTTCTCAGACCCGGCATGACCGCCCGGGTCAACATCCTGACGGCCCGGGTGGACAACGCCCTGACCCTGCCCCTGTATACCGTGTTTGAAGAAAATGAAAAATATTACTGTTACCGGTATAGTAACCGCACGCCCAAAAAAGTGGGCCTGACTGTCGGGCGCTACAATGAAGATTTTATTGAGATACTGGACGGAATTGCGGCAGGGGACGTGGTCACCACGTTGAAGCAGCCGTGACCCCGCTCATCGACATATCCGGTCTGACCAAATCCTATACCCTGGGTTCCCAGTCCTTTAGGGTGCTGAAGGAGGTGTCCCTTCATGTCATGATGGGGGATTTTCTGGCCATTATGGGTCCGTCGGGTTCCGGTAAATCCACGCTGCTCAATATTATCGGGTGCCTGGACCGCCTAAACGAAGGCCGGTATGTGCTGGACGGCATGAATGTGTCTCATGCTTCCGACAACGCGCTTTCCGGCATCCGGTCGCGCATGATCGGCTTTGTTTTTCAGAGCTTCAACCTGATCTCCCACATGACGGTGTTTGACAATGTCAGTATGCCGTTTTTATACGCCACCGCCGCGCCGGAAATCATCCGCGAAAAAGCGGCGGCGGCCATTAAAGATGTGGGTCTGGCCCACCGGATAGGCCACAAACCCCTTGAACTGTCCGGCGGTGAGATGCAACGGGTGGCCATTGCCCGGGCCCTGGTGAATGATCCCAAAATTATTCTGGCGGATGAGCCCACCGGCAACCTGGATTCCGCCACCGGGGCCATGATCATGGACATCATCGACCGGCAGCACCGGAAAGGCGTCACCATTATCCTCGTGACCCATGATCCGGCCATTGCCTCCCGGGCCAGCCACACACGGATGCTGCAAGATGGTAAATTTATATAAGTTATTAAATTATTTAAAAATATCCCTGACTTCCCTTCGCTGCAACAAGCTGCGGTCATTTTTAAGCATGATCGGGGTGGTGTTCGGGGTGATGGCGGTCATTATCATTGTTTCCGTGGGGGAAGGGGCCAAACAAGAGGCATTGCGGCAGATTGAACGGCTGGGCACCCGGAATATCTATATCAAATCCATTGATCTGCCGCAAAGTCCGGCTGGCGATTTCATAAAAAACCCTAATCCAGGGTTAAACGCTCAAGATATCTCACGGATTCAAAACGGGTGCGCTTTTGTAAAAAAAGTCGCGGCCATCAAGGAAATCCCGGTTGATGTTATCGGCGCGCTCAAGGAAATCACGCCCCAGGTGATTGCCGTTTCGCCCGCTTACAGCGATATCCTGAATCTGAAACTTTCCAGCGGAAGATTCATCAACAGAACCGACATTGCCGGCCATCATCTGGTATGCCTGGCGGGAGCGCAGATCGCCGCGCAACTGGGTGTTGACGGCGCCGTGGGCAGCCTTCTGCGCATCGGCGACCATTTGTTTAAAATTATCGGTATCCTGGACCGGTACGACATCCGGGGGTCTCAATCATCAGGAGCGTCGGGGGGGGCATCCACCATATCTGGCCGGAATTACAACGATATCATCCTGATCCCCGAAAACGGCAAAGAATGGCTCACACCGGATCTCCCGCCGGAAGAAAGCCGCGACTATTTTTCAGAGCTGATCGTTCAGGTGGACGAGACAACTCATGTCATGGCGGCGTCCAGAATCATCCGGGAAATCATGGCTGCAACCCATCAGGGCATAAAGGATTACCAGATCGTCACCCCCCTTGAGCTGCTCAACCAGTCCCGGAAAACCAATGAGCTGTTCAACCTGCTGCTGGCGGCGGTGGCATCCGTATCGCTTCTGGTGGGCGGCATCGGCATTATGAACATCATGCTGGCCACGGTGTCGGAACGGCGGCGGGAAATCGGCATCCGCCGGGCGGTGGGGGCGAAACAGCGCCATATCCTGATGCAGTTTCTCACGGAAGCATCCCTGCTGACGTTTTCCGGCGGCGTCATCGGGATCGTCACCGGTCTTTTCACGGTCTTCATCATGAAAACCGCCGGGCCATGGGAGATGGCCATCACGCTCAAGGCTATCCTGCTCCCGCTTTTTATCTCTTCCCTTACCGGTATTTTTTTCGGCAGCTACCCGGCATTTAAAGCCGCACGACTGGACCCCATCCAGGCGCTGACGGGATAGAAAAGTTTATTTGATCCTTCTCAGCCGATGGGTCTGGCGCAGCCGCTCCCACAAGGCCCTGATAATCACCCGCACAGCCGCATCCGCATCCAGCGCTTCATCCCCCGCCATCTCCCGGCAGGATGCCAGGAGCGGCGCATTATCGGATGCCAGACGGTAAGCATTCTGGATATACTGGCCAAGGGATGGATGAAGGCGGTCCAGCTCCGTTTCTGTCATGCCCGCCAGCCGCGTTTTGTCCTTGAGTGGCAATTCGGCAATCAAGCGGGTTACGGCCTGGTCCACGGTTTCCGGAAACGTTTCATCTGCTGCCGCATCTTCAGCGCCGCGAACCCCGGCCTTCAGCCCCGGCCTCTGGCCCGGCATCTGGTCACCCATCATGGACAGATAAAAAACCGTTTCCAGAATATTCATGACTGCGCTGTAAATACGGGGGTCGCTGCTGGCCCTGGTGCCGGCGACATTTAAAACGCCAACGTGGTTTTGTGTGATCCAGTGGGTAATATTTAACGTGGCCTGGAACTCCGGTGTCTGGTTTAAATCAATGTGCAGACAGGGTTTGCCGTATTTTTGAGCCAGCTTCCGGGTTAATGCCGATCCCCCAAAAATCTCTCCATGGCTGAATATGAGGGTGCCGTCCGCGTCAATCACATTGAGTTCCGTGCGCCTGCCGTAGTTCTCGCTTGGTGCTTCCGTCACATTGTAGCGGGAGGTAATGACGCCGTCTTCCGCGAGCCTGCCTTTGGGCACCCACCCGCCGTGGGGGATATCGTTATTGATGGCGAAATCCAGGGCCGCGCGGTCCGCCCCGGTCTGAGCGCCGGATATTATTTTTTTAATGATCATTTCCGTAATTTTTTATATAAGGTTTACCCATGACCCCATCCGACCCTTTTGAAAAACGCATCAAACGCCATGTGCTGGGCAGACCCCAGTCATTTTATATTTCCACCCTGCCGGGAGTGGAACACCTTTGCGCCGGAGCGCTTTCCGGCATGGGACTGGCCCCGGCTGATGGCGAGACCGGCAAAGGCGGAGTTGAATTTACCGGCCGCATCCCGGACTGTTTTCAGGCCAATCTGATGCTTCGCACCGCCAACCGAATACTGATGCGTGTTGATGAATTTACGGCCACCAATTTCCGGCAGCTTTCCAAAAAAACCGCTGATTTCCCCTGGGAACTGTATTTATCCCCCACTGCCGCGGTCGATATGCGCGTCACCGCAAAGCGCTCCCGGCTGATGCACACGGATGCGGTGGCGGAACATTTTCAATCAGGCCTGTCCAAACGCATGGAGACATCGGCTGAAAATACGCTAAAAAGCCTTCCTGAAAACAATTTTTTGCAGCGGATGTTTATTCGTGCGGAAGATGACCGGTTTACGGTATCCTTGGACAGCAGCGGCGAACTGCTCCACAAAAGGGGGCTGAAGTCCCGTGGCGGTGCCGCACCTATCCGGGAAACCATTGCCGCCGCCATTCTAATGCTGTCCGGGTATCAGCCCGGCGACCCGCTGTTGGACCCCATGTGCGGGGCCGGCACCTTTTCCCTGGAAGCCGCCATGATGGCGGCCCACATTCCGGCGGGATGGTTCCGGGAGTTCGCCTTTATGGGCTGGCCGTGTTTTAAGCCCGCGCAATGGGCGCATATAAGGCGGGAAGCGGAAAAAAAAATCACCCGGATATCAGACCCTGTGGTCTTCGCATCCGATATTAATCCGGAAAACTGCCTTGCCCTGGAAAAAATTTTTAAGGATGCCCCCCTGCTGTCGAAAACCGCGGAGGTGACGGTTCAGGATTTTTTTTCGCTCCATCCCTCGGCTTTGAGCATTCCGGCAGATAAAAGACAAAGCGGGCTGATCGTTCTCAACCCGCCTTATGGTCTTCGACTGGGAAGCAAAGACGCCGCCGGAAAGGGAATCGCCGGCATCGGCCAAAAGCTAAAAAAGGATTTCAAGGGCTGGCGCCTGGCCCTCATTGTTCCGGAGGCCCGCATGATGGCCCGGATTCCATTTCCGGTCACCCCCCGCCCGCTGTTTCACGGGGGGCTGACCGTGACCCTGCTGACGGGAAGGATCCCCTGACCGCCGCAGGTCATGGATTCCGCCGCTTTTTAAGGCCCCACAGCCAACGTCACGGCCGTGTTTTCATCCGCCGTCACTTCCACGGCCGCTCCCGCCGTTTGCTCCGGCGTAAAGGCGACCACTGTATAATCCAGAGGCGCGACATTGCCGCCCGGCAGCCGGACGGTATACCGGTCATCTTCGCTCACCAGCAGAGACGTCACCTCGATCTCGCTGCTCCCGGACCCGCAAAGGGCTATCTGGCGAAAACTGACCTCGGCGGTCTGACCAAAGGTGCGGATATCCACCACCACATGGCCGCTTTTTCTACCGCCAAGCAGCAGATTCTGAGTGTATTCCGCATCCGGAATCACCGGCAGACGCACGCATTTGGGTCCGTAAGCGGTTCCGTAGTCCGTATCGGCCCCTTTATATGAGACAACCAGATACGTGCCCGGCAACAGGAACAATTGATAGGCGCCTTCGCTGTCCGTCAGGGTGGATGCGGCCACGATCACCCGGCCGGCAGGGTCCACGGCACTCGGGTCCGGTGTCTGGGCGCTCACAAGCGCACCGGCAAGCGGGTTTCCCGCTGTGTCGGTGACCACCCCCGCCACAAGCGCCCGGTCCACCGTGCCAACCACCTTAATGGTGGGTTTTAAATTATAATTGCCGCTGTTTCCCGCCTGAACCACGGATTTTTGCGCATCAAAATCCAGAATCAGGTCCATGGTAACGCCTTGCAAAATATCAAAGGAATGGACCAGCTTGATGCCCGTCTGGTACCCGCTCGGCACCTTTAATTCATGGACCGTGTCCCTGCTGTCGATGATATAATTCGGATATGGGTGACGCTGGCCCAGAATATTGACGCCGCCATCGGGCGTCGTTTTCAGTATCAGGCGAATCTGGGTATAGGGGCCGGATTCCAGATCCGCCACCCCCAGTTGAGTCAGTACGCCGTTGACCAGTTCCATGAGGTTATAAGTTTTGTCTGGCGATGCCACCGTCTGCCAGCTCTGATCGGTATCGATCACATCATCATCCATGCCATCGTCAGCGCCATCATCCGTATCTTCCGGCACGTCCCCGCGATGCACCTGCACTTCATCAATGCTGACATACACGGCCTGATAAGCATCACTTGCGGCATCCGTCAGATAGATGGAAATGCGGCCCTCGCCTGCCCCGCTGCCGTCGCCCCCGCCGCCGCTGCATCCAAACCCGGTCGTCAGCAGTAAACAAGCCATAATCCAGGCAAAAAAGTGCAATGTTTTCATCTTGGACCTCGTGTTTTCCAGTTGTTTACCCTTAGGTCTGGGCATCCACATCCCCGGATTCAATCAAAAGCCCGATGCCGGTGGCCAGTTTCAGGATTTTCTGTTCATCAAGCTGCTGGGGCTGGCTTCCGGACAGAAAATCCAGGGTGGATTCCTCCAGAATCACGGACGGATTCTGTTTGCAGATCAGATGAAGCAGGCCCCGGAATGTCGCGATGTTCTTTGGGAGCACCTTGATGGGGAACCCGTCAAAAACGATATTATCAATATCGCAGACAAACGGACGTTCAATGGAGCGGACAAATATCAAAAAGGTTGTTTTCATATCCGCGCCGTTCTTTTGGTTAAATGCCGCGATGGCCAGAATGCGGTCATAGAGAATTTCCGGAATATCATCCACATTAAGATCGATACAGTCGGCGGACCCTGTCATTTTTTCCAGAATTCGGGGCGCAAACCGGTCATCCGGCTTATTGGACAATTGAATCACCACCACCCTGGGTTCGGCACTTTTAGCAGCCGGCTGGGGGGTGGATTTCGGAACGAGTTTTTCGGGAGGTTTTGGCGCAGGCGCGGACGCCGGTTTCGCTGAAGGCTCCGGCGGATCGATGTTGCACACCGCGCCGGTGGAAGAAATGGCCTTGACGTATTTTTTTGCGGTCTCAAGGTCCACGTCTTTTTTGACCACCGTTCCGGCTTTTTTCAAAAGCGGCGCCATTCTCTCCGGCGTTGTTTTAAACAGCGCCGCCATGCGCACCGCCACGTCCGCCTCTGATTTTCCCGCCGCAACCCCGCCTGAAAGCATTACCCGATAAATATTTTCCGTCATGGTTCTCTCTCTTTTTTTCCGGTTAAAATGGATAAAATCATCAAATATTTTTTTATTGTGAAAATAATTGGGGCAAGAATCAACCAGTCGCCGGGTAAGAAACCCGGCCTACGCCATCATTTTTTTAAATACGTTCTCCGGAACCCGTCCAGAATATAAATAAACAACGGGGTCACCACCAGCCAGGAGCATATCTGGAAATAATCCTTGAGTTCCCTGGCAAAATGGGATGTCACAAACGGCTGTTGAAAAATCAGCACGATAAACATCAGAAAACCGGAAAGCGCCAGGGGGATCAAAAAATACCGGTACAGGGGATGATGAACTGCGTTGGAATGGCTGATAAAATCCAGCTTGCTGTACATCAATAGCGATATCAGGATAATGGCGACGCTTAAAACAAAAATATTATCAAAAAACGTAAAGCACAACAGGGCCGCGATAGCCCCTGCGGGAGACGGCATGCCCTCGAAATCCTGTTTTTTGCTTTTGTCCGTATTGGCCTGAAGCCGGACCGTGAACCGGGCCAGGCGCAGATGCACATAGATGAAATAAAACACAGCGATAAAAATGCCCATGTAGGAGGTGGCGTCCTTGATGGCGGAATACCGCAGAAAAATAATCATGGCCGTGGCAAGGCCGAAGGTGGAAAGATCGGTTGAGGAATCCAGGCAGGCCCCGAAATCCGAATGAGAGTTGAGTTTTCGCGCCAGGGGCCCGTCAAAGGCATCGCAGGCGCCAGCCGCCAGCACCCAGAACAAACACACGAACCACCGGTATTCCACGTTCACTTCCGGCATGGCGAAATACACCGCCGTCACCCCGCACAAATAATTGCCGATGGTGAACAGATTGGGAATCATGACGATATACCAAGCCCGGTCGGATTCCGCGAACTGGGATTTGGTATAGTCATTGACATAGGAAAAGGATTTAAAATAAGGGAACACGGAAATAATGGTGGCGAAACACAACAGCAGCATGCCCCATAAAATAAAACTTTCGGGCAATGCCTTGGCAATAGTTTCAATGGGCAGCGTATCCACACCCAGCTCATCAGACCGCAGAAGGACAATATACAATACCGTGAACTGGATCCCGGTTTTGATTTTTCCCAGCCACCGGGCGGATGCATCTTCCCCTTTGCGCCGCAGCAGCATTCGCTGGATCATGCTTATGATTTCTCTGGCAAAAACAACAAATAAAACCCACCACCGGAGTTCTCCGAACATGAGGGCCGTCACCGCAAGACAGAAGGTCACCCATTTGTCTGCGGCCGGGTCCAGGGTTTTGCCGTCTTCGGAGACCGCCTCCCATTTCCGGGCAAATTTTCCGTCCAGAAAATCAAAAATACAGATCAGGGCAAACGCCAGATGAAAGGTTAACGATCCGAAAACATTATGGAAACTGTCAAAGGCAAAAACGCATAAAATCCAGGCGGCCAAAGGAAACCTTAAGTAACACAGCATATTGGGCATATTTTTCGTATTGCCGCCAAAAAGCGGGTGTTCCGCAGGGCCGGTGCCTTGACGCTTCGGGCCGAGAATCGCCCGGTTTAACACGCACACCATGATGATAATCATTGATAGATTGCCAAATTGCGCCAGAATCACAGGACCATCTAAAAATTGAGTCATATATTATCCATTGGATTTTCTTATTTTTTTCTAATAAATAACAAATCTTTGAATTCTCTGTATCAGGATACGGCCCAAAATACCACATTTATCTGATTTCACCAATAAATCACAGGTCATAAATAACAGGCCATGGACAAAAAGGCAGGCCCGCAGCTCCTCTTTTTTACAAATTTTACCACAAATGAAAACAACCGCTTTACAAACCCTCCACATATTGATAGGTTGCCTATCCTCAAAAGCCGTCCGCTCGCCTTCGCATCTTCCACGAATTGATTAACGAAACACCCAGGAGTTTATTAAACGTAAAGATTATGAACCGTTTTAACCAAAAAGAAATCGACCGCCGCCGCACCTTCGGCATCATCAGCCATCCGGATGCCGGGAAAACCACCCTTACGGAAAAAATCCTGCTGTTCGGCGGCGCCATCCAGCAGGCCGGGTCCGTCAAGGCCCGGAAAGCCGCCCGCCACGCCACTTCCGACTGGATGGCCATTGAAAAGGAGCGCGGCATTTCCGTGACCTCGTCGGTGATGAAATTCAATTACCGGGATTACGAGATCAACCTGCTGGACACCCCCGGCCACCAGGACTTTTCCGAGGACACCTACCGGGTGCTCACCGCCGTGGATTCCGCGCTCATGGTCATCGACAGCGCCAAGGGCGTGGAGCCCCAGACGGAAAAGCTCATGGAAGTCTGCCGCATGCGCAACACCCCCATCATCACCTTCATCAACAAGCTGGACCGGGAGGGCATGACGCCGCTCGAAATCTTAAATGATATTGAAGACAAACTCCAGATCGAATGCACGCCCCTGTCCTGGCCCATCGGCATGGGAAAGCGGTTTAAAGGCGTGTACAATATCTTTCACCGTCAGCTTCACTTGTTTGAACCCGGCCAGGAGCGGCTGGGGCATCAGCCCGGCGTGCTGATTCAGGATTTGTCGGATCCGGCCCTGGACGCGCACCTGGGTTCCCAGGCCCATGAGCTGCGGGAGGAAATCGAACTCCTGGAAGGGGCCGCCAACCCCTTTGAACTGTCCCATTTTTTGACCGGCAGCCAGACCCCGGTGTTTTTCGGCTCCGCCATCAATAATTTCGGAGTCCGGGAGCTGCTGGACGCGTTTGTGGAAATGGCGCCCCATCCAGGAAACCGGGCCGCCGTGAGCCGGGACGTGTCGCCTTATGAACCCGCATTTTCGGGGTTTGCTTTCAAAATACAGGCCAATATGGATCCGGCCCACCGGGACCGCATCGCGTTTGTGCGCATCTGCTCCGGGAAATTTAGCCGGGGCATGAAGGTGATGCATCACCGCATCGGTAAGGAAATCGCCATCGCCAACGCCACCATTTTCATGGCCCAGGACCGGGAAAACGTGGAGGAAGCCTTTCCGGGAGACATTATCGGCATCCACAACCATGGCACCATTAAAATCGGGGACACGTTTTCGGAAAAAGAACCCCTGAAATTCACCGGCATTCCCTTTTTCGCGCCCGAGCATTTCCGGCGGGTGATTATTAAAAATCCTTTAAAAACCAAGCAATTGCAAAAAGGGTTGACCCAGCTTTCCGAGGAGGGGGCGGTCCAGTATTTTAAGCCCCTATCCGGAAATTATTATATTCTGGGCGCGGTGGGGGTATTGCAGTTTGAGGTGACCATGGCCCGGCTCAAGGACGAGTATGGCGTGGATGCCATTTACGAAGGGGTGAATTTCAACGTGGCCCGGTGGATCGCTTGCGACAACAAGAAAAAAATGGCCGAATTCGAGCGCAAATACAACGCCAGCCTGGCCCATGACGCGGAAGGGTGCCTGGCGTTTCTGACCACCAGCGAATGGCAGCTCAAATTCTGCATGGAACAGTGGCCGGAGGTGAAGTTCTTCAAGACCCGGGAGATCCATTAAAAGCCCCCTTCGATTGACCGGAATCAACCCTGAAAGCAATATTATGTCTTTAATATCAAGCTATTAAAATTGAAATCCACATCTTGTTGCCTGGAAATAACAGCGGAATTTCACCACGAAGCGCACGAAGAACACGAAGATAAAAAAATTTACAAAAGCGCTTCACACCATGAGTCTCTTCGTGAACTTCGTGTTCTTCGTGGTTAGAAAGAAATAATATATAAAAACATATAGTTGAACTCAAAATGAACCTTGCGGCCCCCTCACATCATCCCGTCGCCCTCTACATGGGCCCCATCCGGGGCGGCACGGACCATATTTACCGGAACGCCTTTGCCCGGCATTTTGCAGGGTTTGATCTGGCCGTGGCACCCTTTATCAACTGCATCAACCTTAATAAAATCACCCGCAAATACGTTCACGGCCTGCTTCCGGAAAACAATACCGGAATGCCCGTCATTCCGCAGATTTTAAGCAAGTCCGCCGAAGGATTCTTGCATCTGGCCAATTATCTCACGGATATGGGATACCCAACCATCAATTGGAACCTCGGGTGCCCCTTTCCCCAGGTGGCCAATAAGCACCGGGGCTCGGGCCTCCTGCCATTTCCGGATCGGATCCGGGCGTTTCTGGATGTGGTCATCCCGTCCATGCACGGGCGGCTTTCCATTAAAACCCGGCTGGGCCGCGAACACCGGGATGAAATTCTTGCCCTGATGCCGGTATTTAACGATTATCCCCTGGAAGAAATCATCATCCACCCGCGTACGGGCCGGCAGATGTATGAGGGAGTGCCGGATCTATCGGCGTTTGGGGATTGCCTGGCAATGTCCCGGCATCCGGTGTTGTATAACGGGGATATCCGGACGAATGATGATTTCATAAGATTATCCGGGCAATTTCCAGGGGTGAGCCGATGGATGATCGGGCGCTGGGCGCTGGTAGACCCATTTTTGCCTGAGGTGATTAAAACCGGAAAAGACGAGATTCCAGGTGCGGAAAAAATAAAAAAAATCAGAGCCTTTCACGATGACCTGTTTGAAGAATATTCCCGGACCCTGTTTGGTCCGTCCCATATCACGGACCGGATGAAAGGGCTCATGGTATATTTTTTAACCGCGTTTCAGGATTCAGAAAAGGCACTAAAAAAAATCAAAAAAACGCGCACACCCGAGCAATATCTGGCGGCGGCGAATCATTTTTTTGACGTGGAAGCCCGGTGGGGTTGCTGAAATTATTGCGCCAGCAAAAACTGAAGCGGAATATGAGCCCGTTTTCTCCAGGCCCGTTCTGAGTGTTCCTCGCCCGGGAATTTTTTGGTGACCCAGTTGATCTCCATCTGAAAACCGCCGCGCCGCATCACTTCATCCGCCCGGACCTGATAAGGTTCATACTGGGCATCCAGGGCTTCGGTTCCGTAATCAAAATAAATCCGGTGAGTTTCAGGGTTCGGAAGATGGTCCGCCAGATACGGAATCGTGACCCCGTTGGCGGCCGGCCAATGGGTGGACAGACACCCGGCCCCGCCGAAAATTTCAGGGTATTCGCAAATCGCATACAGGGAAATCAATCCCCCGAAACTTGATCCCATGATGGTGGTTCCGGCCGCATCCCTCCGGGTGGGAAAGGTCTTGTCGACAAACGGCTTTAATTCCTTCACGATAGCCCTAAGATAATCGTCCGATACCGGCTTTCCGAAATCCCGCAGATATTTTTTGCGCTCCGCAGAACTCGCGTAATGATTTATTGCTTTTGCCGGTCCGTATTCCCTGCCCCTGGCGGTGGAACTCCAGATGCCGACGACGATGGCCGGCGGGATGCAGTTTTCCCGGATTAGCCGGTGAACGGTATCAGGTATGCCCCAATCGATGCCGAGAAATGACGTTTCCGGATCAAACAGGTTCTGACCGTCGTGCATATAAATCACCGGATACCGCTCCTGCATATTCAGTTTCACGGCATCCGGGAGCCAGACATCCACAGGTCTCGGGGCGATGCGTTTGAAATAAAACGGCTGGTAATGTTCAATTCGTCCGGGGTGCATTTCCCACCTTTAAACAGGCGATAGAATATAACTCAACCAAAGGTCCGGGGAATTGAGGACTGATTGGCTGACGGCAAAATAGATGACCTTCATTTGGATCTGGGGAAAAATGGACCGGATATCCCCATCGCGCCAAAAATAAAAAATTCTGCCCAGGGCATCGGTATGGGTGTTTTCGCCTTGTTTTACGGAAAGGTAAAAAATGCCGCCGGGAGCAAGAGCCTGTTTGATATTTGTCAAAACATGGGGAAGACGGGGATGCGGAATATGGACAAACGCACCGGAAGCCATGATGGCGTCAAATGCGAACGGAGAAAAATCAAAGGCTTCAAAATCCCCTTCCATGACACGGCATCCGGAATGCCGCATAGCCAGGTTCGCCAGCCCAGCGGACCGCTCAAAGCCGGTGGGTGAAAAGCCCTGCTGTTTAAGCCACAACAAATCACGGCCCGAGCCGCATCCGATATCCAGAACCGATGCGCCGGGCCGCAGTTTTTGGGCAAATGGCGAGAGAAACACGGATGAATCAACGCAAACCGTGCGCTTGAAATAATCGTCACAGTGGGTCTGGTAATAATCCGTCATGGGCGATTCTTTTCTGCCTATTTTTTCTTCCGCTCCTTTAAAATCCGAATGGTGTCCGCGATTTCCTCAGCCGTCACGCTTTTTCGCAAGTTTTCCATGTCATTCATCACACCCGCAAACCGGATGCCCTCAGCGGCGGAAATCCATTCCAGCCGCAGGCGGTCTTTCCGGATCCCCAGTTTTTCCATTTTCTTGTGGACCTTCTCCACCCGTTTCACGGTCCAGTGGTTGGCGTCGATATAATGGCAGTCGCCGATATGGCAACCGGAAACCAGCACCACGGGAGCACCCTTTTCAAATGCGTGCCAGACGAATTCCTCGTCCACCCGGCCCGAACACATGGTACGGATGAGGCGCACGTTGGCCGGGTACTGAAGCCGGGAAACGCCCGCGTAATCCGCGCCTGCGTAGGAACACCAGTTGCAGGCAAAGGTGAGGATTTTATCTTCAGGCGTTTCGGCCAGCATCGCGTCCGTCTGGCTGGTGATCTGCTCGTCCGTGAAATGGTTCATAACAATGGCGCCGAACGCGCATTCCGCCGCACAGGTGCCGCAACCCGCGCAGGCCGCAGTATTGACCACCGCCGGCGTCTTTTTCTTGGTGTCCACGGTAATGGCGTTATACGGGCACACGGTGGCGCATTTGCCGCAGGATACACAATGCTCTTCCATGACCATGGAGGTGATGGGCTCGGTGGTGATGACGCCCCGGTGCATGAGCCGCACCACCCGCGCCGCCGCCGCCGATCCCTGGGTCACGGAATCCTTGATATCCTTGGGCCCTTCCGCGCACCCGGCGTAAAACACGCCCCGGGTGGCTGCGTCCACGGGCTGGAGCTTGGGATGGGCCTCTAGAAAAAAACCGTCGGACGTAAGCTGGAGACCCATCATTTCCTGGAGCTTGTGGGTGCCGGGAGCGGGTTTCATGCCCAGGGCCAGCACCAGCATGGACAGATCATGGTATTCCACCCGGCCGGTACTCGTATTTTCCACCGCCACCCGCATGGTGCCGTCCGGCAGTTCCTCAACAGAGCCCGGAAGTCCCCGCACATACTGCACGCCCAGACTCCGGCTCCGGTTGTAAAGATCCTCGAACCCCTTGCCAAAGGCCCGGATATCAATATAAAATACCTTGACCACCATGTCCGGGTAATGTTCCTTCAGGACCAGGGTGCTTTTGATGGTGTTCATGCAGCAGATATTGGAGCAGTAGACCCCGCCCTTTTGCCGGGACCGGGAGCCCACGCACTGGATGAACCCCACGGACGCCGGGCGCTTCCGGTCCCCCGGCCGCACCAGGGCACCCTTGGTGGGGCCGCCCGCGTTCACCATGCGCTCGAATTCCAGGCTGGTGAGAACATTTTCATGGCGCGTATACCCGTATTCGTCCATTTCCTTCGGGTCATAAGGCTCAAGCCCCGTGGCCACCACGATGGAGCCCACGTTCACCTGAAGATCCTCGTCCGACATATGGAAATGAATGCATTTTTTCAGGCAGGCGTCCGCGCATTTGGAACACCCGTGGCCCAGGCAGTCGTTCATGTTGATGACGTAACTGGAGGGCACCGCCTGGGGAAAAGGCATGTAAATGGCCTTCCGCGAGGACAGCCCCATGTTGAATTCATCCGGAAACACGGCAGGGCAGACCTTGGCGCAGTCCCCGCAGGCCGTGCAGGCGTTTTCATCCACATACCGGGCCTTTTTTAATATCCGGACATTGAAATTGCCCACGAATCCCTTGACGTCCGCCACTTCGCTGTTGGTGTGGAGCGTGATGTTGGGATGCCGACCGGCATCCGCCATTTTCGGGCCGAGAATTCAGATGGAGCAGTCCATGGTGGGAAAGGTCTTGTCAATCTGGGCCATCATCCCGCCGATGGACGGGGTTTTTTCCACCAGCACCACTTCGTATCCGGTGTCGGCCAGATCAAGGGCCGTCTGAATGCCCGCGATGCCGCCGCCGATCACCAGGGTCCGCTTGGTAAGGGGCACGATTTCCTCGATGAGGGGCCAGAGCAGGCCCACCCGGGCCACGGCCATTTTGACGAGGTCTTCGGCTTTTTGCGTGGCCGCATCCGGCTCGTTCATGTGCACCCAGGAGCACTGCTCCCGGAGATTGGCCATTTCCATCATGTAGGGATTGAGGCCCGCCTTTTTCATCATCTGCCGGAAGGTGGATTCGTGAAGCCTCGGGGAGCAGGAGGCCACCACGATGCGGTCCAGATTGTTGTCCGCGATGTCCTCCACCATTTCCGCCTGGCCGGGCTCGGAACAGGCGTAGGTGATTTCCTTGGCGATCACCACGCCATCAAGATTCGCCACGTTTTGAGCGACCCTCGCGCAATCCACGGTCTGGGCGATATTTAAGCCGCACCGGCATACATACACGCCGATGCGGGGTTTGTTTGCCGTTGCTTGCGCGGCGCTGGAAAATTCTCCAGAAATGTTCATTCCCATTTCCTCTTTGGTTATTCAGTGGTTGTCGGGAAAGAATCCCGACCTACGATTAAGAATTTATTTATAGGCCGGGTTTCCATACCCGGCGATTGACCCATTCCTTTTTATTCCCACTGAATCGTCCGGCGGATAATGCTGGTCAGATCCGCTATTTCCATTTTAAGGGCGTTTCCGTGAATGGGGTCTTCCATGGCGCATTGCAGGTGAATCTGGCATTTCGGGCAGGCGGTCACGAGAAGATCGCTGCCCGTTTCCCTCGCCTGGCCCAGCCGTTTCATCTGCATGGCCTTGCTGTATGCGTCGCATCCGGTCCATGCGCAATTGCCGCAGCACATGGCGCTGGCCTCATGGTCCTTCATTTCCGAAAATTGTTCCGGCGATAACCGTCCCATCAGCTTTCGCGGCAGCCCGCGCAGTCCTTCCTCGCTGTTCAGGCGGCATGAATCCTGAAACGTAATCTTGTTTTCCAGGGGCGCAAACGTCACGGCCCCATTGTCGATTTCCCGCTCCAGGAATTCATACAAATGGGTCACTTTGAAATTTCCCTTAACTCCGAACCGCTCATAATCGCCCGCCAGGGTTCGATAACATTCCGGGCAGGCGGTGACGACCTCTTCGATGCCCTGAGCCTCTATCGCCGAGACATTGAGCCGGGCAAGGCGAAGAAAATTTTCCCGGTCCCCGGACCAGAGCAGATCATGGCCGCAGCACCGCTCATTTTCGAGCAAGGCGGGGGTCACATCAAAAAAATTCAATAGCCGCAGGCTGTCGCTTAAAATATCAGCCGTCCGGACACCTAAATGAGAGCGGAAAAATGTGTCGAAATACGGCGCGCACCCCCCGAAAAACAGAATTTTGGACGCCGGATCGATGCGGATATCTTCCGGAAGACCACGCCATCGCTTAGTGGAAAGGGCCGGAGAGGTCATGGCCCGCATCAGGGACTGGAAAAATCCGCCATGGGCCAGATGGCTGTCCGCATCATCGCGGTTTTTCATGACGGCCCGGATATCCGAAATAAAATCCGGGAAATTGACCCCGGACGGACACCGCTGGTAGCAGATGCCGCAGGTGAGGCATGACCAGATGTCTTCAGTAATTTCCTTGGCGTTCAGATCACCGGCGATCACCGCACCGGCCATGGCGCGCGGGGAAAATTGTTTGCCGGTCAGAGCCAGGGGACAGGCGGACGTGCATTTTCCGCAATCCTGGCACCCGTAGGCATTATGGGCCGCCAGAATGGCCGCAAGCACCCCGGAAGCCGCCTCGCCCTCCCCTTCCATCTTGTCCGCAAGGGGACGGGTAGGCACGACCGGGGATTTACCCATCATTCGGATGGTTTCGCAAAAGGTTTCGATAAAATGGCGCAATCCTTCCGCCTCATCGGGCAAAACCGTAAAAAGCCGCATCCGTTCGCTGCCCAGTCCCAGAAGAGCCAGAATATCCCGGGTGTCGCGGGTATTGGTATTCGCGTTTTCAGTACCCAGGCCATAGCGGCAGGAACCGGGCTTGCAGCCCACCAGCGCCACCCCGTCCGCGCCTTTTTCAAACGCCTTGAGCAGCAGGGCCTTGGAAATTCTGCCGGTGCAGGGAATACGGATCATGCTCACGCCGTCCGGCACCGGCCAGTTCCGGTCCAGAAGCGCCTGATACGCCGTATGGGCCCCCCAGTTGCATAAAAACAGGATTATTTTATAATTATTCATAAATCTTTTTTTCAAAAACCTTTTTTATCTTCGTGTTCTTCGTGCGCTTCGTGGTAATTTTTTAGGGATCCTCTAAAAATTCATTTTTTGAAAAATGAATTTTTCGGAAGACAAAATTTTTAAAAACTTGTTTTTCTCGGGTAATCATTGTGAGTATTCATCGTATTTCGGATGTCGTTTTGCCATTTTTT
>Ga0209467_1001461_pt1 | contig 20659 bp, 18 predicted proteins | sample Higcelwee11metaG_FD_187175 | JGI IMG/M metagenome (GOLD analysis project Ga0209467, IMG submission 187175) | Freshwater pond sediment microbial communities from the University of Edinburgh, under environmental carbon perturbations - High... | ecosystem: Environmental > Aquatic > Freshwater >...
ACGGCATGAAGCTTCTGGCCAATTTTCCGGAGAACATCCTCCCCCAGGGAGCGGGCCGTTAACGGCCACGAAAAAGGAGACACGCGATGGACAAATTCGTTGAAGCGCTGGAACTTCTGGCCGTGGGCAAAAACCTCCCCGAGGATCTGGCCATGACCGCCTTCCGCTCCATGTACAGCGGCGAGATGCCCGCCTCCTGCGTGGGCGCTTTTCTCATGGGCCTGAAAACCAAGGGCGAATCCGCCGTGGAGATCGCGGCCGGGGTCAACGCCGCCCTGGAAGAGGCCCGGCTCGTTCCCGGCCTGACCGGCGACCGCATCGACACCTGCGGCACGGGCGGCGACAACACCTGCTCGTTTAACTGCTCAACCGCCGTGGCGCTCTACCTCGCAGCCATGGGCCACAAGGTGGTCAAGCACGGCAACCGGGCCGTCTCAAGCGCCTGCGGCTCGGCCGACGCCGTGGAGGCCCTGGGATTCGACCTCGTCGTGGAGCCGGGCGCGGTCAAGGCCTCGCTCGACGCCACAAACTTCGTCTTCCTCTTCGCCCCCAGCTACCACCCGGCGTTCAAACGCATCGGCCCCATCCGCAAGGAGCTCGGCGCGCGCACGCTGTTCAACCTCATGGGCCCCCTTCTCAACCCTGCCCGGCCCACGCACCAGATCCTCGGCGTGCCCACCTCGCGCCATGTGCCGCTGATGGCCGAGGTGCTGGCGCTCACGGGCCTTACGCACGGCGTGGTGGTGCACGGCGCGGGCGGCTTCGACGAGCTGACCCCGTTCGGCCCGGCCGACGTCTGCTACGTGCGCGACGGCTGGCTCAAGCGCGACCGCATCGATCCGGCCGATTTCGGGTTCCCGGCGCACAAGCCCGGCGACGTGGTGGTCTCCGGCCGCGACGAGGCCGTGGACACCCTGCGCGGCCTTTTGGCCGGGGTCGGCCCGGCGGCCATGCTGGACATGCTGGCCTTAAACCTCGGCGCGGCCCTGCACCTGCTCGAAGACCTGCCCCTTGCCGCCGCCATGGACAAGGCCCGGGAGGCCGTGGCCGCTGGCCTTGCCGCCAAGGCCTTCGGAGAAGCCCATGCTTGAGAAGTTTCGCGCCGCCAAGCGGCCCGAGATCGAAAAACTCATGGCCCTGGCCGAGTCCGGCGGCCTGCCGCCGCCGCTGCCCGGCCCCCGGCCGTCTTTTTCCGGGGCCATCCTGGACCGGGCCGTAGCGGGCGAGCGCGCCGCAGTCATCGCCGAATACAAGCGGGCCTCGCCCTCCAAGGGCGACATCAACCTGGGACTGTCCCCGGCCGACGTGGCCCGCATTTACGCCGCCCACGGCGCGGCCTGCATCTCCGTTTTGACCGAGGAGGCCTATTTCAAGGGCAGCCTCGACTACCTGGACGAGGTGGCCCAGGCCGCGCCCGGCATGCCGCTTCTGCGCAAGGACTTCCTCGTGCATCCCCTCCAGGTGGCCCAGACCGCCGCCCATCCGGCTGCGGCCCTGCTTCTGATCGTGCGCATGCTCGACGACACGGCCCTGGCGGACATGCTTCGCGTGACCTACGACCTGGGCCTTGAGGCCGTGGTGGAGGTCTTCGACGAAAAAGACCTGGACCGGGCCGAGGTCCACGGCGCGCACATCATCCAGGTCAACAATCGCGACCTGAACACCCTGGCTGTCGATCTGGCCGTGTCCGAACGCCTGTCGGCGCGCAAGCGCCCGGGCCGCATCTGGATCTCCGCCAGCGGCATCTCGCGTCCCGACCAGGCCGCCCGCATGGCGCAGCTCGGCTTCGACGCCGTGCTGGTCGGCACGTCCATCATGGCCGGGACCGACCCCGGCCAAACCCTGGCCGGACTGGCCCAGGCCAAGGCCCGCAAGGAGGGCGCATGATCTCCCACACGCCCTTTTTCAAAGTCTGCGGGCTGACCCGGCCCGAAGACGTCACCGCCTGTCTGGCCGCAGGCGCGGCCATGACCGGATTCATCTTCGCGGCCAAGAGCCCGCGCCGCATCACCCCCGAACAGGCCCTCAGCCTGCCGCGCGGCGACGCCTACCGGGTGGGCGTCTTCGTGGAGCAGGACATTGCCGAGGTTGTGCGCATCATGGAGGCCGCCGAACTCGATCTGGCCCAGCTCCACGGCCGCCACAACGAGGCCTTCTGCCGCGCCGTCGGCCCCGAGCGGGTGATCAAGGCCCTGTGGCCGGAAAAGCTCGGCTCGAAGGAGGCCATCCAAAAGGCCATGGACCGCTTCGCCGAGTCCTGCGCCTTTTTCCTGCTCGACGCCGGAACCTCCGGCGGCGGCCACGGCCGGTCCATGGATTTCTCCCTGGTGGCGGGCCTTGAGCCGCCGCAACCCTGGCTGCTGGCCGGTGGGCTTGGGCTGCACAACATGGAGGCCGCCCTGGACACGGCCGCGCCCACGGGCCTGGACCTCAATTCGGGCCTGGAAACATCCCCCGGCGTCAAGGACCACGCCGCCGTCGCCCAGGCTGGGGCCATCCTGGCCGGACGATGGCCGCAAGGCGGCCAAAAAAATGAGTGAAGGGGAATGAGGGGGGAGGAGAATTCCAGGGGGGAAACTTTTTGAAAAAAGTTTCCCCCCTGGACCCCCCTTCCAAAACTTTTGGCGGGGTCTGGGATTGCAAAGCACACTGAAGAAAGGTGATGAGAGAACATGAAGAAGAGTTATTTCGGAGAGTTCGGCGGACAGTTCGTCCCTGAACTGCTCATGCCGCCGCTTCTGGAAATCGAAGAGGCCATGGAGAAGATCATCCCCACCAAGGCCTTCCAGGCCGAGTTGGCCGCCCTTCTGGCCGACTACGTGGGGCGGCCCTCGCCGCTGTACCTATGCCCGAATCTGTCGAAGCGGCTGGGCGTGAATCTGTGGCTGAAACGCGAGGACTTGAACCACACCGGCGCGCACAAGATCAACAACACCATGGGCCAGGGCCTTCTGACCAAATACATGGGCAAATCGGTGCTTCTGGCCGAGACCGGCGCCGGACAGCACGGCGTGGCCACGGCCACGGCGGCGGCCATGCTGGGGCTGCGCTGCACGGTCTACATGGGGGCCGAGGATGTGCGCCGCCAGTCCCACAACGTGCGCCGCATGCACCTTCTGGGCGCCCAGGTGGTTCCCGTGCAGTCCGGCACCAAGACCCTCAAAGACGCCATCAACGCCGCCCTGCGGGTCTGGATCGCCGACCAGGAGACCACCCACTACTGCTTCGGCACGGCCGCCGGGCCGCACCCCTTCCCCACCCTGGTGCGCCTGTTCCAGTCCATCATCAGCCGCGAGGCCAAGGACCAGTTCCAAGAGAAGATCGGGAGACTGCCGGACTACGTGGTGGCCTGCGTGGGCGGCGGCTCCAACGCCATCGGCATGTTTCACGAGTTCGTGCCGCATCCCGGGGTCAACCTCATCGGCGTCGAGGCCGCCGGGACCGGCCAGCCGGGCTGCTTCCACTCCGCGCCCCTGTCCCTGGGACGCCCGGGCGTTTTGCACGGGGCCGTGAGCATGCTGCTTCAGACCGAGGACGGCCAGATCATGCCCTCGCACTCCATCGCCCCGGGCCTGGACTATCCCGGCGTCGGCCCGGAGCACGCCCACCTGCAAAAGACCGGCCGCGCCCGCTACGAAACGGTCAACGACACCGGCGCGCTGAGGGCCTTTTCGGCGCTGTGCCGCGAGGAAGGCATCATCCCGGCCCTGGAAAGCTGCCACGCCGTGGCCTGGGTGCTGGAGCACGCCCACGAACTGCCGCCGGGCTGCCATGTGGCCGTGTGCCTGTCCGGCCGGGGCGACAAGGATCTGGGGATCATCGAGGAATATCTGGAAAAAGGGGGGACGTTGTGAGCCAGTCGATTCTGACGCAGCGCATCCGGGAGGCGACCGCCCGGGGCAAAAAGGCGCTCATCCCGTTTCTGCCCGGCGGATTTCCGGACAAGGAGCGGTTTTTCACGGAACTGGACCAGCTTGACGCGGCAGGCGCGGACATCATCGAGATCGGCGTGCCGTTTTCCGATCCCGTGGCCGACGGCCCAACCGTAGAGCAGGCCTCGCTGGACTGCCTCATAAACGGCACCTGCCTGTCCTGGATTTTGTACGAACTGGCCAAGCGCAAGGGGCGGTATCGGGCGGCGCTGGTGCTCATGGGCTATTACAACCCGTTTTTGCAGTACGGCCTGGACAAGCTGGGCGAGGACATGAGCGACGCCGGGGTGGCCGGATGCATCGTGCCCGACCTGCCGCTTGAGGAATCCACCCCCCTGCGCGAGGCGCTTTTGGCGCATGGCGTGGATGTGATCTGCCTGGTGGGGCTTAATACGCCCATCGAGCGCATGAAGGCCTATGCCAGGACCGCCCGGGGGTTCGTCTATTTCGTGTCGGTCTTGGGGACCACGGGGGTGCGCGAGAGCCTGCCCGAGAAGATCAAAGCGCGACTGGCCGACGTGAAAAAGGTGTTCGACCTGCCCGTGGCCCTGGGGTTCGGCATCAAAACCCCGCAGCAACTGGCCCAGTTCGGTGACTTGATCGACGCGGCGGTGTTCGGCAGCGCGCTTATCGACCATATCCGCGCCGGGGGCGACTCGGCGTCGTTTATGGCCCGTTGGGCCTGATCCCGCTTCGCGGCAAAGCACGCAATAAAAAGGGCGTTCCGGCTGGGGTTGGTCGGGACGCCCTTTTTGCACGGCAAAGACCGCGTTTCGCCCGGATTCGTCACCCGGGCGCGGCGCTGCTCCCGAGGTTTGGCGCTTTTTCGCACGCATGTTGACGTCAATCAAACTGATAGTTAGAAATAACCATGTACGCGCTTCGTTTCTCCACGGCCGCCTTGAAGGCCCTCAGGAAAGCGCCCGCCGACGTGTCCGGCCGCATTCGGGAGCGGTTGGACGAACTGGCGCGCGATCCCTTCGCGGCCCCAAACGTCAAAAAACTCACCAGCCATCCGGGATATCGGCTGCGTGTCGGCGACTGGCGGGTGATCTATCTCGTGCAGAAAGATACTGTCGTCATTTACGTGGTGGACATCGCACAGCGCAAGGAGGCGTATCGATGAGCGTCCAGATTCTCGAACACGAAGGCCGACCGGCGTTTGCGCTGATGCCGATCAAGGAATACGAACGCCTGCTGGCGGCCCTTGAGGATGCGCACGACGCCGCGACCATTGCGGAGTTTCACCGCAGGCTCGTCTCCGGCGAGGAGGAGACCTTCCCGGCGGACATCGCCGACCGGTTGCTGGCCGGGGAGCATCCTGTCCGGGTGCTGCGGCTGCATCGGGGCATGACCCTGCAACAGGTCGCGGATGCCTGCGGCGTGACCAATTCGCACATCTCCCAGATCGAAAAGGGCAAACGCTCCATGTCGACGGATGTGCTGAAGCGGATGGCCGAGGCCTTGCGCGTCGACGCCGAACTGCTCCTTACGTGACCGGGCCGCGAAATCCGCGCGATGGATTTCGCGGACATCGCCTTGGGCGACGTGTCTTTTTCTGACAAACCCCGACGAATCATTCAGGGATGAGACACAGGCGGCGTCCTGACCGGGGCTGGTCGGGACGCCCATTTCCGTAAAAATATCCTGTCCTTGCGTAAAAACTCACCAAGCACCTGAAATCTTAATATTATATTCTAAATCATAACACTAGGGCAATATATACATCGCTCGCAACAGACTCGCTAAATCAAAATTTGCTCTACCGCAGGAAGCATAGTATTGTCTAAATCAGCTTACCTAGGTGTAAACATTTTCGCGTGAAAATATCTGCAAAAACAAACAATCACCAAACATTTTAATATATTAAAAATGAATATTGACCAGCCAGAGCCGTTTCTCAATATCCGAGTTCATGATCTCGGTGCCGTGCCAAGCCTCTCTGGACTCTGCGTTGGATTTGAAAGAGGGGAGTGGCGCGAGAGTGATTTTGTCGACCATGTAATGGAATGGCTACCTGAGTTCGCCTTAAAAGAAAGTGAATTTCAAGATATCGGTGCTGGAAAATTACTACAGCTTATCAGAAAGGCCGCCTCCACTATTTACAAATCCGAAAAATTCAAAAATCGTGGTGAGTTTGGTGAAGTATTTTTGCACATAGTTTTGCGACAAGTTTTTAATTCATTGCCCGTTGTATCAAAAATTTATTATAAATCTTCGAACAACGACACCGTCAAAGGATTTGACTCGGTACACGTTATTGAAAATGGTGGCGAGCTTGAACTTTGGATTGGAGAGGTTAAATTCTATGAACAGATCGATATAGCAATCAGAGATGTTGTAAAAGAAATTAATGAACATACAACAACAGATTACCTGCGTGACGAATTCACGCTAATAGTCAACAAGATAGACACAAACCATAAACATTACACGACCCTAAAAAAACTTCTTTCGAGAAATACTTCTCTAGATGAAATCTTTGAAAGGGCGTGCATCCCTGTCCTATTAACATACGAAAGCGAAACCATTAACAGTTATACATCTTGCTCTAAAGAATATAAAACGAATTTTGAAAAAGAAGTCCGCGCAGCTCATGCAAAATTTTCAAACAAGAAACTTCCGCTCGAAATTAGAATACACTTATTTTTATTACCAATAAAATCCAAAATCAGTCTTGTGACAAAACTCGACTCTAAACTTAAAACATGGCAGAAGATTTAAAATATATAGAGTTAAAAAAACTCCTAGGGTCACCAAAGCTTTCTGATGGTGATCAGTTCAAGATATTGCACCAGATTGCAGCATTTGTTAACAATCCAACTACCGAATCGGAAGGAAGAGATCTAGTTCTTCGCGCTTTGGAAAAGAAAAAATATTTCAATGGTTTTGAAGAAATACTTTATACATTAGTCAGAGAAGTTGGATTGTTCCCTTACCTTATCCCAGATTCATTAAGCTTCAAAGACCGCTTAGCGTATGAATACCACAGACCGACAACAAGAAGCAACGATTTTGTATTCCATCGTGAACAAGCATTCATATACAGAAAGCTCATATCTGGAGAAAGTGTTGTACTAAGTGCACCCACAAGCTTCGGTAAAAGCAGGATTGTTGATGAGATAATCAGGCTAAATATACATATAAATATTGCCATCATTGTTCCAACTATTGCACTAATAGATGAAACAAGGAAACGACTTTCCAAGTTTTCGAGTCAATATAAATTAATTACGCAAATTGGACAAAAATGCTCTTCTAAAAACCTCTTTATTTTTACAGCAGAACGCGCGATTGCCTTCGGAAAGCTACCAAAAATAAATTTTTTTGTTATAGATGAATTTTACAAACTCGGCAATCTTCAAGCCGATAACGAGCGAACAGTAAGCCTGAACCAAATTTTCTATAAACTCTTAAAATGTAGAGGGCAATTTTTTCTTCTCGGCCCAAACATTAAAGAAATTCCAGGGGAATTATCAGATAAATATCGATGCTATGTATACCCAACTAACTTTACAACGGTTGCAAGCGACCAACGCTATGTCGGTGATACAAACAACAAAGAGGAACGTCTTTTGGAGATATGTGGGGCATTGAAAAGTCCTACCCTTATATTTTGTAGCTCTCCCAAAAAAGTAAATGACATTGCTCGCCTATTAATAAGTTCATCTATTTTATCCGTGAGACAATCCAACTCTAGTGCAGCAAAATGGATAGCAGAACACTACCATAAAGATTGGATATTTGTATCTTCCATTGAACATGGTGTTGGAATACATCATGGCAAACTCCCGCGGTCACTTGCACAATTTGCAGTCAAGCAATTTAACAGTTTAAAATTAAGATTTTTAATTTGCACTTCAACGCTTATCGAAGGTGTCAATACAAAAGCAAAAAATGTTATCGTGTTTGACAACGCAATTGCAAAAAAGAAAATTGATTATTTTACTTTCAATAATATCAAAGGTCGCTCCGGGAGAATGTTTCAGCATTTTGTTGGAAGAGTTTTTTTATTTGATCATCCACCACAAGAACAGCTTCCTTTTGTAGACATGCCGATTGTTACTCAAGGAGAAAATACCCCCAACAGTTTACTCATCCAACTTGATGATGAAGATTTATCTGACAAATCAAAACAACGCCTTGAGAAATTTTATTCTGATGATATAATTCCTTTTTCTATACTTAAAGAAAATTTTGGAATTGATCCTTCTGAACAGATAGAAGCTGCAAAATCAATACTTAATGACAACAAACTTGACTTGTTGCGCTGGACTTCGGCACCAACATGGGATCAACTTTTATATATTTGCACTTTAATTTGGTCTTGCTTTGTGAGATCAAGGAGGAATGGCATTAGCTCCGGCAAGCAGCTCGCATACAAGCTTAAAAATCTTTCAAGACGACATACATTTCCTGAACGGATTGAAGCTGAGTTATTTGGTGATTATGCGGCATCAAGTGTCGACGAAGCAGTTGAGCGTGTTCTTCAATTTGATAGAAACTGGGCCTCATATGACTTCCCTCGGTACCTAATGGCACTAGACAATATTCAAAGGCATTTACTGACTAAACGCAGAATGTCCCCAGGCGACTATAAATATTATACTGCGAAAGTTGAATCTTTATTTTCCTCTCCACTGCTTCAAGCGTTTGATGAATTCGGCATCCCTCCTGACACAGGTAAAAAACTTATTCGAATTTTCAAAATACCTTCGGACATTGACGACGCCATCGAAACATTAAAACACATCAACATTAATACTGACATGTTTGATGATTTTGAAAAAGATGTACTACGTGATGCACTGTCAACAATATAGCACTGTCACTTAGCATTGATCTTATTATTGACTACTTTTCTGTTATTTGTGTTTAAGAATAATGTATATTATTTTTGTATTTCGTAATAACACTAAATCTACTTATTCTTAACATTTATATTTTACCATCGTTGTACCTCTTGCAACAAGTTGAGAATCCCAAACAAATTCAAAACGAAAAACGCCCCGGCCGTTCACCAGCCGGGGCGCTTTCAATTGCCCGAAAGAAGAAAAAGGCGTCAGTCGCAGCGGTGCCGGTTGCAGGCCCCTTCCTTGATGAAGATGACGCTCTCGGCGATGTTCGAGCACTGGTCGCACACCCTTTTTAAGGCATGGGCCACAAAGCACATCTGCACCGCCCGCTCCACCGTGCGCGACTCGGCGATCATATATTCATTCATTTCCTTGAAAATCTTGATGTTCAGCTCCAGCGCATCCTCGCTGTCCACGCACAATTCCCGGGCCATATCCGCGTCCAGGTCGGCAAAGGCCTTGGCCGCCTTGCGCATGGACTCCCGGGCGAACCCGAAAAGCTCCTCCACCAAGAGGCTGCGCGGCAGGGGTTGCCGGTCCAGGATGCCCAGGGCCCGGGCCGCGATGCCCGCCGCCTCGTCGCCGATGCGCTCGATGCCCACCACCATGCGCATGCAGCCCACAATGAACCGCAGATCCTTGGCCACGGGCTGGTTCAGCGCCAGAAGCCGCAAAATCTCGGCGTCGATGGCGCATTCCAGGGCGTTAATGTCCTCGTCGCCGTCGATGATCTCCTGGGCCACGACCTCGTCGCGGTCCAAGAGCGCCTTCCGGGATAGATGCACGGCCTCCCGGGCGTTATGAAAGATGGTCAGGACATCGACCTTGAGTTTTTCCAGATCATGCTGAAAAGAGGTATCCACGCGCTTCGTCTCCCGCGCACCGGTTCCTGCGTCCGCCTTGACCGGGCGCTCAACGCGGCCCCTGCCAAAGGCATACAGGCCACCACTGTGATGGAACGACGCTACCCGCCGCGCGTGACGATTTGATGAACTTGACGACCGACCGTGACGAACGGCGAGAAAAACCCCGTCGCCGGGCTTACAGGGAGATGGTCCGGGAGCACAGCCGGGACAGAAGCGCTGCGTCGTGGCTGATGACCAGCATGCCCACGCCGCCCGCCCGGCAATGGTCCATGACCGTGCGCCAAAGGCGGGCCTGGGTCAGGGCGTCGAGCATGACCGTCATCTCGTCGGCCACCAGATAGCGGGTCTTGGGCCCCAGCGCCCGGGCCACCACCAGCCGCTGCAACTCGCCGCCGCTTAATTCATGGGGATAGCGGCCGAGCCAGCCGGGCGCGATGCCCAGGGCGCCCAGCAGGGCCTCGGGCGGCGACCAGGCCTCGCGCAGGGTGCGGGACAGCGGCCAGCGGGGATTGACGGCCAGTTCCGGATGCTGGTGGATGCACTGCACCGGGGAATACCCCCGCCGGGGAAGCGGCGCGCCGTCCACGAAAACCGCTCCGGCCTCGGGCTCCAGATATCCGCCCAGGATGTTGCCCAGGGTGGTCTTGCCCGCGCCGCTTGGGCCGAAAAGCCCCACGGCCTCGCCCGGGGCCACCGTCAGATCCACTTCGCGCACCACCCAGGGACCGTTTTTGCCATGGCGATGCCCCACGCCCCGGGCCTCAAGCATGGCGGCACCTCACGAAATCGCGCCCGAAACGGCGCTTGGGCGGGAACATGTCGGCGCAGGCCGCATCGGCCCGGGCGCACCGCCCCACATACGGGCAGCCGTCCGCCTGGCCGTCGTCCTCCGCATCGGCCGACCAGCCCGGCCCGGCCGCGCGGTGGGGACCGGGATCGAACCCGTGGCCGGGGAGCGCCCGCCACATGTCGCGGCTGTAGGGATGGCGCAGGGCCTCGGGATGGCCGTTGAAACTCCCGGCCGCAGCGCCCTCCACCGTGGTTCCGGACAAAAACACGGCCACCCGGTCGGCCACAGGCAGTACCGCCGACAGGTCGTGGGAGATGACCATGACCGAGCGGCCCTCATCGGCCAATTGCCGCAAAAAGGCCATGGACTGTCCGGAGGCCTCCTGGTCCAGGCCGGTGGTGGGCTCGTCGGCCACGATCAGGTCGGCCCGGCCCACGGTGGCCGTGGCCGTCAGCACCCGCCGGGCCATGCCCCCCGAGACCTGGAAGGGGAAAAGGGCCTGCACGGCCGGGGCCAGCCCGTAGCGGGAAAAGGCCGCGTCCGTGATCCCAGGCGCGTCGCGCCCGGCCCCCCCGCCGAGGATGGCCGCCCGGCGCACCTGGGCGCCCACGTTTTTGAGCGGATTAAGAAACCCCACGGACTGGGGCACAAGCACGATCTCCCGACCGCGCAGGGCCTTTTGCCGGGCCGGGGTCAGGGGTTCGCCCTTGAACCGGATCTCCCCGTCCACCCGGCAATTGTCCGGCAAGATGCCCAGCACCGCGTGGGCCAGGAGGCTTTTCCCCGATCCGCTGGCCCCGATCACGGCCACGATCTCCCCGGGCCCGACATCCAGGTCCAGGTGATGCACGGGCACAAGCGCCGTGCGGGTCAAGCCCCGGCCGTAGCGTTCAAATCGGATGGACAGATCCGTGACCGTCAGCATGGTTATTCCTGCGAGGTTTTGGGATCGAGCAGCCGGTCCAGGTTGTATCCCAGGATGTCGAAGCATTTCACCAGACACAAAAGCGCCGCCCCGGGCAAAATCCCGAGCCACCAATAGCCCGTGGACAGATGCCGCATGGACTCGGCCAAAAGGATGCCCACGGCCGGGGTGTGCGGCGACAGCCCCACGCCCAGAAACGACAGGGCGGCCTCGTGCAGGATGGCGTGGGGGAAAAGCAGGATCAGGCCGATGAAAAACTGGGGCAACAGGTGCGGCAGCATGTGGGTGGCGGCCACGCCCAGGGGCCCCTTGCCGAACCGGCGCGAGGTTCGCACGTACAAGGCCCCGCGCAGTTGCAGCACCTCGGCCCGGATGACCCGGGTGAGCGCCGGCCAATGGGTGAGGGCCACGGCGATGACCACCCCCCGCGCCCCGCCGCCGACGGCAAAGGAGATGAGGATCAAAAGGACCATGTGCGGCACGGTCATGAAGATGTCCACCAGCCAGCTCACCACGCCGTCCGCCGCCCGGCCCAGGCTGGCCGAGGCCACGCCCAGGACAAGGGCCAGGATGGAGCTGGCCGCCGCCGCCAGAAGCCCCACCCGAAGCGACAGCATCAGGCCGTGCACCGTGCGGGAAAGCATGTCCCGGCCCAGGGTGTCGGTGCCGAACAGATGGTGCAGGGATGGCGGCTGGTTCCTGGCCAGAAGATCCGGCTCAAGCCCGGCGTCGCCCAGAAGGCAGGCCAGGATCGGAACGGCGGCGAACACCGCCAGACACGCCCCCATGGCCCACAGCCAACGCCCCCGGCGGCTGCCAAGCCCCAGGACGGCCGCCAGCCTGAATCCGGCGGCCCCGGGAGAACCGGCGGAAACGGTCTGGGCGGCCCTCATGCGGCCCCCCGCCAGCCGATGCGCGGATCAATGACCCGGTACAGGAGGTCGGCCACGGTGTTGCCCGTGAACACGAACACCGCGCTGACCAGGACAATGCCCAACAGCAGCGGCACGTCGCCGCGAAGCCCGGCCTCCACCGTGGCCTGCCCCAGCCCTGGATAGGAAAAGACCTGCTCGGCCAGAATCGAGCCGCCGAAAAGCTCCCCCAAGGTGGCGAACTGGAGGGTGACGGCGGGCAGGACCACGTTACGCAGGGCGTGATGCCGCACCACCCCCATGGTGTCCTCGCCCTGGGCCCGGGCGAACAGGGCGTAGTCCGAGCGCATGGCCTGGATCATCTTCTGGCGGGTGTGCAGGATCACGGCGCTTATGCCCACGATGGACAGGGTGGCCGCAGGCAACACCAGATGCCACAGCCGTTGCCACACGGTGGCCTCCTCCGGGGTCACCCCGGGAGGAAAGGCGCAACACACGGGCGTCAGCCGCAGGGCCACGGAAAAGACCAACAGCAGCAACAGCCCAAGCCAAAAGGTGGGGGTTCCGGCCAGCAGATAGGCATAAAAGCGCACGGCCCTGTCGAAATGCCCGCCCTCGAAGGCCCCGGCCACAACCCCCAGGACGAAGCCGACGAGCCCTGAAAACACCCAGGCCAGGGCCATCAGCCACAGGGACATGGCGAAGCGCTTGCCGATGACCGTGAGCACGGGTTCGTTGTAGATGGCCGAGACGCCGAAATCGCCGCGCACAAGGTTCCCGGCCCAGGCCGTGAAACGCTCAAGGGGCGGCTTGTCCAGGCCCCAGCGGGCGGCGATTTTGGCCCGCTGCTCGGGGCCGACCTTCATGACGTCGGCCCCGATGTAGGCGTCCACGGGATCGATGGGCGACATGCTGACCAGGGTGAACGACAGCACCGACACGGCGGCCAGAAGCGCCGCCAGATGGATGCTGCGTCGCAGGAGATAGCTGATCATACGCCACGCGCCAGGGGGGAGGCCTGCGGCGGCCAAAGGGCCCCGCCCTTGGGAATCCCATGACGGTTCCGAAAGATGCTCACGGTCGCGCTCCGTTAGCTGCCCTTGAGATGGGGGCTGCGGGGGTCTCCACAGGGCCAAGTCCCCTGACGTCCCGTTCCGGGTCAGGCATGTATCCGTCGCCATGCCCAGGTCATCCCTCGTGTGCGAGTGAATGAGGGGGGCTTTGAAAAGCCCCCCCGCCGCTACTTCTTCCAGGTCCACTGCTCGATGTTGGCGGTAATGGGCCAGCCGTGGCCGTGGGGTTCCATCTGCGAAACGCCCACGTCCAGGTTCTCGTCGATGAAGTAGGTGTGGTCCAGGTTCACCATCCAGGCCCAGGCGGCGTCGCCGGGCACGGCGAATCCCGTGGTCCCGTCCCACTGGGCGGCCTTCCAGAAGGGGATGGAGGCCTCAAACGACGGCGCGGCCATGGCCTTGTCCAGGTTTTGGTCCACCACGGGGTTCGTGTAGAGCCCGGCGTTGTAGATGTTGAGGTCGCCTCTGCTGTGGTAGAGCTTGTACATCTCCAGGGGGCTGTGGTCGCCGAAGCCGTAGACCACCACGTTGGAATGGGTCAGGTTCTTTTTGATCTCATCCCAGCTGACGCCCTTGGGCACGGCGGAGATGCCCACTTTTTTGAGCATGCCGGACACGGCCAGGGCCAGGTTCTGGCGCAGGCTGTCCTTGGCGTTGTAGACGATGGTGAATTCGGCCTTGACGCCGTTTTTCTCCAGGATGCCGTCGGAGCCGGGCTTCCACCCGGCGGCGGCCAGGATCTCCTTGGCCTTGGCCGGATCGTTGTCCGTAAACCGGGCCGAGGTCTGCTCCCAGGGCAGATTGTCCACCACGCCGCTGGCCGGGGAGCCGAAGCCCTCCAGCACGCCCTCCACCAGGGCCTTGCGGTCCATGGCGTAGTTGACGGCCTTGCGGATGGCCGGGTCGGAGGTCACGTTGTTGCCGATGGGGAAGCCGGTAGGGGTCTTTTCGCCTTTGTCCGGGACCATGGGGAACATGAGCCCCCGGTTGTCCACGCTTTTGACCCGGCGAAGAACCATGCCCGGCACCTGCTGCTTGGCGAGCGAAGACGGCACGCCCACCACCTGGACCTTTCCGGCCTGGGCGGCGGCGAAGGAGGTGTCCTCACCGGTGAAAAGGAACACCAGCCGGGTGAATTCCGGCTTTTTGCCATAATAGTGGGGGTTGGCCTCCACCACCATCTGCTGCCCCTCGGTCCAGGACACCAGCTTGTACGGTCCCGAGCCGATGGGGTTGCGGCCGTAGCCCTCGCTGTAGGCATGCTTGGGCACGATCCCAAGCGTCACCAGATGGCCGATAAAGGTGATCTGGGGCTCCTTGAGGCGCAGTTCGAGGCTGTACGGCCCGGTGGCCACGGCCTCTTTCAGGGCCGTGACGTCGGTTTTTCCAGCGGCCTCGGCGGCCTTATTGAAGGTGAAGGCCACGTCCTCGGCGGTTAGCGGCGCGCCGTCGGAAAATTTCGCGTCCTTGCGGATGGTCACGGACCAGACCAGGCCGTCCGGGCTTAAGTTCGCGCTCTCGGCCAGATCGTTTATGATCTTGAGATCCGCGTCGCGCCTGAGCAGCGTGCTCTGGAACAGCGGATGCCCGTACTGCCCCCAGCCCACCAACGGGTCATAGCCCTCGGCGTTTTCCCCGCCCACGGCCAACACCAACTCGGCTGGCTTGTCCTTGGCGAAGGCCGTCGCGCCCGTCGCAAACGCCGTCAGCACGAATGCCGCGCACAACACCCGCGCCGCCCCCCGAACCCATGTCGCGCCCTGCCTGTCCATGCGTCCTCCGCAGTGAGTTTTCCGGCCTTCCGCCTCGGCCTGGCCCGTTACCGCCAAAAAATCAAGCCGCCTGACACGATCCGCATTCTCCAAATTACATATTTAAGGAGTGTACATTCTTTTTGATCGTAACACAAGTGAAGAATGAAATGGCACATCTTCCCCATGACGCCTGACAAACGCGGCATCCTGTGCAGTCCCCTCCCCTTGGCCCCACGGCCAAACCCGGCTACACTGGCGGATATGAACGACCGCACCCCTCCCCCCTTGCAGCAGGAACGCCTGCCAGACGACATCGAACGGGCCTCCCTGGCCATCATCGACGCCGAGGTTCCCGAGCCCAGGCCCTTCGCGGGCGCCCAGTGGGAGGTGGTGCGGCGCATGATCCACGCCACGGCGGATTTCGAGCTGCCGTCCCTGGTGCGCTTCCACCCCCGGGCCGTGGAATCGGGGCTTACCGCCCTGGCCGCCGGAGCGGTCATCGTCACCGACACCCGCATGGCCTGCATGGGCATCCCCGAAAGACGCCTGACGCCCCTGGGATGCCGGGTCGCCTGCCTGATCGACGACCCGCGCGCCGCACACGCGGCCGGAAGCGAGGCCACCACCCGCACGGCCGCCGCCGTGGACCTGGCGGTCTCCCTGGCCGACGGCCCGGGGATCGTGCCCGGGACGGCGGGCGCGCCGGTCATCTTCGTCATCGGCAACGCGCCCACGGCCCTTTTGCGGCTTCTCGACCATATGCAGGCCGGACGCATCCGCCCGGCCCTGGTGGCGGGCCTGCCCGTGGGATTTGTGAACGCGGCCCAGTCCAAGGCCATGCTGGCGGAGTTCGGGGAGTCGGCCCGGGGCGTGCCCTACCTGACGGTCATCGGGCGCAAGGGCGGCTCCACCTCGGCGGCGGCGGCGATCAACGCCCTGCTTGAGCTGGCGCTGCGGGAGAAGGCCCGGGCGGATGCGGCCAGCCGCGTCCCGTAGCGGACACGAGGAGCATGTTCAGGGAGAAGCAGGATTTCGGAAACGAAGGGACATGTGGGGGATACGCGACATACGGTTCGCCGACGCCCCGACATCGCGCAGAACCACGCCGCAGCGCCTTGGAGGAGACGCACGTCGGCTAGGAGGGTTTCGGACAGACAATCTCCCCAAGGGCGTCGCATTCTTCGTCCGGCGGGGGAATAAACATCCTGGCCTCGTCGGCGGGCAGAGGCCGGGCGTACAGATAGCCCTGGCCCAGGCCGCACCCCAAAGACACCAGACCGGCCAGTTCGGCCTCGGTCTCCACGCCCTCGGCGCACACGTCCAGGTTCAGCGCCCGGGCCAGCTGCACGATGGCCCGCACGATCTCGAACTTTTCCGGATTGACGTCCATGTTGGAGACGAACGAGCGGTCGATCTTGAGCGAGTCCACGGGAAACCGGCGCAGGTAGGACAGCGACGAATAGCCCGTGCCGAAATCGTCCACGGCCAACCGGATGCCCAGATCCCTGAGCCGACCCAGGATGTCCACGGCCAGTTCGGCGTTTTCCATGAGCACCGACTCGGTGACCTCAAGCTTCAGGTGGCTGGGGTCGAGCCGGGTTTCGTCCAGGATACGGGCCACCCGGGTGGCCAGATCCCCCTGCATGAGCTGTTTGGCCGAGATGTTGGCGGCGATGGACATGTTCACCGCCCCGGGGTGGTCGTCCAGCCACAGACGCATGCGTTTACAGCATTCGCGCAGCACCCAGTCCCCCAGGGCCAGGATCAGCCCCGAGGCCTCGGCCACGGGAATGAACACCGCCGGAGACAACAGTCCCCGCACGGGATGCCGCCACCGGGCCAGGGCCTCAAAGCTCACGGTGGTGCGATCCGACAGGCGAAAAATGGGCTGGTAGGCCAAATACAGCTCCCCATGCTCCACGGCCCGGCGCAACCCCGTCTCCAGGTGCAGCCGTTCGCTGGCCCGGTCATGCATGGCCCGGTCGAAGACCTCGCTTTTGCCCTTGCCCCGGGATTTGGCCTGAAACATGGCCGTGTCCGCGTCGCGCAGCACCTCGTCCACGCCCTCGTAGGCGGACACGTCGTCCACGATGCCCACGCTGGCCGAGACGAAAAATTCAAACTCGTCGATGCGCGAGGGTTTTTTAAGCTCCTCGTGGATGCGCCCGGCCGTGTCCAGACCCCTGGTGGCCTCGCCCTGGCCCTGCACCAGGACCGCGAACTCGTCGCCGCCAAGCCTGGCGATGACGTCCCCCGGGTCCAGGGTGTTCCACAGGCGCATGGCGATGCCCCGCAACAGCCGGTCGCCCACGGTGTGGCCCAGGCTGTCGTTGACGAACTTGAAATCGTCGAGATCAAGGAACATGACCGAAAAACGCCCCCCGCCCCCGGACTTCAACCCGCGCATGGCCCGCTCCAGGCGCTCGATGAAAAAGGCCCGGTTGTAGAGGCCGGTCAGTTCGTCATGGTAGGCCTGATAGGTCAGGGCCTTTTCGGCCTTTTTGCGCTCGGTGATGTCCCGAAAGGCCACCACCGCCCCGCTGATGCGCCCCTCGGCCAGAAGCGGCGTGACCACATAGTCCACGGGGAAGATGCGGCCGTCGGCGCGCCAGAACCAGTCCTCCCGGACATGGCGGCGGCGGCCGTCCTCCAGCACCTTGAGGATGGGACTTTTCCCTCGGGGAAAGGGTTTCCCGTCGGGCTTGGAATGGTGCCACAGGGCATGGGGGTCGGTGCCGACCAAGGCCTCCGGCGCGTAGCCCGTCAACTGGGTCGTGGCCGGGTTGACGAAGGTGATGCGGCCCGTCAGATCGATGCCGAAGATGCCCTCGCCCACGGCCTCCAGGATCAGTCCGCCCAAATGGTTGGAGGCGGCCAGGGCGGCCTCGGCCCCGGTGCGGGCCACGGCCTCGGAGAGCACGTTGGCCAGGGATTGCAAAAAATGGATGTCATCCCCGGAAAAGGACCGGGGCTCCCGGGTGTGTATGCCCATGACCCCATAGGGCCCGTCGCGGCCATGGATCACCATGCCGATGCCGCTGCGCATGCCTGCGGCAAGAAAGAAGGGATCAGGGACAAACCGCTCTTCCCGCAGATAGTCCTTGATGACCACCGGGGTTTTGGCGGATCTCACATACGCGGCCATGCCCCCGGCCTCGGGCGGGGGAAACACGCTGCCATCGGCGTCGGGACGCCCCACGCCGACCTCCAGACGCATGGCCCCGTCCGGCGGCACAAACCGGATGAACTCGGCCATCTCCACGTCGAGCACCGAGGCCATGAGCCGGATGGTCTTGCGGAAAAGCCCGGGCATGTCGCCGGAGGAGAGGGCGAAAAGTCCGATTTCGGAAACCATCCCCTGCTGGAAGGCCCGGCGTTTGAGGGATTCCTGGCTCCCTTCCTGGGGACGCATGTCGCTGGCGCAGATCACCCCATAGCGGCTGCCGTCCGGGCCGGTCAGTCGGCCGGGGGAGACTTGCACCGGCACCCGGCCGCCGTCCTCGCGCAACACCACCCACTCGGAAGGGATGCCGCCCTGGCCGTCGAGGTTGGCCTGGTGCAGGGCCATGACCTGCTCGGCGCTTGTGTCCGCCACGAAGCGGATGAAGGTCTCTCCGAAAAGCCTGTCCCGGGGGAGTCCAAGGATGCGGCAGAGGGCCTCGTTGACCCACACGAAGCGGCCCGCCTCATCGACCACCGCCAGGCCCACGGCCACGGCGTCGAGAAAGGCGAAAAATCCTTCGCGGTCGGCGCACAAGGCCCGGAATGTGGCCTCACGGCCATGGGTGTGGCCCATGCCCTTTCGCGTCTCCGGCACGGTCGTTTTCGGTTCGCCCACGATACACGGCCCGTTGGTTATTCTCGATGTTGCTGAAATTTCTGTCTGTTTATCCAGATATGCAAAAAAATTCCACTCTTTTATATACGTCCGTCAGACGTTAAAAAGGAAATGGATGACGTCGCCGTCGCGCACCTCGTAGTCCTTGCCTTCCAGGCGCATGACCCCGGCGGCGCGGCACTTGGCCTCGGAGCCGTGGCGCACGTATTCCTCGTAGGAGATGATCTCGGCCCGGATGAATCCCTTTTCGAAGTCCGTATGAATCTCGGCTGCGGCCTGGGGGGCGCGGGAGCCCCGGCGCACGGTCCAGGCCCGCACCTCCTTGGGACCGGCCGTGAAATAGCTGATGAGCCCGAGCGTCTCGTAGCCCGTGGCGATGACCTGATCCAGGCCGCTTTTGGCCACCCCGTAGGAGGCCAGAAATTCCTGCCGCTCGGCCTCGTCCATCCCAGCCAGCTCCTCCTCCATGCGGGCGCAGACCACGGCGAACCCCGCCCCCCGGGCGGCGGCATGCTCGGCCACGGCCCGGGCCGCCGGGCTCTCGCCGCTGACGTCGCCCTCGTCCACGTTGGCGCAGTAGATGACCTTTTTGGCGGTGATCGGCCGGTTTTCGGCCAAAAACGCGGCCATGGCCGGTTCGTCCGCGTCCGGCACGCTGGCGGCGGGCTGACCGGTCATGAGGTGGGCCAAAAGCCTTTCGGCGCAGGCCAGGGCCTCGGCCGCCTCCTTGTCCTTGCCCCCGGGCTTGGCCTGCTTTTTCAGGCGCTCCACCCGGGTCTCCATGGTCTGGGCGTCGGCCAGGATCAGTTCGGTCTCGATGATCTCCATGTCCCGGGCCGGGTCCACCCCGCCATGGACATGCACCACGTCGTCCTCGGCAAAGGCCCGCACCACATGCAAAACCACCCCGGTCTCCCGGATGTTGGCCAGAAAGCGGTTGCCCAACCCCTCGCCCTGGCTCGCCCCCTTGACCAGTCCGGCGATGTCCACGAAGCGCACCGTGGCCGGGGTCACCACCTTGGGGTCCACCAGTTCCGCCAGGGCCGCAAGCCTGGCGTCGGGTACGGGCACCACGGCCGTGTTGGGTTCGATGGTGCAGAAGGGATAATTGGCGGCCTGGGCGTTCTGGGCCTTGGTCAGGGCGTTGAACAGGGTGGACTTGCCCACGTTGGGAAGCCCCACGATGCCGATGGAAAGCGACATGAAAAAAAATCCTTTTCCGGTGCGACGCGGGCGGGCCTAGCCCAGATCCCGGGTCCGCAGCACGGTTTTGACGAGAAAGTTGAGCAGGTCGTAATCGCCCGCCATTTTCGAAACGGCCTTGGACAGGGTCTGCCCCAGCAGGCGGTCGAAATCCGGCTCCACATTGTCCCCGCTAAGCTTCCACTGGGTGCTGGCGTCGTAGGCCTTTTTCAGGATCGCCCCGTTGTTGTCCACGGTCACGTTCAGAACCACCCGGGCCTCGGCCGTGATCCCGCCCAGGCGCGGCGTCCCGGTATAGGTCAGGGTGGCGAGCTCCACGGTCAGGGTGCGGACCACGGATTCGGACGGTGCGGCCGGGGAAAACCCCTTGGCGACCAGCCCGTCCCCTGCGGCCCGGCGCACCGTCTGGGCCACCTCCGGGTCCACGACCACGGTCCCGGCCATCTTCGAGTCCGGATTGCGCTGGCCCACGGCGGGGTCCGGCCGGGCATCGGCGGCCTCGACAACCACGGCCGCGCCCCGGCCCAGATCTTCCTTCTCCACCACGGCC
>Ga0209467_1001462_pt1 | contig 20652 bp, 16 predicted proteins | sample Higcelwee11metaG_FD_187175 | JGI IMG/M metagenome (GOLD analysis project Ga0209467, IMG submission 187175) | Freshwater pond sediment microbial communities from the University of Edinburgh, under environmental carbon perturbations - High... | ecosystem: Environmental > Aquatic > Freshwater >...
CAGTGTCGCGAGCGAGCTTGGGGTGGGAACGACCTTTTTCGTCGCTCTGCCTTTCAAACTCAGGCCTTCGAGTGTGACGGACGAGCAGAAAGCCACAAGAGCCGTAAGCGCCTCTGCGCAAGGGGGATTCCATATCCTGATAGCCGAGGATGACATAGTGAGCTCCCTGGCGATCTCCAGGCATTTAGAAAAAAAGGGGCACCGGATGCATGTGGCGCGTGATGGTGAGGCAGCCTTGGCCGCATTGCGGGAAATGGACTTTGACCTCGTCCTCATGGATGTTCAAATGCCTGTAATGGATGGAGTTGAGGCCACCAAACGCATCAGGGCTGGTGAGGCAGGCTGGGCCAGGGCGGATATCCCGATCATCGCCATGACGGCATTCGCCATGGCGGGTGACAGGGAAGAGTTTCTCGCCGCAGGGATGAACGATTACATCGCCAAACCAACTGATACTGCTGATGTTTTGGCCGTCATGGAGAGGGTGTTGCAGAATAAGCCCATCAAACAATCAAGATGACACAATCTGCGCTTGGAACACGCGTCATATAGCAACGCGCGCGGGACACTTTTGTTTTACAGTTCCCCAAGACGAATTGGGCAATTTTTGGCGAAGCAATTTTCAAAGTGATTTCCGCATGGCGTCCAGCAAGAGTCCCATGTCGTCAAGCCGCTCCCAAAGCTTATCGACCAGGGGGGCGTCGAGGGTGGCTCTGCCGTTGCGGAGATCATGGAACAGATTCTCCAGGGCGTGGGCGCGGGTCTCCAATTCTCGTATCTCCAGCAGATTTGCCCCCGCCTTCACGGAATGGGCGCATCGGAACATACGATGTAGGAGATGTTCATCGACCTGTCCCGTTTGGTGCGTAAGCGCTTTCAACCCGGCCTCAATCTCGAGGATTCGTTCTTCGGCCTCGCCCATAAACGCAGCCAGCACTTCGGGATCCTGGACCAAGTCCTGGATGGTTAGGGACATCATGCTTTCTCTGCTTTTCATTTTTCCAAAAGCTCCAAGGCAAGCTCAGCCATACGGTGCATTTCAGGTTTGCTGATCTGGACGTCGGCCAGGACGGATTCCCCCTTGTGCAGCACCTCGTCATAGATCAACGAAGAATACAGGATGACAGGCAAATCCTTAAGCACCGGGTCGGACTTGACGGCCTTTGTCAGACTGTACCCGTCCATGCGGGGCATTTCGATGTCCGTGATAAGGATGTCCACAAAATCAGATAGGGGACGGTTTTCGTTTTGGGAATCGGTCTTGTATTTTTCCAAAAAGGCCAATGCCTCCTCCCCGGTATTGACCAATGTTGGTTGCATATTGGCCGCTGTCAGAAGCTTGCGCAACATGACGCGAATGGTTTCGGAATCGTCGGCCACCAGGGCCTTGTATTGCCTGGCGGCCGTAACGGCGGTTTCGCAGGGGAGATATAGGGTTTCGGGGACAAGCTCCGCAAGGAGGCTTTCGATGTCCAGAACCTGGATGTAGCGATCCTGCATGTTGACCAACCCGACGATGATCCCCCTGGCCACGAGTCCCAGGTATTTGTCCGGCGGATCGATCCTGTCCCATCCCAGCCTGTGGATATCCACCACGCCTGTGACCATGAATCCCAGCACAGACTGGCTGAATTCGGTGACGATGATAACGTCCGTTTGTTTTACGGCGCGGTGGACACCGAGCATGATGCCGAGGTCAAGAACCGGGGCCATCTGCCCACGAATGGAGATCATCCCCAGGAAGGCTGGATTTTCCAAACCATCTTTTTTTTCCAAGCCAGGATTCTCGATGACCTGCATGACCTTGGCTACATTGATCCCAAAGAACCGTTGACGTACTTCCCCCACGTCATCGAGATCCTTGATGACCATCTCGAGGATCTCGAGTTCGTTCGTACCGGTTTCAAGCAGAATTTCAGTTTCTTTCACGAGAGCGCCCTACGCGATTAGACTATTCCATACCCACTTGAGATGATCACTGGATCATGCGGCAAGTTCATCCACGGCCGTCTGCAGCGACCCGACATCCTGATCGGAAAGGATTTGTTCCATATCCAGGATAATAATAAACTGGGAATCTCTCTTGCCCATGCCTTTGATGCGGCGGGCGTCAATCCGTGTTCCCATTCGGGGAGGTGGGTCGATTTGGTCGGGACGAAGCTCCACCACTTCCTGGACCGAGTCGGCAAGAAATCCCACCGCCGTCGTTTCAGCGTCAAGTTCCAATTCACATATGATCACACAGGTGTTCACCGTCATTTCCGTTCGCGTCATGTTGAAGGAAAGCCGCAGATCAACGACGGGGACGGCCTTTCCCCGGACATTGATGACCCCCCGGATGCATTCCGGCAGCATCGGTATGGCCGTGATGTTTTTATCATCCAGGATTTCCTTGACCCAGGCAATGTCGATGGCGAAAAGCTCCTCGTTCAAGGTGAAGGTCAAGTACTGGTTGAGTTCCGACAGTTCGCTTACTGACATTGATCCCCCCGCTGCTAAAACTTTTCGAACTCTTCATCGCCATGACCATCAAGCAAGACATGGACCCCAGATTTTTTTGCTTCAGCCTGTCTCGAAGCGGCGTGAGGCTTGGTATGCATGGGAAGGGCCTTGGGCGACTTGGCCCGCCGCGTCGCCCCGGAACTATCAATTCTGAAGAAAGACATAGACCCCTGCATCTGTTCGGCCTGACTGGAGAGTTCCTCGGAGGTAGACGCCATCTCTTCCGAGGCCGAGGCATTCTGCTGCACCACCTGATCAAGCTGCTGGATGGCCTTGTTGACCTGTGTCGCACCTGTGTTCTGCTCGGCGCTCGCTGCCGCGATCTCTTGAACCAACTCGGCGGTCTTCTCGATATCGGGCACCATCTTGGTGAGCATAGAACCGGCATTTTCCGCGATATTGACGCTTGAAGTGGATAATTCGCTGATTTCGGCAGCCGCTGCGCCGCTTCGCTCAGCCAGTTTGCGGACTTCGGCCGCAACAACAGCAAACCCCTTGCCGTGCTCACCCGCTCTAGCGGCCTCAATGGCGGCGTTAAGCGCCAGCAGGTTGGTCTGCCGCGCGATCTCCTCGATGATGGAAATCTTCTCAGCGATATTCTTCATGGCCTGTACAGCCTTGATGACCGCTTCGCCCCCTTCGCGGGCGTCAGCGGCCGCCTTGACGGCTATCCGCTGGGTCTGCTGGGCGTTATCCGTGCTCTGCTGGATATTCGAGGTCATCTCCTCCATGGATGAGGAAATCTCCTCGATGCTTGCGGCCTGCTCAGATGCCCCTTGGGACAGGCTTTGCGCGGACGCGGAGAGCTCTTCGCTACCCGAGGCCACATTTTCCGCTGCGGACTGAACCTCGGCGACAACCTCGCGAAGCCGGTTGACCATCTCATTGAGCGCTGCGGCCAGGATGCCGATCTCGTCCTTTTGATCGATGTTCAGAGTTGTTGTGAAATCCCCTTCGGCCATGGCCTTGGCGAAAGCGACTCCCTGGATAACTGGCCGGGTGATGGCCCGGGTCAGAAGCAGGGCGGTTACGGCTCCAAGGATAAGGGCAATGACCAACCCGATGATCATGACCGTTGTAGCGCTCATGAGACTTGCGGAGGCCTCTTCGGACATTCCCTGGGTTTGCTCCATGCCTGCCTTTGCGGTCTCTTGGGCGGCGGCCAGCACTTGATCGGCGACGATGGCGCGTTTCTTGCCGACTTCCTGAAGAGCTAACCAGTGCTTTAAAAAACTCTCCATGGCTGCCTTGTATTGACTGGCTGCCTCGCGTGTCGCCGCGATCTGCTTGAGATTGGCTTCCTGGCGAGTCGTGGACCGTAATTTTTCAAACATTTCTTCCATCTTTGGAAAATTCTGCTGCGCCTCCTGAATGAATTTCGGTTCACGCAAGGCCTGGGACTTGAAGTTCCGTACCCGTGTGTCATTGCCCAGGTCGATAATGTCGTTGACCAGAGTGAGTTTCTGGAGTCGTTCGGCGAGTTTTTCGGCGGAAGCTCCAGACCGAATCTCTTCCTTCATTGCCTCGTTTTGGCTATCGAGAAAATCGGCGCAATTTTTCATGTACGCGGCTGCAGAGAGGTCAAGAGCTTCCCTGTCTTTGACCATCGCGTTAATAAGCGTAGCGGTTTCGTCGGCCAGTTTTGCATAAGCATCGGCGTTGGCCTGAGCCTGGGCCGCACCGTCCTTGAGTTTGACCAGGGCGGGATATTTTTCCGCATGAGCCTTGGCTTGGCTCAGATATTTGTTCACGTCTGCGAGGTGCCTTTTGCCTTCCTCCATATAGGAGGCCTCTTCGCTCAAGGCATAGCCCCGCATGGCATACATGGTCAGGAGCGAATTACGCTCAATTTCATTGGCCATGCCGACTTCCGGCACATACTGCTGGGCGAGTTTTTCTGTGTCATGGCTGACAGAGGTCATCTGCACGATGGCCATGCCGCCAAGAGCACAGGCAATGAGAATCAGAATTCCGAATCCTAGACCAATCTTGACGCCGAGTTTCAAATTTTTCATAGCTCTCCCCTGTTATACAGCAGTATTGCTCATGAAAATGCATGGCAATTTTTGAAAAAACAAGCTCAATAGCAACGGAATAATGCTATTGTCGATTGAGTACTCAAATACTCTAACATAAAGACAGCATTGTTATCTTATCCACAAAGGCAGAATAAAAGTCAAGCGGAGTGAATAATATTTTTCTCAATCGGGTTGTCAACGCCTCTCCCAAGGAATGCTTGGAGCAGGCCCCAACCGGCGCGTGAATGTGTGGGATTGGAGGGAAACCCGCGGGAAGGCGATATCTGCCAGGGGAATGAATCCTCCGGCTTGCCGCAATCAGTCCGGCGCCACAGGCGCCTCGTTCTGGATTGCGGCGATGGCCCTTTGCGCTTCGCCAAAGAGCTATTCATAGACCGGCGCAATCTCACATCGGCTCGAAGGGCTGAGTACAAGGGCCAAGGCGTCAATCCAGGCTGCATGTTGAGCCGCCCAATACCCGGAGAGAATCCGTGACGGATATAGGCGCTGACGACTCATTTCACTGTGCCACGCAAGACGTTAAGACCATAATGCCGCAAAAGTAAGCATATGAAGCGGGCATGATCGCCATGATAGTCCTGCATCATAGCCTCGTTTCCCTTCCCGATAAGCGCTTCGATATCCTGGCGGGCGGCGAGAGTCGCCGAAACATGGCTGGCGAGGATCGCCGCGTTCTGGCGGTATTCGTCCACCGCCATATGGGGGATAGTGTAGGGTAACGAAAAAGGGCTTACAGCCGATTTGCTGTAAGCCCTTGAATTTTTGTGGCGTCCCCAACCGGGTTTGAACTGGTGTTCCCGGCATGAGAGAACGCGCCTAGAAGCCCCCGGAGCCCTCGCCCGCCAAGGATTTCAGCAAGATAGCCATGCATGGGGATACCCCCAGATACATCCGGATACACGGCGCGGGATATCCCCCGGGGTATCCACCCGGTGGCCGAATCCGATCCTCGCGGCGCACTCCGAAGACTCCGCTCGGCCATGACCGCCCGGCCTTCCTCTCCCTATGTGGCCCATAGGCGATGGCGAGAGGGCCGACTCCTCGTTCCGGCTCAAGGGGTTGGCTGGGTGAGATGTGGCCATGAACTCAACTGACGGAGGGGGTCACTATTCGAGTGGGTTTTGGGGGCAATTTTGGATTCCGATTGGCATGAGGCCGGGGTATTATTACCCTCCGGGGTTCATCCGCCCATACTTGGTTTGATCAGGGGCAACTCCAGCCTCGGCTTCTGATTTGCAACACGTACGACATGCATTATTCCTTCAAATCCGGATGGCTTGTGCTCAGGCTGTCACCTTTTTCCAAGGCCATAGAGAGGATGTGGCGGGCCTCGTCCGAATACAGGGCGATGCCGCCCGCATCGATGGGATATGATAATTTTTGGATCAGCAGGGCGTCGTCGTCGAACCAGCGCGGAATCAGGCCTCCGAAGGCATACCCTCTACGGAGCAGGAAAGGGACCATGTCGATGGCGCTAGATTCCCCGGTATTCAGAAAAAGTTGAATAAGAACGCATCCTGAGGCTGTGGCCCGATTTTCGAGTTCCAGGAACTCGGCCTCCCAGTCCGGGCCAAGACAAAAAACGTTAGCGCGCAGCACCCCAGCCGAAGGGAACACCTGCGTCTCGAGGCGCGTGCCTGTCGCCGGGGACCATTGTGCGACAGCCGACAATTCGCGGTCAAGCCCGCCCCTGGCGACAAGCCATCTGATCTGTTCGGTCAGGCAGGCGGGATGATGCAGCGGGCGCCGATGGTCCCTGACGTTTATGGACATGACCAGACAGGACGTCCGGTCTTCGCCCGGCGCCTTGGCCGGCATAAGCCCCAGTTCGATGCCTGTCTCGCGGAAACCGAACAGGGATATGGCATGCTGCATGATGACGGCGTCGCACACCGCTTCGCCGAACACAGCCTCGACATGCGGCATGTCCCGCACCATATCCATGATCATGGCGGAAATATGGTACAGGACGAATGATCCCCGGTAGGCGGGATGCACCGCCCCGAGTCCGAATTCCATGAGCCCGGAAAACGGAGACGAGGACCGGTAGAGGGCTGTGAAGCCGACCACTTCACCGCTTTTGAGCCTGGCCACCGCCGGGAATAGATCGCCGCTGGCGCAGGCCTCGCGTATCCTGTCGGGAATGTAATACATATCTATGGGGTAGGCCTCGCCGTACACCCTGTAAAACAGCGAGGCCACACCCTTGGCGTCTTCCGGTATGAAGTCGCCGACCTCGTAGAGGCGGCCCGGCTCGACCGGATCGGGCGACCGGGAGAGCCGGGCGATGGCCTCGGCCTTGGTCATGCTCACTTTTTCGCTCCGGCGGCGTTCAGAAAATCCACGACGTCGTCGAGGGTCTTGAGCTTCAACCCTTGCTCCGGGCTGATGGCGACGCCGAAGCCTTTCTGCAGCGCCACGGCCAGCAGGGTCAGGGCCAGGGAGTCGACTCCCTGCCCCACCAGGGGCTTGGATGGGTCCATCGCGTCCAGGACGGCGGCGGACACGGCCGGGGCAAAGACCTTTTTCACGTCGTCAACGGTCACGGGCATGGGGTTTCTCCTTGCGTATCGGTTTGTGGGACGTTCATGGACACGGCATGCTGGAGGGGCACGCTGTCGCGGCCTGCCTGAGCTTGTAGCGCTGCACCTTGCCGCTGGCGGTCAAGGGGAGATCGGGTGTTGCGACGATGTCTGCGGGGACCATATATTCGGGCAGGCGTTGCGCCGCATGGGCGCGAAGCGTCGCCTCCAGAGCGGAATTCCATATCCGCCCGCTTTTGAGCACGACGTGGGCCCGGACCAGGGTCAAGGCCCCGACCATGCCTCCGGTCACGGCGCATTGCGCCACGGCCTCATGCGAGAGCAGGGCGCTCTCCACCCGCGTCGGCGTGACCCATAAGCCGCCGACCTTGAACATGTCGTCCATCCGCCCCAAAATGGTGAACACCCCGTCCTGCTCCACGGCCATGTCCCCTGTGAGCAGCAGGCCGTCCGGGGCGAACGCCCGGGCGGTCCATTCCGGAGCGTTGAGATAGCCGCGCATGATCGAAGGGCCGCGCAGCCCGAGATGGCCAGGGACGCCAGGCTGCGCCCGCCGAAAATGTTCATCCACGACGACCGCCTCGTAGGGAGGGATGGCCCGTCCGGCCGTGCCGGGAACGGACTCGCCGGGGCGGCTTCCGATCACGAAGGTCATGGCCTCGGTGGTGCCGTACCCCAGACCCGGCTCAAGGCCTGTGGCCTGCCGCCATGCCTGGTGCACGGATTCCGGCAGCGTTTCGCCGGAACTGTAGCAACATCGCAGGTGCTCCAGGCGCAGTCCGCCTTCCTTGGCGAGCAGCATCAGACAGAACAGGGCCGGAACCGAGGCCAATACCGTGACCTGCTCGTCGGCCAGCAGCCTGAGCGTGTTCACGGCGTCCGGCTTGTCCGGATCGAGCACGGCCGTAGCGCCTGCCTGCAACGTCAAAAAAAGTGTCGTAAACAGGCCATAGGCATGGGACATCTTGGCGGAGCACAGCACGACGTCGTCCTGACGCAGCGCCATGAAATCACCCGTGGACTGAGCCACGGCGAAAACGTCGTCGTGGGTGTGCGGTACGACCTTGGGGCGTCCTGTGGTGCCAGAGGTGACAAGCATCAGGCAGACATCGTCACGTTGGGCGGGATGCGCTTCGACGGGGGCGACGCCTTCAAGCAGTCCGGGCAGGGCCGCGTCGTCCAGGACGAGCGTCGCCACGCCGCCTTCCCGCGCCGCCGCCAGGGCGCAATGTCCGGGGGAGGCGACGACCAGCGCCGGGCGGGTCGCTTCGATGCAGTCCCGGTAGTCCTCTTGCAGCATCCGGTTGCCGATAAGGACGGCGACGCCGCCGCCAAGCACGCACCCCAGGGTGCAGGCCAGGAAAGAGAAGGAATCCGGCAGGACAATGAGCACGGCGCTTCCGGGCCTCACCCCCCGCGAGCGAAGCCAGCCGCCCATGGACCGCACCGCGTGATCAAGTTCGCCGTACGAAAGGGATCGACCTTCACAGCGGGCGGCCGTTTTGTCCGACAACCGCCCAGCCCCATCAAGAATGATATCTTTGACGAAATTATGCATGCCATCGAACCCAACAGGGTAAAGGGTCGAAGCTACGGGAAATCTACTTATCGTCATCTATCCCGTCTGCTCCAACATCGTCAATGAGGATCTTCACCCTGATGGATAAAGACCCCTCAAAATGGTCGCTCCGCACTTCATTTCGCAGCTTTTTAGCCGGATAGCATAAGGATTTTGGCCCACTCTGAATAGCCGTAACGGACTTATCCTACTCCCCAGTCTTTCCAGTGCGCCGAGGCGACCGCCGCATCCTGGCGAGCCAGGGCGACGAGATACGAAGGCGCCTCATTTTGCAGTTTAATGTCGCCAAAGAACGGCTGCTCCTTTCGGCGTTGCAGCAGCAACCCGTCGCTGTCACCGAACCAGAAGGGCAAAAAACCGCCGAAGAAATAGCCACGTTCTTTGAGCGCTTCGATGCCGGCCGGAGAGGTTGCCTCGCTCAGGTTAAAAACCACCTGCACAATCCCCGGCTCACCGGCCGCTCGTTCTTTCTCCGCCACCAGTTGCAAAAGATCGTTTCCGGCGCATTGGACCAGCATCTTTACGCAGTCGGCCTGGACGTAATGGACCACCTCAATGATGGACTGTTCCGCCAGCCCCCCTGGGCCGCAGGGCAGCACCGTCCTTTGAAGCGACATCGCGTCGCACAGGGCGGCGTATTCCGCATGACACCACGGCGGCAAGGTGACGGAGCAGGCATGCCTTTCTAAGGGCTTCGTGGTCAGGAGCAGCGTGGTTCGAGCCTTTCCCGTGTCTCGTGTTGCATAGGGCTTGGACGGGATGGCGTCCAAAATGACGCCGCAAGGAATCATTCCGGTTTCCTGGCACATCTTTTGAGAGAACATGTGAGTGCAAACCGCCTCTCCAAAGATCGCCCCGGCCCCGGCCATGTCCGGCAACGTGTCCATGGCCCGCCGCCACAAGTCGATGGCGATGCCCTTGCCTCGTTGGTTGGGCAGAATCATGAGTTGCGCCAGTTCAAAAAGGCGTGGCCACGGCGCGCAACGGTAGATGCCGATCATGCCGAGCACATCGCCTCCCGGTGATCTGGCGACCATCGCGTACTGCGAGCCGGACGCGAAAAGCCGAGCAACTTCGGCTGGATCGTATACATAATTGAACGGGTGGTCGTTCCCGTAGATGGCGCACGTCAGACGTGACACTCCAAGGGCGTCACAGGCCTCAAACAGCCCGACGACATAGTCCTGGTCGGCCTGAACACTGTACTCATGCATCCGCAGTTGAGAGATGAGGAAACTGCGATCCACAGCCCCCCCGGCAACGTACGTTTAGTTCAAGGGATGTTGGCGCAAAAGCGTCACTACTTTACAAAACAATGTCCTTGCTCATAGAATCAGTATCAATTTGAAGGTCCTCAGGCAACCCCTGACCCAGGAGGCACGTGGCATGGAGCAGCACAATAGGGTGCTGGAAGGCGTCACGGTCGTAAGCATAGCGCAAAACCTGCCTGGGCCGCTCGCGGCAAAGCGGCTTCAGGAGATGGGCGCCAAGATCGTGAAGATCGAACCGCCCGCAGGTGATCCCCTGGCGCGCTACAGCCCCGACTGGCATGCCTTTCTCGTCTCCGGCCAGGACCGTGTCACGCTCGACCTTCGGGATGCTTCTGGCCGGACAACCTTCGACGAGTACTTGGGCCAAGCCGACATCCTGCTCACATCCAACAGGCCGATGGCCCTCAAGCAGATGCGTCTTGAGTGGGAGGACATACGCAAAGATTTTCCCAGCCTCTGCCAGGTGGCGATATTCGGGTACTCCGGGGCACGGGAAAACGTGGCTGGCCATGATCTTACCTATCAGGCCTCCCTGGGCCTTCTCGATCCGCCACACATGCCGCGTATCCTGCTGGCCGACATCGTCGGTGCGGAGCGTGCGATCAGCAGCGCCCTGGGGCTGCTCTATGCGCGGGCTACATCCGGCCGAGGCGGCTTTGCCCACGTCGTTCTGGCCGAGGCGGCGGCGAGCATGGCGGAGCCTTTGCGGCGAGGCCTCACTACGTCAGATGGCCTGCTCGGAGGTGGTTGTCCCGAATACAACATCTATCAGGCCAAGGATGGGTGGGTGGCGGTCGCGGCCCTGGAACAACGATTTCGACAACGGCTTGTCGACTACCTGGGCGATGCCGCCATCGCCCACGACCATTACCGGCACGTTTTCAAAACACGGTCTGCAAAGGACTGGCAATCTCTCGGCGAAGAACTTGATATTCCAATCGTCGCCGTTGAATTGGCCGCCACGTTGTGATTATACGACAGATCTCGGGCGTGACAATTCAGATTAATTCATATGGCCTTCTACAGCCGCAGACATCATCCCGCTGACATGATAAATAGAACACAAATTTCAAGTTAGTTTGTCTTGTCAAACATTAGTCGCTATCCACCTTTTCGTCCATCACTCACGCTCTTAATGACGTCCTTGAGGGCAGCCATGTCCACCGGCTTCGAGATGTAATCGTTCATCCCAGCTGCCAGAAATTTCTCCTTATCTCCAGTCATGGCGTAAGCGGTCATGGCGATGATCGGTATGTTAGATTTCTGCCCGAGAGTGGTTGATTCTCTGATTGCCTTGGTTGCTTCAACACCATCCATGACGGGCATCTGGATGTCCATCAGGATCAGGTCGAAGTCCTGCTCGGAGAGAAGTTTGAGGGCTTCATGGCCGTCCTGGGCAGTAACTACGGAATATCCAGACTTTTCGAGCATCCTTTTGCCTGAGATCAGGCTGGTCTCATCGTCCTCAGCGAAAAGGATTCGAATGGATGTCTCAGGAGAACTAACAGACATCGGCAACAAGGTTTCTGCCTGTTCCTGTTGAGAGAGGGTGAGTTTGAAGGGTAACGAGATGTAGATGGTAGTGCCGTTCCCCTCCGTATTGTCAATCGCGGTCTCACCACCCAGTAGTTTGACCAGCTTACGGACTATGGAAAGCCCCAGGCCAGCACCCTGATAACGGCGGGTATATGAGCCCTCAGCCTGTACGAAAGGTTCGAAGATGTCATAAATTTGCTTATCAGAAATCCCGATGCCGGTATCACTCACAGAGAAAAGAACCCGAGCCTGCAAGCTGTTTTTTGAAGGGAGAAGGGCTGCATGGACACAGACCGATCCTTTCTCGGTAAACTTGATGGCATTGCCTGCAATATTAAATAGAATTTGCCGGACACGAGTTTCATCACCTATGAGCCTTAGCGGAAGCAACGGATCGAGGGTGAAGTCAAAAGCAAGCCCCTTTTCACGAGTTGTAAGGCTAAAAATTTCAAGAATTGAGTCCTTTAGACATTTTGTTGAAAATTCCTCTTCGATGATCTGCAACTTACCCGCTTCGATTCTTGAGATATCAAGAATATCAGCTAGTAACCTTGTGAGGCGATTTGTCGATTTGATCGCTCCCAGGATGTAATCTTTTTGCTCATCCGATTGGTCGGTGGTTTGAAGCAACTGAAGCATACCCAGGACACCATTGAGCGGGGTTCTGACCTCGTGGCTCATATTGGCCAGGAACTCAGACTTAGCTCGCGTGGCAGCTTCTGCTGCTTCCTTGGATACTTTTAGCGATTGTTCGGCCCTCTTGCGATCAGTTATATCCACAAATGTCACAACAACTTGCGTTACAAACCCATCATTGTCGAACTCAGGAAATGCGTTAATTTGGACCCATACATGGCCTATTGTGTTCAAGTGTTTAATACCCAGCACCATGTTCTTGACAGGGGAACGGGTGGCAAAAACTTGGGATACGGGATACTCCTCGACGGACATTGGTGACTCATCTTCACGAACAAAATGCCACGCAGGATCGACAGCGGTTTTCCCCATCATTTGGTCGAGGGTCAATCCAAGAAGCCGTGATGCCTCTTCGTTAGCGATAAGAACAGTTGTATCGCAAGCATGAACCACAACTGCAGCATGTAGGCCATGAATGAGGTGTTGAAGTCTGGTCTCGCTTTCTCGTAAAGCTTTATCAGTGTGAATTCTTTCAGTGATATCCTCAAATGCCACAAGGATTCCATTTACCCGTCCATCTAGATCATGCAAGGGGACTTTGTTGGTGTCTAGCCAACGCTCCTCTCCCCCTGCATTTAAAGCTGGCTCAACGATGTGATATTCTGGGACGCCAGAATTCATTATCCTACTGTCACATTCCAGAAAGAACATAGTCTCCTCTTTTTTCCAAGGGAGATCCCAGTCTGTCTTGCCAATAATGTCCTGAGGATTACCAATGCCGACCATCTGGGCATAGTTTTTGTTACAGCCAAGAAATGTGGAGTCTCGATCTTTCCATGCTATATATTGGGGAATTGTATCAAGCACAGATTGCAGCATTTCCTTAGAGTATCTTAGTTGCGATTCCATCCTCTTGCTTGTGGTTATATCTTGTACTGAACCATAAAGCCGCGTAACTTTGCCTGCCTCATCCATTTCGGCAATGCCACGAGCAAGTATGTTGACTTCTGAACCATCTGGTTTTGTTCTTCTGAGTTCCAATTCGTAAGGAGTTCCATCGTTCAGTGTCTGAGTAACTGCTACATGTAGCCGTTGAGCATCTTCGTGATGGTACAATGCTAGGTTTTCTTTGTATGTCGAAGGCATGCTTTGAGGATCAATCTCCAAAACTGAAAACATTTGTTCAGACCAGGTTACGTTGTCATCTCCGGGTAACCACTGCCAGTCTCCTACCTGAGCTATTTTCTGCGCCTCAATAAGACGCTTTGTAGTTTGATGTAACTCATGCTCTGTCCGCTTGCGTTCAGTAATTTCTCGTGAAACCCCTAACACTCCAACAATGGTCCCCTTGGCATCTCGGACTGGTGTCTTAATTGTTTCAAATAGACCACGGTAACCATCTTCAGCAAAAGTCAGCCATTCTTCGTTAATTAATGGCTTGCCAGCCTCCATAGCCTGACAGTCATGTTTACGAAAAAAATCGCCAAGCCTTTTGTCTACAAAGTCATAATCCGTCTTACCAATAATATCTTTCTCTTTAGCTCCGTACAGCCTTTCAAATGAAGGGTTGCAATTGAGAAACACACCGTTGGGGTCTTTTATCCATATTAGGTCAGGGATTGCTTCTATTAAGTTGCGAAGCCATACATTTTCTTTTGTAATTGAGATCGAAGAAGTGGCAGTATTATTATTATACGAATGGATATGAGAGGAATTAATTGTCTCTAATTCAGAAATACGCGCACGAGCCGCATCAAGTTCTGCAATGAGTTGCTTTATTCCCTTCTCAGAATCTAACATGGATGCCCCTGTTAAAGCAAATGTAAGCTTGACAGACGAAAATAGCTAAAATACCTACTCGACAGTTTCTACTTAGGATACCAACCTGAATTAAATGCGCAGGCACCTGCGCAAACGGTTTGAGTTACCCATATCCCCTAAAATTTCTCGCCAATCGTGTTCTCCAAAACACATTAAAGACGGGGTGGAGGATAAGTTCCACCCCATCCGACACGCTAAACAGCAGCACAAATGTCCGGCAGCAGCCAAACCGCCCTTTCCTTCTCGCCCTGGAGGTATTGGTAGTATGTGTCCGCTGTCATAGTCGCCCGTGAGTGCCCCATCAGTTTTGACACCGCTGCAGGTTCGCTCCTTTGCTGAGCATGGTCGTGGCAAAGAGGTGTTTCAGGTCATACAACCTAGTCTCGACAGTGATCCCGGCCCTGGCACATGCCGCTTGGAAAGCCTTGGTGATTCTTTTCACCGGCTTCCCGAGATATTCAACAATCAAGCCTGACTGGGACAACTTTTCCATCTCCAGCAACTTTTGCTTGAACCCAGATGAAATCGGGATGATTCTTAATATCTTAATTTAGTGAGCATATACTTTGATAGCACTAGCCGTCCAGTCGATCTTGTTGTTGGTCCCCTCCAGCCTTGGCCGAGTTTCGCTGACTTCCTCGCCAATGCGCACCAGAACCGCCTGGGGTAGCCCTTAGGGGGGATGGTAGTGAGAGTCAGGCTGCGGCCTTGAACGACGTAGGCGTGGTCGTGGGCTGGTCAGGAACGGCTACAGGCGACATCCATGCTTTTCGGTATGAAAATGGGGTGATGACCGATATTGGAGTACTCACGGGCTGGAGTAGCCCCCAATTCGACCGGACACCCTAGCGAACCGAGGAGGTCGTGCTAGAGGTATGTCCAGGCATGGTGCTAACGAGTATCCCATGGTCGTGGCGGTCAACGAGGTCCAGCGGCGACGCTGGCCGTTGGCGGAGAAACTGCGGATCGTGGAGGAGGCATCCCGGCCAAGGGATGAGCGTTTCCTCTGTGGCCCGCGAGTATGCCGAAGCGCAAAGCCTCCTCTTTTGCTGGAGGAAACTCATGAGCGAAGGCGGCAAGGTGGGCCGGTTCGTTTTGTTGGGATTGTTCGTGGGTGTTGGGAATAGCGTAAGGAAAGAAAAAGGGCTTACAGCGTTTTTTGCTGTAAGCCCTTGAATTTTTGTGGCGTCCCCAACCGGGTTTGAACCGGTGTTCCCGGCGTGAGAGGCCAATATCCTATACCTCTGCCAAGGTCGGCCTACATCGGTAGACATCAGTAAGTACCTATTTTTACGTAATTATAGCAGGTTACAAAATCGGTTGACATCGGTCAACGTTTGCCTAGATTGGTCCAATGTGTGGGGGAGAGTGTGGGGGAAAGTTTCAAGTCGAAAACGGCGCAAAGACGATATCGAAGCTTGCGACATGGGGGCAAACATGGCGAAGCAGCAGCGGGTAAAAACAAAATACGCGGGTGTCTATTACGTGGTGGGCAAGACGTCTGACGGACGCGTCGAAAGAATTTACTTCGTCCGCTACCGCAAGGCTGGGAAGCTGGTCGAGGAAAAGGCGGGGCACCAGTTCAGGGACGACATGACGCCAGCCAGGGCCGCAGGGCTCAGGGCCAAGCGCATCGACGGCGATGAAGAAACGAACGCAGAACGGCGGGACCGCGAGAAAGCCGAAGAATTTGCTGACAAGAACCGTTGGACCATTCATCGATTATGGGAGGAGTATAAAGAACAGCGATCTACCAACAAAGGGCTTCTTGTTGATGCGAACCGCTACGAAAATTTCATCAAGCCTGTCTTTGGAAAGAAAACCCCTGCTGAAGTTATCACGCTTGATGTTGATCGTCTTCGAATCAACCTCCTAAAAAAAAGAGCCCCCCAGACGGTAAAGCACGTCATTGCCCTGATCAAACGTATCATCAGTTTTGGAGCAAAGAAGGGGCTTTCTCCTATGCCAGATTTATCCAAATTGCATTTTGAAATGCCCCGCGTTGATAACAAAAAAACTGAGTATCTCACGCCTGAGCAATTTTCTTCGTTGCTCGAATCAATCGACGCCGACGAGAATGTCAAGGTAGCCACGCTGGTGAAGTTGGCGATGTTCACCGGAATGCGGAAGGGGGAACTTCTCAAACTCCAATGGGGTGACGTTGACTTTGAGCGTGGCTTCATCAATATTCGCGAGTCGAAAGGCGGTGTCGCGCAGAGCATCCCCATGAACGGCGAGTCGCGACGAGTTCTCGAAAACGTTCCGCGCACCGAAAGTATCTTTGTCTTCCCCGGGCAGGGTGGGAAGCAACTCCAAAATATCCAAGTTGCTATAAACAGGATCAAAAACCGCGCGGGCCTACCTGAAGATTTTCGCCCTTTACACGGTTTGCGCCACGCATACGCCTCGATGCTCGCGTCGAGCGGGAAAGTAGATATTTATACTTTGCAAAAACTGTTAACGCACAAATCACCACAAATGACGCAACGCTATGCTCATCTTCGTGATGATGCATTAAAACGAGCGGCAGATGTTGCTGAAGAAATAATCTGCAGTATGGCAAAATAATATTTATAATATCGTCAAGGAAGTATTTTATGGAATCAATAAAAAATGAAATTAGGTTGAAAAAAGAAGATATTCATCCTGTTAAATATGTAGATTCCATATGTCCAGCAATAAATAAAACAGAACTACAAGAGTTATTTTTAAAAGAAAAGAAAAAGTTTCTTCTAGTAAATGACGCTCTTAGAAATGACTATGATGACCAAGTCTATCTTTACTGTGTTGAGGTTTCGCCAGCAAACTATAAAGATGGACACTCATTAGACTGTGCGTATTTTCTAAAGAAAGATCTAGAAAGTTTGAAAGGAAAATATAAAGAATTAACATTTTCTCCGGCAAAAATTTATGATCTTGTCAGCTATGAGTCTGAGACTAGAAGACTAAATTTGACAATTGAAGATTACAAAAACAAAGTTCATACCTTGGAAGAAGAGCTTGATGGTTGCAAAAGGAGGCTTACAACAATATCCGCAACAGGAGTATTGTCATCAAAAACTGTTGAAAAGTGGAAAGGTTATTTAAAAACAGCTGTAAAACTAGCTGTGCATTGCTGTAGTGAACCAAAAAAATATAAAAAATCTGATTTTGAGGATATTCTCAAAACAATGGACTCGGGGCCCATGCCAAGAGAAGCCATGAGCGCATTTAGAAACGGACTTCCTGAAAATCTAAAACAGGAACAAGGCTCTCCTGGGAACAACTGACCACAGGGGATGAGTTCGCCCTGGTCGGTACCTCAGCATGTCACTGCCTTTGCTGTCTGCCTAGAGTGACTATTTTATATCATTCTGATATAGTTCATTTTTTTAAGGGTTTCGCCTCGCCTGCCATGGTTGGGGTGAGAGGCGGACGATCCGGACGATTTGAGCCCCATGCAAGGAACTTTCTATATTTTTCTGAGGACGTTCATATAGAGAGTTCCTGAAATAGACCCTAAATCGTCCGGATCGTCCGGTGCCTCCGCCTCGCCGTGGCTAGCTCAGATGTCTGCTACAGCCCTCTCCATGGCCTGCAAGTGTTCAGCGGTAGGGAATTCAGTGACTTGTGTTTTCCCATGGAAGCCCGAATTTTCTGGCTTGTGGAAGTCATCTGGGTTTCTCATGTATTAGCTAGTCGCCTCAAGTCGCCCTGATTCCCACGTACATTATATTTTTATGGGAGTCGTACTTCTTCTTAAGGTGTCTTGCGAGATTCTGTCCAAGTTTCTTCTTCGACCATGGCTTTTGTAAGCGCCGATCATGCGCCCATATTAGATAATTACTATAAATTTCAAAGAATGTATGTTCGGATGTTGCATCGTAAACATATTTCTCTTCAATAAATTGCAATGTAATGTCGGTATCTTTTCGGTATGCTAATAGCGCCGCTTCTGCTTTTGCCGGTACTTTTAAACCATTTTCTTGCCACTCCCGGTATCCATCAACAACCCATCGGATAATTCCTTGTGCTTCATTTTTAAGTTTATCCATAAGAAGTCGGTCACGCTTTAATTCATTTGATTTTTTCGGATTATCAACGAAGGACATGGGGAACTCGATGACAAGAGCCCTCCGCCAGAAAGCATCATCAGATGCGGATGCACAAGGCTTGTTGTTGGCCAGTAGAAACGGTACGTGTGTCGGAATGAATGTTATTTCGTGTTTGGCGTATGGCGCGCGGCATGTCAAGCGGTCTCCGCCGGTAAAGAGTTTCACCTTTGCGACATCGAATGCACGGTCTTCAGATGGCTCACTTCCATATACGAATCGCCTTCCGCGTAACGACTGAATGCTTGCCGATGGTGTATCAGCACTTCCAAATCTACCATTTTCCAAAAAGAATTCTGCGCGTACCGACCATGCCAAATCGCCAAGAGCATACGCGATGCTCTCAATAATGATGCTTTTACCGTTACCGCCACTGCCAACCATAATTGGGAAGACCTGTTCGGTCGGGTTCCCGGCAATTGCGTAGCCGAACAACCGCTGGAGAAAGGAAACCATTTCTTTGTCGCCCCCCATGATGGCGAAAATTGCTTTCTCGAACTCTGGGCAAGCTGCCGTAGGGTTGTATTCGACTGGAGCGGCAGTTCGGATATAATCTGATGGTTTCCCTGGCCGCAGGGTTCCTGTTTTCAAATCCACGAGTCCATTTTTGCAGGGAAGAACGTCGACAGCGTGATCCCACTCATCGCCACCAATTCCGAGGCTTCCTTCACCCTGTGCAGCGAGTATTATGACCTGATCTCGGTTGTATTTTTTTTGAAGTAACTTTATTGCTTTACTCAAAATCACTTTGTATCGTTTTAGCTTTTTCATATTTACATCAAACTCTAAATCTTGATTACTTTCAACATCTGAGGTGCTTTTTTCTGGTTTTAACGAATGCATAATTTTGTTGTTAATATCAAAATCTGTTTTGAACAAATTTTGTACAGAATCAACAAGAGCGTTTACCTGCTCAACTTTGTCACGAAGCCAAATGTTGTTTACGTATACATACCACTGCCGTTCGGCGTGATCGTAGACAACTTTTTCTCTGAACATAGATTTGTATAAGGTTGCAGCTCCTTGCTCTTGTTCTGCCGCTGCTCTAATGATAACATCGGATGAGATCACTATCTCTTTTCCAGTTGATGATCTTTCGTAGCATGTCAGTTTCTTTTCACTTTGAGATGTTGGCACTTGTTTTGGCTCGCTTTTTCCTTTACGTAAACCACTTTCGATTGTTTTTTTAGCTTCTGACTCGCAAAGCCCGGCATGAAGAACAGCCGCAAGGAGTTCCTCCTCCACGGTCTGTTGATCAAGTTCTCCGCTCCCAACATAATGGCCAAGCTTGAGGGCTGCGTTGTTCAATGTGTTGTTTCGCGTTCCTTCGGGGGCATGCGCTACTATTTCTATTTCATTCTTGAGAGCTGATTGTATATAAGGATGAAGCGCAGCTGGATTCGTTCTTGTTGGCTTTCTCCCCATTTTGTGTATAGCCTTTTTGACGGGCGGCTTGTCTTGCTTGACGAGGTCAAGAAGCCACGGCGGAGGTGCCATGATCATGCCGCCGTTGTTTTCGACTTCGCCATTGGGGCTAGGCGTCTTCCATTGGTAGCGATTCCCGAGCTCGTGTGACGAAGGCGCAACGATGACGTATCCGCCGTCGCCACGCACATCCAGGCCCAGTCCGATTTTTTTTGCACTGTTTTTGACCTTGTCTGCCGTGGCCATGTTGAAAAAGAGGTGTCGTCCCCCGCTGCCTGTGATCTGCTCCAACGTTGTGACCAGTGGGCCATACTGGGACTCAAGCTGGGCGAGGCTTTTGGGGCCATCTGGGAGATCAACGTCTAAAACCCAAGCGCCGATAGCATGCCCAGTCGGCACACCAATCAACGCTTCAGGCCATCGGCCCCACCACTCCCGGATTTTACCTTCGTCGGTAGTGGCGTCCTTGTAACCATGCTTTGTCAAGGGTGTTTTATCAAGGTTGCACGGGATAACTGGACACCCGGCGCGTGTGTACAAAAGGGCTGCGTTCAGCATGTTTTGGCAGTTGTTGAGGTCCAGGAGATTAATGTTTTGGATCATGACCACCCCCCGCGTGTCGAACGGTTGGGGTCAATGAGTCTAGCCGCAAGAAAATCGTGCAGGTCTTGCTCATGGTACCGGACAAGCCGACCAATTTTTGTGTATCGCGGCCCTTTCCGGTGAAATCGCCAATCAACCATTGTCGCTGGCGCGATACCCAGTTTGGCTGCTGCCTCAGGTGTAGCGAGAAGATGGTTTGCGCTCATTTGCGCACCTCCTTAATTTGGCCAGGGCGCACAAGAGCAAAGGCCCAGACCGTTATGATCTGGACCCTAAAAGCCTGTAAAAACATTCAATATCGCCGTAACGCAATGTCGTCAGAATATTTAGGCTCGATACGGGAGGTTTCGATATTTTCCCATTATTTGACGGTAAGTAAAAAAATAACAAATGATTTCAATGAGATTCTCGATGCGGTCACATTAGATGCTTGGAATATCTCCCGGTGGGGGGGCGTCCGTCACCGATCCTCGGCCATTTTTCGTTCCACCACCTCCATCCTCGCCCGGCTTTCCTTCTCCAGCTTTTTCTTCTCCCAATCCCGATACCACCGCTCCCATTCCGCTATGTCCTTCGGTTCCGGCGGCATGCCCGGCAGGCCGATGT
>Ga0209467_1001463_pt1 | contig 20638 bp, 17 predicted proteins | sample Higcelwee11metaG_FD_187175 | JGI IMG/M metagenome (GOLD analysis project Ga0209467, IMG submission 187175) | Freshwater pond sediment microbial communities from the University of Edinburgh, under environmental carbon perturbations - High... | ecosystem: Environmental > Aquatic > Freshwater >...
GCTTCCCAGCTTTCGCTGGCCACGGGCTGGATCGCGCTGATCCAGCGCGCGGCGCTGCCCGCCATGGGCTTCTTCGCCCTGGTGGTGGGGCTGGTGGTGGGCAACACGCTCAAGCTCATGATGCTGGCGCGCAGGGACGAGGTGGAGATCCTCTCGCTGGTGGGCGCGCGGCCCTGGTTCATCCGCGCGCCGCTGTTCGCCAACGGCGTGGCGCAGGGCTTCACCGGCGGCGTGCTCTCCCTGTTCTGCCTCAAATTTCTGCAAACATGGCTGAAGAGCCTGCTTGACGTTCCGCCGCTGTTCCTCAAGGTGGAGTTCCTGCCGGCCTGGCAGAGCTTCGCCCTTGTCCTCGCCACCACGCTCGTCGCCGGCCTGGCAGCGCTCCTGGCCGCCCGCAAATGACCCTTCGGGTCGTCCATTTTTTTCCTGACCGCACAGGAGGTTCCCAATGCCCGCCAACAAAAAGATGACCGCACGCAGCTCCAAGATGACGACCGGGCTCGAAAAGGCCCCGCACCGCTCGCTTTTGGCCGCTCTCGGCCTGACGCGCGAGGAGATGCGCCGCCCGCTCATCGGCGTCGCCAACTCGGCCAACGAGATCATCCCCGGCCACATCCACCTGGACAAGATCGTGCAGGCGGTGAAGGACGGCGTGCGCATGGCCGGCGGCACGCCCATGGAGTTCCCCACCATCGGCGTGTGCGACGGGCTCGCCATGAACCACGAGGGCATGCACTTCTCCCTGCCCAGCCGCGAGCTCATCGCCGACTCCATCGAGATCATGGCCTCGGGCCACCCCTTTGACGCGCTGGTGCTGGTGCCCAACTGCGACAAGGTGGTGCCGGGCATGCTCATGGCCGCGCTCAGGCTGAACATCCCGGCCATCGTGGTCTCCGGCGGCCCCATGCTCGCCGGCGACATCCGCGGCAAAAAGGCCGACCTCATCACCGTGTTCGAGGCGGTGGGCCGCGTGCGCGCGGGCAAGATGGACGAGAGCGAGCTGGAGGAGCTGGAGGAGTGCGCCTGTCCGGGCTGCGGCTCCTGCGCCGGCATGTTCACGGCCAACTCCATGAACTGCCTGTCCGAGACCATCGGCCTGGCCCTGCCGGGCAACGGCACCATCCCGGCCGTCATGGCCGCGCGCATCCGCCTGGCCAAGCGCGCCGGCATGCAGGTCATGGAGCTGCTCAAGCGGAACATCCGCCCCCGCGACATCGTGACCGAGAAGAGCGTCAAGAACGCCGTGCGCCTGGACATGGCGCTGGGCTGCAGCACCAACACCGTGCTGCACCTGCCGGCCATCTTCCGCGAGGCCGGGCTCCCGCTCACGCTCGCCATCTTCGACGAGATCAGCCGCAAGACGCCGAACCTCTGCCGGCTGTCCCCGGCCGGGCCGCACTACATCCAGGACCTGCACGCCGCCGGCGGCATCCCCGCGGTCATGGCCGAGCTGTGCAAGGCCGGGCTCGTGGAGACCGGCGCGCTGACCTGCACGGGCAAGACCGTGGGCGAGAACCTGGGCGAACTCAAGGCCGCCGTGCGCGACTACGAGATCATTCGGCCCGTTGACCAGCCCTACGCGAAAGAAGGCGGCATCGCGGTGCTCACCGGCTCGCTCGCCCCGCAGGGCGCGGTGGTGAAGCAGTCGGCCGTGGCGCCGGAAATGATGCAGCGCACCGCCACCGCCCGGCCCTTCGACTCCGAGGCCGCGGCCTGCGAGGCCATCCTCGGCGGGGCCATCCGGCCGGGCGACGCCGTGGTCATCCGCTACGAGGGGCCCAAGGGCGGCCCGGGCATGCGCGAGATGCTCACCCCCACCAGCGCCATCATGGGCATGGGCCTGGGCGAGAGCGTGGCGCTCATCACCGACGGCCGCTTCTCCGGCGGCTCGCGCGGGGCGGCCATCGGCCACGTCTCGCCCGAGGCGGCAAGCTCCGGGGCCATCGGCCTGGTGCGCGAGGGCGACAAGATCCTCATCGACATCCCCGGGCGGAAGCTGGACCTGCTGGTGGACGAGGCCGAGCTGGCCGCGCGCAAGGCCGCGCACAAGCCCCGGCGCAAGAGCATCAAGTCGCCGTTCCTCAAGCGCTACGCCAAGCACGTCAGCAGCGCGGCCCAGGGGGCGGTGCTGGAGTAGGGCGGGCAGCCGTTGATTTGAAGAGGGCAGCAATGCCCTCTTTTTTGGTGTTGACATACACCAATAATATGTGTAGATGGCAAATCAAAACCGGCACAGTCCGTGCCGTCTCCATAAAGGTAACTGTGCCAAGTACGGAGGTGTTTTAACCACTGCGGGATATTGCGGAATCGTGGTAGCGCAATAGCCACTGCCAGCCTGCGTATCAGGCAAGAGATCATTTTTCCTAAACCGAACCACTGACAGGAGTGTGGTCATGTTGAACCGACCGTATTGGAGTGAATTTGGTCCCTGCCATGTTGCGGGATTGTCGTCACTGGAACAACAAGGAACTTATTATGAATTGGACAACTTCTGTCGCCAAAAAGGCGGCCAAGCAAATTGAGAATCTCCCGACTACCCCGAAGGAAATTACTGGCGCTTTAATTAAGGACTTGCAGCAATACGGGCCGCAGTTGCCCGGCTGGCCCCATTTTCAGAAGAACAAAGGGACTGGAAAGATAGACTGTTATCACTGTCACTTGCAGCGCGGAAAGCCAATGTACGTCGCCATATGGCGTGTACTGGATAAACGCGCTCGGCAGTTGGAGATATGTTATGTTGGAACTCACGAGAAGGCAGATTACCGCAGGCATTGTGGAGTTTAGCATCCAGGTGCCGGAACGGACGGCACAAGGGCTTGAGCAAGCCCTCAAGGCGCTGGTGGCCCTGTTGCCCGAGCCCCCGGCACTTGGCTCGACGAAAAATCTTGAGGGCGAAGAACTTGCTGTCCTGCCCGCACCTCCGATCCATCGCGTGCTCTGCGGCTTCCGCAAGCGCGAGGGCTGGACGCAGAAGGAGCTGGCCGAACGGTTGGGAATTAAGCAGCAGCACATCTCCGAGATGGAGAGCGGCAAGCGCCCAATCAGCGTAAGGATGGCCAAGGCCTTGGCCGCAGAGTTCGGTACCGGCTACAAGACGTTTTTATAGCATACCCTGCAATCGCAGGCAGGCGCATTGCGCTTGGCCTGTTGAAAAGACGCCACCTTGTGTGGCGTTTTTTTGTGCCTCCGGCGGCCGGGGGCTGCGCGCCCCCCGGACCCCGCGCCCCTTTCAGGGGGTGACGTTGGCCCGCCGCGCACGCCCGACCCTCCACGGCCGGAGCACCCCTCCGCACCAGGCCGCTTCTTTTTTCTGCGCGGCCGTTTTGCTAATTTTGTGCAACGTGGCGGCACATTTCACGCTTACGAAACAATCCCGCCGCACAAGCCACGCCGGCATTTTTTAAATTCCCAAATTATTTACTGGTGATGCGTTTCGTTTCGGCGCTTTGGCCCGCCTCTTGCTTTACCCCAGGCCACGGCCCACGAAAACGCAGCCAGCATGACAAATCTGTACCGCGGCGTTGGAAAGGCCGGCCGCAGCGCCGCCGCAATCCCCAACAAAGTCCAGGCGGCGCGCAGGATGGCACGGAAGAGGCGATATGGGCAGGCCACGGCCCACGGATTGACGCAAATGTGAAAACATTGCCCTGGCTCGGCGGACGGGCTGCTGGTCCGGGCGGTTTTCCGGCAAACTCGCAAGGGAGGTTCCCTCGATGAACGCGGCGGATACGGCGTTTGTTCTCATCTGCTCGGCCCTGGTCATGTTCATGACCCCGGGCCTGGGCCTGTTCTATGGCGGCATGGTGCGCAGCAAGAACGTGCTGGCCACCATCATGCAGAGCTTCATCCTGGTCGCCCTGATGTCCGTGCTCTGGGCCGTCGCCGGCTACACCCTGGCCTTCGGCAAGGATGTGGGCGGCGTCATCGGCGGCCTGGACTTCCTCTTCCTCAACGGCGTGGGCATGGACGCCACGGGCGGTCCCGTGGAAAACATCCCCCACCTGGCCTTCATGATCTTCCAGTGCATGTTCGCGGTCATCACCCCCGCGCTCATCACCGGCGCCTTTGCCGAGCGCATGAAGTTCGGCGGCTTTCTGGTGTTCAGCGCGCTCTGGCTCTTCCTGGTCTACGCGCCCATGGCCCACTGGGTCTGGGGCAAGGGCTGGATGGCCGAGATGGGGGCGCTGGACTTCGCCGGCGGCGCGGTGGTGCACATGAGCTCCGCCGCGGCGGCGCTGGCCGCCACGGTGGTTTTGGGCAAGCGCCGCGGCTACGGCCACGCGCCCTTCATCCCCCACAACCTGCCCATGACCGTCCTTGGCGCGGCCATCCTCTGGTTCGGCTGGTTCGGCTTCAACGCCGGCAGCGCGCTGGCCGCCGACGGCTTCGCGGCCAACGCCTTCGTGACCACGCACCTGGCCGCCGCCACCGCGGCGCTGGGCTGGATCTTCATGGAGTGGCGGCACTCCGGCAAGGCCACGACCCTTGGCGCGGCCTCGGGCGCGGTGGCCGGCCTGGTGGCCATCACCCCGGCCGCGGGCTTCGTCACGGCCATGCCCGCGCTGCTCATCGGCCTGGGCGGCGGCGTGTTCTGCTTCCTCGGCGTGCTTCTGAAGAACAAGCTCGGCTACGACGACTCCCTCGACGTGGTGGGCGTGCACGGCGTGGGCGGCACCTGGGGCGCCATCGCCACCGGCCTGTTCGCCAGCATCAACAAGGCCTCGGGGCTTTTCTATGGCAATCCGTCGCAGCTTTGGATACAGTTGGCCTCAGTGGCGGCCACCTGGGCCTTCTGCTTCGTGGCCAGCCTGATCCTGTTCAAGCTCGTGGACGCCACCATCGGCCTGCGCGCCAGCGAGGAAGAGGAAGTCCGGGGCCTGGACCTGTCCCAGCACAATGAGACCGGCTACCAGGCGTAAGCCCGCCATCAAGGAGAACGCGACATGAAGAAGGTTGAGATCATCACCCGCACGTTCAAGCTCGACGACATCAAGGCCGCCCTGTCCGAGATCGGCATCAAGGGCATGACCGTCAGCGAGGTCAAGGGCTTCGGCCGCCAGGGCGGGCACAAGGAAGTCTATCGCGGGGCCGAGTACCAGGTGGACTTCGTGGTCAAGGTCAAGATCGAGGTGGTGGTGGAGGACGCGCGCGTGGCCGACGTCATCGGCGCCGCCAGCAAGGCCGCCCGCACCGGTCAGGTGGGCGACGGCAAGATCTTCGTCCTGCCCGTGGAGGAAGTGGTGCGCATCCGCACCGGCGAGACCGGCGACGCCGCCATCTAACTCCGCATAGGCCACGCCCCCACGTGGACACGCACACAGACAGCCAACCGGCCCTGCCGCCAGCCGCCCAGCGGTTGCGGCAGGGCCGCCTCGCCCTGGCGGAGCGCGCCCGGGCCGGCGAACTCGACGCCTACCCCGAGGCCGGCGCGGCGCTCATGGACGACTACTTCCGCGAGCGCCTGGAAGAACTCTCCGCCGAATCCCCGAAGCTCTTCAGCGAGCCCTTCGCGCTCATGGCCGTGGGCGGCTACGGCCGGTCCGAACTCTGCCCGGCCTCCGACGTGGACGTGCTTTTGCTCTACGCCGAGGCCATCCCCAAGAGCGCGGACGAACTCTCGCGCGGGCTCTTCCACCCCCTCTGGGACCTGGGGCTGGACCTGGGGCACGGCGTGCGCGCCGTGGCCGACTGTCTGCGCCTGGCCGGCGAGGACACCCAGGTGCTCACCTCGCTTCTGGACGCGCGCCTGGTGGCCGGCGACGAGGGGCTGGCCGCGCGGCTCTGGCGCGAGTTCTCGGCCAGGGTGCTGGCCGGCAAGGCCGGCGCCTTCGGCCAGTGGGTGCTGAACCACAACATCGCCCGCCGGGCCGAGCACGGCGACTCCAGCGGCCTGCTCGAACCGGAGCTGAAAAACGGCCTGGGCGGCCTGCGCGACGTGCACCAGATCCACTGGCTGCTGCGCGTGGCCCCGGAGGTGGCGGCCCCGTTCACCCGGGGCGACATGGACGCGCTGGCCGCCGACTACCGCTTCCTGCTCGCCGCGCGCACGGCCCTGCACCTCTCCGCCCGGCGCAAGACCGACAAGCTGAATTTCGACCTCCAGCCCCAGGTGGCCAGGGCGCTGGGCTTCGCCGGGGCAGACCCCGGCGAGGGCGGCCGCTCCAGCCTGGAGCTGGCCATGAGCACCGGCATCGCCGTGGAGCGCTTCCTCTCCAGCCTGCACCAGAGCATGACGCGCATCCGGGCCATGCGCCAGGCCTGCTGGATCGAGGCCTTCCCCCCGGCCGAGGCCTGTCCGCCGCCGCCGCAAAACGCCTCCCCGGAGATCATCTGCGGCATCACCGGCGTGTCCCTGCGCGACGCGGCCGCGGCCAAGGATCCGGCCCTGCTGCTGGAACTCTACGTCACGGCCGCGCGCCTGGCCCGGCCGCTGGCCTGGAGCGCCCTGCGCGCCACCCGCGCCGCCCTGGCCGATCCCGCCCGGCGCGAAAAGTTCGCGCACCTGCCGGGCATCCTGCCGGCGCTGCTCGAAATCTTCCGCGCCTCGGGCCAGCCCACCGAGGTCTCGCCGCCGCAGGCCGTGGCGCCCAAGCGCCAGGCCAAGGGCCTGGCCGGCGCGCTCAAACGCCTCTTCGCGCCCGCGCCCATCCCCGGCCTCCCCGGCGAACAGCCCCCGGAGCCGCAGGACAGCGCGCCGGCCGTGGCCACGGCCCTGCAGAGCATGCTCGACACCGGGCTCATGGCCGCGCTGATCCCCGAATTCGCGCCGGTGGAGCACCTGGTGCAGTTCGACGACTTCCACATCCACCCGGTGGGCAAGCACACCCTGGAGGTCATCCGCACCCTGGCCGCCCTGCGCGTGGGCGAGACCCCGGACCTGGACGAGCGGCTGACGCGTCTGGCCCAGGCCCTGCCGCACTTCGACCGGCTGCTTCTGGCCGCGCTGTGCCACGACCTGGCCAAGCCCAGCCGCGACCACTCCGGCGACGGCGCGACGCTGGCCGCCGGCCTCCTGAAGCGCCTGGGCGCGGACAAGGCCTGCGTCGCGGACGTGGCCTTCCTGGTGCGCCAGCACCTGCTCATCCCCAAGATCGCCACCCGCCGCGACCTGGCCGACGAGTCCGTGGCGGCCAGCGTGGCCGAGACCGCCGGCACGGCCGAGCGCCTGGACATGCTCCTGCTGCTCGCCGTGGCCGACAGCCGCGCCACCGGGCCGCGCGCCTGGAACCCCTGGACCGCCACGCTCTTCGCCGAGCTGGCGCACAAGGCCCGCAAGCTTCTCACGGACGGCCCGCTGGCCGCGCCCCACGCCGTGGACAAGAGCCGGCACGCGCGCGAGGCCGCGCTCGCCCTGGCCGTCAAGCCGACAGACGCGCTGGCCCCGCTGGACCCGGAGTATGCGGCCAAGTGCCTGGAGCGCATGCCCGCGCGCGCCTTCCTGGTGCTCGACGCGGCCACCATGGTGCGCCACATGCGCCTGGCCTGGCGCTTCCAGGAGAGCCTGGACGAGGACATGGTGCGCAAGCCGTCCGGCAAGGCCGGCGTGGGCGTCACCGAGATCGACGCCGTGGCCCTGCCCCACGGCCGCGCCTTCCAGGTCAGCATGGCCGCCCTGGACCAGCCCGGGCTCTTCGCGGTGATGGCCGGGGTGCTGGCCCTGCACGACCTGAACATCCTCTCCGCCGAGGTGCTCACCTGGACCGGGGGGCTCGCCGTGGACGTGTTCGTGGTCCAGGAGCCGGCCGAGGGCATCTTCCTGGAGGACCTCTGGCAGCGGGTGCGCCGCGCCGTGGGCTACGCGCTCACGGGCAAGCTCTCGCTGGAGTACCGCCTGGAGCAGAAGCGCACCTCGCCCCTGTCCCTGCCCTCGCGCGCGCCCAAGAGCCGGCGCAAGATCCGCGTGGACAACGAGGGCAGCGACTTCTACACCCTGGTGGAGGTGGCCGCGCCGGACCGCCTGGGGCTGTTGCACGACCTGGCGCGCGGACTGGCCGAAAGCGGGGTGCAGATCCACCTGGCGCGCATCGCCACCTCGGCCGGGCGCATCCACGACACCTTCTACGTGCGCGATGCCGGCGGCCAGAAGCTCACCGACCCCCTGCGCGCCGAGGCGCTCAAGAAGACCCTGCTCGCCGCGGCCAAATAGGCCGCGACGCCGCCGCGCCGGGCCGGTTCCGGGAGGCTGCGAGCACGGCGTGGCGCTGCGCGCAGCGGACCGCGCCGTCCCGGAACTCCTCCGCGCGCGAAAGGCGGGGCATGGCTTCTCCCGCGTTGTGGGCAACCTGACCAGGTCGGGGCCCGGCAGAATACGTACTGCGTATATCCAGTTTCGAAAAACGCGCCCTGGCTTCATGGCGTTTCATGCGCAGCCCGACTGCCGGAGCATTGCGGGCGCAGTGCGGCAGGGCGCCGCATTGCCAGCCTCCGGGTTTTGCGCTAGCTTCAGGGCAGCAGAAAACCGCAGCCCCGGAGGCCTCATGCGCCCGACCTTCAGCGGCATCGCCGCAACCCTGTTCGTCGCAGCCCTTGTCCTCGCGCCCGCGGGCGGGCAGGCCTTCAGCCTGGGCGGCATCTTCGGCTCGGGCGTGGACCCGGAGCTGGTGGCCCAGGTGCCGGCCGACAAGCGCGGCGAGATCAACCGCGCGGACTTCGCCCTGGCCTGCGCCAACCAGGATCTGGACCTGGCCAAGCTGAAAGAGGAGCTGGCCGACCGCCAGGACGACCTGGCCTCCCTGGGCGCCAAGCTGGCCAAGGCCCAGGTCAAGGGCGCGGAGACCGCCCTGAACATCGCCAAGATGCAGGCGGTCATCGCCCAGAACCTGGGCCAGCGCGAGGAGACCACCACGGTGCTCAACGACCTGCTGGCGGCTCGCACCAAGAACGAGGCCGACATCGTGCAGATCAAGGCCAAGCAGGACCAGACCCAGCTGTTCATCCGCGACCTGACCGGCCGCGTGGCGGCCAAGGAGAAGACCGTGGCCGAGTTCAAGGCCCGGCGCGGCGGCGCGGACGTCCCCAGGGCCGACGCGGCCAAGCCCGAGACGGCGAAGCCGGCGGCCAAGCCCGAAACGGCGAAGCCGGCGGCCAAGCCCGAGGCCGAGCCGGTGGAGATCGTGAACAAGGAGCCCGGCGCCGCGCCGGAGCCGGTCAAGCCCGCGCCCGAGGCGGACCTCAAGAACTAGCTTCGCGGAGACATGAAACGCAGAAGGGGGCCGCCAGGGCCCCCTTCTTCATGCTCCGCGAAAAAGCGGCCTATTTCTTCACACGCTTCTCCCACAGCCTCATGTCCTTCATCTTCTTGCGGCGCTGGCGCTGCAACTCCTTGCACACCAGCGGCGTCTTCTTGGGATAGCCCCACTTCTCGCGGTACTCGTCCGGGGTCAGGCCGAACTTGGCCAGGTGGCGCTTGGTGAGCACCTTGAAGCTCTTGCCCGATTCCAGGCAGACAATGCTCTTCTCGCGGATGGCCTTTTTCGGATCAGCGGAGGGCGCCGCCGCCACATCCTCCTCGTCCGCCGAAGCTTCGCTGATGGAGCGGATGCCGCTGCACAAGCTCCGCACCATGGACAGAATTTCATCCTCGGTCATGGTCCGGACCGTGGCCTGAGCTTTAACGATGTCCAGTGCTTCCTTCAGAAAATCATCCATCGCTTTCTCCTCAGAGGGGGTTGTCGTTTGTCCGAGCCGAATGTGCAGCCATGCTTCAGCCCTGAAACAGCAATACCTCTACCGGATACGGAAAGACTTTGCAAAAGTAAAGATAGATCAGGGAGAAGCAGACACAAAAATATACGTACCTGCATTCCCGCGACAGATGAATAGAGAGCGGCGGAGGGAGCTGCCTGAAAACGTTCGGGACTTGCGCTTTGCCGCAGGAAGCTTATGTTGGAGGCAAGTGAGGGCTGCCCGCGCGCCCCAACCGGATGCGGGCGCAGGGGCAGCCGCCTCACGCGGGCGCCAATGCAGGGAGGTACCCATGTCGCTGGAACGTTTCGACCCTGAGCTCCTGTATGTGGAATGCGCCAAGTGCGGCCTGCCCGTGCTGTGGAGCCCCGGCGACACCACGCGCATCCTGGCCTGGGCCGGCATCGACGTCGCGTCCCTGGACGAGAAGTGCATGATCGTGTCCGAGGGCTGCCCCGCCTGCCAGCCGGGCAAGAAGAGCTTCAGCACCCAGGTGGTGCGCCTGCGCAAGGCCCCGGAGGGCCGCCAGACCCCGAAACGGGGGGCTCCCGTCAACTGACGCCGTGCCCCTGACTGGCCGCGGCCTCTGCCAGCGGCAGATGCTCCACCCGGTTGCGGCCGGCGGCCTTGGCCACGTACAGGGCCTCGTCCGCCCGCGCCAGCAGCGCCTCCAGCGGCGAGGCCAGGCCCGCCTCCGGCCCCAGGCTGCTCGCCCCCACGCTCACGGTGAAGCGCAGGACCAAGCCCCCGACCGTCACCCGCAGCTCCGCCACGGCCGCGCGGATGCGCTCGGCCAGCTCAAGGGCCGCGTCCGTCCCGGCGTTGGGCGCGAGCACCACGAACTCCTCCCCGCCATAGCGCGCGAACAGGTCCGACTGCCGCAGCATGCGCTGCAGAAGCCCGGAAAAGGCCGCGAGCACCGCGTCGCCCGCGGCGTGGCCGTAGGTGTCGTTCACGGCCTTGAAGCGGTCCAGGTCGAGCATGAGCAGGCTGGCCGGCTGGCCCGCGCGGCGGGCGGCGTCGAGCAGGCGCGGGCCCTCGCTGAAGAGCCGCTTGCGGTTGGCCGCGCCGGTGAGGTGGTCGCTGAGCGAGGCCTGGCGCAGCTCCTCCAGCGCCCCGCGCACGTGGCCCACCATGAGGCAGTAGGCCTGGTTGAGCCGCTGGATCTCCTCGGGCTCGTGGGGCTGGGGCTGGGGGTCGCAGTCCATGCCGTAGTCCCCGGCCTGGACGCTCAGGGCGTGTTCCTCCAGACGCCGCATGGGCTCGCGCAGGCTGCGGGCCAGGCGCAGGGCCGCCGGGCCGAAGACCAGGAACACCAGCGCCGCGCCAAGGAGCGGCGCGCCCAGGATGCCCGCGTGCAGGGCCAGGATCTCCCTCTCCGGCTTCTCGGCCACCAGGAGCCAGCGGCCGGAGTGGATCCACTGGTAGGCGCCCACCACGCGGCGGCCCTCGGCGTTGGCGTAGATCCCGCGCGACTCGGCCCCGGCCAGCGCCCGGTCGAAGATCACGTCGCCGGGCCGCAGGTTCGCCACCTGGCCGTGCGGGCTGATGACGGTTCCGTCAGCCTGGACCAGGAAGGTCCGGCCGCTGGCCTCGTCCTGCAGGGTGCGCAGCAAGGTGTCCAGGGTGTCCAGGGACACCGTGCCGAAGACGAGGCCCCGGAAACGGCCCCGCGCATCGTGCACCGGGGAGGAGACGACGATCACGGACTCGCCTGTGCGGCGGCTGCGAAGCACGTCGGACACGACGCTTTCGCCCCGGCGCGCGGCGAGGTAGTAGTCGCGGTCCATGATGTCCGCGCCCGTGGTCTTGCGGATGTCCACCTGGACGCGGCCGTTCTCGTCGGCCAGCACCACGTTGGTGAAGGTGAGCGAGCCGTGGCGCATCCCCGCGAACATGTCCCGCAGGGCGTTCTGCGGCAGGTTGAGCAGGCGCGGATCCGACGCCAGAAAGCCGATGTCCGCCGCGCGCTCGTCCACCCACTGCTCGATGAACTGGCGCTCCAGGCTCAAGGTCGCGCCCAGCTCGCGCACGGCGCTGTCCTGCAGGGCGCGGCTGGAGTAGAACAGGAAGAAACCCAGGCCGGCCAGGATGGGCAAGAGCAGCATGGCCCAGAGCATCATCCGCAGCCGCGACACGAGGCTGAAGGTGGGGACGGCTTTCTCCATGCGTTCGAGGGTAATGACGAATCCCCCCTTGGCAAGTAGCGTTTTTGGCGTGTCCTCGCGTTTTGACCCGGAGCGGGACCGCGGGCGGCCGGGGCCAGCGCCCCGCGCCTAGCCGCCGATGGACGACATGGCCGTGCCGCAGACCTGCCCGGCGCGCCGCGCGGCGAGCAGATCCGCGCCCACGGGCTTGTGCTTGAGCGCCAGCCTGAGGATGCGCTCCACCGCGGCCACGCCCAGCTTCGGGTGGCGCAGGGCCGGGCGCAGGCGGTAGGTGCGGTCGGAGAACAGGCAGGTGCGCAGCACCCCGCCGCTGGTGATGCGCAGGCGGTTGCAGGTGCCGCAGAAGTGGTTGGACAAGGGCGTGATGAGCCCGAAGCGGCCCAGGCCGCCCTCGATGGCGTACATCTGGGCCGGGCCGGCGTCGGCCGCGTCGCGCGGCAGCGGGGCCAGCGGCGCCAGCCGCCCGGCCTCGGAGAGGATGTCCGCCGCGCTCCAGACCTGCTCCGGGGCCCAGGCCGCGCCGCCCATGGGCATGAACTCGATGAAGCGCACGTCCACGGGCAGCCGCCGCGCCAGGTCCAGGAACCCGGCCAGCTCATGGTCGTTGACCCCGCGCAGGGCCACGGCGTTGAGCTTCACCTGGATGCCCGCGTCCAGGCAGGCGTGCATGCCCTCCAGCACCCGGTCCAGCATGTCCTGGCCGGTGACGCGCTCGAAGGTGGCCCGGTCGAGGGTGTCCAGCGAGATGTTCACGCGGTCCACTCCGGCCGCGGCCAGGCGCGGGGCAAAGGGCGCCAGCAGGGTGCCGTTGGTGGTCAGACGCAGCTTGAGCGAGGGAAAACGCTGGCGCGCCGTCTCCACGAAGCCCATGAAGTCGCGCCGGGCAAAGGGCTCGCCGCCGGTGAGGCGCACCTTGCCGATGCCCAGGGACAGCGAAAGGCCCATGAGTTCGAGCATCTCCTCGTAGCGCATCACGTCGAAGTGCGAGAGCACGTGGCGCATCTGCCGGTCGCAGTAGAGGCAGCGCAGGTTGCAGCGGTCGGTGACGGACAGCCGCAGGTAGCTGACCCCGCGGCCGCGGGCGTCGGCGAGCAGGGGCGCGGACGGCCGCCCGGACACGCTATCTGGCACGGCTTTCGGCATCCGCCGCCTCCACCTTGGCCGCGGCCTTCTCCACCTCGGCAAGGAAGCCCGCGCGCTCGGCGCGCAGGCGTTCGGCGAGCCCGGGGTCGGACAAGGCCAGGATCTGCGCGGCCAGCCAGGCGGCGTTCTTCGCGCCGGCCTTGTCCAGCGCCAGCGTGCCCACGGGGAAGCCCGGGGGCATCTGCACCGTGGCCAGGAGCGCGTCCATGCCGGAAAGCGGCGAGGCGGCCAGGGGCACGCCCAAGACGGGCCTCGTGGTGCGCGCGGCCACGGCCCCGGCCAGGTGCGCGGCCATGCCCGCGGCGCAGATGAACACCTGGCAGCCGCCAGCCTCCAGCTCCGCCACCAGCCGCTCGGTGCGCTCCGGGGTGCGGTGCGCGCTCGTTACGGTGAATACGTAGTCAATGCCGAGCTTCCGCAAGATCTCCGCACAGGGCTTCATCAGGCCCTCGTCGGACGCGCTGCCCATGAACACGGCCACCTTCGCCATGCCGTCCTCCTATCCCTTGGCCCGGGCGATGCCCTTGTCGCCGATGTCGCGGCGGAAGTGGCAGCCCTCGAAATGAAGTTTCGCCACGGCCGCATACGCGCCGGCCTTGGCGTCCAGCAGCGTGGGCCCCAGGGCCGTGACGCCGAGCACCCGGCCGCCGCTGGTCACGGCGCGGCCGGCCTCGACCTTGGTGCCGGCCTGGAACACCTTGACCCCGGGCACGGCGTCGGCCTCGGCCAGCCCGCTGATCGCCATGCCCCTGGGGTAGCCGCCGGGGTAGCCCGGCGCGGCCAGGACCACGCACAGCGCGGTCTCGGGCCGCACGCGCACCAGCTCCGGCCTGAGCCGGCCCTCGACGCAGGCGAACAGGATCTCGACCAGGTCCGAGTCCAGGCGCAAAAGCAGCGGCTGGCACTCCGGGTCGCCGAAGCGCACGTTGTACTCCAGCACCATGGGTCCGGCCGTGGTGAACATCAGCCCGGCGTAGAGCACGCCCCGGAACGGGTGGCCCAGTCCGGCCAGATGCTTCAGGATGGGCCGGATGCACAGCTCGGCGGTCTCGGCGTATTTCGCCTCGGGCAGCACCGGGGCCGGGCTGTACGCGCCCATGCCGCCGGTGTTGGGGCCCTGGTCGCCGTCGAACACGGCCTTGTGGTCCTGGGCCGAGGGCAGAAGCGCGAAATTCTCGCCGTCGCAGAAGGCCAGGAAGCTGGCCTCCTCGCCCAGGAGCGCGTCCTCGATGACCACGCGCGCCCCGGCCGCGCCGAAGCTCCTGGCGACCATCATGTCGTCGATGGCGGCCAGGGCCTCGTCCACGGTCCTGGCCACCACCACGCCCTTGCCCGCGGCCAGGCCGTCGGCCTTGACCACCAGGGGCGCGCCCTTTTCGCGCACGTAGGCGCGGGCGGCCTCGGCGTCGTCGAACACCCCGAAGGGGGCGGTGGGCACGCCGGCCTCGCGCATGACGGTCTTGGCGAAGGCCTTGCTGCCTTCCAGCTGCGCGGCGAAGGCCGAGGGTCCGAAGCAGGGGATGCCGGCCGCGGCCATTTCGTCGGAGATGCCGGCCGCCAGCGGGGCCTCGGGCCCCACCACCACCAGGCCGATGTTCTCCTTTTTCGCCAGGGCGACGAGGCCGGGGATGTCGTCGTCCCGCACCGGGACGTTTTCGGCCACCTCGGCCGTGCCGCCGTTGCCGGGCGCGGCGAGGACGCGTGTGACGCGGGGACTTTGGGCAAGCTTCCAGCACAGGGCATGTTCCCTGCCGCCGGCGCCGATGACGAGCACATTCATGGGCACAACTCCGAAATCTCGCTGCGTGATGCCCTGGAATAGAGAAAACGGCGCGCATTTGCAAGGCGCGGCCGCGGCGGGCGGCTTTCCGCGCATCCGTCGGTTTTAAACGTGCCGACAACGAAATAACGCTTGCATGTCGGGCTCGATGTCTTATCATTTGTCCAAAAAGACCGTGCCGTCCACCCCGAACACAAGGAGCAGGAACGTCATGAGCGCCAAAACTCCCGCCGCCCCCGCGAAGAAGGCCCCGGCCAAGCCCAAACCGGCGGCAGCCGCGCCCAAGAACCCGACGAAGCCGGCGGCGAGGCCGGCGGCCAAGGCTCCGGCGAAGCCGGCGGCGAAGCCGGCGGTGAAACCGGCGTCCAGCCGCGAGGCCATGCTGGCCCGCGTGGAGTCCGTGCGCCTGACGCAGCGCGGCGACGGGAACTTCGACTGCTTCGGCCGCGCCGCGCAGGGCTACTGCGACCAGGGCGGCTGCGCCTACCACGTCGAGTGCCTGAGCGTCTCCCGCATGCTCCACGAGGTCTAAAAGGCGCGGCTTCCTGCGGGCGGCGCGCTTTCGGGTACGCCGCCCGCCGAAGGCGCGGGGACGCGAGACCCTTTGCTCCGCGGCGGCATTGTTGTATGCTTCAAACAGGAAGCACGCGCCATGACCGCCGAGAGCCACGACACCACGCGCCAAAGCCTGCGGCGCTACGCCTTCACGGTTCCCTGGAACCTGTTTTTGCTCACGTCCGGCTCCCTGCTGGTGGCCTTCGCCATCAAAAGCGTGGCCGTGCCGCACGGCCTGTTGACCGGCGGGGTCTCGGGCCTAAGCCTGCTGGGCTACTACCTCGCGCCCGGGCTGGACCCCGGCGCGTGGTACTTCCTGCTCAACGTGCCCATCATGGCCCTGGGCTGGCGCTTCGTCAGCCGGCGCTTCGTGCTTTACAGCGTGTACGGCATGGCCGCCACCAGCCTGCTCATCGGCCAGATCGGCTACGTGCTGCCCGTGACCGACCCCTGGCTGGCGGTCATCGCCTGCGGCGTCTGCCTGGGCGCGGGCATCGGCATCGCCCTGCGCTCCATGGGCTCCACCGGCGGCGCGGACATCCTGGCGGTCATCGCGCGCGAGCGGCTGGGCATGCCCATCGGCCGCTTCGAATTCTTGTTCAACCTGGCGGTGTTCGCCGCGGGCTTCGCCACCTTGAGCCTGGAGGCCGTGCTCTACTCCGTGGCCATGAACTTCCTGGCGGGCTGGGTCACGGACGTCTGCCTGACGCTGTTCAGCGAGCGGCGCATGGCGCTGGTCATCTCCAGCGAACCCGAGGCCGTGCTCCAGGCCGTGCTGCACCGCCTGGGCCGCGGGGCCACGGTGCTCATGGCGCGCGGCGGCTGGAGCGGCGAGCCGCGCGAGGTGGTGCTGACCATGCTGAACAACCTGGAGCTCAAGCGCCTGGAGGAGCTGGTCTACGAGATCGACCCGGAGGCGTTTCTGATCATGGGCTCGGGCTTCAACGTGCAGGGCCGGGGCTTCTCGGAAAGGAAGGTGTACTGATGCGGCCGGTGGCGCTTTTGACCGACTTCGGCCTCACCGACCCCTACGCCGGGCAGATGCGCGCCGCGCTCTCGCGGCTGGCCCCGGGGGCGGCCGTGCTGGACATCAGCCACATGGTGGAGCCCTTCGCCGTGGACCAGGCCGCGCTGTTTCTCGCGGCCAGCGCGCCGCACTACCCGGCCGACGCGGTGTTCGTCTGCGTGGTGGACCCGGGCGTGGGCTCCAGCCGGCGCATCGTCGGCGCGCACATCCCCGGCGGCGCGCACCTCCCGGACCCCGACGAGGGCCCGGGCGGCCCGGCGGGCCAGGACTTCCTGGCCCCGGACAACGGCCTGCTCGGACTGGTGCTCGCCAGGCCCGGGCTTTCCGGCGCGCGGATCTACGACCTCGGCCCCGCGGCCGGGGCCTATGCGGCCTCGGCCACGTTCCACGGCCGCGACGTGTTCGCGCCGCTGGCCGCGCGCCTGTCCGCCGGGGAGCTCATGGCCGGCATGGGCCGCAGGCTGTCCCCCGCCGAGCTCATCCGGCCGGACTGGGCCGAGGCCAGGCCCGACCGCGACGGCATCGACGCCCGGGTGCTCCACGTGGACCGGTACGGCAACTGCCTGCTCTCCGTGCGCGCGGGACTCAAGCCCCCCCGGCCGGTGAGCGGCCTGCGCATGTCCTGGGGCCAGCGCCGCCCGGTGCTCCAGGCGCGCTCCTACGCCGAGCTGCCCGCCGGGGCCGTGGGCCTGCTGCCCGGCAGCCAGGGCTTCCTGGAGCTGGCCGTGAACCAGGCCTCCGCGGCCGAGGCCCTGGGCCTGCGCCGGGGCGACTGCCTGCGCGTGCTCTGGGAGCGCGGGGCGTGAGCCTCCCGGACCCGTTGCGCCGTTTTTTGGCCGCGCTGGGCTTCCTCTCGCGGCTGGCGCCGGCGCGCCTCCTGCCCAAGGCGGACCTGCGCCGCCTGCTGTTCCACCTGCCGCTCTGCGGCCTGGTGATCGGGCTCGTCGCCTGCGCCCCGGCGCTTTGCGGGCTCTTCGCCGGGCGGCCCACGGTCCAGGCCTGGCTCGCGCTGGCCCTCTCGGCCTGGCTCACGCGGGGGCTGCATCTGGACGGGCTCTCGGACGTGGCCGACGCCGCGGCCTCCCACGTGGCGCCGGCGCGCTTCTGGGCCATCATCAAGGACTCGCGCTGCGGGGCCTTCGGCGTGGCCGCGCTCACGCTCGCGCTGCTGGGCCAGGCCGCGCTCTGCGCCGAGATCCTGCGCCAGCGCCCGGCCTGGGCGCTCGTCTGGGTCTTCATCGCCGGCCGCGCCGCCGGCGTGATCTTCGGCCTGCTCACCCGGCCCCTGGCCCGGCCCGGCCTGGGCGGGCTGTTTCTCGCCGGGGCCGACGGCCGCGCCGCGCTCTGGGCGCTGTGCTGCCTGCTCGGCCCGGCGCTGCTGCTCTGGCCCGCGGCCGGAGTCTTCGCCCTGGCGGCCATGGCCGTGGCCCTGCTGCCGCTGTGGCGGCTGGCCTGGGCCGTGGCCGGGGTCAACGGCGACTTCCTCGGCGCGGCCATCGTGCTCGGCGAGCTGGCCGCCGCGGCCGGGCTCGTGCTCGCGCAGACACCTTGAACCTCCCGGAGGGCATTATGCGCCGCCTCGCTTCCGTCTTCTGCCTCCTGGCCTGCCTGGCCCTGGCCGGGTGCATGCAGCCCAACATCAGCCTGTTCGGCGACCCCCGCGCGCCCTACCGCGAGCAAACCCTCGCGGGCTCGGGCCAGGGCAAGATCCTGCTCATGGGCATCGAGGGGCTCATCAGCGAGCACCAGCGCGACGGGCTTCTGCGCACGCGGCCGTCCACGGTGCAGGAGGTGGCGGCGCAGCTCAAGCTGGCGCGCCAGGACAAGGACATCAAGGCGCTGGTGCTCAAGATCGACTCGCCCGGCGGCACGGTGACGGCCAGCGACATGATCCATCACGAGCTCATGGCCTACAAGAAGGACACCGGGGTCAAGATCGTGGCCGTGCTCATGGGCCTGGGCGCGTCCGGCGGGTACTACGTGGCCCTGCCGGCCGACCGCATCGCCGCGCACCCCACCACCATCACCGGCAGCGTGGGCGTGATCTTCCTCATGCCGCGCCTCTCCGGGCTGCTGGACAAGATCGGCGTGGGCGTGGACGTGAGCAAGTCCGGCGCGCACAAGGACATGGGCTCGCCCTTCCGGCCGGCCACGGACGAGGAGAGACGGCTCACCGACGCACTGGTGAAGGCCCAGGCGGCGCGCTTCCTGGACCTGGTGCAACAAAGCCGCAAGCTCGAACCCGCGGCGCGGGCCGTCGTGTCCACGGCGCGGGTGTTCACCGCGGCCGAGGCCAGGGATCTCGGCCTGGTGGACTCCGTGGGCTACATGGAGGACGCCGTGGCCCAGGCCGCGCAGCTGGCCGGCCTGCCCAAGGACGCGCGCGTGGTGGCCTACCGCCGCCGCCCGGGCCCGGACGCCACCTGGCACCAGCCCGGCGTGGAGGCCGATGGAGGGTCCGGGACGCGGGCCGCGCTGATCAACGTGGACCTGGACCGGCTGCTGCCGCCCAGGGCCGGCATGTACGCCCTGTGGACCCCAGGCCTGGACGAATAGGCCGGGCGGCAGGGCGGTTGCGCGCCGTCGCGCATGCTGGTACGCATACGTAGCACCATGGCTTGCGGAACCCCCTGAAGCGGCCGCGCACGCGGCCCGGACACGAACCGACATGCAGCCCACGCGCGCTCCAGACGACCAGACGGCGTCCGCCCGGAAGCTCCCGGCGTGGAAGGTTGCCCTGCCGCCCGTGCTGATCCTCGCGGTGGCGCTGGCCCTGGCCCTGCTCTCCAGCCGCGAGCAGCGCGCGGACCAGCGCCTCGCCTTCGAGCAGGACACGCTACGGGTGGAGCGGCGCATCCTCAGGCGCATGCAGGAGCATGAGCTGCTGCTGCGCGGCGGGCTTGGGCTCCTGCGCGCCGAGGCCAGGCCGGACCCGGCGCGCTGGCGCGTCTTCGTGGAGAGCCTGGACTTCGGCCACATGCACCCCGGCTCGCAGGGGCTCGTCTTCTCGCCGCACGTCCCGGCCCGACGGCTGGAGGCCCACGAGCGGGAGTTCCGCGCCCACTGGCCGGGATACGCCGTGACCCCGGCCGGCCGCCGCGACGAGTACTGCCCGGTGGTCTTCCTGGAGCCCATGAGCGAGCGCAAGCGGCGGACCATCGGCTACGACCTGTACTCCGAACCCCTGCGCCACGCCGCCCTGGACCGGGCCAGGGACACCGGAAGGCCCACCATCACGGCCAAGATACGTCTGCGCCAGGAGACGGACGGCGACGCCCAGGCCGGCGTGCTGCTCTACCTCCCGGTCTACGCCGCGGGCGCGCCCACCGGCGGCGTGGCCGAGCGCCGCGCGGCCCTGCGCGGCTTCGTGTCCACCCCCTTCCGCATGGCCGACTTCCTGGGCGCGGTGCTGGGACAGGAGGGCTCGCGCCTCGGGCTTGCGGTCTACGACGCCGCGAGCGCCGATCCCGCGGCCCTGATGTTCGAGCACCGCCCGGAGGCCGGAGGCCCGGAGGCACGGCTCGGCGTCAGCAGGACGCTTGAGGTGTACGGCCGCCAGTGGTGCCTGGTCTTCACCGGGACCGGGACCGCCGGCATGCCGGCCGACCAGCGCGAGCCCCTGCTCCTCCTCGCCGCGGGACTGCTGCTGGCCGCGGCGGTGTACCTGATCATCCGCAGCATCGACTCCACCCGCGCCCGGGCCGAGGCCCTGGCCCGCCAGATGACCGGCGAGCTGCGCCAAAGCGAGGCATACAACCGCGCGGTGTTCGAGCACTCCGCCATGCCCATCGGCGTGGGCGGGCCGGCCGGCCGCTTCATCGACGCCAACCCGGCCCTGCTGGAGATGCTCGGCTACGGCCGCGAGGAGCTCATCGGCCTCAGCTGGCTGGACATCACCCACCCCGACGACCTGGACCAGAACGCCGAGCTCACCCGCGAGATACTGGAGGGCCGGCGCGACTCCTACCAGATGGAGAAGCGCTTCATCAGGAAGAACGGCGAGTCCGTCTGGGTGGCCGTGAGCGTGGGCAGCCTGCGCGACGAGGACGGCTCGCTGCGCCTCCTCGTGGGCGCGCTCAAGGACATCAACGAGAAGAAGCTCGCCGAGGAAAAGCTGGCGCGCGGCCACCGCTTCCTGCAGAACCTCCTGGACAACCTGCCCGTGCCCTTCGTGTGCAAGGACGCCGACGGAATCTACCTGCTGGCCAACGAGACCTTCACCCGGCTCTACGGCCTGGACCGCTCGCAGGTGCTGGGGCGCGCCATGGGCCAGTTCGCCCC
>Ga0209467_1001464_pt1 | contig 20603 bp, 26 predicted proteins | sample Higcelwee11metaG_FD_187175 | JGI IMG/M metagenome (GOLD analysis project Ga0209467, IMG submission 187175) | Freshwater pond sediment microbial communities from the University of Edinburgh, under environmental carbon perturbations - High... | ecosystem: Environmental > Aquatic > Freshwater >...
CGCCATGTTGGCCTGCTCGGCGCGCTCAGTCGCCTGCTTGAGCTCCAGATGCCGCAGGTTGCGGTTGCTCACCGCCCCGACCGTGGCCCCCAGGATGCTCAGGAGCCGAGCGATTTCCCGATCCCACGTCATGGGCTTGCGGACCGCGTCGAAACCGATGAACCCAAGCAGCTCCCGTTCCGCATAGATCGGCACCACCAAAAGCGACTTAATCCCCTGTGCCGCGAAATGCTCCCGCTCCGCCCGCCAGGAGTCGGGCAGGGCTCCGACGTCGTCGACGCAAATCTCCTTGTTCGCCTCCAGCACCGCCATCCCTTCGGGGAGCGCGGCCGACGGAATGTCCTGGAGCTTGTCCCGTTGCGGCTCTGTCCCGAAGGAACACCATTCGTGGGTGTTGGACATGCGCTGCTTGTCCTTGGAGAATCTGAAGACATAGGCCCGGTCTAGCTCGGCGAAGAGGCCGAGGTCCCGCAGGACGGCGTCCAGGGCGGCGTCCCAATCGCCCTCGCCCGAGTTGATGAGCGAGGCAGACGCCCGCACCAGCAGCTCCTCGAAGGCGGCCCGCCAACGTAGCAACGCCTCCACCGCCTTCCGGTCGGAGATGTCGATCATTACCGTCAGGAAGTATTGCCGCCCCTGGCTGATGATCACCTCGCTGGAGAATACGCCTTCTCGCACCGCCCCGTCCTTGCAACGGACTTGCAGTTCAAAATCTACGACGCGCCCCTGCGCCCGCAACGTGTCCTCCATCGCGGCCTGTTGCTCCGGAAGCGGGAAGAGGTCTAGCTCGGCGGCCGTTTTGCCGAAGACCTCTTCACGGGAATAGCCGAGAGTCTTCACGAAGGCGTCATTGACGTCAAACAGACGACGGCCCGGCAGGCTGGAGAGGGCCATCAGGGCGGGGTTGTTGCGGAACAGACGCTCGAAACGCTGTTGCGCCTCCTGCTCGGCGGTGAGGTTCTTGGAGATGCCGAAGAGGCAGGCCGCACCGTTCCACTGGCCGAACCAGATGCGGGTGTCCACAGGGACGAGAACTCCGTTTTGGGTGGCCAGCGGCAGGGGGCAGCTCTCCCGCTCGCCCCGGAACATGGCGGCGAGAATGTCCGCGGCTTCCTGGTGACTGTCCGCCGGATGCAAGTCCGTTATCCGCATGGCGGCGAGCTCCTCGGCGCCGTAGCCCAAAGTCCGCGTGACCGCGGCGTTGGCGAAAAGGATCCGTCCCTCGGGTGTGCCCACGAAGATCATGTCGGTCATGGACTCGAAGAAGATGCGGAAATTGGCCTCGCTCTCGCGCAACGCCTCCTCCACCCGCTTCCGCTCGGTGATGTCGCGGCTGATGCCGATCACGCCTACTAGCGCCCCCTCCGGCCCCCAGTAGGGCGTCTTGAGGGTGTCGACCATGACCTCCCGGCCGTCGAGATAGGTGATCCACTCCTCGTTGTGCTGCGGCTGGCGCAACTCCAGCATGTGGCGGTCATGCTCAAGGAAGGCGTCGGCGATCCCCTTGCCGAAGAGGTCATAGTCAGTCATGCCGACGATCTCGTCCCTCGCCCGTCCGACGAACGCGGCGAACGCGGGGTTGCACCCCAGGTAAACGCCCTTGTTGTCCTTGAAGAAGATGATGTCCGGGATGGAGTCGAGCAGCGAGTGGATCAAGCTGGCTTGCCTCTTGATCTCGTCCTCGGCCTGTTTCTGGGCGGTGATGTCCCAGTTGGTGCCGATCATGTGCCAAGGCCGGCCGGAGGCGTCGCGCTGAACCAAGGCCAAGGCCCTAATGCTATGGACGCTCCCGTCTGGCCAGACCACGCGGAACTCAGTGTCGAAGTCCTTCTCGCCGCGGAGCGCCCGCTGGATCTCCATGTCCCCCCGCGCCAAATCTTCCGGGTGGACCCCGGCCAGCCAAGCCTCGTATGCGCCGCCGAATTGCTGCGGGGCGAGGCCGTAGAGATGGAACATCTGGGCGTCCCAAGTCAAGCGGTTGTTGACCACGTCGTAGTCCCAGACACCTACCCCGCCCGCTTTCGTGGCCAACGCCAGCACCTTCTCCGCCTGTTTGCGCGCGGTGATGTCTTGAAAGCAGACGACCGCCCCGTAAGCCTTTCCGGCGGCGATGATCGGCCGGACAGAGCACGACACTTGGATGGAGCACCCATCCTTACGATAAAAGAACGTCTCGCTGCCTTGGAGGGATGCGCCATGGTTGCCGTCCATGGCTCCTAACCACTCTTGGCTTGCGCTGGTCTGCCCGTCCGCTTTGCCGCGGAACACGAGTTCATGAAGATTCTTGCCAAGCAACTCCGTGGCCGTGTATCCCAGCATGTCAAGGGCCGCCGGATTGACGAAAGTCGTGAGCCCGTCAAGGTCTATCCCGCAAATCCCTTCCCCCGCGGCAGCAAGCAACAGTTGGTTCTGATAGCTGGCCATATTGAGCGCATGCCGCCTAATGTGGAGTAGCAGTGACGCCCCCAGCAACGCGGCTCCCAAAGCGGCGATCGTCGCCAGCCACGGCCAATGTTGCCGCCATAAGTCAAGCAAACTGATTTGCCCGTAGCGCTCATACGGCGGAAGCCGCAGCTCGCGTAGGCAATCATGGACGCTGGTGATGTCGAGGCAGACACCCCACCCCCCGCTTTCCGCCGCCAGCGCGGCGGGCGCGTCCGGCGGCATGCCCAGCAACGCCACGGACAACGCCCGCGCCAGCTCCTCCGGGGTGTCGGCGAGCTTCGCCAACGGCCATTCGGGATAGAGGCGGGTGCTGTGGAGGAAGGGGAACTTGGACGGCGGCATAGTGTCGGAGGGGATGACCCGCAGCTCCTCCAGCTTGACTTCGCCGTTGGCGGCCATGCGCTCCAGTGTGTCGGTGCGCACCGTCCCGAAATCCGCCTCGCCGGTTAGAACCGCGCGCACCACCGCGGGATGGGAGTCCAGAAAGGTTAGCCGGGCGAAGTCCCGTTCGGGGACTATGCCCGCCGCCTTGAACTCGCGCAACGCCGTCTGCCAGCCGCCAAAAGAGGTTTGCCCGGTGGCCGCGAGCCGCTGGCCTTTGACATCCCGCAAGCTCCGCAGCCCAGGACGGTCGGCGCGGCAGAAGACAACGCCGCCAAACTCCGACACGATTTGCTTCCCCGCCCGGTTGCGCAGCGTCATGATCCGGGTAATGCCGTGCTTCACCTCCATGTCAACATAGATCGCGGGGTTGCAGATCAGGAAATCGATCGACTTGTCCTTGACCGCAGGCTCAATATCCTTGAAATGCAGCGGCACCAGCTCGAACTGGTGGCCAGGCAACGCCTTGTCCAAGTAGCGCGTCGTTGGCCGCCACATCGCCTCGCAGGTGTCCGTCCCCTTGTGCGCCAGGACGCCGATGCGGATTTGCTCCGCCCTCCGCGCGGGCACGTCGGGCGAGGCTTGGGCGGTCGCCGGACGTATCAAGGCCAAGGCCGCCCCGACGATCAATATCACCGGCACGGCGCGTCGAAACCGCTGCGCTACAGCCATAAACGCAGGTATCGATAATTTATGGCTCATTCTCCAGGCAATTCAAATTGGTCATGCTCTCGTAAACAATCTAGTTGAACTGTTTTAACCATGGCGCCTGGAAACTAAAGAAAAAGGCCAGGAAACCAGAGCCGTCCACGAATAAAAAAACAACACGATACCATTGCTTGCTCATTTATACACTCCTCGCGGCGATTACTCAAGCTATAAGACCATAAATGCAGCGGTGAAGAGCCATAGTCATGATGACTGAGCCACGGGCAATCAGGGCAATGCGACGCCATTGCGTAGCGGATGGCTGCGCAAAATGCGGGGCGAGTTTTCACGAGCGGTTAGGGGTTAGTCTGGCGGGCGCGGCGGGGCAAGGCCTCAACGCGTCAGGCGCCGTCGACGTACCGTAGCTGGAAGTTCCCCAGCTCCTTGAAGTCCTTCCACGTCGGCGGGCAATAGCGGAACGCCTCGACCAACCGTTTGGCGAAGTTCTTCAGCGAACCGAGAACCGCCAGCAATGGTGGTGGCCTGCCAGGTTTCTTGTCCGCCCGCCAGCTGGGCAACTTGTACAACGCGTCAGTCTTGATGGCCAGCTGGCCGAGGATGTGGGCCATCTGCGCGAGCAAGTAGTAGCCCAGGCGTGGCCGGTCACGCCGAAGCCATGCTTGATGCTGTAGCCATGGTTCTTCCGCGTGTTGAATCCATGGTTCTCGATCTTCCAGCGTTGGCGCCCGGCCTTGTTCGCCATCTTGGCAAGCCCCTCCCGGGCAGGGGCCATGTCGCTCACCCACATGAAGGTGGTGGTGGTAGCCACGCCGTCCGCTCCCGTCATGGTCTCCACGCAGGAGAGGACATGGACGGCGACGCCGCAGCTTTCCAGCCCCTCGGCGCAACGCAGCTCTTGGGACACCCCCGCCGCCGGGACATGGGGCGTCGGGCAAGCCTTCGCCAACGCCGCCTCCGCCGCCTGCTTGTGCGTGGGGAGGTTGTCCTTGAGCTACAGGCAGAAGCTCCTGTACCTGCGGCAGAGAGCCATAAACTTGCCGTTCGAGAAAAGGCCGTCGCCCAGCAGCAGGAACGGCATCCTCGGCCATTCCTCCCTGATCCGCTCGGCTCCGCGGAGAAACGCCTTGAGCTCGCAATCCTGCTTGGCCTTCTCGCCCTTGTCCTTGACCACCTCGTCGTCCTGGGCACCCTCCGCCCCGTTTGACGAGGTGGAAGGCTGCACTTGTCAGCGTCCTCGGCAGTGCATCACGCCTTACGGCACTGGGGGCGGCGCACCTTGAGCAGGCGTTCCAGGGAGCCAAGCCCGGCGTCGCGGGCGATCAGGAAGCTCTTGCCGCTCTTGGCGCAAAGCCCCTTGGCCACGCGCAACGCGTTGTGACTGTTGACCGTGGTGATGAAGACCACCAGGTCGGCGGCGCAGACGCTCGCCTTCAACCGCTGGCTGCCTTGGGCGTCGCAGTCGCCGTTGTGGAACAGCAGCCTCCCGCCCACCCCCTCCACCATCTCGCGGTAACGCGGCTCCATGCGCTCCAGACCGCCGACCAGGGCGACTTTCAACCGCTCCAGCGGACATGCCGCCGCCGGGACTTGGCAGGAGCCGTCGCATTCCACCAGCGTCGTCCTCCCCTCTTGCGGCTCCAGCCGCGGCGGCTCCGCGGCCGGCGTGGCCATGACTTGACGCCGCAGCTCCAGCAGCTCATGGTCCAGTTTGCGCAGCTCGCGCTCCAGCCGCCCGTCCCCCCGCTTGGACTGGGCCTCAAGCTCCCGGACTCGGGACGCGAGCCGTTCCGACTCCTCCGCCAGCGCCTGGTTGCGCCTTTGGGACTCCTCCAGCTCCCGGGTCAGCTGGGCGGCCTTGTGCCCGGCACTCCGCAGCTCGTCCCTGGCGTCGCGCAGGGCGTCCTCCAAGTCCTCCGCGCCGCCGTCAAGCCGCTGGAGGGCGGTGGCGACCAGCCGGTAGGCATGGTAGACCGCGGCCGCCAACGGCTCGACCCGCCCGTCGGCCAGCAAGGCCCACAACGTCCCCGCCGGGTCGACGGCCATGGGGGCGTGAAGTCTTTTGATCAGCGTCTCGCCGCTGTCCCAGTCAATGGCCTTGAGCGTCTCCGCCGCCAGCAAGGAACGGCGGGCGAACAACTCGCCTACAGCCCCGGACGTGACCGCCCCGAAGCTGCCTTGCAGCGCCTCGACCACGGCGATGAAGGCCCGGTTGGAATCGCTGGACGCCCCCCGCGGCGGCAACTCGTGCCGACGGGCCAGCCGCGTCAGCGCCGCCTTGTCGAGCGACAGCCCGACGATGGCGCAAAGAACGACGTGGCGCATGTTGTGATAGCTCATGTCTTCCATGATAGCGAACCCCTCCGTCTCATTCTCCGTCTTCCGCGGTCGCTTTCCGCGCCCAGGACTCCAACTCGGCCAGACACGGCTCGACCTCCCCGTCCACCTTGAAGCCCTCGGCCACCAGGACCGCGCCACAAGCTTTGAGCCGTTGTTCCAAGCTGTCCACGGCGCCGCAGAACCGCGGCCAGGAGCTATCGCCCGGCCCGAAGACCGCCGCCCGCTTGCCTCCGAGGCAGAGACTTTCCATCCCCCCCGCGAACGAGACGAAGTCGTCCTGCAAGTCCCCGTCGCCCCAGGTGGAGGAGCCCAACAGGAGCAAGTCGTAGCCGACGAGCTCCTCGGGCACGATCCCCGCGACGTTGGCCACCCGGCATTGCGCCCCGGCGGCGTAGACGCCCTTGGCAACCGCTTTCGCCATGCGCTCCGTGTTCCCGGTGGAGCTTCCGTACACCACGATAACCCGTTTCATCATCAAGTTTCCTTTCGGTTGTCTCTCTTGGATATTTCCGCGAAGGCCGGCGCCGGGGACACCCCCAGACGCAAAGCCAACGACATCATCTCCGTCGCCCGCCGGTGCCGCCGCGCCAAGGCCAGCGACTCCTCCGGCTCGTCATAGACCTTCCAGCCCACCCCCCAGCAGCGCCCGGCGGGACGCCCCTCCACGAACCCGCGCACGTCCTTCAGCGGATACCCCAGGAACGCCCCGACCTCATGCGGGAACCCGCCAGCCGCGAAACGCCGCCGCAGTTGCTCCAAATGCCCCGACACCCCCCGGACCTCGGACGGATAGCCCCAGGCGGACAGGAAGGCCCGCCGCCCTTCGTCCCGCAGTTCCTCCGACAGCAATTCCTCCGAGTAAAACAACACCAACGCCGTCCCCTCCTTGTCCTCCAGCGTCTCGCAGCCCAACCCCCAAAGCCGCGTCGCCTCCTCGCGGTTGCGTCGGAGCAACTCGCAATGCCCTCGACCCCCAAGCGTCAGCGAATCGCTCGCCCGCAACAACACCCCAGGCTTGACCCCGCACAACAACGGCGCCAGTTTCAGCGCCAGATACCGCCCCACGTATTCAACGTCCACGTCCAGAGCCTTTCAGTTAGTCTCTCCTAACAAGAAAGCCCCAGCGGCGTTTATGCGGCTTTTCAGTTAGGTTACCCTAACTATATATGTGGCTTCCCGCGTTTCAAGCGGCGCGAGAAAAATAAATGAAATTGGTTCGTGGCTTGTTTCCAGACAGGAAAAGAGGTAAGAATAGCAGCGTCAAGCGGGCATGTGGCCCGCCGCGTTTAAGCCAGGGAGGTGCGAGATGCCGGACTTTGGGAGCCCGTTCGCCGGGTTGGCGAAAGACAGGAAGTTGAGCGAGGCGGAGTTGGTCAGGGCGATCCGTTTCATGGTCGCCGCCGAGTACGAGGCCATCCAGCTATACATGCAGTTGGCCGAGTCCACTGACAACAAGTTGGCGGTGGAGGTGTTGAAAGACATCGCCGACGAGGAGCGGGTTCACGCCGGGGAGTTCCTCCGCCTTCTCAAGGAGCTGGCGCCGGACGAGGAGGGCTTCTACGCCAAGGGGGCCAAAGAGGTCGAGGAGGAGATAGAAAAACAGGGGACGTGACCCCGATGGCGCCCCCGTGTCTCAACGGAACTGGCAAACTGTCCGCGCGCTTGCCGGCTTGACGCCGAAGACAACCTCCGGTTTCACGTTGAGCGCCGCCAGGACGCCAACGCCGTCGGGATGGATGTCGATCCGGCAGAGAGCGCCGCGGTCAAGCTTGAAACTCATGCGGCGGGAGCGGGGCAGGTCGAGGAAAGCGCAAAGCAGGTCCAGCAGCGGGCCGCTGTGCGACACCATCAGCACGTCTCCCCGGACGGCGAGGACGCGGGCTTTGAGCGCCGCCACCCGCTCCGCCAAATCCCGCAAGCTCTCCCCGCCTGGGAAGGTGAAGTCAAGGTTGTCGCCGGTCCAGGCGGCGTAGGCGTCAGGGTGGCTTGCGGCGACCTCGTCGCCAGTGAGGCCCTCCAGTTCGCCGAAGCACATCTCGCGGAGCTCCGGCAGCAACTCCATCCTGGCGAGCTGCGGCGCGGACAGCGCCAACTCCGCCGTCTGCCGCGCCCGAAGCTGGGGGCTGCACCAGACGCGCTCGAAGTTTCCGAGCTTGGCGATGAGCTCCGCCGCCGCCATCGCCTCGCCACAGCCCCGCTCCGACAGCGGGACGTCGCGCGAGCCGATCAGCTGCCCGTCGAACTGCTCCGGCAAGGAGCCGTGCCGCATCATCCATAGAGTCCGGCTCAACACAACTTCGTCGCTCCGGAGTAGACTTCCTCGACGCACAGCGCGGCGGCGGCGTGCCCAGGGTGCTTCGTGGGGTTCCAGGTCTTCATGTGCTGGAAAACCTTCCCATAGGTGTGGTATTCCAGCGAGCCTTTGACTTGATACGCCTGGCCGTCCTTCGACCGGAACAGCAACGCGCCTTTGCAACCCGCTTGCAGGTTCTTTCGGGTCTTGTCGAAATAGTTGTCGGCCACGACCAGACGGTCGTCGCCGAAAAGGCCCACGCACGTGGCGTAGATGATGTTGGGAACCCCGTCAGGGCTGACCGTCGCGAAGATCACCGGACCGTCGTGGTCAGCCCACGCCTGACGAACATTTTCTGGTAGAGACGCCATCGTTCATTCCTTTCCATATTCAAAATCGTTGGGTAACATGAAACCGCCGCGGCGCCGCTTGAAGTCCGCCAGCGTCCGGGCGTAAATCTCGGCGAGGTCATGCGGCAACGCATGCAGCGGCCAGAAACGGACTTCGGAGCCTTCCACCCCGTCGGCCTTGGGCTCGCCAGTCCACTCGTGGACGACAAAAGTGAGGGAGAAGCCCTGGATCTCGTCGCCGTTGGGGTATTTGAAGCGTTCCCTGGGGCCCGCGTACAAGGATATCGGCTCGGCGCGGAGCACCTCTATGCCCGTCTCCTCGCGGACCTCGCGCCGCAAGGCTCCCTGCGCCGTGTCCTCCAGCTCCATCGAACCGGCGGGCAAGCCCCAGCAACCCGTGTCCGTCCGGCGTTGGAGCAACACCTCACCTCGCCCATTGAGGATTATCGCCCGGACGCCGGGGACGAGAAGGCATTGCGAACCGACATGCGCGCGGACGCTTTCCAGGTATGGCCCCATCATCTCGACAACTCCCAGGTTCGCTCAAACATGCTGCGCCACGCAAGCCAGCGCCTGCTTGATGTCCTTCACCAGCAACTCGGCGGGCTCAATGCCGATAGCCAGGCGCACCGTGTTCTTGCGGACGCCGAACGCCATGCGCCGCTCCGGCGGCAAGTAGAGCATGGTCGTCAAGTAGGGGATGCAGATCAGCGACTCGGTGGCCCCAAGGCTCACGGCGTGATAGATCGTCTTCAGCGCGGTGACGAAGCGTTTGGCGTCCTCCTCGTTCTCCCCCACGTCGAAGGCGAGCATCCCGCCATAGCCATTGCGCATCTGCCTCGCGGCGACGGCGTGTTGCGGATGGCTGTCGAGGCCAGGGTACGCAAGCCGGGAAATCTTGGGCTGTCCAGCCAGGAACTCCGCCACCGTCTGGGCGCCGCGGGCCATCGCCTCGGCGCGCAGCGAAAACGTTTTTAGCCCGCGGGCCAGCAGGAAGGCGGAGTAGGCGTCCAACGTCGTCCCGATGGCCTGCCGAGTGAACCACAACTGATTGTAATGCTCCTTGGAACCGGCGATCGCCCCGGCCATGAGGTCGTTGTGGCCGCCAAGCGCCTTGGTGGCGCTATGGACCACCAATTCCGCGCCCAGTTTCAGCGGGTTCTGGTGGTATGGGGTGGCGAAAGTGTTGTCGACCACCAGCATCGCCCCGACGCTGTCGGCCACCTGGCGCGCCGCCGCGATGTCGATGATTTTGCACAGCGGGTTGCTGGGGGACTCCAGGAAGATCATCTTCGTGTTGGACTGGACGTGCTCGCCCAAGCGGTCGGCGTCATTGGCGTCCAGCCAGGTGATCCGCACACCCAGCCGCTCCAGGATCAGCGACACCTTGTAGTTCGCCCCATAGGTGTCATGGAAGATCACCAAGTGGTCTCCCCCCTTGAGGTACGTCAGGAAAACCATGCTGCACGCGGCCATGCCGGAGGTGCACACGACGCAGTCCTCGGCGTCCTCCAGCGCGGCGATTTTCTGCTCCACCTCCCGGACGGTGGGGTTGTCGTCGCGGTGGTAGGTGTAGCCGTCGATCTCGCCGTCGGTGATTTGGCGGAGCACCTCGAAGGACAGATACTCGTAGTTCACGGCGTTGACGATGGGCGTGACCATAGGCCGGTTGCCGTACGGTGTCAGAGGGTCAGGGGGCATATAGTGTCTTCCTTGTGTAATTAACCGCAAGCAGGCGTCAAGTGAAGGAGTTGCGTCACTCCATGTATATCGCTTCGTTTGGGCATACCCGTTGGCAACAACCGCAGCCAATGCACTGGTCGGTGTCAACATGGGCTTTCTTGTCCACGATGGATATGGCCTCGACAGGGCAATTGTCCACGCACTGACCACAGCCCCCACACAATCCCGTTTCAATTTTAGCGATCATCGTGTCACATCCTTCTCTAGAGGTTGCGGGGCAGGATCAGGGCCGAGCCCAAGGGCTTGCCGGTGTGCTGGGCGATCACGGGGCACTTGACTTTCAAGAGGAAAAAGGCCGGTTTGCTGATGTCGCTCAAAGTCTCGTAGTTGCCCTGGCCCTTGGCGACCACCAAGTCGGAGCGCGCGAAGCTCTCCAGGAACTCCGGGGAGCTGCTGCCGAGCAACACGCCTGGCGTCCGCTCGCCGGTGTCGACCACCTCCACCAGGTCGGAGATGCCGGACATCGCCGCCTCCCGGCGGGTCACGTCGTTGATGATCGGGCCGCCGCGGACGGCGGCCACCACCTTGTCGCGGTAAAGCTCGATCAGCAGTTTGTCGAAAACCGCCTCGCCGCAGTTGTCGAGGATGTAGAGGACGCGTTCCGCCTTGTCCAGCTCCTGATGGAGCAGGCGCAGGGCGTCGAGGTCGAGGGGGATGTCCATGGCCTGGAGCGCCACCTCCCTGGCGCTTTCCAGCTTGAAGTCGCGGTTGGCGCCGAAGTCGATGATGTTGCCGGCGATGGCTAGCCGCACAAGCGCCTCGAAACGGTCGGGGTGGGCGTCGACCTTCACGAGCAGTTCGGGCAGCAGCTCCAGGGCGAAGGCAGTGGAGCGGTCCTTGATCTCCTCGTAAGGGTCGGCGACACCGGTGATGGCGTCGATGGTGGCGTGTATTCGCTTGGACAAGGCCGGAGGGGGAGCCGCCAAGTCCATCTCGGAGACGAGGGCGAGCGTCCGGCGTATTATCGCCTCGCGGTGGGCGGGATCGACGCTGGCGCCTCTGGAGATGTCCAGGGCGTGGCCGACAAAACAGAGCAGGCAGTCTACCGATGCGTTCATGCTTCAAGTCGTTTCCGGTTTGGGGTTGGGCTTCCGGGGGTCGCGGCGCTCCATGAACTTGGCCTCGGCCCAGGCCAGGCGCTTGCCGTCGCAGGACAGCTCGGCGGCGACCAGGTGCAGCGGGCGGGTCGATTTCTTCACCCACGCCTTGAGCTCCAGCTTGGCGTGGCACGGCACCGGCTCGCGGTAGCGTACCCGCAGCTCGCCCGTGACGGCCTCTAGCCCTTGCTGGAAGAGGCAATGGGTCATGGCGCTGTCCAGCACGGCGGCGATCACCCCGCCGTGGAGGATGCCCTGGTAGCCTTGCAGCAACAGGCCGCCGCTGAGCTCCGCCCGCACCCCGCCTTCGGGGGCGGGGTGGAACTTCAGCTTCAGGCCAAGGGGGTTGTCAGCGCCACAGAGCAGGCAGCGGGAGTGGCTGGGCGGAGTCTTGACGTGTGGAGCGTCAGGCATCGCCGGCCCCCTCAATGATCGCAGGTGTTCTCGCCGCCCTGGAGGGTGCCGGCCAGGTAGGCGTTGGCGAGGTTCTCGGGGGAGTCCACCGGGGCGCCGACCAACACGGCGATGCCCTGTTCGGAAAACAGGCTCTGAGCCCGTTGCCCCATGCCTCCGGCGATGATCGCGTTGACGTTCTTCGCCGCCAGCCATTTGGGCAGCAAGCCCGGCTCGTGGGGCGGGGGCTGGACGTCGATGCGCCCGGTGATCTTCTTCGCCGACGGGTCGGTGTCGAGCAGGGCGAACATCTCGCAGTGTCCGAAATGCAGGCACAGTTTATTTTCGGCCAACGGAATCGCGATTCTCATCTTTATCTCCTGGTTTTGGTTTGTTCCGCGTCGGCGTCGGCCAAGGCGGCGATAGGTTTGATGATCTCTTGCATGCGCTTCGCCGTGGGGGTGTTGGCAAAGTGGTGGATGAACGCCTGGCCGTTGTCGCAAGCCTCGGCGATTTGCGGGTCGATGGGGATGGCGCCGAGGAATGGCACGCCCATGTCGGCGGCGAGACGCTCGCCGCCGCCGGAGCGCAGGATATGGGTGACCTCGCCGCACTTGGGGCAGACGAAACCGCTCATGTTCTCCACCACGCCGAGCACCGGGACTTTCAACTGGCGGCAGAAGGTGATGGACTTGCGCACGTCCACCGCCGCCACCTTCTGGGGGGTGGTCACGATGACGGCGCCGTCGAGGCCCTCGATGGACTGGCAGACGGAGAGCGGCTCGTCGCCGGTGCCGGGCGGGGCGTCGATGATGAGGAAGTCCAGATCGCCCCAGTCCACGTCCCGCAGGAACTGTTGGATGACCCCCGTTTTCATCGGCCCGCGCCAGATCACTGCGTCGTCCGCATTGCCCAGCAGGAAGCCGATGGACATGATTTTCAAGGAGCCCAGCTCGATGGGGATCATTCCCCCCTCGCCGCCGACCGGACGCTGGCCTTCAAGGCCAAGCATGGTCGGGATGCTCGGCCCGTGGATGTCCACGTCCAGGAGCCCAACGTTCTTGCCGTCCAGGGCGAGGGCGGTGGCGAGGTTGACGGCCACGGTGCTCTTGCCCACGCCGCCTTTGCCGGACATCACCAGCACCTTGTGGCGGATGCGGCAGAGCCGGGACTGGAGCTTCTGGCGGTCAGTGAAGTCCTCGTCGCTCTCCTCCTCCTTGCGCTTGGAGGCGGAGCAGCCCTTGTCGCCGCAAGTGCCGCAACTTGTCTTGGGCTTGCCAGCCATCAGCCGATAGTCCTTGCACGCCGCCTTCAAGGTGTTGGCCGCGAGAAGGGCGCAGTGCTCATGCCCGGCGGGAAGGCCGCCTAGCTCGGCGAGCACGTCCCGTTGCTCCAACGCCATGATCTGCTCGCAAGATTTTCCCTCCGCCATGGTGGCGGCCATGCTGCCGCAAGCGACGGAGGCGTCGCAGCCATCGGTGACGAAGGCGGCTTTGACCACCAAGTCATCCTTGAACTCCAGCCAAAAGGCCATGGTGTCGCCGCAGGGGCCGGTGATCTGGGAATGGCCGTCGAAGAGCTTCGGCTGCCCATAGTTGTGCGGATGCGCGGCATGAAGCCGAGCCACCGCGGACAAATCCTCGATTCCGTTGTCTTGCATTTATCTCCTTAGCCGTACCTTTTACTAGTTCTGATCCGAAACAGTTTCAATCATCCCACGTGGCGTCTTCCCTCGTGAGTATCATGCAGCCGGGAGAGCCCACAGGGAACTTGCAATGGGGACAGATGGCAACGCCAGCCTTCACTCCGGCACAACCTTGGATCTCGCCGGTTTTGCCGTCGATGACGACGTCTTTCCGCGACTTGAGCAAGGCCAAGCATTCCAGGTTGCCCGTGGCGGCGCAGCGCTTCACCAGATAGTGGCGCAACGAATCCTGGGGGTAATCGCCCACAGGGGAAGCCGCCGCCCTAAGCCTGGCGTCCTCCTGCCCGCCCTTGACCGCTCCGGTCAAGCCGCTGAGCGTCACGTTTTGCTGTTTGCCCAGCATGGCTTTCGCCGTCTCCTTGTCGCGCCCTTGGGGGTCGGCGCTGGCGCAGCCAATCATAAGAACGGCAATCACGGCCGAACCCAAACCGCATGACAACGCCTTCATCAACCATCGCCTTTTCCCGCATTCCTTCGCGCTAATCTTTTGTCTCCCTGTTGCAGGTTCATCTCATGGCTTACGCAGCCAGCAATATAACAGTATCGTTATATTACATTTTCATTATATACCTTCGCCCCCGCATAGTCAAGGGAAATTCCATTTTTGCGATCACCATGCCAGCTCGATGGTTTTGCCGACATGGCAACTTTCACATCTATCCGGGAACTCCCGCCAGAGCCTGGCCGTGGCCATGAGGCCGCTGCAATGGCAGGGGCAAAGACGCCGCGCGTCAATCTGCCGCAACGCCTCCACCGTCTGGTCCAGACGCTCCTGGCTGGCGTTGAGCAGGTGCGTCCCGCCGACCACCGTGTGGATGGGGCGCCCTCCAGTCAACGAGCTCACATAGTCAAGGGTGTTGACGAGGCCGGAATGGGCGCAGCCCAGGATGACGACCGTCCCGGCGGGCGTCTCCAGGAACGCCGCCTGGTCGTCAAGGAGGATATCCGGCTGGGCGCATTCCTGGTCGAGGAAGAACGCGCCGCCGGTGTCCTCGAAACCGTGAAGCCGGGGCACCGGGCCGGTGAGCCGCAGACCTCCGGGGAGCTCGGCGGGAGCCTTCACCCAGACGGGCTCGGCCTGGTAACGCGCCTTGAGCTCGCCGGGCAAGGGGACGCCGATCTCACGGCCCGTCCCGTCGGGGTCGCGGACGAATTTCGCCTCCATGGCCGCCGGATGGACGTAGATTTTCTTGCGGCTGGAATCCTGCAGGACATGTTCCAGCCCCCCGGTGTGGTCGTAGTGTCCATGGCTGAGGGCGATGGCGTCCGCCTCCTGCAAATTTATGCCCAACCGCCGCGCGTTGCCGCACAGCGCGCTGCCCTGGCCGGTGTCGAAGAGGACGCTCGCGCCCTCCAGCTCGATCCAGAAGGACAGGCCATGCTCGGCCAGAAAACCCCGCTTGTCGGCGGTGTCCTCCACCAATGTCGTTATGCGTATCTTGCCCATTCGCTCCGCGCCTTTCAAGCCAATAACGGTTTAAGCTCTTCCCAGATCCCGCGGATGTCCTCGCCGCAAGGCGTGTCGGTCTCGACCACGGTCAAGCCCCGCGTCTGCGCCACGGTGACGCCACGGTCGTAGCGTATCCTGCCAACCACCCGCGCCCCGGCCCGACGCGCCATGTCCTCGATCCTCGCGGCCATCTCCGGGTTGATGTCCCATTTGTTCACGCTGACCGCCGCCGGGAGCTGGAAATGCCGGGCCAGCGCCAGGACGCGCTCCAGATCATGCTCGCCCGAGACGGTGGGCTCGGTCACCACCAAAACCAGCGCCGCCCCGGTGAGCGAGGCGATTACCGGGCAACCGATCCCAGGCGGGCCGTCCACGACGACCAGCGGGAGCTGCCGCTCCGTGGCGACGCGAGCGGCCTCGCGGCGAACGGTCGAGACCAGCTTGCCGGAGTTCTCCGACGCCACGCCCAAGCGGGCATGGACCAACGGCCCGAGCCGGGTCTCCGATATCATCCATTCGCCGCAGAGCCGCTCCGGGAAAGCGATCGCGGCCCCCGGACAGAAACGGACACAGACGCCGCAGCCCTCGCAGGCCGCCGGGTCGATGAAGAACTTCGCCTCCCCCGCCTCCGCTCCCTCCATCCGCACCGCGTCGAAACGGCAATGCGCCAGGCAGGCGCCACAGCCGAAGCAATCATTCTGGCGGATCACGGCCTCGTTGCCGCAACGGAACTCATGGCGCTCCTTGACCTCCGGGGCCAGGAGCAAATGCATGTCCGCGGCGTCCACGTCGCAGTCGGCGACCACCACCTGTTTGGCGAGCGCCGCCAGGGACGCCGCCACGCTGGTCTTGCCCGTCCCGCCTTTGCCGCTTATGACCACAAGCTCTTTCATCGGCTGCCACCCTTTGGCTGATAAAACAAATTGCCTTCCACGAAAACCTTCTCCAGCTTCCCCGCGGCCAGCAACGCCTCAAGATGCTTGATCGCCTCGGTCAAATGGATTCCGAGCCCTTGCGCCACGCCCGACGGGGTGCAGGGGCGCCGACAGAGCAAAGCCAGAAGCTCCTCGTCGTGGGCGCCGCGCAAGCTGTCGGCCTGGGCCGACGAAGTCTCGGCGATGATCTCCACCTTTCCGGGGAAAAGCTTGGCCAAGGAACACATCCGCTCCGGGGGCAGCGGGAACGCGAAATCCTCGGCGGGCGGACGACAGACGGTGTTCAGCTGCGTCCGCGCCGGGTTGATACGCTGGACGAGCTCGGCTATCCTTTTCACGTCCGCCGATATGCCCGTCATGCCCGCCAACAGCATGACCTCCAGCCAAACCTCGCCGGGGAAACGTTTGGTGAACGTGACTAAGCCTTCGACCATTTGCTCGAAACCTATGCCAGGATGCGGCCGGTTCACGTGCTCGAAGAGCTGCCGGTCGCCCGCGTCCAGCGAGGGGAGGACGAGGTCGGCGGCCATCAATTCGTCCTGGACGTCCTTCCTCCACAGCAACGAGCCGTTGGTCAAGACCGCCACCGGGATCTCCGTCATCTTCTTGATCCCGGCGATGAGCTCGCCGAGGCCAAGGTTCAAGGTCGGCTCGCCCGAACCCGCCAAGCTGATGTAGTCCGGCGTGTCGCCCTCCGCCAGCTTCCGTCCCAGCTCCTCAAGAACCTCCCCGACATCGACATAGGCGCCACGCTCGACGGTCTTGTTCGTGGTGCGCCCAAGTTGGCAGTAAACGCAGTCATAAGTGCAAACTTTGAACGGCACCAAATCGACGCCAAGCGACCTGCCCAAGCGCCTCGACGGCACGGGGCCATATATGTGCTTGAACACCTTGTCCTGATTGTTCTTCATGTTGGCTTTCATGGATCTCATGCCCCTTTAAGCGCGCGGAGGCTCATTATCTTGTCCCACAGCGACCGGAATAGTTTGCGGTACTCGGGAAGCCGGTCGACCACCAGGTCGCCCTGGGAATAAACCTCCGCCACCTGCCGGTCGTCCGGGATTTCCAGGAGGACGGGGATGTTCTCCTTGCCGCAGTAGTCGTTGACGCAGTTGTCGCCGGCGCGGGCGCGGTTGACCACCACCCCAAAGGGGACGCCCAACGCCCGGACCATGTCCACGGCCAAGGTCAAATCGTGCAAACCAAACGGGGTCGGCTCCGTCACCAGCGCCACGTAGTCCACGCCGCGGAGCGTGGCCACCACCGGGCAGGAAGTGCCAGGCGGGGCGTCCAAGATCGCCACCCCGCTCGCCGGGATGCGTTGTTTCACGGCGCGGATCAAGGGCGGCGACATGGCCACGCCAACGTCCAGACGCCCCTGCACCAAAGTCAAGTCCCCGGCCTTGAGCGTCTCCACCACTCCGATGCGGTGGGGCGCCTCGCTGATGGCGCATTTGGGGCAGACCTTGGCGCAGCCCCCGCAACCATGGCAAAGCTCCGGAAAAATCAACGGCGCCGCGCCCAGCCCGGCCAAAGCGTGGTAGGCGCAGAAGCGGGAACATTCGCCGCAACCGTCGCAAAGCTTCGGATCCACTTGCGGGACGGGGATCGACACGACCTCCGAGCCGCTCAATTCCCCTTTGAGGAAAAGATGGGCGTTGGGCTCCTCCACGTCGCAGTCCAGCAAGGTCACCCCGGCTCCGAGCGTCCTGGCCAAGTTCACGGCCACGGTGGTCTTGCCCGTCCCGCCCTTTCCCGATGCGATGGCGACAATCATGCCCAATGCCCTTCCACGTCGGCGTCCAGGGCTTGCCTGAGTTTTCCATCGCGATACTGGATGAGCGCCTCGGCGACAGTGGCGGCGGCGCAGTTGTAGATCTTGATCTTGGCGCTGGTGAGGACGCGGAACGCCTTCGGCCCGCAATGCCCGGTAACCACCGCCTCAACTCCGAGCTTGGCCACGTTCTGGGCGGCCTGGATGCCCGCGCCTTGGGCGGCGTTCAGGTTCTGCTGGTTGTCGGCGATGACGAAGCTTCCGGCCTCCAAGTCGTAGACCAAGAACTTGGCGGCGCGCCCGAAACGGGCGTCCAGAGGGGAGGACAAGTCCTCCCCCGATGTCGTGAAAGCGACCTTCATGACGTGGCCTGGCTTCCGGTTTCGGCGAGCTTGCCCTTGAGCGCGTCAAGCTGCGCTTGCAACGTCTCGACTTGCCGCCGGAGCGCCTCGCCCTCCGTGGCGGGGACGGCATTGGCCATGTTCCTCCGGCCTCTCCCGCCGCCGCAGTGGCCTTGCCTCAGGCCGAGCCCCGGCGCGGGGTTCATGGAACCGGGCATGTTGACTCCGGCGCAGAAACCCGCGCCCCGTCCGGTCATCGGCCCCATTCCCTGCGGGCCAGTTTTGTCTCCTCGTGGCATGATATGCCTCCTTGGTTTATTGTTGCTCCGGGCCGAGGCGCGACGCCCCGCCAGGATTGTTCTCGTCATGGAAACGCCCTTGACGGCGGCGGCAGCACCCCCGGCGGCAACCAGGCATGGAAAAACGCGGCTCCGACAAAACGCCGTCGCTCCAAGCCTGGAAAACTTCCCCGAGCGCCCCCGCCACGAACGGATGGGCCTTGATCCCGAACCCCTCCGTGGCCAGCTGCGCCGGGCGCGACATCGCCCCGCAGACCAACTCCTCCACCCCGGCCTCGGCCAGGAAGGCGAGCTTGTCCAAGGGCGTGCCGTCCGGCAGTTCGAGCTCCCGCTCCGAGAGCGTCCGCCCGTCCTCCAGCTCCACCAGCAGCGCCCGCCCCGACACGTCGAACACCGGGGATATCCTGCCTTGCCACACTGTCAACGCGATCTTCATGGTTTGGAGTAAAGCAATGTCCGTGCCATTCGCTAATCCAGGCTGGCACCCCCGCCATATAGTGGCTTTAATGCCACGCTATTGAGTTTCAGTGTGGCATTATCGCCACTGTTATGGCCGGGGCTCATGGCAGGTAGGCGGAGAGGTAGTCTCTCACGAAATGCGCGTTCCTCGCCTCCGTCCTGTCCCCGACACTGCGTTCAAAGGGGAGGCTCTCGGCATGGCCGTCGGTGAACAAATAGTTCGACGCCTTGTTGTGCCTGTCCTTGCAGACGCGGCCCTCCCATGCGCTCACGGCCTTGAACGCCGGATAGCCCTGGTGGTCGATGGGTGCCGTCACTCCGCCCGCCGTCGAGTCGCCCCGCGCCGAGAGGATGATCTGCGAGGAGAGGCTCTTGAGCGCGCGCTGGACGTTGTTGAAGGCGAACATGCCGTTGTACATGTAGCTCTGCCGCTCGTCCCACGCCTTCAGCCCGCCGACGAAACCCGGCCTGACGCAGGGATCCTCCGGACAGCGCATGTGCTTGGTCTCCAAGCCATAGTCGTAGAGGTACACGTTCCATTCCTGGCAGTTGGGCGGTGTCCTCTCGGGGCTACCGTAGCCCCCGCCATGGACGGGGGGATAGAAGTCCTTCCAATCGTCCACGTAGCCCTGGAACGAAGTGCCGCATTGCTTCAAGTTGTTGAGGCAAAAAGTCTGCCTCGCTTTCCCCCTGGCTTTGCCCAGGGCCGGCAGCAGCAGCCCGGCAAGTATGCCAATGATCGCCACGACAATAAGCAGTTCCAAAAGCGTGAAGCGGAAAAATCTGACATTTGGTCTCATCGCACGGATTCCCTTGTGTTTTAACCAATCACGACAGGCGGCGGGGGCGGGGTTCCACCCTTGCCGAAACGGAGACAATAGCTGGGGAAAACGGGATGTCAGACCGGTGGCGCCCTGGGGGGATGGGCGTGGTCGAGAGGCGGGGAAACGAAGGGCTCCGAGCTTTCGGCCCAAAGCTCCGCGACCATGGCGGCAGGCGTGGCCTGCGTCAAACAGGACGGGGGATCACACAGATGGCAAGTGGCGTTGAAGGCGCAGACGGGGCAGACTCCCCCGCAAGCGTCATGGTCGGGGCAGGCCCGTCCGATGTCGCCGGAGCCATCCGCATGCGCCACGGCGCAATGGCCATGGTCTGATCCTTGGTGGAAACAATGGTGCTCCAGCGGGAGCAGAACCGTGGCGTGCAGCATCGCCAGCAAGCACCACGCCGAGCCATTCAGCAACATCTTTCGGAAACAATCCAAGGACTCTCCCTCTCCTCCATGGCGGGTATTTGGTCGCCACCAATAAGAAATACAGCGAACATGCCGGAATGTCAAGGGGGCTTCGATTTGCGCGGTATAGTTGCGCAAACGCCACCATGCCTATTTGCGGCGGCGCCCGTCGCCAGATGGCAGCTCCAGGCCGAGGCGCTTGGCGGCGCGGTAGAAGGTGGTCTTGTCGACGCCCAGCTCGCGGATGTTCCCGGGCCAGTCGTGGGACATGAGCGCCGCCAGGGCCTCGGACGAGAAGCCTTCGACCTCTTTGCGCTGGAGGCGGTTGAACTTGGCGACGAAGCGCTCCGCCAGCGCCGGGATGTCCACCTTGCGACGCCGCAGGGGCGGCAGGTCGATGCGGACGGCGTTGACCCGGTAGAACAAGTCCTCGCGGAACTTCCCCTGTTTGACCAGCGCAGCCAGGTCGCGGTTGGTGGCGGCGATGGCGCGAAGTGTTTTCATGGTTGCCCTTCTGTAAGGATGCATTACAAAATAACATGAACCGTTTTTGCGGAATATCTTTGCCAGAATCGAACGCCTTTCAGGCCTTCGATCCAACAAGAACCTCGAGAAGGACACCAACCCTATTGCTCATGTTACGTTGTAACGCCTCCTAAGACCGTTATCCGACGCGGATGAGACTCAGCTCGCAACTG